>WNGA01006907.1_pt1 | contig 24281 bp, 16 predicted proteins | sample 5400061 | NCBI WGS metagenome assembly WNGA01 (sample SAMN13153366, study PRJNA577476) | soil metagenome | isolation source: 100 cm soil or saprolite under grassland replicate 2 | place: USA:California | collected 2016-06-15 | reverse complement strand
GCCGGAGGCCGCGTACGGCCTCTCCACCCGCTGGCTGTCCTGCTTCCTCGTGGACGAAGACGCGTTCGGGACGAGCCGCGACGACCTCCTCGCCGCGCTCGCGGCCGCCGACGTCGAGGCGCGACCCGTGTGGAAGCCGTCGAGCGCGGCGCGCGCGGTCCTCACTGGATCGCGCGCGTTGGGCGCCTGCGTCCCGGTCGGGTGAGCGGGCAGTGAACACCCGTACCGCGGGCTGCCGCGCGTCCTCGCCGTCCACACGTTCCCGGCGCTGCAGGCGGTGCGCGCGGTGAGGGGCGCATCTCGGGCCGGGGCGGTCGGGTGGGGGGCGCGATGGGGGTTGGCGAGCTCTGGGTCGCGCAGGTTTCTGCGATCTCCGTGCCGCGGGGTCGCGACGAGGCCGCCTCGCGCGGGGTGGACCCGGGCGGGCGGCTGCGGTTCCGCGTCCTCGACGCGGGCTCACGCGCCGATGTCACCGCGTGGCTCGAGGCCTGGCGGCGCTGGCCCGAGCGCGAGGTGATGGCGCACCCGGAGTACGCGCGGCTCTTCGCGCGCCCTGACGAGCGCGTCGTGGCGGTGCTCGCCGAGGCGGAGGGCGGCGCGGTGCTCTTCCCGCTCGTGCTCCGGCCGATCGCGGCCGAGCCGTGGGCGGCCCCCGGGGAGGACCGATGGGACGCGACGACGCCGTACGGCTACGGCGGCCCGTTCGCGTGGGGGGAGCGGGAGGGCCACGGCCCCGCGTTCTGGCAGGCGTACGAGGCCTGGTGCCGCGACGAGCGGGTCGTCTGCACCTTCGCGCGCCTCTCGCTCTTCCCCGACCAGCTCGCGCCGCTCAAGGGCAAGGTCGAGGTGCGCGGGCCGAACGTGGTCGTCCCACTGCAAGGCGGCATCGACGCCGTCTGGCGCGGGTACGACCGGGACGTGCGGCGGCGGCTGCGCGTCGCGCGGCGCGAGGGCGTCACGGTCGAGCTCGACCGCGACGGCGCGCGCGTGGCCGAGTTCCATGAGATCTACGCGCACACGATGGAGCGGCGCCGCGCGCCCGCCTGGTACCGGTTCCCGTGCGCGTTCTTCGAGCGGCTCGTGCGGCTGCTCCCGGGCCAGTTCCTGCTCGTCCACGCGCTGGCGGGAGGGCGCGTCCTCTCGTCCGAGCTCGTCCTCGCGTCGGCGCGCCACGTCTACGCGTTCCTCGGCGGCACGCGCAGCGACGGGTTCCACGTCTACCCGAACGAGGTCGTTCGGCACGCGGCCGCCGAGTGGGCCGCAGCGGACGGCAAGGCCGGGTACGTCCTCGGCGGCGGCCGCTCGGCCGAGGATGGCATCTACCGGCACAAGAGGCTGCTCGCGCCGAAAGGCGAGGTGCCGTTCCGCACCGCCTGCCTCGTGCACGACGAGCTCGCCTACCACGCGCTCGCGCGCCGCCGAGACGCGTGGGAGGCGTCGAGCGGGACGCGGTGGACGCCGCTGCCGGGGTTCTTCCCGGCTTATCGCGGGTGAGGGGGCAGCGTGAGCCGGATCCTCCTATCGGTGCCGCACCTGGGCGGGCGGGAGGTGCGCCACGTCGGCGCGGCGTTCGCGTCGAACTGGGTCTCCACGGTCGGGCCGCAGCTCGAGGAGTTCGAGCGCGCGTTCGAGGCGCGCCTCGGCCTGCCGTCGCTCGCCGTCGCGAGCGGGACCGCCGCGATCCACCTCGGCCTGCGGCTGCTCGGCGTCGGACCGGGGGACGAGGTGCTCGTCTCCGATCTCACCTTCGTCGCGAGCGTGAACCCGATCCGCTACCTCGGCGCGACGCCGGTGCTCGTCGACAGCGATCCCGCGACGTGGACGATGAGCCCGGCGCTGCTCGCGGAGGCGCTCGAGGAGCGCGCGCGCCGGGGCCGCCTCCCGCGCGCGGTGGTCGTCGTCCACCTGTACGGGCAGTGCGCCGACCTGGAGCCGATCCTCGCCGCGTGCGCGCGCCACGACGTCCCCGTGCTCGAGGATGCTGCGGAGGCGCTCGGCGCGAGCTACCGCGGCCGGCCGGCGGGGACGCTCGGGGACGTGGGGGCGTTCTCGTTCAACGGGAACAAGATCATCACGTGCAGCGGCGGCGGGATGCTCGTCGCGCGTGGCGAGCGCGTCGCGAAGGCACGGCACTGGGCGACGCAGGCGCGCGAGGCGCGCGCCGAGTACCGCCGGAGGCCGCGTACGGCCTCTCCACCCGCTGGCTGTCCTGCTTCCTCGTGGACGAAGACGCGTTCGGGACGAGCCGCGACGACCTCCTCGCCGCGCTCGCGGCCGCCGACGTCGAGGCGCGACCCGTGTGGAAGCCGATGCACCTCCAGCCGCTCTACGCCGGATGCGAGGCGATCGGCGGCGCCGTAGGCGCCAACCTCGCCGCGCGCGGGGTGTGCCTCCCGTCGTCGAGCAGCCTCTCCCAGGGCGACCAGGATCGGGTGGTGGACGTCGTGAGGAGCGTGGCCCAGGCCGCACACAGCGTGAAGGGTCGCCCCGGGGGAACGATGGGGGAGCGGGCGCCCCCGGCTCCGGCGCAGGCCTAGGTTGGTGGCGGGGAAGGGTTCGGGAGGGGGGCGAAGATGGCGAGGGTGTTCGCGGATCCTCTGCGGGAGCGGGTCTGGCGGTACGTGGTGATCCTCTGCGTCGACGCGCTGCTCGCGGGGTTGTCGCTGCACGCCGCGATGGCGCTTCGGTTCGACGCCCGGCTCCCGCCGCCGTACGCGGAGCGCCTGTGGCAGTCGACTGCGCTCGTCGTCGCCGTCCGGCTCGCCGCGAACTTCGCGGCGCGGATCCACGCCTGGTCGTTCCGGCTCTCCGGCCTCCCCGACGCGGTCCGGCTCGCGACGGCAGCCGTGGTCGGGTCCGCGCTCCTCGTGACGCTCGCGCCCTGGCTCGTTCCGCCGGGGCTCCCACGCACCGTCTACGCGCTCGAGTTCTTCATGTCTTCGAGCGCGTTCGCCGTGGTCCGGTTCGGGCCGCGAGTCGTCCTCCGCTGGTGGGGCGAGGTCCACCGACGGCGCTCGGGGGCGGCGCCGACGCTGGTCGTCGGTACGAACTTCGCTGCGGAGCTGCTCGCGCGCGACGTCCTGCGCAGCCCCGACGGCCGCTACGACATCGTCGGCTTCGTCGGGACCGATCCCGCGGAAATCGGGCGCCGCCTCGACGGGAAGCCCATCCTCGGCCTCGTCCAGGACCTCGCGCAGCTCATCTCGCGCCATCGCGTCCGGATGGTGCTGCTCGCCATCCCGCGGCCGGCCGCGGCGGGGCTGCGGAAGATCATCGCCGTGTGCGCGAGCTGCCAGGTGCAGTTCAAGATCCTGCCCGCCTCCTCGTCCCTCGCCGAACCCGTCTCGGCGGCGATGCTCGACGACCTCGCGCCGGAGGACCTGCTGCCGCGCAAGCCGGTCGAGTTCGACCGGGGCGAGCTGCGCCGGCTCGTCGTAGGACGGCGCGCGATGGTCACCGGCGCGGGCGGCTCGATCGGCGGCGAGATCTGCCGGCAGCTCGTCCACTACGGCGTCCGCCAGCTCGTCATGGTGGACATGAACGAGAACGAGCTCTACCTGCGCGCGCGGCGGCTCGCCGAGGAGCAGCCGCAGCTCGACGTGCGGGCCGAGGTCGCGGACCTCCGCGAGCCCGCGCGCGTCGCGCGGCTCGGCGAGCGCTACAGGCCCGAGTACGTCTTCCACGCCGCCGCGCACAAGCACGTACCGCTCATGGAGGACGCGCCCGAGGAGGCCGTGAAGAACAACGTGTTCGGCACGCAGAACGTCGCGCGGATGGCGCACGCCTGCGGCGCGCGCCGCTTCGTCCTCATCTCGACCGACAAGGCGGTGAACCCGAGCTCGGTGATGGGCGCGACGAAGCGGGTCGCCGAGCTCGTGGTGCGCGACCTCGCCCGCGCCTCGCGCACCAAGGTGACCGCGGTCCGCTTCGGGAACGTGCTCGGGTCGGCGGGCAGCGTCGTACCGCTCTTCAAGGAGCAGATCGCGCGCGGAGGGCCGGTGACCGTGACGCACCCCGACTGCACCCGGTACTTCATGACCATCCCCGAGGCGGTGGGGCTCGTCCTCATCGCCGGGCTCGCGGACTACGGGGAGCTGTGCGTCCTCGAGATGGGCGCGCCCATCAAGGTGGACGAGCTCGCGCGCCTCATGATCGCGCTCTCCGGACACGTCGCCGGCACCGACGTGAAGATCGTCTACACCGGCCTCCGCCCGGGCGAGAAGCTCGCCGAGGAGCTGCTCACCGAGGAGGAGGAGCAGGCGCACGCCGTCCGCGATCGGATCCGGATCGCGAAGAGCCCGCCGCCGCCACGCGAGCTCGCGCTCCGGCTCGCCGAGCTCCGCGGCCTCGCGGAGACCGGCGACCGCGACGGGATCCTCGGCGCGCTGAAGGCGCTCGTCCCCACCTACCGCCCCCAGCCCGGCACGGCCGCGGTGGAGCCGCGCGCGCGCCCGGCGGCGGCCTCGCTGGCCGCGGCGGGCGACCCGCGCCCGCGCGTCGAGCTGCCCTCGCACCCGGCCGTCGCGCCCGCTCCCGCGTAGCGTGACGCGCGGCGTGCGATGAGCCCCTCGCCCGGGGCGCGCCCGGGGGAAGATGAGCTCCCGCCGGCCCGCAGCCGGCGAGGAGGCCCGATGACGACCCCCGACCGCGGCTCCATCTCCCGGCTCCTGACGCCGTTGCAGGCCGTGCTCACGCTCCTCCTCTTCGCCGAGGTGATCGTCCTCTGCGGGATCGCGCTCGCGCCGGGGATCGCGCTCGTCGGCTGGGCGGCCGCGCGCTTGCCGGCGGACGGCGCGCTCCGCGCCGTCGGGCTCGGCGTCGCCGCCGCCGCGGCCTACTTCGCGTTCGGCCTCTCGCTGTTCGTCGTCCTGCCGGTCGCGCGCTGGGTGACGCTCGCGCGCGGGACTCCGGTCGGACGGTTTCCTTACCTGTCCGTCGGCGCCTGGCGCTGGGCGAGCTACAACGCGCTCACGCTCGTCTTCCGCTTCACCTTCGTGAACTGGGTGCGGGTGACGCCACTCCTGCCGCTCTATCACCGGCTCATGGGCGCGCGGATCGGCCGGCGAGTGCAGATCAACACCGCCGTCGTCGCCGACCAGAACCTCATCGAGATCGGCGACGACACGGTCATCGGCGGTGACGTCACGCTCGTCTGCCACTCGGCCGAGCGAGGCCACCTCCTCACCGCGCCGGTCCGGATCGGCCGCGGCGTGACGGTCGGCCTCATGGCGGTCGTCTTCCCCGGCTGCACCATCGGCGACGGCGCCGTGATCTCCGCAGGGTCCGTCCTGTCGAAGGGGAGCCGCGTCGGACCGGGCGAGATCTGGGCGGGCGTCCCGGCGCGGCGGGTGGGTCGGCGCCGGCCGCGCGCCGCCGCCGCGCCCGAGGGGTGATCGCGTCAGTGGGTGAGCCGCTCGCGCAGCCGGGTCGCGACGCGCGTCAGGTCCTCGCGCGCCTTCACCGGCTCGAACCGCGACACCCCCGCGGGCTCGCGCGGCACCTCGAGCCAGGCGCTCGGGAGGAGCGGCGCGCCGGACGGGTCTACGAGCGCCGTCACCTCGCCGGTCACCTGCTCGAGCTGCAGCGCGGGGCGCCCGGTGACGGTCTTTCGGGCGATCCGCCACGGCAGCGGCAGCTCGCGCGCGAGCACCGCGCCGAGGTCGAACCAGAGGTTGTTCGTCGAGATGAGCGGGTGGGCCGCCGGATCGACCTGCTCCACGAGCGCCACCCGCTCGCCCATCCGGACCGGCGCCGCGCCGACGTCGAGCGCCCCGGACGCGGAGCGCCGTGCGGTGACCTCCACCATCATCGATCGCCCGAGCGCGAGGTGCGCCCCGATCGCGACGGGATCGAGCGTCGCGGCGAGGTTGTCCACGTTCGAGAAGAGGAAGACGCGGACCCCGCGCGCGCGCAGCGCCGCCCCGACGCCGCTCTCGCGCAGCGCCCGGAAGAAGTCGCCATGGCCGGCCGGCGCGAGCGAGGGCGCGCCGCGTTCGTCGAGGAAGAGCTCGAGCTCGGGCGTGAGGCGCGGGAGGGACCGCTGCCGGAAGACGAGCACGTCCGGCTCGCCCTCGACGCGCGCCGCGATCCCCTCCTGCGTCGCCTCGGACGTCATGATCACGACCGGGACGGCGGCGCCCGCCGCGGCCCCGGCGCTCCGCGCGTCCTCGAGCTTGAGATCGAGGAACGTCCGCCCGCCGACGACCGGCACGAGCCCTTTCACCTCGGCGCCGAAGCGCGTCCCGGCGCCGCCCGCGACGACGGCGCTCGCGACCGCGCCCTGCCGGAGCGCCGCCTCCCCGAGCCGGGCGAACGCCGCGTGGCGCGCGGTGCCCGGTGCGGGCCACGGCTCGACGTCCCCGGGCCGGAGCGGCTCCGTGCGGGTGCGCGGCGCGGGGTCGGCGCGAAGCTCTCCCGCCCGGAGCCGGCGGACGACCGCGTCGAACTCGGCGCCGCCGGCGGCGGCCAGGTCGGGTGCCCGGCGATCGATGTCCACGGCACGCAACGTGGGCGCGCCGAGTGCCGCCGGCAAAGGGTCCGGCGGGGGAGCGACCGCAGGGTGCCCTGCCGGGCGCTCCTACGCCGGGCGCGCTCGGGGCGCGAGGGTCGGCGGGAGGACGAGCGTGAAGGTCGTGCCGTCCTCGGGGCTCGAGACGAAAGAGACCTTGCCGCGGAGATACCTCTCGGCGAGCAGCCTCATCCCGTAGGTGCCGAGCCCCCGGCCGCGCCCCTTCGTGCTGAACGAGCGCTGGAACACGCGCGCCTGGATCTCGGGAGGGATGAACGCCGCGTTCGAGACCGAGAAGGTCACGCCCGCGTCGTCTCCGGCGCGCGGCGCGTCCGCGGCGCAGACGAGCCGGACCGTCCCGCACGGCGGCGTCGCCTCGAGCGCGTTCCGCATCATGTTGATGAGGACGCGTGCGACGAGGCCGTGGTCCGTCTCGAAGCAGAGGTCCGCGGGCACGGCGACCTCGATCGCGCGGTCGCGCCCCGATGCGTGCTGCGCGAAGAGCGCGCGGACCTCCTCGACGAGCTCCGTCGCGTGGACCGGGGTGGGCTCGGCGACGAGGGTGCCCGCCTCGGCGAGCACGAGCGCGCGCTGGTCGCGGATCTCCCGCTCGAGCTGGCGCGAGAGAACGTCGAGCCGCTCGCCAGCGCGCTGCACGTCCGTGCCCGGGCGGACGAGCTGCGAGGCCCAACCGCGGACTCCGGAGACGGTGTTCAGGAGATCGTGGAAGAAGATCTGCTCGAGCGCCTCGCGCCGCTTCGCCGCCGAGACGTCGCGCAGCGTGACGACGGTGAACCGGCCGCCGGCGAGCTTTACCGGCGTGGCGCGGACCTCGAGCTCGATCGCGGTGCCACCGACCTCCGCGGAGATGACGCACTCCGCGACGACGGCCCGGCCGCTCCGCTCGCACCCGAGGATCGCGCCGAGCGCGCCGCACCTCTCGCACGAAGCCGTCGTGCCGCATCCGCCGGGCGCGCTCGCGTTCACGCAGGCGAGCACCTCGCCCGTACGGAGGCCGGCGATCCGATCGCGGTCCCGCTCCGGGCCGTTGAACGCGACGACCTGACGCCGCGCGTTCAGCACGAGGAGCGATGCGTCTACCGCCTCGACGAGCGCCGCAATCACCGGGCTCGACGCGACCGCGTCGATCTCGTGCTGGAGCTGGCGCGCGTCGGCGCGATGCGCGTCGGGGAGCGCGTGGCGGTGGCCGGGGGCAAGACGCTCCTGGTGATCGTGCGGCTCGAGCGGCATCTCCGTTTCCGGATAGCACGGTCGCCCGCGCGGGATCCATCGATCCGGCGAAGCACGCCTACATCGCCGCGAGCCCCGCCTGGGCGCACTCGCCGTCCTCGGCGGACAGCGCGCCCGAGACGCCGACGGCGCCGACGATGAGGTCGCCGGCGACGAGCGGCACGCCCCCCTCGAGCGCCAGGACGCCGGGGACGCCGACGATCCCCGGCGAACCCGCGGCCCGTTCCTCCCAGGCCTTCGTGGGACGCTTGAACCTCGCGGCGCAGCGCGCCTTCTCGATCGCCACCTCGATCGAGCCGCGCTGGACCTGCTCGCTGCGGAGGAAGCAGACGAGATCGCCCGCCGGATCGACCACCGCGACGGCGACGTTCCATCCCCGATCGAGAGCCCGGGCGAGCGCAGCGTCCGCGACGCGGCGCGCGGCGGGGAGGGCGATCGGCGGGCCGTACGAATTGGGTAGCTGGGAGGACGAGCTCACGACCGGAATCTAGTGGCCCGCGGCGTGCGCGGCTCCGATTGCGCCCGCCGCGCCAGCGGAGAGAATGTCCTCGCGCGCCGGCCGGAGGGGGTCGATCCCCTCGCGCTCCTCGCCGTGCTCGTGCTCGTGGGCGTCCTCTGGATCGCGCCGTTCTACGCGGTCGAGATCGCGCGCGGGGGCCGGATCCGCGCGGACGCCGTCACGCTCGTCTCGGTCACGTACGTCGCGCTCTTCGCCTCCGTCGCGGCCTACGCGCTCTGGAACGCGGGCGTCGCGCGGGTCGGCGCGAGCCGGGCGGGGGTGTTCCTGCACCTCATGCCGGCGTTCGGATCCCTCCTCGCGAAGGTCAGGGCCGCGAGGCCGCGCTCGCCTTCAGGTACTCGTGGATCCGCTTGCCCTGCTCCTCGGTGATGCCGGCGCCGGGGCGGGTCGCCATCCGCTTCATGTGGAGCTTCCACTCGGGTGCGGACAGCTCCGAGCCGAGCGCGAGCGACAGCGTGTGGCACTTCGCGCACTTCTGCTCGACGAGCTGGAGCCCGGCCTCGTGATCGGCGTAGGCCGCGCCGAGCTCGGCGCTCGCGACGGTCGCCGGGGCGGCCGGGGCGGCGCCCTGGGGCGCGGCCGGTGTCGCGAGCGCGGGCTCCGTGTGCTTCGGCGCGGGTGAGCTGGGCTTCGCCTCGGCGCGCCTCGGCGACGCCGGCTTCGAGCCGACGAGCCTCGGCGCCGCGGCCTTCTCCTTCGCGGGCTCCGGGACGACGAGCGACGGCATGGCGGGGAGCGGGGGGGCGGGCGCGGCTGGAGCGGCGGCGAGCTTCAGCGAGGCGACGAGGGCGAATGCGAGCGGGTGCAAGGGTCCTCTCGGGGGTGCGGCGGGCGCGCGCATGATAGTCGTTCGCGCGCCCCCTTCGCGACGGACGGGCGGTCCGGCGGTCGAATTCCTCGCCCAGGTGGGATGCGGACACACGCGGGGCGGCGATGTGGGGATCGCGCCGCCGCCGGTTAAGCTCCACGGATGACCACCTCGCTCCCGGACCTCGACGCCGCGGACGCCGTGGCGCGGCTTCAGCGCGGGGAGATCACCGCCGAGGAGCTCACGGCCGCGTGCCTCGCGCGGATCGCCTCGGACGACGGCGCGCTCGGCGCGTTCGAGCACGTCGATCCCGCCGTGGCGCTCGCGGCGGCCCGGCGGATCGATCGGCTCGATCCGAAGCCGCCGCTCGCAGGTCTCCCGGTGGCCGTGAAGGACGTGTTCGACACGGCGGACCTCCCGACCGAGCGCGGCTCGATCGCGTTTCGCGGACGCCGGCCCGGCGCGGACGCGGCCGCGGTCGCGCGGCTGCGGTCGGCCGGGGCGGTGATTCTCGGGAAGACGGTGACGACCGAGCTCGCGTTCTACGGGCCGGGGAAGACGCGCAACCCGCACGATCCGTCGCGCACGCCGGGCGGCTCGTCGAGCGGCTCCGCCGCCGCCGTCGCGGCGCGGCTCGCGCCCGCAGCGATCGGCACCCAGACGGCAGGGTCGATCCTCCGGCCGGCGTCGTTCTGCGGCGTCATCGGCTTCAAGCCGACTTACGGCGCGGTCCCGATGGACGGGGTCTCGCCGCTCGCGCCGTCGCTCGACACGTTCGGCCTCTTCGTCCGGGACGTCGGCGCCTTGCCGCTCCTCCTCTCGGCGGCCACCGGCACGCAGGTCACCGCGCTCGCGCCGTCCGGGCCGCCGCGCCTCGCGCTCTGCCGGACCGAGCAGTGGCCGCAGGCGGAGCCGTCGACCCGTGCCCTCGTCGAGGGGGCCGCGCAGGCGCTCGCGCGGGTGGGAGCGCGCGTCGAGGAGCTCGATCTCGGCCCCGGGTTCGAGGGGCTCGCGGACGCGCAGCGCGCCATCATGGCCGCCGAGATGGCGCGGGTGCTCCGCGAGCTGCGCGCGCGCCACGAGCCGGTGCTCACGCGCGTGCTGCTCGAGTTCATGGCGGAGGGGGAGCGGGTCGCGCCGGAGCGCGAGGCGGCGGCGCGCGCGCAGGTCGACCGCTGCCGCGCCCGCCTTCCGGAGATCTTCTCGCGCCACGACGCGCTCCTCACGCCGAGCGCGATCGGCGAGGCGCCGGTCGGCCTCGCGAGCACGGGCGACCCCGCCTTCAATCGCATCTGGACGCTCCTCGGGACGCCGTGCGCCTCGCTCCCTTCGGGGCTCGGGCCGGCTGGGCTCCCGGTGGGGCTGCAGGTCGTCGGCGCGCCCGGGCGGGACGGCGCGCTCCTCGCGTCGTGCGCGTGGATCGCGGGCGCTCTGCGCGGGCTCGCCGGTCGAGCCAGCTGATGGTATCGGCGTTCATTCTTCCACCTCGCGCGCGTGATCGTCGGCCGGACGCATCGACCCCCTCGCGCGCAGCATCGCGCATCGAGGAGAGGTGCCGCGAGCGAGATTGTGACCGTCGCTACCCGTTCACCTCTGGGCTCCCGGACGTCAGGCCTCGCCCCCGCCGGCGATCTCGGGGGTCCCGCCGCCGCCCTTGCCTCCCCGCCCGCGCGCACCCGTCGGCGCGGCGGCGCCACGCCGCGACTGCGGGAGCGGCAGCACCACGACGAAGGTGCTGCCGGCGCCCGGGGCCGAGCGGAGCTCCACGCGCGCGCCGATCGCGGAGGCGAGGTCCTTCACGACCGCGAGCCCGAGGCCGATGCCGGGGACGAACTGCTCGGAGATCCCGGTGCCCCGCTCGAACGGCTCGAACACCCGCGCCTGGTCGTCGGGGGAGATCCCGGGCCCCGAGTCGCGCACCTCGAGCCGCAGCCCGTCGCCACGACTCTCGACCGCCACCTCCACGACCCCCGCCGGCGTGTACTTGATGGCGTTCCCGACGAGGTTCGTGAGGATGAGCCGGAGGAAGCGCGGCTCGGTCTGCACCCACGGGACGTGCTCGTCGTCGCGGAGCTCGAGCGCGAGGCCCTTGTCCTCCGCGAGCGGCCGCGCCTCCTCGACCACCCCCTGGACGAGCGCGCGCACGTCGACGTCCTCGATCTGCGCCGCGAGCCGCCCGCTCGCGATCTGCGCCTCGAACAGGAGCGCCTCGACGAGGCCGGTGAGCCGCGTCACCCCGAAGCCGGCGCGCCGGAGCACCTGCTGCTGCTGCGCGGAGAGCGGCGAGTCGGTCCCGCGCGTGAGCCGCTGCAGCTGGAGGTTCACCGACGTGAGCGGGGTCCGGAGCTCGTGCGACACGAGCCGGAGGAAGTTCGTCTTCACGGCGCTCGCCCGCTCGGCCTCGTCGCGCGCGCGCCGGGTGAGCTCGAGGGCCGCCTCCACCTCCCGCTTGCGGGTCGTGACCTCGCCCGCCAGCGAGGCGAGGTCGCGGGTCTGGCTCTGCACCTCGCGCTGTAGGACCTCGCGGGCGCGCTTGATGCCGACGAGGTTCGCCACCCGCGCCCGGACCTCCTCCACCACGAACGGCTTCATGAGGTAGTCCTGCGCGCCGGCGCGGAGGAGCTGGGTGCGGAGGGCGTCGTCGGCCCGCGCGGTCAGGATGAGCACCGGCACGGCGTCGAGCTGCGGCCGGAGCCGGAGCTCCCGGACGAGCTCGTCGCCGCTCTTCCTCGGCATCATGAGATCCGTGACCACCGCGTCGGGCGGACTCGCGAGCGCCGCCGCGAGCCCCGCCTCGCCGTCCGGCGCGACCGTCACGTCGAAGTCCGCGCCGAGGACGTCGGAGAGGAAGCGGCTCATCTCCGGGTTGTCCTCCACGACGAGCACGTGCGGGCGCGAGCCGTCCCCCACGGCGGAGGCCGCCGCGGGGGCGCTGCGGAGCTCCTCGAGCACGCCGGCCCCGTACTCCGCGCTCTCCCGGAAGGCCGCGGGCGTGGCCTCGGGCGACGCCGGTACCGGCAGCCGGACCGTGAACAGCGCGCCGCCCTCCGGCGCCTCGCCGAGCTCCACCCTGCCGCCGTGCAGCTCGACGAAGTCCTTCACGATCGCGAGTCCGAGCCCCGTCCCGCCCGCGTGGCGGGTCGCCTCCCCCTCGCCCCGCGCGAAGCGGGCGAACACGCGCTCGCGCTCGCTCGCGGGGACTCCCGGCCCGCTGTCCGCGACCTCGATCCGGAAGCCCGCCTCCGCCGGCGCGCCCTCCGCCTCGCCGGCGAAGAGCGCGCAGCGCACCCGGCCGCCGGAGGGCGTGAACTTGAAGGCGTTCGAGACGAGGTTGAAGAGGACGCGCTCGACCTTCTCGGAATCGACGCGGCGGACGAGCGTCGGCGGCGTCGCGAGCGAGTAGATCATCCCGCGCTCGGTCGCGAGCGCCTCGAAGTGCGCGCCCACGAGCCGGACGAGCCGCGCCACGTCCACCGGCGAACGCTCGAGCGACGCCTTGCCCGCCTCGAGCTTCGACACCTCGAGCAGGTCGTTCACGTGCTTCGCGAGGGTCCGGGCGTTTCGCGCGATCACCTCGACGTCGCGCCGCGCGGACGGGGAGAGGTCCGAGGAGAGCAGGTTCTCCGCGGGCCCGACGATGAGGGTGAGCGGCGTCCGCAGCTCGTGGCTCACGTTCGCGAAGAACTGGGTCTTGAGTCGCTCGAGCTCCTTCGTCCGGTCGTAGGCGACGCCGAGCTCGCGGAGCGTCGTCTCGAGCTGCGCGTGCAAGCGCGCCCGCTCCTCCTCGGCGGCTTTTCGCTCGGCGACGTCGCGGATCGCAGTGATGGCGAAGACCCCGTCGGGGCTCTCGAGCGGGGAGAGGCTGATCTCGGCGGGGAACTCGATCCCGTCCTTGCGGAGCCCGAACAGCTCGAGGCGCCCGGCACCCATCGGACGGGGATGCGGTCCGCCGAAGTAGCCCGCCCGGTGGCCTGGGTGCGTCGCGCGGAACCGCTGCGGGATGAGGGCCTCGACGAGCTGCCCGAGCATCTCCTCGCGGGCGTAGCCGAAGAGCTTCTCGGCCTGCGCGTTCACGAGGACGATCCGGCCGCGCCGATCGGTGATCACCATCGCGTCGGGCGCCGCCTCGAGGAGGCCGCGGAACTGCGACTCGATCTTCTTGCGCGCGGTGACGTCGCGGATCGCGGTGATGGCGAGGATCCCGTCCTCCGTCTCGAGCGGCGAGAGGCTGATCTCGGCGGGAAACTCGGTCCCGTCCTTTCGCAGGCCGTACAGCTCGAGCGCCCCCACCGACTCCATCGGCCGGGTGCGCGGATCGACGAAGTAGCGGTTCCGGTGGTGCGGGTGCGCCGCCCGGAAGCGCTCGGGGATGAGCACCTCCACCGTCGACCCGACGAGCTCCTCGCCGCGGTACCCGAAGAGCTTCTCGGCCTCGGCGTTGACGAGGACGATCCGTCCGAGCCGATCGGTGATCACCATCGCGTCGGGCGCAGCGTCGAGGACGCCCTTGAACTGGGTCGCGACGGTGCGCGTGGGATCGCTCATTGGCGCGGATGGGATGCGGCCGCCCTGGCGGCTGCAAACGAATGGCGTGGTCCTGCGATCCAGACCCCCCCGGATGCCACGCTCTTTCGGGGGGGTACGCAGGACAGGCGGCGTGGCGAGCGAGACGACGCGCGTGCCGCACGCTCGGTCCGCGGCGAGTGGACTCACCGTCCGTGAATGGTGCGACGGATCGTGAGCGGAGCCTGGTGCGAGGTGACACCACCCGTACGCGGGGTGCGACTCGGGGGTGACCGCCCTGTCTGTGTGTCTAGGTCCTACGCGCTCGCACCCGTGCGCCGTTCTCCGTGCCGTTGCGCCCGGATAGGCTCATCGACCGCGCCGGTCCGCTACGCCAGCCGTGAAAACCGAACCGGTCAACCCCTTGCTTGGGGCTTGAGGCTGTGACTGACGGGCCTGTATCTGGACTTCACCAGTCGAGCGGCCGCTCTCACGGGCGGTCGGGGGAGAGGGGGAAGCAGCGTCCGGCTCGCGTTCGCGAAGTCGCCGGACCGCACGTCTCGTTTCGCAGCGCGTTTGACTCAACGTCAAGCGCTTTGATTCAACATCAATGATGCGAAGGGTGAACCATGCTGGACATAATCGCTCAGCGATGCCGCGCAATGCGGTTCGCGTCGGTCCTTCTTCTCGCGCTGCCCGGGCTGGCCTCGGCCGCGCAGTCCCTGCAGGTCCCGCTCGCGCCGAGCGCGATCCCCCAGTTCGTCGAGCCGCTGCCGCTCCTCAGCGTCCAGCCGGGCGGGACGATCAACACGATCATCTCGACCAGCACGTCCTTCGCGAACCCGCTGCAGCTCACGATGTGCGAGTTCAAGGCGAACATCCTGCCGACTGGGACGTTCGCGCCCGGAGTGAAGCCGGCGACCTCGGTGTGGGGCTACATCCAGGGCGCGACCTGCCCGACCACGCCGCAGGATACGTATCTCGGGCCGGTGCTCGTGAACATGCAGGGCATTCCCACGACCATCAAGTACACGAACGCGCTCCCCACCGTCGATAAGACGAACGTGCTCGCGTACAAGTACAGCACCGACCAGACGCTCCACTGGGCGGATCCGGGGGGCGCCGAGTCGAACATGTGCCAGATGATGAGCGGGAACCCGCCGCAGGTGGGCGTCGGGATCCCGGCGTTCGGCTCGGAGTGCTCGCTCAACTTCGGCGAGAACCCGCGGGGCGTGTACAACCCGGTCGGCATCCCGGCGGTCCCGCACCTCCACGGCGGCGAGGTGGCGCCGGTCGTCGACGGCGGCCCCGACGCGTGGTTCACGAGCCCTGACGCCCTCGGGAGCGTCCAGCAGGGACACGACTACTACACGAACCCGCTCGTCCCGGCCGCGCCGAATGAGGCGGTGTACACGTACACGAACACGCAGCCGTACGCGCCGCTCTGGTTCCACGACCACACGCTCGGCGCGACCCGCCTCAACGTGTACGCCGGCATCGCGGGCGGCTACTACCTGCTCGACCCCGCGCAGGAGGCGTACAACGACACGATCAAGATGCGGTCCGTGGCGGAGGTCATCCCGCTCATCCTCCAGGACCGCATGTTCGACACGAACGGCCAGCTCTACTTCCCGGCCGACACCTCGAGCAACATCCTCTCGGCGCTCACTCCGCAGCACCCGTACTGGGCCCCCGAGTTCATCGGCGACACCATCGTCGTGAACGGGAAGGCGTGGCCGTTCCTCAACGTGGAGGCGCGGCGCTACCGCTTCCTCTTCCTCAACGGCTCGAACGCGCGCACCTACGAGATGTTCTTCGTGAACCCGGTGACGAAGGTCCAGGGGCCGGTGATGTGGGCCATCGGCAACGACGGCGGGTTCCTCGACGTCCCGTCGATCATCGATCCGAACGCGGCGAAGCCGATCGAGCCGCACCTCATCATCATGCCGGGCGAGCGCTACGAGGTGATCGTCGACTTCACCAAGTTCGCCGGGCAGACCCTCATCCTCAAGAACACCGCCAAGGCGCCGTTCCCGGGCGGCGCGACGCCGCAGGGCGCGACGACCGGCAAGATCATCCAGATCCGCGTCGGCGCCACGCCGGTCGCGGACACGAGCTACGACCCGGCGAGCGGGATCCCGCTGCGGCCCGCGAAGATCGTCCGCCTCGCGCAGAACGGCGCGCTCGTGGCGGGCGTCCCCATCGCGAAGACGCGCGAGCTGACCTTGAACGAGGTGCTGCTCGCGCCGCAGATCGCGACGGACCCGGTCACCGGGACGGCGAACACCGCGTATCCGGGCGGCCCGGTCGAGATCCTCGTCAACAACACCCTCTGGTCCGGTGAGTCGAGGCGCACGTACGGCGACTTCCAGCCGGTCACGGTCAACGGGGTCACGGAGGGCGTCACCGAGACGCCGGCGGAGGGCACGACCGAGGTCTGGGAGATCGTGAACACCACCGCCGACGCCCACCCGATCCACACCCACCTCACGACGTTCCAGATCATCAACCGCCAGAACTACGACGTCGGCAAGTTCCTCGCCGCGTACGCCCTGGCGTTCCCGGGTGACGGGACCGCGGCGTGCCCGGCCGGCGTGTACTGCCCCGCGTTCGGCCCGCCGCTCGACTACAACGAGCTGAGCCTCCGCACGGGGAACAAGTACGGCGGAAACCCGGACGTCACGCCGTTCCTCGCGAACGCGAAGCAGCTCCCGGATCCCGACGAGGTTGGCTGGAAGGACACGGTCATGGTGCCTCCGGGCATGGTGACCCGCTTCGTCGTCCGGTTCATGCCGACCGAGAATGCCGCGACCGCGACCGGTGTCCCGTATCCGTTCGCGCCCAACGACGGGACGGGCGGCAGCGTGAGCGACAGCCACGGCTACGTGTGGCACTGCCACATCATCGACCACGAGGACAACGAGATGATGCGGCAGCACGTGGTCGTGCCGATCGCGGGCGCGACGCGCCAGTACGTGAAGGGAACGGACTACTAGCAGTAAAGGCGTGACGAGGAGCGGTGGCCGGCGGCCGACGTGCGCGCTGCCGGCCCCGCTCCTCTCTCTTCACGCCTGCCCGTCTGGAGGTGGTCTGCCCGCCTGCTTCCCGGGTTCCCCGAAGGAAGCGGTGCGGTGCGTAACCCCCGGCGCGCGCCGAGCATCACAGGCACGGCGCCCCAAGCGCCGAGCGCGCGCGAGCGGCACGAGGGGCGAACGACGGATGCGGGCAGGCCCGCGACCGCCGTTCACCGCTCGAGCGCGAGCGTCGCGAGGTACGCGGCGGTGACGACGTAGCCGATCCCGACGTGGGCCGTGCGGAGGTCCCGCGGGAACCGATCGTCGGGGGCGGAGTGGCTCATCCCGACGACCTGCGGGAACGCCGCCACGAGGCCGAGGATCGGCTGCACGGCGATGCCGCCCAGGTGGACGTAGGTGAGCGCGCGATGCCACGGGCGCGCCGCCGCGCTGACGTTCCCGACGGGCCCGGGCATGGCGAGCGCGAGTACGCCGTTCGCGGTGTAGAGCGTCACCGAGAGGACCCCGCTCGACCCGTGGAGCGTCGAGAGCCCGCGATCGCAGCCGTACGTCCCGAGCACGGGATGGCCGGTCTGGCAGCGGCCGTCGCCGAACGCGGTCGGCTGGTTGATGGCCACGAGCGTCCCGAGCGTGCTCGTCGCGACGAGCGCGCCCGCGGTGCTCCACTTGAGCGCGCGTTCCCACCGGCGGAGGCGCGCGTCGCGTCGCGCGTCCGCGCCGTCGCCGCGCGCGGGGTCGGACGCGGACGGCTGCGCGAGTTGGAGGGCGAGGTCTCCGGAAGCGCTGCTCGCAGCCCAGGCCGCGCGGAGCTCGACCGAGGCGAGCGCGGGCACGGGCGGAGCCGAGGCGAACGCCGCCGAGGGCGCGGCCTCCGCCGCGAGCAGGAGCGAGAGAGTCACGAGCGCGCCGGGCATGCGGCCTCCTCGATCGGTTCGAGCTGGGCTCCTATGCGCCGGCGGGGCGGCTTGCCAACGCCCGGCGGGTGCGGCCGCCGCGCCTGGACGGGTCAACTCGCCGGGTGAACCCGCCGCCGGCTGGTATAAGGGGGTGCACCGGTCTGCTCGTCGCACCGATGCGTGCGAAGCGACGGTGAGCTCCGAGCGTGCGTCCGCACCCCTTCGAACGCGTCTTCGCCCCCCGCGCCGTCGCCGTGTTCGGCGCCGCCGGCGCGGACTCGGTCGGCGGGCGCGTGCTCCGCAACCTCGTCGCCGGCGGCTATGCCGGGGCGATCCACGCGATCGGCGGCGACGCCGGCGAGCCCCTGCCGGGGGTCCGCGCCCGGGCCGCGCTCGCCGACGTCGAGGGCGAGATCGACCTCGCCGTGGTCGCGTCGCCGCTCACCGAGCTCTCGGGGATCGTGCGCGCCTGCGCCGAGCGCCGCGTGGGCGGCGCCGTCATCCCGGCCGGCGTCCCCGGCGCGACGGCGCGCGGCAGCGCCGACGAGCGCGCGCTGCGCGACGTCCTCGCCGAGGCGGCGCGCGGCGGAGTGCGCCTCGTCGGGCCGAGCAGCGTCGGGCTCATCCGTCCGGGCGCGGCGCTCAATGCGACCTTCCTCAACGAGGGCGCGACGCCTGGATCGCTCGGCCTCGTGTCGCAGTCCGGGGCGATCTGCGCGACCGCGCTCGACTGGGCCGCGGCGCAGCGGATCGGGTTCTCGACGGTGGTGTCGCTCGGCGACGCGATCGACGTGGACTTCGGCGAGGTGCTCGAGTACCTCGCGCTCGATCCCGCGACGAAGAGCGTCCTCCTCTATGTCGAGACCGTCCGCTCCGCCCGCGCGTTCCTGAGCGGGCTGCGGCTCGCGGCGCACGCGAAGCCGGTGGTGGTCGTGAAGGCGGGCCGGTACGGCTCGGGCGCCGGCGCGTCGTCCGACGACGCGTTCGACGCCGCGCTCGCGCGCACGGGCGCCGTCCGCGTCCCCTCCATCGAGCGGATGTTCGCCGCCGCCCGGCTCCTCGCGATGCCTCGCCCGGTGAGCGGGAACCGGCTCGCCATCCTCGCGAACGCGCGCGGCCCAGGCCTGCTCGCCGCCGACCGCGCGGCCGATCTCGGCGTGGTGGTCCCGCCGCTCGCCGACGGGACCCGGGCGAAGCTCGACGCTCTCCTCCCCTCCGCGGCCGGCCGCTCGAACCCGCTCGATCTCCTCGGCGACGCCGACCCGGCGCGCTATCGCGCGGCGGTGGAGCACTGCCTCGGCGATCCGGAGGTCGACGCCGTCCTCGCCATGCTCGCGCCGCAGGCGCTCGCGAAGCCCCTCGAGAGCGCGGAGGCGGTCGTCGCCGCGAGCCGCGGGAAGTCGAAGCCGGTCATCGCCTGCTGGATGGGCGAGGAGGTCGTCCGGAGCGCCCACGCCCGCTTCGTCGAGGCCGGCATCCCCGAGCTCGCCTCCCCCGAGAACGCGGTCGAGGCGTTCGGACTGCTCGCGAGCTACGCGCGGAACCAGCGCCTGCTGCGACAGGTGCCGGGGCCGCTCGCGCCCGACGCGATCCCGCACCTCGTGCGCGGCCGCGAGATCGTAGCCGGCGCGCTCGCGCGTGGGCGCACGCAGCTCACCACCGCCGAGCTGCAGCGGCTCCTCGCCGCGGTCGGCGTGCGCGACCGCAACGTCGCCGGGCAGCGGGTGAAGGGGACCGAGCTGTACGTGGGCGTCGCGCGCGACGCGGTCTTCGGGCCGATCATCCGCTTCGGGCGGGGCACCGCGGCGGGGCTCGCGGGCGACCCGGTGGTCGCGCTCCCGCCGCTCGACACCGCCATCATCCAGACGCTCGTGCGGACGAGCCGCATCGCGCCGGTGTTCACCGCCGCGGGCGGCATGAGCGAGCCGGAGGTCGCCGCGTTCGAGCGCGCGCTCTGGGCGGTCTCCGAGCTCGTGAGCGAGCTGCCGGAGATCCGCGAGCTCGAGATCTCTCCGCTCATCGTGTCCGCGAGCGAGGTCTACGCGTCGGGAGCGCGGGTGGCGATCGCCCCGCCCGCGCCCGGGACGGGCCGGTACGACCACATGGCGATCCACCCGTACCCGAGCGACGTCGGCGCGCGGTGGCAGCTCCCCGACGGCGCGACCGTGACGGTGCGGCCCATCCGCCCCGAGGACGCGGATATGGAGGCGAGCTTCATCCGGAATCTCTCGGACGTCGCACGTCACTTCCGCTTCATGACGAGCGTGAAGGAGCTGACCCGGGAGATGCTCGTCCGCTTCACCCAGATCGACTACGGGCGGGAGCTCGCGCTCGTCGGCCTCGTCGAGCGGGGAGGCAAGGAGACGCAGATCGCGGTCGCGCGCTACGTGAAGGCGGACCGGGAGAGCGCCCACGTCTCGGTCGTCGTCGCCGACGCCTGGCAGGGCAGGGGGATCGGCGGGCGGCTGCTCACGATGCTCATCGACGACGCGCGCGCGCGGGGCATCGTCCGGCTCGAGGGCGAGGTGCTCGCCGAGAACACCGGGATCCGCGCCCTCCTCGCGCGCCTCGGCTTCTCCTTCCACCGGGACCCGGAGAGCGCCGACGTCCTCCTCATCGAGAAGCTGCTCGCGGGCGGTCCTCCGGCGGGCTGACGCCGCGGTCCGCGAGCGCCGCCGCGACGATCTCCGCGACGTCGAGCGCCCGGACCCGGTCCTCGCGGCCAGTCTCGGCGATGCCGTCGTTCATCATCGTGAGGCAGAACGGGCACGCGGTGGCGACGACGCCGCCCGCGTCCCCAAGGGTCGCCGCCGCCTCGTCCACGCGGGCGCGGTTCACGCGCGTCCCGAGCTTCTCCTCGAGCCACATCCGGCCGCCGCCTGCGCCGCAGCAGAAGCCGGTCCGGCGACTGCGCGCCATCTCCCGCACCGTGACGCCCGCGGCGGCGAGGGCGGCGCGGGGCGCCTCGTACACACCGTTGTGACGCCCGAGGTAGCAGGGGTCCTGGAAGGTGACGGCGCCGGCGAGGGCCGCCCGCGCCTCGGGGCGGAGCCTCCCCGCCTTCACGAGCTCCTCGACGAGCTGCGCGTGGTGCACGACCTCGTAGCGTCCGCCGAACTGCGGCAGCTCGTTCTTGATCGCGTTCAGGCAGTGGGGGCACTGCACGAGCACCTTCTTCACGCCGTGGCGCTCGAAGGCCTCGACGCTCGCCTGCGCCTGGAGCTGGAAGAGGTACTCGTTTCCGAGGCGGCGCGCCGCGTCGCCGGTGCAGGTCTCCTCTTCGCCGAGGATCGCGAAGCGGACCTTCGCCTCGCGCAGGATCGTCACGATCGCGCGCGAGACCTTCTTCTGGCGGTCGTCGTAGGAGCCGGCGCAGCCGACGAAGAAGAGGTACTCGAAGTCGCCGCCCGCCGCGGCGCGCGGGACGTCGAGGTCCTCGCACCAGTCGGCGCGACGGTTCGAGCCGATGCCCCAGGGGTTCCCCTGCGTCTCGAGGTTCTTGAACACCCGGGCCGCCTCGTCGGGCATCGCGGCGTCCACGAGCACCGCCTGGCGCCGCAGGTCCACGAGCCGCGGCACGTTCTCGATGAGGACCGGGCAGGCGGTCTCGCACCAGCCGCAGGTCGTGCACGCCCAGAACGTGTCCGGCGCGACCACGTCGCCGGCGACCGGCGGGAGCGCGGCGCGTGCCGCGTCGCGCGTCGCGGCGTCGCCCGCGCGCGCGAGCGCGACGAGCGCCGGGCCGCGCTCGACGAGGTGGCGCTTCAGCGCGCCGTTCACCGCCTTGTGGCTGAGAGGCTTGCCGGTGACGTGCGTCGGACAGTTCGTCTGGCAGCGTCCGCACTCGGTGCAGCTGTAGACGTCGAGGCCCTCCTTCCGGGAGAGGTCCGCGATCGTGGCCGTGCCGAAGCTCGCCCCCTCCGCCTCGAGATCGAGCCGGCGGAGCGCCGCCGAGCCGGGTGGGAGCGCGCGCAGGAAGACGTTCGGGAGCGCGGTGACGACATGGAAGTGCTTGCCGAACGGCAGGAAGCACAGGAAGACGAGGACGAGGACGAGGTGGAGCCAGTAGCTCGCGCGCCCGGCGAAGGAGCCGGGGCCGGCGGACTCGAAGGCGATCTCCGTCACCATGAGACCGAGGATGAAGCCCAGCACGAGCGTTCCCTCGAAGGAGCGGGTCAGCCGCTCCGGCCTCGTGACGAGCCGGCGCCAGAGGAGCCCGAGCGCGGCGGCCGCCGCCGTCCACACGACGAGATCCTTCAGGTGAAGGTAGGCTCGCCCGAGCGCGGAGCCTGGCGCGAGGCCGGGCAGGTGGAACGCGGGGTCGAACCCGATCCCGAAGAGCGTGACCGTCCGCAGCGCCAGCACGAGGAACGCCGCGAAGAGCAGCGCGTGCAGGAGCCCGGGGAGGCGCTCCTCGGGGTCGAGGAGCCGCTGCTGGCCGAAGCCGAAGCGGAGGAGCGCAAGGAGCCGCTCCCGGGGGTGGTCGGTGCGGACGACGGGGCGGAGCGCGGCGAGCGGGGCGAGCCGGCGGTGGACCGTGAAGGCGAAGAAGCCGACGCCGCCGAGGAGGAGGGCTGCGGTGATCCAGGGGCTCATTTCGCGCGATGGTAGACGCCCGCCGCGCGCGGGCGCGATGCCCGGCGAGGCCGCGATCCCTGGCACATTTTGCCAGTCGGCGCGCGACCGCAGTAGGATCGGCCGCGAGCCCTTGAAAGCGCTGGAAAAGGACACCGTCTCGATGCACTTCGTCGGCGCCGCGGTGGCCGCGCTGTCCGGCGACGCGCGCGCGCGGGTGCTCGAGACGAGCGGGATCCCAGCGGAGCTGCTCGGCGCGCCTCACGCCCGGGTCCCCGCGGAGGGCTTCGCGGCGGTGTGGCTCGCCGTCGCCCGCGAGCTCGACGACGAGTTCTTCGGGCTCGACCGGCGCCGCATGAAGTGCGGCAGCTTCGCCTTCCTGTGCCACGCGGTGCTTCACGACCGCGATCTCGGCCACGCGCTGCGGCGCCTCCTCAGGGGCTTCGCGCTCGTCCTCGACGACGTTCGCGGAGAGCTGCGGGTCGAGGGCGCGGACGCGGTGATCCGGCTCGAGAACCGGATCGCGGACGGCGCCGCGCGGCGGTTCGCGGACGAGACGTTCCTCATCCTCGTCCACGGGGTCATGTGCTGGCTCGCCGGGCGGCGGATCCCGCTCGCGCTCGCGGAGTTCGCCGCGCCGAGGCCGCCCCACGCGCAGGAGTACACCGCGATGTTCTCCCAGCGGCTGCGCTTCGACGCGGAGCGCACCGCGGTCCACTTCGACGCGGGGCAGCTCGCGGCGGCGGTGATCCAGGACGAGGCGTCCCTGAAGCGGTTCCTGCGCACGGCGCCGCGCTCGGTGTTCCTCAAGTACAAGAACGAGGAGAGCTGGACGGCGCGCCTTCGCCGCCGGCTGCGCGGGTCGATCGGTCGGAGCGACTGGCCGCGGCTCGAGGACATCGCGCGGGAGTTCCGCGTCGCGCCGACGACCTTGCGCCGCCGGCTCGACGCGGAGGGGACGAGCTATCAGGGCGTGAAGGACGAGCTGCGGCGGGACGCGGCCGTCCACCACCTGTGCGGCACGCGCTTGTCCATCGCGGACATCGCGAGCGCGCTCGGGTTCCAGGAGACGAGCGCATTCCACCGCGCGTTCAAGCGGTGGAGCGGGGTGCAGCCGGGCGAGTACCGCAGGCGCGCCGTGCTCGCGCCGCCCGGCGCGGAGGAGCCGCCGTCCGGGCCGACCGCCCCCCGGTCCTGAGAATCCCCGGCATTCCCGGAGCTGGTCGTCCTCAGAGCTGGTCGTCCTCGATCGAGAGGACTCCCTCGGCCCCGGCGACGACCGTCCGCGCGAGGCCCGCGGCCCGCACGAGCACGTGATCGGCGTAGAAGCGCGCCGTCGCGAGCTTCGCGCGGTAGAAGCCTGCCTCGCCGCCTCCCGCCGCGAGGCGCCGGTGCGCGGCGAGCGCGGCGCGGGCGGACTGCCAGCCGCCCGCGACGGTCCCGAACAGCTCCAGGAACGGCACCGCCCCTACGGAAGCCCGGCGGACGTCGGCGCCGTAGGTCGCGACGACGAACTGGACCGCCTGCTCGAGCGCCCCGACGCCGTCGCGCAGCCGCGCGGCGATCGCCGACAGCGTCTCGGACTTCTCCTTCTCGAGCTCGCCCGCGACCTCGCGCATCTCGGCGATCACCCCGCGGATCACCTCGCCGCCGTCGCGCGCGACCTTGCGGCCGATGAGGTCCGCGGCCTGGATGCCGTTCGTCCCCTCGTAGATCGAGGTGATGCGGGCGTCGCGGAAGAACTGCGCCGCCCCGGTCTCCTCGATGTACCCCATGCCGCCGTGGACCTGGATGCCGAGCGACGCGATGTCGATCGCGTTGTCGGTGGACCAGGCCTTCACGATGGGGATCATGAGCTCGACGAACGCCTGGCTCTGCGCGCGCCGCGCGGCGTCGGGGTGGCAGCGCGCCGTGTCCGTCGCCGCCGCGGTGACGCAGGCGATCGCGCGCATCGCCTCGATCCGCGACTTCATGAGGAGCAGCATGCGGCGGACGTCGGGGTGCCGGACGATCGGCACCTTGTCCTTGCTGCGGGTCCCGAGCTCGGTGCCCTGCAGCCGCTCGCGCGCGTACGCGAGGGCGACCTGGTAGGCGCGCTCGGCGATCCCGATGCCCTCGAGCCCCACGGAGAAGCGGGCCGCGTTCATCGTGACGAACATGTACTCGAGGCCGCGGTTCTCCTCCC
>WNGA01004191.1_pt1 | contig 24296 bp, 26 predicted proteins | sample 5400061 | NCBI WGS metagenome assembly WNGA01 (sample SAMN13153366, study PRJNA577476) | soil metagenome | isolation source: 100 cm soil or saprolite under grassland replicate 2 | place: USA:California | collected 2016-06-15 | reverse complement strand
GAGGGCGGCGCCGGCGTCCACACCGAGCTGAAGGGGCGCTGAGCATGCGGCGGGTGCTGGTGCTCGGTGGCGTGATGGTGGCCGCGCTGCTGCTCGAGTCGACCGTGCTCGCCCCCTTCCGGCTCGCCGGCGTGCGGCCGGACCTGCTGGTGATCGCGGTGGTGGCGGTCGCCATGGCGGCCGGGCCGACCTCGGCGGCGTGCTTCGGCTTCTGCGCCGGGCTGCTGGCCGACCTGCTGTTCGCCCAGCCGGTGGGGGTCTCGGCGCTGGTCTACACCGGCGTCGGCTTCGCCGTCGGCCTGCTCCGCGTCTACCTGGTCAGCTCGGCGACCTGGGTGCACCTGGCGCTGGCCGGCGCGGCCAGCCTGGCCTCGGCGTGGTGCGCCGGCGTGGTCATGCGCGTGCTCGACCTGTCGTCGTGGGGCTTCGTCGGCCGCACCGGCCTGCTGGTGGCGCTGTACAACCTGCTGCTCGCACCGGTCGTCTACCCGCTGGTCCGCCGCCTGGCCGCCGAGCCCACCCCGGAGCAGGTCTACCGCTGGGAGGGCCGCTAGCGTGCAGCGCATCGACCAGTCCAGGCGCCTGCGCCTGTCGCTCTTCTCGATCCTGGTCTTCGGGCTGTTCCTCGCCCTCTTCTCGCGGCTGTGGTACCTGCAGGTCCTTGCCGGGGACCGCTACGGCGACCTGGCCGAGGGCAACCGGCTGCGACGGGTGGTGATCGACGCGCCGCGCGGGCGCATCCTGGACCGCAACGGCAAGCCCCTGGTCCGCGACCGGGCCGCCTGGGCGGTCACGGTCAAGCCGTCCGAGCTGGGCGAGCAGCGCAAGGCCGTGCTCGGCCGGCTGGCCAAGCTGCTCGGCGTCAAGGAGGCGACGCTGGAGGAGCGCCTGCGCGACTACACCGGCTCGCCCCTGCGCGGCGTCCCGGTCGCCGAGGACGTGCCCCGCTCGGTCCTGTTCGACCTGACCGAGCACGCCGAGGACTTCCCCGGGGTCGCCCCGGAGGTGCTCGCCCTGCGCGAGTACCCGGCCGGGACGCTCGCCGCGCACGTGCTCGGCTACGTCGGCGAGGTCTCGAGCGCCGACCTGACCTCCGGCCGCTTCCGCGGCCGCAAGGAGGGCGACCAGGTCGGCAAGGCGGGGGTGGAGCTGACCTACGACCGGCTCCTGCGCGGCCGGCCCGGCGTCCGCGACCTGGAGGTCAACGCCAAGGGCGACGTGGTGCGCACCCTGCACGCCTCCGAGCCGGTGCCAGGCAACGACCTGCGCCTGACCATCGACCTCGACGTGCAGCGCACCGTCGAGCAGGCGCTGCAGGCGGGCATGGAGGCGGCCCGCAAGCTGCCGGACTCCTCCCGCGGCGGCACCTACCCGGCCAGGGCCGCCGCCGCGGTGGTCCTCGATCCCACCGACGGCTCGCTGGTCGCGCTCGCCAGCCTGCCAGAGTACGACCCGCGCAAGTTCGTCGGCGGCATCTCCCGCAAGGACTTCGCGGCCTACGCGGGCAACCCCGACAAGCCCCTGATCGGCCGGGCGGTGCAGTCGGTCTACCCGCCCGGGTCGACCTGGAAGCCGATCACCGCGGCGGCGGCGCTGCGCACCGGCGTGGTCACCCCGACGTCGCGCTACACCTGCCCCGGCTCCTACCGCCTCGGCAACTACGTCAAGCGGGACTGGAAGGCCAGCGGCCACGGCTCGGTGGCCCTGGTCGACAGCCTGCGCGAGTCCTGCGACGTGTACTTCTACAACATCGGCGCCGCCTTCGGCGCCGCCGAGAAGCAGCAGGAGAGCAGCGGCGGGAAGATCGACGAGCAGATGCAGGCGACCGCGCGGACCTTCGGCTTCGGCCGCACGCCCTCGCTGGACCTGCCGTTCGCCGCCGGCGGCACGGTGCCCGACCGGGCCTGGCGCCGCTCGTTCTGGGAGGACAACAAGAAGGAGTACTGCGCCGGGGACAGCGCCCTGTACAAGGAGCTGTGCCGCTACGGCTGGCGCTGGCAGGGCGGCGACGACCTCAACATCGCCATCGGCCAGGGCGACCTGCAGGTCTCGCCGCTGCAGGTGGCCAGCGCCTACGGCGCGATCGCCAACGGCGGCACGGTGTACGCGCCCCACGTCGGCAAGGAGGTCACCGCCTCGGTGGGGGGGAAGCGCCTGCGCACCGTCCAGCCGAAGGTCTCCTCGGTGGTACGCCTTCCCCCCGGCGACCTGGGCGCGATCGGCGTGGGGCTGCGCTCGGTGCCGGCCGCGGGCACGGCGGCCTCCGCCTTCGCCGGCTTCCCCCTCGACCGCTTCCCGGTGGCCGGCAAGACCGGCACGGCCGACCTGCCGCCGCGGGCACCATTCGCCTGGTTTGCCTCCTATGCACCAGTTGCGGATCCGAAGTACGTTGTGGTGGTGATGGTCGAGGAGGGCGGGCACGGCGGCGAGTCCGCGGCGCCGGTCGCCAGGGTGATCTACGAGAAGCTGTTCGGTCTGCCGACAACAGGTCCAAAGGCCGGCAACGACCGCAGCGGCTGAGGTGCCATGCAGGAGTCGTGGGGGACGTACAGCGACCGGGTGTCGCGGCTCGGCTGGGAGGGCGCCAGCGAGCGCCACATGGCGTGGCGAGCGCCGTGGCGCCACCTGGACCCGGTGGTGGTCCTGGCAGCGCTCGGCCTTGCCCTGCTCGGGCTCGCCGCGATCTATTCGTCCACCTTCGCCAGCTTGCGCGAGCAGGGGCTCGCCGAGGCCACCTTCGCCAGGCGCCAGCTCCTCAGCCTCGGCGGCGGGCTGGCGGGGATGGTGCTGGTCGCGCTCGTCGACTACCGCCGCTACCAGGCGTACGCGGTGGTGGTGTTCGGCGTGGTGGTGCTGCTGCTCGCCGCGGTGCTGACGCCGCTCGGCACCGCCACCCACGGCGCCCAGTCCTGGTTCGGCCTCGGCCCGCTGCGCCTGCAGCCCTCCGAGTACGCCAAGGTCGGCATGATCGTGGTGCTGGCGGCCGCGTTCGTCAACCCGTCGGCCGACCACGGCGGCCGCGGCTACACCTACAACGCCAGGCAGGCGCTGATCGCCATCGGCTCGGGCGGGGTCACCGGCAAGGGCTACCTGAAGGGCACCCAGACCAACCTGCAGTACGTCCCCGAGCAGCGCACCGACTTCATCTTCACGGTGGTGGGCGAGGAGCTCGGCTTCGCCGGGGCGGTGGCGCTGCTGCTCGCCTTCGCGGCGCTGTTGTGGCGTGGCGTGCGCATCGCCCTGATCGCCAGGGACCCGTTCGGGTCGCTGCTCGCCGCCGGGGTGGTGGCGATGCTGGCCTTCCAGGCGTTCGTCAACGTCGGCATGACCATCGGCATCATGCCGATCACCGGCATCCCGCTGCCGTTCGTCTCCTACGGCGGCTCGTCGCTGATCGCCAGCTTCCTGGGCATCGGCCTGCTGCTGAACGTCCATATGCGGCGCTACCTGCAGTAATCGCCCCGACGGCCGGTCGGGCGCCGCAGGGCGCTCGGCCCGAGACCTTTGCCGCGCTGGGTGCGTTCTGGCAGACTCATGGCGTCTTTACGTCACGCCACCCTGCGATGCGGCCCGAGGCCGTGGTCGCCCGCTCGCCCGGCTCCTGGGCACCCCGGTCCTTATTCGTCGGACCGGTCCTACGATCCGGGGACGTGCCCGAGGGCGAGCCGGGCGGACACGACCATCGTGGCCACCACCCGCAGGCGACGGGCCGGTCACTTCGACGGACGAGCCGACACGTCCTTGGAGCCACCGGACGGTGTGGCGGCGCCGCCCAGTCGGGCGGGCGACCGGCCATCGGCGGTCACGCCCTCTCACTCGGCCGGGGGAGCAGTCGAGCCCCCGAGTGCGCACCGGCTTTCGGCCGCCCCCGTCGGTGGCCGCCCGAGCTTGGTGAGGAGCACCATGGCTTCCCACGACCAGTCCCGGTCGGAGCCCGTCCGGGACGATTCCCGCACACCCTCGTTGCCCGACGCCACGGCGGCACCCGCCGACGACGCGCCGGCACCGGCGGCACCAGGCGACTCCGAGCGCGTCGTCTCCCCGTCCCGCCCACGCGGCGCCGCCTCCTTCCCCGGCGGCGCGCCGCCGGCCAGCAGCACCTCCGCGCCGAGCGTCCCGGCCCAGCCGGCGCCGCTCGACGCCGGTCAGCCACAGTTCCAGGTGACCACGGTGGAGACCACCGCCGCGGCATCGTTCCCCGGCGGCCCGCCCCCGCCCAGCCGCCGCGGCCGCCGCGCCGCCGCGACCCCCGACGGTGAGGTCCCAACGAGCGGCGCGTCCGCCGGCGCCCAGGTCGGCGCCGAACCCGCGACCGAGGCCCGGCCGCCCACGGGCCAGGCCGCCGAGGGGGCCTCCGCCGAGGCCGCGGCCGGCCGGGCGCCAGCGCGCAGGGGCCGCTCCCGTGGTCGCGGTGGGGCTCGGACCGAGTCCGCCGCCTCCGACACGGGCGCCGGCTCCGCCGTGGCACAACTGGCCAGCGAGGCCACCAGTCCGTCCGCTGCCGTTGCCGCCGTCGTGGCCGCCGCCGCCGCGGTGACCGAGCCCGCCACCGGGGCGGACGAGGCCCAGGCTGGTCAGGCCGGCGGCGCCCGCGCCGGCCGCGGCACGCGCGCCGGCCGGGGGCGGCCTCGCGCCGCCAGGGGGCCGTCCACCCGCGCCGCCAGCGCCGAGGCTGCGGCGGCCGACGCCGTCGGGGTGCCGCCGGCAGCAGTCGACGAGGCCGTTCCGGCCACCCCGGCCAGCGGCCCGGCCGTAGCGCCCGTCAGCGGCGAGGTTGCCGAGGAGGCGGTCGCCACCGAGCCGGGCGGCGAGGAGCCGGCGCGAAGCGGCCGTCGCCGCCGTCGGCGCCGCTCCGCACAGGCAAGGACCGCGGCCCCGCAGCCAGAGGCCGAGCAGGGCACGGCCGCGGCCCCCGAGGCGGCAGCGGCAAGCAGCGCGGCCGCGCCCGACCTCGTCGGGGAGGACACGGCGCCCGCCGACGACCAGAGCGCCGGCTCGGCGCGCACCCGCGCCCGCCGCCGCCGCCGCGCCGCCGCCAAGGCGCGCACCCGCACCGACGAGGTCGCGACGGACGTCGCCGCGCCCGCCGCCGAGGCCCGCCAGGAAGAGGCGGCCCAACCGGCCGCGCCGGCTGCGCCCGAGCAGCCGGCCCGCCAGAGCGGGCGGGGCGGCCGCAGGCGGGGCGGCCAGGCGGCCGAGCCGGCGGCAGCCGCCGAGCCGCCGAGCCGCGGCCGCGGTCGGGGCCGCGGCCGCTCGGCGGCCGCCACCCAGGTCGAGCAGCCGGCGGCGGCCGCCACCCAGGTCGAGCAGCCGGCGGCGGCCGCCACCCAGGTCGAGCCGGCTGGCCGCGGCGGCGCCGAACGATCGGCCAGCGACCGCTCCACCAGGCTCGACGCCCGCGGCCGCGGCGGCACGCGCCAGAGCGACCACGGGCGCCGCCGCCGTCCCCAAGGGCTCACCGAGGAGCAGAAGCAGGTCCTCCGCGCCGGCCCGGACAAGCGCATGCTGGTCACCGAGGGCGCCGACCGCACCCAGATCGGCGTCATCGAGGGCAACGCGCTGGTCGAGCACTACGTCACCCGCAAGGCGGGGCGCTCCTACGTCGGCAACATCTACCTCGGCCGGGTGCAGAACGTGCTGCCCGGCATGGAGGCGGCCTTCGTCGACATCGGCAAGGGCCGCAACGCCGTGCTCTACGCCGGCGAGGTCAACTACGACGAGGAGGACCTGGACGGCGAGGCGCCTCGCATCGAGAAGGTGCTCAAGCCCGGCCAGCCGGTGCTCGTCCAGGTGACCAAGGACCCGATCGGGTCCAAGGGCGCCCGCCTGACCGCCCAGGTCTCGCTGGCCGGTCGCTACCTGGTGCTGCAACCCGACGACAGCACCTTCGGCATCTCCCGCCGGCTGCCGGAGGCCGAGCGGGTGCGCCTGCGCGAGATCCTCAAGGAGGTGCGGCCCAAGGGCCTCGGCCTGATCGTGCGCACCGCCGCCGAGGGCGCCAGCGCCGACGACCTGCGCGCCGACCTCGCCAGGCTGCAGGCCCGCTGGGAGACGGTCGAGCGCAAGGCCAAGAAGTCCTCAGCCCCCGCGGTCATCTACTCCGAGCCGGAGCTGGTCGTCCGCGTGATCCGGGACATCTTCTCGCCCGACTTCGTCGAGCTGGTGGTGGACGGCGTGGAGCTGCACGAGCGGGTGCGCGACTACCTCGACGAGGTCGCCCCCGACCAGCTCGCCAAGCTCCGCCGCCACGAGGGCCGCCTGCCCCTGTTCGAGCACTACCGCGTGGTCGAGCAGATCCACAAGGCGCTGGAGCGCAAGGTCTGGCTGCCCTCGGGCGGCTCGATCGTGATCGACCGCACCGAGGCCATGACCGTGGTCGACGTCAACACCGGCAAGTTCGTCGGCAAGAGCAACCTCGAGGAGACCGTGGTCGCCAACAACCTCGAGGCGGCCGACGAGCTGGTGCGGCAGCTCCGCCTGCGCGACATCGGCGGGATCATCATCATCGACTTCATCGACATGCTGTTCGAGCGCAACCAGCAGGCCGTGGTCGAGCGGCTGCGCTCGGCCCTGGCGAGGGACAAGACCAAGTCCCAGGTGATGGAGGTCTCCTCGCTCGGGCTGGTGCAGATGACCCGCAAGCGCGTCTCCGGCGGGCTGCTCGACAGCTTCTCGGAGACCTGCCCGCACTGCGAGGGACGAGGCGTGGTGATCACCCACGAGATCTAGGGTTTGACGCCCCCCTGGCGGGGGGCCTACCCTTGGCGATCGGCGTGCGCACACGCCTGTTGCGTGATGCCGCCGTCTCCCTTTGAAGCACCGAAAGGACTGTCGACACGTGTACGCCGTCATCCGCACCGGCGGAAAGCAGTACAAGGTCAAGGTCGGTGACGTCATCGACGTGGAGCGGGTCGGTGGCGACGGCGACAGCGTCGAGCTCGTCCCGCTGCTCGTGGTCGACGACGAGGGCAAGGTGAGCGCCCGGCCGAGCGAGCTCGTCGGCGCCAAGGTCACCGCCTCGGTCCTCGACCAGCACCGGGGCGACAAGCTGCGCGTGTTCACCTACAAGAACAAGACCGGCCAGCGCCGCCACCAGGGCCACCGCCAGTCGCTGACCAGGGTCAGGGTGGACGTCATCGACCCGCCAGGCGGGGCCAAGGCCGCCGCCAAGGCGAAGACGACCACCCGCGCCGCCAAGGACAAGGACGCCGACGCGAAGGCGAAGCCCACCCGCGCCGCCGCCAAGGCCGGCGAGGCCAAGGCCGAGGCGACGCCCGCCAAGGCCACCCAGGCGAAGGCCGCGGAGTCCAAGGCCACGGAGTCCAAGGCCAAGGACGCTGGTGGCAAGGCGAAGGCCGCCGAGGCCAAGGAGAGCGGCGCCAAGGCGAAGACCACCCGCAGCTCCGGAGCCAAGGCCGGCGCCAAGGCCGAGGCCGCGGACACCAAGCCCAAGGCGGGCGGGGCGAAGGACGGCGAGTCCAAGCCGGCCGCCCGCGGCGGCAGGACGCGCGCGAAGCAGGACGAGGAGAGCTGAGATGGCCCACAAGAAGGGTGCTTCGTCCAGCCGCAACGGCCGCGACTCGGCCGCCAAGCGGCTCGGGGTCAAGCGCTACGGAGGAGAGCGGGTGACCGCCGGCACCATCCTCGTACGGCAGCGCGGCACCCGCATCCACCCAGGCACCGGTGTCGGCAGGGGCAGCGACGACACCCTGTTCGCCAAGGTCGACGGCCACGTCATCTACCACCAGGTGCGCGGCCGCAAGCTGGCCAGCATCGAGTCCGCCGGCTGAGCCCAAGGCGAAGCCGGCGGACTCCGACGCCGAGCTGACCCGGCGACCGGATGGCTTTTCGACCGATCGCGACCCGGGCATGCACCGCTCAGTGAGCCAGCCGCCCGCCGAGCCTTCCCAGTCGCCGTCCCTGCGGGGCACCTAGTTTGTTCGTCGACGAAGTTACCGTTGAGGTCGCCGCCGGGCGCGGCGGCGACGGGGTGACCTCGTTCCACCGGGAGAAGTACCGGCCGAAGGGGGGACCGGACGGCGCCGACGGCGGCCGCGGCGGCGACGTCGTGCTGGTCGCCGAGCCGGGCGTGTCCACCCTGGTCGAGTACCGCTTCCACCCGCACCAGCGGGCCGGCCGCGGCCGCCACGGCCAGGGCTCCAACCGCACCGGCGGCGACGGTGGCGACCGCGTCCTGCCCGTGCCGGTCGGGACCATGGTCAGGGACGAGGGCGGCGCCCTCCTGGCCGACCTGGCCGTCCCCGGGGCACGCTTCGTCGCCGCCCGCGGCGGCCGCGGCGGCCGCGGCAACGCCGTCCTCTCCGGCCCGGGCCGCAAGGTGGCCCACTTCCACGAGAAGGGCGAGCCAGGGGTGGCCCGCCGCCTGCGCCTCGAGCTGCGCGTGCTGGCCGACGCCGGCCTGGTGGGGTTCCCCAACGCCGGCAAGTCGAGCCTGGTCCGGCGCGTCTCGGCCGCCAGGCCGAAGGTGGCCGGCTATCCCTTCACCACCCTGGAGCCGGTGCTCGGCGTGGTGCGCGCCGGCGAGCACGACTTCGTCCTCGCCGACGTGCCGGGGCTGGTGCCCGGCGCCGCCGCGGGCAAGGGCCTCGGCCACCGCTTCCTGCGCCACGTCACCCGCTCGGCCGTGCTGGTGCACGTGCTCGACCTGGCCACCCAGGAGCCCGGCAGGGAGCCGGAGGCCGACCTATCGGTCCTCCTGGCCGAGCTGGCCGCCTACGACCCCGGGCTGGTGAGCCGCCCGGCCCTGGTGGTCGCGAACAAGATCGACCTGCCGGAGGGGCGCGCCCGCCTGCCCGAGGCCGAGGCGGCCGCCGCCCGCCGCGGGCTGGCCTGCCACGCGGTCTCCGCCGCCACCGGCGAGGGCCTCCCCGGGCTGGTGTACGCGCTCGGCGAGCTGGTGGCCGAGGCGCGGGCCGCCCGGCCCGCGCCGGAAGGCCGCGAGGACCTGCTGGTGGTCGAGCAGGAGACCCCGATCGCGGTGGTACGCGACCCGGACGGCCGCCTGCGGGTGCGCGGCGACCGCCCGGAGCGCTGGGTGGCCATGACCGACCTCGACAACCCCGAGGGGGTCGCCCACCTGCAACGACGGCTGCGCCGGGCCGGGGTCGACGAGCTGCTCGCCGCCGCCGGCGCCCAGCTGGGGGACGAGGTGGTGGTGGGGGAGGCGACCTTCGAGTACGAGCCGGACCCGCTCACCGAGGCGCGCCGGCGCGGGGGCGGCCGGGCCGGCTAGGGCGCTCAGCTTCTCAAACGCGCGGAGAACAGGCAGAATCGCCGTTGTTGTGGCCGGTGAACGGTGTCGTAGCCGCGTGCATGGGGTACGTTCGAACCACACCGGCCAGAGGAAGGAGCTGGCACGCAGGCGGTACCGTCGGTCTGCCAGCGCTGGCAGCGATGCGAGAGAGGGAGGTTCATGGCGCGTCGACGGAGTGTGGTGGGACTCCTGGCGGCCTTCACGCCGGGCGGATCGGAGGTGGAATCTCGTTGCTAGTCCGATTCACCGTACTGTTTCCATCCCGATCGGCTGTCGTAGCTGCACGGCCCGACGTCAAGGAGGATTCGCCGTGATCAGAAGGACAAGGCTGTTGGCCGTCTCGGCCGTGCTCGCGGTCGGCGCGCTCGTCATGGCCGGCTGTGGTGGCGGCGGTTCGAGCGGAGGCGGCTCCAACCAGGGTGTCACCGGCCGGGGACCGATCACCTACGTCGCCGGCAAGGACAACAACAACATCAACCGGCCGACCATCAACAAGTGGAACGCCGCCCATCCCGACCAGAAGGTGACCTTCAAGGAGCAGTCCGACCAGGCCGACCAGCAGCACGACGACCTCGTGCAGCACTTCCAGGCCAAGGACGCCAACTACGACGTGGTCAGCGTCGACGTGATCTGGACCGCGGAGTTCGCCGCCAAGGGCTGGCTACAGCCGCTCAAGGACAGCTTCGCTGCCGACACCTCCAAGTTCCTGCCTGCGACGGTCAAGACCGCCACCTACAACAACACCCTGTACGCCCTGCCGTACGCCAGTGACGGCGGCCTGCTGTTCTACCGCAAGGACCTCGTCAAGACCCCACCGAAGACGTGGGACGAGATGATGGGGATGTGCTCGATCGCCAAGAAGAACAACATGGACTGCTACGCGGGCCAGTTCGCCAAGTACGAGGGCCTGACCGTGAACGCGGCCGAGGCGATCAACACCGCCGGCGGCAAGATCGTCGGGGACGACGGCAAGACCCCTGAGGTCAACTCCCCAGAGGCGACCAAGGGCCTCGGCAGGCTGGCCGACGCCTACAAGAGCGGCAACATCCCCAAGCAGGCGATCACCTACCAGGAGGAGCAGGGCCGCCAGTCCTTCGAGGCGGGCAAGCTGCTGTTCCTGCGCAACTGGCCGTACGTGTTCAGCCTGGCCACGACCGACGCCAGCTCGAAGGTGAAGGACAAGTTCGGCATCGCGCCGCTGCCGGGGGATAGCGGGCCGGGCGCGTCGAGCCTTGGCGGCCACGACGCCGCCATCAGCGCCTTCTCCGCGCACAAGGCCACCGCCATCGACTTCCTGAAGTTCTGGACCAGCGAGGAGACTGGGCGGTACTTCGCCACCCAGGGTTCCCTGGCGCCGGTGCTCTCGTCCCTGTACGACGACCCGACCCTGATCAAGAAGCTGCCCTACCTGCCGACGCTGAAGACCTCCATCACGAACGCCGTTCCCCGCCCCGTCACCCCCTTCTACCCGGCGGTGACCAAGGCGGTGGAGGACAACGCCTACGCCGCGATGAAGGGTGACAAACCCGTCCAGCAGGCCTTGAACGACATGCAGAACGCGATCAAGGCCGCCGCCTCCTGAGACGACCGGTGGGGCCGGCCGGACTCCCGTCCGCCGGCCCCACCGGCACAGCTCCACCAGCAGTACGTGCCGTAGCGTCGCACCCCTCGGAGGCACCATGTCCGCCACGCCTGAGGCCGGCACCGGCGAGGCCGCGCCCGAGCAGACCACGACGCCGCCTCGAAGGGGGCGCCCAGAGCTCACCGCCGCCCGCAACCGGCTCGGCCTGTACCTGATCACCCCGACCATCGTGGTGCTGCTCGTCGTGATCGGCTACCCGGTGTTCCGGGCGGTACTCATGTCCTTCCAGAACGACGCCGGCCTGGATCCGCAGACGGGGCTGTTCGTCAGCGGCGGCTTCGCGGGCTTCAAGAACTACACCCACTGGCTGTTGCAGCGGTGCGGGGGCGTCAGTTGCCCGCCCGGCACGCTTGGGTCGCAGTTCTGGCCCGCCATGTCGGCGACCATCTTCTTCACCGTGGCCTCGGTGGTGATCGAGGTCGTCCTCGGTATGTGGATGGCGCTGGTGATGAGCCGCGCCTTCAAGGGTCGTGGGCTGCTGCGCGCCAGCGTCCTGGTTCCCTGGTCGATCCCGACCGCGGTCACCGCCAAGCTGTGGTTCTTCATCTTCGCGTTCGCCGGGATCGCCAACAGCCTGCTCCACACCAAGATCCTGTGGACCGGTTCGCAGTGGCCGGCCCGGTTCGCGGTCGTCGTCGCCGACGTCTGGAAGACCACCCCGTTCATCGCGCTGCTGATCCTGGCCGGCTTGCAGATCATCCCCGAGGAGGTCTACGAGGCGGCCAAGGTGGACGGCGCCACCAAATGGCAGCGGTTCACCCGGATCACCCTGCCGCTGGTGAGGCCGGCGCTGCTGGTGGCGGTCCTGTTCCGGACCCTGGACGTGCTGCGGATCTTCGACCTGCCGTACATCCTGACCGGCGGGTCCAACGGCACCACCACGCTGTCGATCCTGGTCGTCAACCAGATCCGGCAAGGGTTCAACAGCGCGGCGGCGTTGTCGACCATCACCTTCGTGTTCATCTTCCTGGTTGCCTTCGTCTTCGTGAAGGTCCTGGGGGCCAACGTCGTCAAGACCCAGCAGTCGCAGCAGAAGGGGGCGCGCTGAGATGGCCTCGACAACCACGGTCGAGCCCGGCCGTGCTGGCGTTGGCGCCCAGACCGCGGCGTATACCAGGCGCAGGCGGGGCATTCCCTGGTCGTCGGTGCGCAGCTACGTCGGCATTGTCGCGATCGTCCTCTTCTGCCTGGCCCCGTTCTACTGGATGATCGTCACCGCCTTCCGCGACGTCGGCTACACCTTCGACAACACCCCGTGGCCCACCCACGTCACCCTGGACAACTTCCGCACCGTCTTCGACACCAGCCTGGGCAACCACTTCGGCCGCGCCCTGGTCAACAGCGTCATCATCGGAGTCTGCACCACGATCCTGGCGGTCATGTTCGGCGTGTTCGCCGCCTACGCGCTCGCCCGCCTCGACTTCCGCGGCAAGTTCGTCGTCCTCGGCATCGTGCTCGGCGCCTCGATGTTCCCCGGCGTCGCCCTGCTGACCCCGCTGTTCCAGCTGTTCACCAACATCGGCTGGTTCGGGACCTACCAGGCGCTGATCATCCCCGACATCTCCTTCGCCCTGCCGCTGACCGTCTACGTCCTGACCGCGTTCTTCTCCGAGATGCCGTGGGAGCTGGAACAGGCGGCCCTGGTCGACGGCGCCACCCCGGGGCAGGCGTTCCGCAAGGTCATCCTGCCGCTCGCCGCCCCCGGCCTGTTCACCACCGCGATCCTGGCGTTCATCGCCGCCTGGAACGAGTTCCTGCTCGCCAGCCAGCTGTCCAGTGACAAGACCCAGCCGGTGACCGTGGCCATCGCCTCCTTCACCGGCAGCCAGCCACACCAGGAGCCGTACACGGCGATCATGGCGGCGGGGACGATCGTCACGATCCCGCTCGTCATCCTGGTCCTGATCCTGCAGCGACGCATCGTCGCCGGCCTCACCGCGGGCGGCGTCAAGGGCTGACCATGCCGATGCACCCGAGGGCTCGCGCCCAGCGGATCGAGATGCTCATCGGGATCCTCGGGTTCTTCACCGCGGTGGCGTTCGTCGTCGCCGTGATCGCCGAGGTGCGGGGACAGTCGGCCCTGCGGGAGGCGCTCGTCCTGCTCGTCTTCGTCGTCCTGCTCGGGTTGGCCATCCGGGTCCGCCGGCGGTTGTGAGGCAGTAGGTGGGGGGGCCGCCGGCCGGCCCCCCCACCAGGTCGCGCCGCGGCCGGGCCCTGGGCGGCGTGCGGCCCGCCGCGGCAGCGGGTGGCACGGGTGCCCCAAGGGCCGTCCTTGCGGGCACCGGGCCGAGGGTCCGTGGTCCCCGCCGTGCGGGCGGGGTACGGTAGCGACCTCAGCAGCACTCCTGGAGCGCCTCCATGGTTGGTCCGGCACGGCCGTCTCGCACCGGGCTCCGGGCTGGGCTGGGAGTCCTCGCGGCGATCGGGTTGCTGCTGGTCGCGGGCCGCCTCTCGGCCCCGGCGCCCCAGCCGGACGCTGGCGTGGGTGCGGCACCGCAGCAGCTGCTGGGCGGCGGCGTCGACTTCACCGAGCCGATCAGCGGCCTCGTCGCCAACCGCGCGGCCCTGTGGGTCGGCCACGACACCACCATCGAACGGCTGGACCCACGCACCCTGCGGGTGACCGCCACCGTGGAGCTGCCGGCCAGCGCCACCCTGGTCACGTCCGGCCGCCTTACGCCGATCCGTGGCCTGGCCGCCAGCGCCGCGGGCGACGCGATCTGGGTGTCCGTGGCCAATTCCGCCGCCGGCCTGGTGCGCATCGACGCGGCCTCCGCCCGGGTCGTGGCGACCCTTCCGGTCGTGGGGGTGGGTCCGGCCGCGGTCAGCAGCTCGGGCAGCGCCGCCGGGGTCTGGGTGGTGTGCTGCGGCGGGGAGACCTTTCTCGGCCCGAGCCGGCTGGTCCGCGTGGACCCGGCGAGCAACCGCGTGGTGGCGCAGGTCCTGCTGGATGGGCTGCCCGACGCCGTCGGCGTCGGCCCCAGCGGGGTCTGGGTGCGGGCAGCCGCCGGGCCGGTCTGGCGCATCGACCCGGTCAGCAACCGGGTGGTCGCGAAGGTGACCATCCCCCATGGCCTGAGCGGCACCCGGGGCAGCGTGCTCGTGGGCCACGACGCGGTCTGGGTGAGCGACCCGGCGTCGAGGACCGTCGTGCGCATCGACCCGCGCAGCAACCGGGTCGTCGGCCGGGTCGAGGTGGGCGGAAGCCCCCTGGCCGCCACGGAGGACGGGACCGTGGTGGCGGCCAGCGGTGGACGCGTGCTCGGCCTGCGCCGTGGAAGCGTCCACAGCGCGCAGGTCAAGGGGCTCAACGGGGACTACGCGACCGCGCTCGCCGTGGTGGCGGACACGATCTGGGTCGCCGAGACGGACGCCCTGCTCCACGTCGACCGGCACGAGCTGCGCTGACCCTCACCGGCCGCTGGGGACCGGTCGCGCTCAGCCGGTGGCGGGTCCTGCGTCGTCCAGCAGGGGGGCCATACCGGCCAGGTAGGCGGCCACCGCCGAGTAGTCCTGGTCGGCCAGGCCGCGGCCCTTGGCCCCGGCGTACAGCTCGGCCACGCGCTCGGCCACCGGCAGCCCCGCCCGGGCGGCATGCGCCGCCTCGACCGCCAGGCGCAGGTCCTTGTGCATCAGGTTGAGCCGGAAGCCCGCCTCCTGGTAGTCGCCGCTCTCCATCTTCTGGCGTTTGCGCGCGACCGTCTGGCCGCCGACCGAGGCGCCCTGGAGCACGTCGAGCGCGTCGCTGGCCTGGAGCCCGAGGACCCGTCCGAGCACGTAGCCCTCGCCGACGGCGGCCATCACCCCGCCGAGGACCACGTTCACCATCAGCTTGGCGGCCTGCCCGGCCCCGACCGCGCCGAGGTGCCAGATCCGCTCGGGGTCGCCGAGCACGGCCAGCAGGGGCCGGGCACGCTCGACCGCGTCCGGCTCGCCGCCGACCATGATGGCCAGGCTGCCGTCCGCGGCCGGCCCGGTCGACCCCGCCACCGGGGCGTCCACGAACGCGATGCCCTTGGCCTGCAGCTCCTTGGCCACCTTGCGGGCCGGCGCCGGTCCGGTGGTCGACATGTCGATCAGCAGCGTGTCGGGTTTGAGGCCCACGGCCAGCCCGTCGCGTCCGAGGACCACCTCCTCGAGCGCGCCGCCGTCGCTCAGCATGGTGACGGCGACCTCGGCATTGGCCGCCGCGGCGGCCGGCGAGGCGGCGACCGTGGCCCGGTCGGCGAGCGCCTCAGCGTGGGCCGCGGTCCGCGACCACACGGTCAGGTGATGCCCGGCGCGGGAAAGGCGCCCCGCCATGGGGGCGCCCATGCTCCCGAGCCCGAGGAATGCGACCTCGGTCACGCGCTCTCGCTCGCCCCCGCTCTGGCCGCCTCGAGGCGCCCCTCGTGGCCGATGGCCAGGCCGCTGTCCAGGTCGAAGAAGTGGAATTCGCGGTTGTCCACCGCCAGGTCGAGGGTCCGGCCAGGCCTCGCCGAGGTGCGCGGGTTGACCCGCGCGGTCCACACGCTGCGGCCCTCACCGGCGGCCAGCGCGGCGGCCTCGGCCTCCTCCTGGCTGACGTCGGCGGCCATCTTGAGGCGCTGGGACTCGTGCTGGGCCGCGGGCGCGTTCACGGTGAACAGCACGTTGACCTCGCTGCCGAGCTCCTCGGTGACGTCGACGGTGACCTTGATGGTCGGCTGGGACTCGCCGTCGCCCGAGAGCACCCCCGCGTCCTCGAAGCTGGAGGGGCGGACGCCGAGGATGATCTGCTTGTCGAAGTACTGGTCCAGGCCGCGGCGCTCGCTCACCACGCTGGCGGGAACGGGCAGCTTGTAGTCGGCGAACACCACCGCGGGGCCGCCGTCGCGGACCAGCTTCGCCTCCACCAGGTTCATCGCCGGGGAGCCGATGAAGCCGGCCACGAAGAGGTTCTGCGGGAACTCGAACAGGCGCTGCGGGGTGTCGACCTGCTGCAGCTCGCCGTCCTTGAGCACCGCCACCCGGCTGCCGAGGGTCATGGCCTCGACCTGGTCGTGGGTGACGTAGATGGTGGTGACGCCGAGGCGGTCGTGCAGCCGGGCCAGCTCGCCGCGCATGCCCACCCGCAGCTTCGCGTCGAGGTTGGAGAGCGGCTCGTCCATCAGGTACGCCTGCGGGTGGCGCACGATCGCCCGGCCCATGGCCACGCGCTGCCGCTGGCCACCGGAGAGCGCGGCCGGCTTGCGCTTCAGGTACGGCTCGAGGCCGAGGATGCGGGCGGCGTCGCCGACCCGCTTGTTCTGCTCGTCCTTGGGCATCTTGCGGAGCTGCAGCCCGAAGGCGAGGTTCTCCTCGACCGTCATGTGGGGGTAGAGGGCGTAGTTCTGGAACACCATGGCGATGTCGCGGTCCTTGGGCGGGAGGTCGTTGACCACCCGTTCCCCGATCGAGATGGTGCCTTCGGTGATGTCCTCCAACCCGGCGATCATGCGCAGGGCGGTGGACTTGCCACACCCGGACGGCCCGACGAAGACCATGAACTCGCCATCGGGAACGTCCAGCGACAGCGTGTCGACGGCCCTGACGTTGCCGCCGTAGACCTTGGTGACCCCGTCCATGACGATGTGCGCCATCGTTGCTCCCTCCACCCTGCTACGGTCCGCCGATCAGCGCGGAGCGCCTTCCCACCCCTTTGGCCTGCGAAGACGTACCCGGCAGGGGAGCTTGGAAACCTGACTCCGCAGCTGTGCCGCCGGGTGGGCGGGCCGCTCCAGGCCCAAGCGTATCCGCAGGCGAGGGCCACTTTCCACTCCCACTCTCAAGTGAGCGCGGCCGGTACACTGCGCCGACGGCCGGAGTACCTCCGCCAAGCCCCGGTGAAGGGATGGTCCGCATGGCTGGGCACGGGCGCCGGGTGGGGATCATGGGCGGCACCTTCGACCCGATCCACCACGGCCACCTGGTCGCCGCCGAGGAGGCCCGCTGGCAGTTCGGGCTCGACCAGGTCGTGTTCGTGCCCACCGGGCAGCCATGGCAGAAGCCCGTCGGGGTGAGCGACGCCGAGGACCGCTACCTGATGACGGTCATCGCCACCGCCTCCAACCCGGCGTTCACCGTCAGCCGGCTGGAGATCGACAGCGCCGGGCCGACCTACACGGTCGACACGCTGCGGGCGCTCGCCGCCGAGCTGGGCCAGGGGGTGCGCCTGTTCCTCGTCACCGGCGCCGACGCGGTGCTGCAGATCCTCACCTGGAAGGACCCGCACGAGGTGCTCTCCCTGGCCGAGCTGATCGCCGCCACCCGCCCCGGCCACGACTTGACCGACCTGGCCGAGAAGGTGCCGGCGGCCGCCGGGCGGGTCCACCCGATGCGCATCCCCGCGCTGGCGATCTCCTCGACCGAGATCCGCGAGCGGGCCGCCTCCGGCGCCCCCATCCGCTACCTGGTGCCCGAGGGCGTCGCCCGCTACGTCGAGAAGCGCGGCCTCTATCGTGCCGGCGCGGTCGCCACCGCCGATCCCCGGCCCCACCAGCCGCCGACCGGCGACGGGCCGTCCGGCTGACGGCCGGCACGGAGATCAGGAGGTGCGAATGCCCCGTTCGCCCGCTACCGTAGAGCGGGAATCGCAGCGACGGTCGGGCACGTAGCCGGCCGCTGTGGCCCGTAGGGCCGCCGCGGCAGGGTCCGGCCAGCCACCTCGACAAGGAGCCAGCGACTGCCTACCAGCCTCGACCACGCCCTCGCCGCCGCCGAGGCGGCGTCCGCCAAGCAGGCCCGTGACGTGCGCGTCCTCGACGTCTCCGAGCCGCTGGTCATTTCCGACTACTTCGTGATCTGCTCCGGCTCCAACGAGCGCCAGGTCCGCGCCATCGCCGAAGAGGTCGAACGCGCCTGCCGCGCCCAGGGTGTCCGCCCCCTGCGCCGCGAGGGCCAGCGCGAAGCCCGCTGGATCCTGCTCGATTTCGTCGACTTCGTGGTGCACGTCTTCCTCCACACCGAGCGCGAGTTCTACGACCTGGAGCGCCTCTGGCGCGATGCCCCGGTGGTGGCCCGCTCCGACGACCTCGGCAGCCTCGTCACCGCCTGAGGCTCCCGGCTGCGCCCGACGCCGCCCTCCATGGGCGGCCGCTCGTGTGCCCGCCGGAGGCCCCTCTGACCGGCCGGATGTTTGAGGAACCTCGCTGCGAGCAAGGCTACCTTTGCACCCCCTGCCCGGCTTCGCCCGGTCCCCGAAGCGGCAGCCCCGCCGCATCGGGGGTGAATGGAGGAGGACCATGGTGAGGAGCGTGTCCCGCCTTCTGGTGGTCATCTGGGTCCTGGTGGGCATCTTCGTGGCCTACGACCACGGGTACCTGCCAGAGCGCCTGCTCCGCGGCGTGCTCTCCGGCCTGGTGGCGATCTTCGTCTGGCCGCTCGTGCTGCTCGGCGTGAACGTGCACATCTGACCCGAGCACCCGAACCAGCCGGCCGCCGAGGCCTCGGTCCAGCCCGCCCAACCCCTTTGCGAGGACCGGACCGGGCCACCTATACTGCCCGTGCTCCCGGGGCTGTAGCTCAGTTGGCAGAGCGCTTGCATGGCATGCAAGAAGTCAGGGGTTCGAATCCCCTCAGCTCCACCACCCCGAACTCCCAGGTCAGAGCGGCTGCGCCGCACCCGAGGACTGACCGTCGTGGCCGTGCTGCGCCACCTGGGGCCGCAGCCGGGCCGCGACTCGCTGACTGGTTGCAAGGCACCTGTCGATTGCGGCCAGCACGCGGCGCTGCATCTCGGGCGTGACGTGCCGGTAGGCGGCGCCGATGAGGCTGCCATGCCCGCCGTCGGAGCGTCCGGCCGCCCGGCCGGCGAGGTGGCCCATCAGCTCGTCGATCACGCGGGCGGGGATGCCGGCGTCCTCCAGCCAGGTCGCGAACGTGTGCCGCAGGTCGTGGGGGCCGTGGGCGTCCAGTTCGTCGAGGCCGGCCCGAGCGACGACGTGCCAGTAGACCCGCCGGTAGTTGCCGATGGAGAGGTTCGAGCGCGCCCCACGGGGCACGCCGTGGCTGCCGCCCGGACCGCAGAACACCAGCCCATCGGGCGGGCAGCCGTCCAGCCGCCGGCGGATGGCCTCGACCACTGACGGGGCCATCGGCATGGGGCGGATGCTCGCATCGCTCTTGGGCCGGTCCTTGTAGCCGGAGCCGAACTTGCCGGCGTCGTAGCGGACCTCAACGACCTCGATGCGGAGCCGGCTCAGGTCGACGCGGCGGGCGCGCAGCCCGAGCAGTTCGCCGCTGCGCAGGCCGGTTCCGGCCTGGGCCAGGAAGTGGTCGCGGTAGAAGGGCGGGCAGGCGGCCAAGAACCGGCCGAACTCGTCGGGCGTGTACGCGCGACGCTGCGTCCGGCCGAAGACGGCCTCCGGGTCGATCACGTGCCGGGGAGGGCGCACGCGCTGGACAGGATTGGAGGCGATGAGCTGCTCATCCACGGCGGCCTGGAGGATGCGGTTGAGCAGTGAGCGGCATGCCATGACCAGGTTGTAGCTGGCCGTGGCTTCAAGGGCGTCCTGCCAGCGCTGCACGACCTGGACGGAGAGCGCCCCGAGCTGCCTGGTGGCGAAGTAGGGGCGGATGTGCAGGCGCAGGTGGCTCTCGGCTGCCTGGAGGGTGGCCGGGCTTCGCCGTGGCTTGGCAGCCCAGTCCTGCCACCATTCGTCGGCCCAGTCGCCGAACCGGCGCCGGGAGCGCCTTGGATCGATCCACGTGCCGGTGTGCAGCCGGCCTTCCACGTCGGTGAGGTACTGCTCGGCGTCGCCCTTGCGGGCGAAGACCTTGGCGCGCTCGTGGCCGTCGGGGTCGCGGTAGCGGACCCGGTAGGTCGCCTTGCCGTTGCGGACTCGCCGTTGAATGTGGCCCATCAGCGAAGCTCCGCGAACGAGCCGGCCTCGACGCGGCCGGCCGTGATGAAGGCGTCCAGGTCGCTTGCGGCAATGCGCACGTGGCGGCCAAGCTTGGTGTAGGCGATGCGCCGCTCCAAGATGAGCCGGCGCACGAACCGCACCGAGGTGCCCAGCCGCTCAGCGGCCTCCTCCACGCTCAGCAGCTTATCCATCCGTTCCCTCCTTCCGTGGTCGGTGGCCGTTGCCAGCGGCGGCCTGGTCGTGGGTCGCGCGGAACTCGCGCAGTAGCACTTGGGCGCGGCGTTCCTTGACGCCGACCAGCGCGGCGACCTGCCGGCCCGTCAGGCGCGGCCGGGCGCCGGCGCGCTCCTGGGCGACCAGCTCGGCGACGGCCGCCCGCGCGCTGTCCGCACTGGTGCGGCCGTCGAGTGCGCCGGAGTGCGCGTCGGGTGCGCTTGGCTGCGGCCGGGGTGCGCTGGTGCGCGCCAGGGTGCGGCGGGCCAGGATCATCAGCAGCTCCACGGCCAGCAGCAGGCTGATCGGCGGCAGCGCGGCGACCAGCCGGGCGGCGTTGGTGGGCGGGGCGTGGGCGACGTTGATCGCCACCGACACGCAGGTGGCCGCCCCGACCAGCGCCCACGCGTACCAGGCGTCCCAGGCGGTCGCGATGGGCTGGCCGGTGAGCGACAGCCACAGGATGACCAGGGTGGCGGCGGCGGTGAAGGAGTCCACCAGCAGCGGCGCGCAGTAGCGCAACCCAGAGGGGAAGGCGCCGACCTGCACGGCGAAGCTGCTGATGGCCTCGAAGCTGACCACGAACGCGAGGGCGGCGACGGCGAACACCAGCGCGCTGGCCGCCCACACCAGCGCACCGCGGACGACGCCAAGGGCGCGGGGGCTCATCGGGTGCGCTCCTGCTGCGGGGCGGGGGGCAGCCCGCGGGGGAAGGCCAGCCCGGCGGTGCGGGCCGAGGCAAGCGTGCGGCGCACCTCGGCCGCACTGAGCCCGAGCGACCGGGCGACGGCGGTGAGGGCGGCGGTGACCTGCTGCTCGTCAAGCAGCCCGCCGGCGACGTAGCGGTAGACCTTGAACGCGCAGCGGTTGAGGGTGCGGTTGCGCGTGCGGGGCCGGGCCTGCCCGAGGGTGGCCAGTTCGGCGGCCAGCGCCTGCTGCGCGTACGGGTGGCCCAGCTGGGCCGGCCGGGCTGGCAGGGTCGGGCTGGCCGGCGGCTGCTGGGGTTCCAGCAGCGCCCACAACGCCGCGGGGACCTCGGGCAGCGGCGCCTGGTCGAGGCCGCGGAGCCAGCGGTAGGCGCCGCCGGAGATATGGCGGCTGGGCGGGGCCAGTACCGTGCCGCCAAGGCCCCGCCAGTCCACGTGCGCCAGCCCGCGAGGCGGGCGGTTGCCGAGCCCGGTCGGGGCGTACCAGTAGTGCCAGCCACCGCCGCCCGTGGCCACCAGCGGACCGGGATGCCGCCGGCCCACCGTGGGGACGTGCTGCCACAGGGCGGCCATCCCCTGGAGGCCGTCGATGTCCAGGGCGTCGAAGACGACCCCGGTGGCCAGGCCGATGTTCGCCGCAGGCCACCGCTGCCACCACCGCTCGAGCTGGGCCGGGCTGCTGCTGGCGTCCTTGACGCCGTGCCAGACCAGCGGGTGCTTGGCCGGCCGGTCGCAGTAGCCGCCGCAGGGGCAGGAGCAGGCGAGGCTGGCCCCGCCCGGGGCGGGGCGGGGCCAGTGGATCGGGTAGACGGGGATGCCGCGGGCGGCGTAGCCGAGGGCGGCATCCAGCAGCGCGCTCATCCGAGCCAGCCGATGGGGGTGCTGGGATGATCTGCACCACGATGGACACGATCGGGGCGCTGCAGGTGGTGCTGGGCGTCGTCCAGTTGTTGATCGGTGCGATGGCGATCGGGCTGGTGCTGCGCGGCCGGCGCCGGTCGCCGCAGCAGCGCGACTTCCGCGGTGGGCCAGCTTGGGCGGTGGCCGGCTGGGCGGTGTTTGGGCTGCTGGGGCTGGTGTGGGTGGCGCTGGCGCTGCAACGTTGAGGTGCTGCTCATGCCACCCGCCCCCTGTCCGTCGCGGCCGTGGTGGCGGCGGTGTGCGCCTGCCAGCAGGCTTCCTCCTCGGCCTGGATGGCGGCCTGGACGGCCAGCTCGGCGAGCTGGCGCATCATGGCCGGGGTGCCCCACAGGGTGCCCTCGCCCAGGCGGCTGCCGGGGATGGGGAAGTCCCAGGCGACCTCGGCGAACAGCGCGCCGGCGGCGACGAAGCCGTGGGCGCGAAGCTCGGTGTCGTCGGTGAGGTGCAGCTTGACGTTCACGATCAGCCTCCTTTCGAATTGACGATTAATCGTCAAAGCTCCTGGTCATCGGGTTGGAACGGCTGTTCGCAGAGGCCACACAGGATCGGCGCCTCGGCGAGGGTGGTCTTGGCGGCGCGGATGCGGCGGCCGCAGTCGCAGGTGCAGGCCAGCAGGTTGCGGGCCTTGCTGGTGGTGCCGGCGTGCAGCTCCAGGCGGCGCCATAGCACCAGCGCCGCGGCAAGCTCCGCGAGCTGGGCGGCGTAGCCGCTCGCGGTCGGCTCGCGGACGGTGGTCGCCGACCAGCCGATCGGCGGCTGGGTGGCGACCTCCAGGCCGAGCTCGCGGGCGAGGGCGGCGTAGCGGCGGTTGTGGTAGCGACCCTGCCGGCTGGTGTCGGCGATGCTGCGGGCCTGGGCGAGGCCGTGGGCGGCCTCGTGCAACAGCGTGCCGAGCACGTCGACCGGGCCGCGGTGGAGGCCTTCGCCGCCGACCAGCACCTCGTGGCGGTCGGCGCCTGCGACCTGCCAGCGGTGGGCGGCGAAGTGGCCCAGGTTGAGCCGCTTGCCGTCGCTGCCGGAGGCGACCACCAGCACCGCGTCGGGCACGTCGGGGTGGCGCTGGCGGATGGCGTGCCAGGTGCGTTCCAGGCAGGCGAGCAGCAGGCTGGCGGTCGGCTCCGGGGTGGGGCTGTGGTTGGATGGCTGCTGCATCGGGAGTCTTGCCTCCTGGTGTCGGGCCGGGGGCTGATGAGCGCAGCGCCCCGGCCGCCTCACGTCCCGGGGCGGGTGGCGGCCCGGGGACCGAGCCGGGCCGCCACCGAGGGGGTTAGCGGTTGGCAACGGCTGGCTCCGCGGCCGCGGCGCCGGCGGCGTGGCGGGCGGTGATGGCCTGGCGCAGGGTGGCCGACAGGCGCAGCAGCAGCTCCCGCAGCTGCCTGGGGGTGCCGCTGAAGTCGATGGTCAGGTCGTGGCCGTCCTCGACGTACAGGTGGATCACGTCGGCCAGCCGCGGGTAGTGGGGGTCGGGTGGTTGCGGGCAGGCGCGGACCTCGGGTGGGGCCGAGGAGTTGAGCATCAGGTGCACGCTGGCGCTGGAAGCCATGGCGGGTCACTCCTTGGGGTCATGCAGGCAGCGCTGCCGGTCGGTCGGCCGGTGGCGGCTCTGCTGAGGTGGTGGCTCGGCTGGTGGTTGCTCGTGCAGGCGGCCGGGGATGGTGTCCCAGCGCAGCCGGTCGATGGCCCGGTGGAACTCGTGCAGGGGCCGTCTAGGTGCAGGCCCCGGTGGGTGGGGCTGGCCATCAGGCCTGGACCTTCGTGCCCCAGGCGTCGACCAGCAGCAGGCTGCCGTCGGGGCTGGTGAGGCTGTAGAAGGTCCGGTCGACCGGGGCGAGCCCTTCGGGGAAGCGGACTTCGAGGTAGACGCGGACCTGCTGGTTGCTGCCGCGGTTGGGGTAGGGCCGGGCTGACCTCGACGACCTCCAGGTCGGCCGGGCCGTAGCGCAGCAGGAAGGTCAGGCGGGCGCACTCGGCCGGGGTGCCGACCAGGCGCACGCCGGCCATCACGCCACCTCCGTGCAGACGGGGCAGACCCGGCGGCGGCCGCGCCGCTCGCAGCGCGCCTGGGTGCGGGCGGTAGCGAGCTGGTAGCCGCAGACCGGGCAGGAGGCGACCCACCGCCCGTGCAGCAGGTGCAAGGCCGGGGCGGTGGCTGGGGGTGTCGGGGTTGCCAGCCGGGTGGGGTAGGGTGCTTGGTGCATCAGCGGGTCCTCACTTTCCGGTGGTGCGCGAGGCCGGGGCGGGGCCAATCCGCCCCGGCCTCACTGCTGCGTGGGTCAGACGGGGGCGGGCTCGTCGAACGCGCCGCCCGTGCTGGGGCCGTTGCCGGCCCTGGCCTTGCTGTTGGCCCGCTTGGGCGTGGCGGTAGCCCACTTGAGGCTGGGGCCGACCTCCTCGGCCTCGACCTCGACCACCGAGCGCCGCTCGCCGTCGGAGGTCTCCCAGCTGCGGGTCTTGAGCCGGCCCAGGACCAGGGCGCGGTCGCCCTTGGACAGCGAGTCGGCGGCGTGCGCGGCCAGCTCCCGCCAGCAGGTGATGCTGAAGTAGCTGGTCTCCCCGTCGGTCCAGGTGTCGCCCTGGCGGATGCGGGGGGTGCAGGCCAGCCGGAAGCTGCCGACCTGGGTGCCTTGGGGGGTGAAGCGGACCTCGGGGTCGTCGGTCAGGTTGCCGACCAGGGA
>WNGA01007583.1_pt1 | contig 24303 bp, 26 predicted proteins | sample 5400061 | NCBI WGS metagenome assembly WNGA01 (sample SAMN13153366, study PRJNA577476) | soil metagenome | isolation source: 100 cm soil or saprolite under grassland replicate 2 | place: USA:California | collected 2016-06-15 | reverse complement strand
GCGTCCCGCGCCTGAGCCGGAGACGGAGGGCGAGTCGTTCTGGTCCAAGGTGAAGCGCGGGTTGACCGGGGGCGCCTGATCGCCGCTCCTCCCGCTCTGGCGTCCAGGTTCTACGCGCGACCGACGGTGGAGGTCGCGCGTCGCCTATTGGGCCATGTCTTGGTCAGCGACGTGCGTGTGCGCACCGCGGGGCGGATCGTCGAGGTGGAGGCGTACGTCGGTCCGCACGATCCGGCATGCCATGCCTACCGCAACCGGCGCACGCCGCGCACCGAGCAGTTGTACGGGCCGCCCGGCACGGCGTACGTGTATTTCACCTACGGGATGCATTGGTGTCTCAACGCCGTGACTGAGGCAGAGGGGTATCCCGCCGCCGTGCTCATCAGGGCGCTCGAGCCCCTCGCGGGGCTCGAAACGATGCGCCGGCGCCGCGGCGGCGTGCCGGACCGCCAGCTCTGCGCGGGCCCGGCCCGGTTGTGTGAAGCCCTTGGCGTGACTGGTAGGTTGAATGGAGCGTCGCTGCAGAATGGGTCCCTGCGGATCGTGCGGGCGGCCCGTCGTGCCGGGACCGTGGCCGTCGGACCTCGTGTCGGCATCACCCGGGCCGCCGATTGGCCACTGCGCTTCTACGTCAAGGATTCCCCGTGGGTCAGTGCCGCTCGGTGATCCCTTCCTTGGACGTGCCCAGGCTGTAGCGGATTCCCCCTTGCAGGGTGTGGGTGTTGCCCTGGATCAGGAAGTCCTGCGCGGCGGACGTGATCAGGTAGTGCGCGAACACGTTGAGCTTGGTCGAGTAGTTGATCTGCACGCCCCCCATCACCCAGAAGAACGCCTTGCTGGCGGCTTCCGCGGCGCGATCCGAGGCCTCGCTGAACTCCGAGAACGTGCACCCGCTCGAGCAGTCGACCTGCGGATTCAACACCTGCATCAGTGCGAAGCCGCCGCCCGCGAAGGGCTCGATCACTTTCTGCGCGGGGAACGCCAGCACGCCGAACATGAGCCGGCGCACGTCACGGAACGACACGTCCCGGAACCCGGGCCCGACCGACGACGCGGAAGAGTTCGGGTCGAAGATCACGGCCTTGGCGTCCGTCAGGAAAACCGCTTGCTCGTAGGCGACGTATAGCGCGGTGCGTTTGGCCGTGATCAGCCAGTGGCCGCCGATCATGGGGTCGTAGTAGTAGGGCTGCACGTTGGTCTTATAGACGAAGGCGCCGCCCTGCGCGCCCCAGTACCACTGGTAGTCTCTGGCGAAGCCCCGCCCTTGCTGCGGCGGAACGAAGAAGTAGGAGAGCCCGCCCGAGCCGACCACCTGGCCACCCCACGTGCCGAATGGGAATTTGGTCGTGGGGGTGTACATCGCCCGCCCGTCCAGCCGGAGTGCCAACCGCCTGCTGAGGAAGAGACGAGTCCCGATCCCCCCGTTTACCATGTTCTCCGTGAAGTCGTACGTCGTTCCCGCCGGATCCTGGCTGAACACCGAGCGCGTGTACCCGCCCGTGAGATAGATGGTCGACCGCTCACCGAAGGGGAGGTTGTAGACGACGTTCGCGCCGACCGACGACACATGAACGTCTACCGTTCGGGCGAGATCGACCGTCTGGGTGTAGTCGCCGATAACCTCGATGCCCACGCGGTCGCTCAAGTTGTAACCGACCCGCGCACCGCCCCCGAAGCTGTTCTTGAGCGCGAACGCGCGGTCGAACCGCCAGAACGAGCCGAAGCCGGCGAACTCGAGGTTGTCGGAACGCTGCGCCGCGACGGGCGTCGCCGACGCCAGAACACCGAGGGTGCCTGCCAGGAGATGGACCAGCCGCTTCATCGGATTCCTCCCACGGCCTCCAGCAGGCCGCCGTATTTGAGGTTCCGAAGATAAGGCGCTAGGCTATTGCGCACAAGCACGTTAAGTGGCTAGACCGCGAAACTACTTGAAGTCCGCCGTACTGTCGCAATACTGGCGACAGTATGTCAGATTAGGCCGAGCTTCCGACCGACCTTTTTGAAGGCTCGCAGCGCGAAGTCGAGATCGTCCCGCGTATGCGCGGCTGAAAGCTGGCAGCGGACGCGTGCATGTCCTTGCGGAACAACGGGATAGCCGAACCCCGTGACAAAAACCCCCTCGCCGAGCAGCAGCTCACTCATCTCGATGGCCTTCGCCGTCTCTCCCAAGATCACGGGGACGATCGGCGTCGCGCCCGGCAAGGGCTTGAAGCCGAGGCCGCCGAGCTGCTCGCGGAAATAGCGCGCGTTGTCGTGCAGTTTCGCTACCAGCTCGGGGTGCTGCTCCACGTACCGCACCGCCGCGAGGGCGCTCCCCGCCACGGTGGGCGGCAGCGCGTTGGAGAAGAGCTGGGGCCGCGAGCGCTGGGTGAGGTAGTCGGCCAGCGCCGCCGGGCCGGCGGTGAAGCCCCCAGCCGCACCACCCAGCGCCTTGCCTAGGGTGGACGTGATGATGTCCACCTGGCCGAGCATCCCGAAGTGTTCGGCGCTGCCGCGGCCCGTTTTCCCGAGCACGCCGCTGGCGTGCGAGTCATCGACGGCCACCACGGCGTCATACTTGCGCGCCAAGGTCACGATATCAGGGAGCTTCGCGATATCGCCTTCCATCGAGAAGATGCCGTCGGTGAAGATCAGCTTGAGCCGGGACCCCTTCGCCGCCTTCAGCTTGTCTTCAAGGTCCCCCATGTCGGAGTGCTTGTAGACGGCGGTCTGGCACTTCGTGATCACCTTGGCGAGGCGGATCGCGTCGATGATGGACGCGTGGTTCAGCTGGTCCGAGATGACGACGTCCTGCTCGCCGAGCAGGGTGGGGCAGAGGCCTTCGTTGGCGTTCCAGCAGCTCACGTAGGTGAGCGACGACTCGCACCCCACGAACCGCGCCAGGGCCTCCTCGAGCGCCCGGTGGATGGTGAAGGTCCCGCAGATGAAGCGCACGGCCCCAGTGCCGGCGCCGTAGCGATCGAGCGCGTCTTTTCCGGCCCGCACGACTTCGGGGACGTTGCAGAGCCCGAGGTAGTTGTTCGAGGACAGGATCACGACCTCGCCGCGCCCCTCCATCTGGACCCGCGCCGCCTGAGGCGAATCGAGGTAATTGAGGCGCTTGTACACGCCGTCCTTCCTGAACTCATCGAGCTCGGCGGCGAGCTGCGCGGCGAATGTCATGCGATCTCCAGAATGACCTTGCCCGCGTCGCCGGACCGGATGGCGGCGAGGGCGTCGTCGATTTTGGCCAGCGGCAGCTGGTGCGTAATGACGGGGCGGGGGTCGAATTGCCCAGCGGCGAGGAAGCGGCGCATCTCGTGCCACGTCTCGTACATCTTGCGGCCGATCACCCCGTAGATGGTGATGCCCTTGAAGATGATCTCGCTCGCGAAATCGATGGGCACCTGACCCTTCGGGATGCCGAGCAGCTGCACACGGCCACCGAGGCGCACCGTGGCAAACGCCTGGTGCAGCGCGGAGGGGACGCCCGACATCTCGCACACCACGTCGGCCCCTTCTCCCCCCGTCTCGGCGAGCACCGTCTGCACCGCGTCGTCCTGGGCGGCGTTGATCGTGACGTGGGCGCCCATGGCGGCTGCCAGGGCGAGGCGTTTGGGGTTGACGTCGGACGCAATGACCTTGGCCGCCCCAGCGGCGCGGGCGATCCCCACCGCGAAGCAGCCGATCGGGCCACACCCCACGATGAAAACGAAGCTGCCGGGGATGTCCGCGGATAGCACCGTGTGAAACGCGTTGCCCATGGGGTCCATGATGGCCCCGACCTGGGTGGGGATCCCGTCGAGCGCCAGGACGTTGGTCGCCGGCATCACGATGAACTCGGCGAAGGCGCCGGCGCGGTCGACGCCGATGATCCGCGTGTTGCGGCAGATGTGGCTGTTGCCGGTGCGGCACTGGAGGCAGTGCCCACACACGATGTGGCCCTCGGCGGTCACGAGCTGACCGGTCTTGAGCTCTGTAACCCCATCCCCCAACGCTTGGATCTCTCCGGCGAATTCGTGACCTACCACGAGAGGGGGCTGGATGCGACCCTGTGCCCACGCGTCCCAATCGGCGATGTGCAAGTCCGTCCCGCAGACCCCGGCGTGCCGCACGGCGATCAGCACCTCGCCCGGGCCCGGCGCCGGCTTGGGGACGCTCTTGACCGACAAGCCCGGGGCGCGGGCGGCTTTCACGATCGCTTGCATGTGGGCTCGGGAAACGTGAATCGGGAAACGGGAGACGTCAAAAGATCGAGCGCGTGAACCCGCCGTCCACCTGGAGCACGGCGCCGGTAATATAGCTGGCCCGGTCCGACGCGAGGTACGCGACGGTCGCCCCCAGCTCGTCGGGCCGGCCCATGCGGCCGAGCGGAATGTCGGCGACCATCTCCTTCATGACGTCCTGCGGTGTGCGTTTCTCGCGCTTGGCGCGGGTCTCCGTGAGCTCGGTGATCCGCTCGGTGGCGATGAAGCCCGGGCACACGCAATTGACGGTTATGCCGTCGGCCGCGACCTCATCGGCCAGCGCCTTCGCGAACCCGAGGACGCCGGCGCGCGCCGTGGTCGAGAGGATGAGCCCCGGGAGGGGCTGCTTCGCCGCGACCGACGCGAGACAGATGATCCGGCCCCACTGCACTTTCCGCATGATGGGCACGGCGGCGGCCGCCAGATGGATCGTCGAGAAGAGGTTGAGCTCGACGGCGTGGTGCCACGCCTCGCGCGGCTGGTCCTTGAACGGCGCCGCGGGGGGCCCGCTCGCGTTGCAGAACAGGACGTCGAGCCGGCCCAGCTCCTTCGCCACGCGCTGCACCAGCTGCTCCGCCTGGTCGGGCACGCCCACGTCGGCGACGAAGGGGACGACGGTGTGTCCCGTCTCGTCCTCCAGCTCCTTGGCGGCCTGGCCGACGGAGTCGTTGTGCCGCCCGTTGACGGCGACGCGGGCGCCTTCCTGGGAGAGTGCCTTGGCCACGGCGCGGCCGAGGCCGCGCGTCGAGCCGCACACGAGGGCGACCCGGCCGGCGAGGCCTAGGTCCATGCCGGCTCGATCTTCACGGCGCACACCTTCAGTTCCGCCATCTTCGCGTAGGGATCGAGCACCGGGTTGGTGAGCAGATTGGCGGCTGCCTCGCGGAAGTGGAACGGGACGAACACCTGGCCTCGCGCCACGCGGTCCGAGACCCGGCAGGCGGTCACCATCGAGTTGCGCCGGGACGTGAGACGCACGAGGTCGCCGTCCGACACTCCCAGGGCCGCCGCGTCGGCGGGATGGATCTCGACGATCGCCGTGGGCTCGCGCGCATCGAGTCCCGAGGCGCGGCGGGTCATCGTGCCGGTGTGCCAGTGGTACAGCTGGCGGCCGGTGTTCATCACGAAGGGGTAGGCGTCGTCGGGTAGCTCTACCGGGTCGGTATACTCGACCGGCACGAACGTGGCCTTGCCGTCCGCCGTGGGGAACGCATCGGCGAACAAGAAGGCGGTGCCGGGGTGCTCGGGCGTCGGCACCGGGTATTGGAGCCCCCCGTCATCGAGCCGCTCGTAGGTCACGCCCGCCCAGCTCGGCGTGACCTGCGCGATCTCCCGCATCACGTCCTCGGCACTCTGAAACGGCGTCGTGAGCCCCAACCGGCTCGACAGCTCGATTAGGGTTTCAAGATCACCACGAGCTTCTCCGGGTGGGTTACAGGCCTTGCGGGCCAGCTGGATGCGGCGTTCCGTGTTCACGAACGTGCCGGTCTTCTCGGCGAAGCTCGACCCGGGGAGCACCACGTCGGCATAGCGGGCGGTCTCCGTGAGGAACAGGTCGTGCACGGCGAGGAATTCGAGCTCCCGGAACCAGTGCTCGGCGTGGGCGATGTCGGGATCGGAGATGATCGGGTTCTCGCCCATGATGTACATCCCCCGGATCCCGCTCTCCGGCTTCACCACCTCGGTCACCATCAGCCCCTTCTTGAGGGACAGGGTGTCGGGCGCCACCCCCCACATGCGGGCGAAACGCTCGCGGACCTTGGGATCGCCGACCGGCTGGTAGTCGGTGTAGACGAACGGGATCGCGCCGACGTCGGACGCGCCCTGGACGTTGTTCTGGCCCCGGACCGGCAGCATGGCGGCGCCCCACCGCCCGATCATGCCGCACGCGAACATCAGGTTGAGGAGCGACGTGACGATGTCGGTCCCGTTGGCGTGCTGGGTGAGGCCCATGGCCCAGAGGGTGCTGGTGTTGGGCCCCCGGGCATAGGCCTCGGCCGCCCGGCGGATCGTCTCCGCGGGGACCCCCGTGATCTTGGCGGCCTTCTCGGGCGTGTACGCCCGTACGGCGGCCCGCACCTTCTCGAAATCGTGTGTGCGCCCCGCGATGAAGTCCCGGTTCTCGCGGCCCGCCGTCAGGATGTGGTTCAGCATCGCGGAGTAGAGGGCCACGTCCGTGCCGGGCTGCATCTGCAAGTGGATGTCGGCGCGGCCGGCCAGCTCGGTGCGCCGCGGATCCGCCACGATCAGCGTCGCCCCGTGCTCGTGCGCCCGCTTGATCGCGGCGCCGAAGACGGGATGCGACTCCGTCGTATTGGCGCCCGCGATGAAAACGACGTCGCACGCCTCCTCGATCTCGCGCATCGAGCCGGACGCGGCCGCCGTGTTGATGGCGCGCTGCATCGCGGCGACCGAGGTCGAGTGGCACAGCCGCGTGCAGTGGTCCACGTTGTTCGTGCCCAGCGCGCCGCGGAACATCCGCATGATCAGGTAATTCTCTTCGTTCGAGCACTTGGCCGAGGAGAAGCAGGCCAGTGCGTCGCCGCCGCGCTCCTGCTTGATGCGCGACAGCTCCTGTGCTGTGAGCTCCAGCGCCTCTTCCCATGTCCCCTCGCGGAACGGCGCGTACCAGTTGGCGGGCGTCGCCACGCGGTCGCGAATGTCGAGGTCGAGCCGCTCGAGCAGCGGTAGCTCGCGCACCGATTTGCCGGTGGCGCGGGGCGGCGTGCCGGGTTTCGTTTGCTGGCCCTCACCCTCGATCGAGCGCCAGGGGCCGCCGCGCCGGTCGGCCCCGGTCGCGCCCTTCCACACCCAGCGGGTCCCTTCCTTGAGCCACCCCTTCCGGATCAACGGGACCGTGAGACGGTCGCGATGCTGTGGGAAGTCGTACCCGAACCGACCCTTCACGCAGGTCGAGCCCTGGTTCGGCGTGTCCAGCTCGATGTCCGGAGAGGTGACGCGCACCACTTGGTCACCCGCGACGTGCAGATCCACCTGGCAGCCGACGCCGCAATAGGGGCAGACGGAGCGCACGACTCGGTCAGGATGCCGGATCTGCTCGGGGGCGAAGCGCTGCCGCGGCATCACCTCGAAGATCGCGCCGGTGGGGCACACGCGGACGCACTCGCCGCACCAGGTGCACCCCGCCTTGTCGGGGTCGCCGTCCGCGCCGACGATGATCTCCGCGTGCTCGCCGCGCCACGCGACGTCGAGGACGCCCACCACCTGGATGTCCTCGCACGCCCGCACGCAGCGGGTGCACAGGACGCAGATGGACATGTCGTGGCGGATCATGGGGTCGCCGGGGCGCTCGTCGCCGGATCGGAGCGGGAGGTCGCGGCCAACGGCCGCCGACGGGATCACGCCGTACTGCACCACGTAGCGCTCGAATTCGTTCCGCGGGCTCGCCCGGCCGCCGTTGCGCAGGTGCTCGGCGGGGTACCGCTCCAAGAGCAGGCGCAGGACGCCTCTGCGGTTCTCCACCGCGGCGTGGGATTCGGTGGTCACGACCATGCCGTCGGCGACCTTGGTGGCGCAGGCCGGGAGCAGCTTCGGCTGGCCCTCGACCGAGACCAGGCAGATGCGGCAGTTGCCGACGATCGACAGCTTGGGATACCAGCAGAGGGTTGGGATGTCGATGCCGGCGGCGCGGGCGGCGTCGAGGATCGTGTGGCCCTCGTCCGCTACGAGGGGCTTCCCGTTGACGATCAGGTGGGGCATAGCGGAATAGATACGGTGCCTTGGACGGGTTGCAAGGCTAGGGGCCGGCGGATCACCGGCCCCCTCATATCTCAGAAGACGACCTGCTTAGACCTTGGGATCTACTGGGAGGTGCCGGTGCGTGTGATCGCCGTTCTCCCCTTCATCCGTAAACCAGCAGTAAGCCCAGATCTTGGCCGGGCGCAACACTTGCTGGCCCGCGCGCAGGATGATGCCGATCGGCTCGTCGTCGAGGATGAGGGGGAGGCTGGTCATGCCACGTCGCAGGAGCAAGACGTTTGCCACTGGGGCGCTCGTGTAACATGGCGTTGTGCAACGTGTTACGGGGAGGTGGCTGGGCGCGGTGGTCAGTCCGACACGTTCAGCGCCGTGTCGAGCTGACGCGGCGGCTTGGTGGCCGTGAAGCCGCTGCGTTTGGAGCGGCGGCTGCGCTGCACCTGCCAGCCCCGATAGAAGGTCTGGAGCGCCTCGGGAGCCAGGGGAATCACCTCGCGTGAGGCGGCGGCGGGCAGCACCACGTGTACGCCTCCCGAGCGCGTACGTGCCTGCAGCTCGGCGAGCAGCGCCGCGCGGTTCCGCGCGCCCAGATCGGCGAGGCTCCCCGGCTCGATGACCACGAGCGCCGGCGACAGGTCGGGGAACCAGCTGCCGTAGTTGATCACAAGCGCCTGAAAGGCGCCCGCCAGCTGCTCGGTCACGGCACGCCCCTCGGCGGCCTCGACGGCGCCCAGGTCCTGGTCCACGAGGAAAACCTGAGCGTCGTGCGCCGCAAGGAACAGCGCCTCGGGGAGCGCCGCGGCCCCGATGACGGTCACCAGGTCGCCCGGCTCGAGGCGCGGCGCCCAGGGAACGATCGGGTGCGCGTGGTCAAGTCCCCAGTGCGTGGGCTCGCGCTGCGCTTCCCGCAGAGCGCGGTGCTTCTGGCGCCACCGGTGGAACGACGGCAGGCGCAGGCGACGGGCGATGAGACGGTCCACGTGCTCGAGCAGGAGCACCTCGGTGAGCAGATACTGCTCCTGTGCTGTCGCCTGGAGCTCACGCACCGCTTCGTCGCCGATCTCGAGCAATTCCTCCCGCGGGAGCCCGTTCTTGTACTCCTCGATCCGCTGCAGGATGAATTCCTGGTACTCCTGCTTGAGCGAGCGGGGCGGCCGCCGCGCCGCGACAACCCCGCGATGTCCGGGGCGCTCGGACGGGAGCGAGTTCAGCATGGCTCGACGTGCACGGTCACTTCGTTCAGGTGCAGGTCCCGTTTCAACCGCTCCTCCACCTCGTCGGCGCGATCGTCACCTCGGCGTAACGCACCGGCCCTCCACCCCCCGCTCCTCCGTCTCCCGCCCGCCCGCCGCGCGAGCGGATGTCGTAGGCACTCTCGACCCCGGCGACGGCCTGGGCGGCTTGGCGGATCGCGCGGGCGGGAATCGCCCGCTCGTCCACCAGCACCGGCACGGTGCGGGCGAGGATCTGATAGGCGACCCGAACGATCAGTAGCGCCACGGCGATGGCCACGGCGGGATCCACCCACCGATAGCCCTGGCGTGCGAACAGCACGCCGAGCAGGACGCCGACCGAGATGAAGACGTCGGTGCGCGTGTGCGCCGCGTCGGCGATGAGCAGCTCGCTCTCCAGCTCCTGCCCGCGGCGGTTTTCGTACCAGGCGACGAGCACGTTCACGCCGAGCGTCGCGACGAGCACCGCCAGCCCGACATCGGTCATCGTGATCACGTGCCCGCCGCCCAACAGCTTTTGCGCGGCGCTGCGCACCAGCTCGAAGCAGGTGATCGACAGGAAGACGACTACGGCGAGCGCGCCCAGTGTCTCGAACTTGCCGTGGCCATACGGGTGGTCCTCGTCGGGCGCCCGGGCGGCCACCCGGACGACGATGAGACCCAGCACGTTGTAGATCGAGTCCACGGAGGAGTGGAGGGCGTCGCCCAAAACGGCGAGCGAGCCCGACGCGATGCCCACGATCGCCTTGGCGGCGAGGACCCCCACGTTGGCAAAGAGGAGCCCGACGAGGACGCGTCGGACCGCCGCAGGGCTGCTGCGGGGCTCGGAGGCAGGGCGCGACATTGGTGCAAGCTTGTGACTGATGCGGATTTAGTCAACTTCACTTGACATAATTAGATAATTGTCTAATTATCTATCCATGGATGATTCTGCCTTTCGCGCCCTCGCCGACCCTACGCGTCGCCGCATCCTCGAGCTGCTTGCCGAGCGCGACCGGACGGCCGGCGAGATCGCCGACCAGTTCCCCATCGCGTTCGCGTCGGTCTCGCACCACTTGGGGGTGCTCAAGGGTGCCGGGCTCGTGGCCGCCGAGCGCGAGGGGCAGTTCATCCGCTACCGCCTCAATACGACCGTGTTTCAGGAAGTCGTGCGCTACTTCATGGCTCGGTTCTCGGGAGGGGGAGGGCTGTGATGCGTTGGCCAAAAATCGATGCGCTCCTGGCAACCGTCCCGGTGCCGAGCGGATACCAGGTCGAGCAACTCGCCTCGGCGGACATCCCCGGGCTCATCGAGCGCCTGCGTAGCTGGTACGGCGACATCCAGGTAGGTGCGGAAAGCTGTCATCTGCGCGAAGCCTTCTACAAGAACGAAGTGCAACTCGCAGACCTGCCCGGCGAACGCAAGGTCTTGGCCTGTATCGTGCGCCAGGCAGGACCGATGGTCGGGATGTTCTCGTTCGAGTACAACGAGGACGCCCGAAGTCTGTTTGGACGCCTGGGCGTGTTGGCTCCCGAACACCGGGGACGCCACATCGCCGACACGGGTCTCATGCTTCAAGAGTCGGTCGCTCGCGCCGTGGGAGCCGAGGTCATCCTACACTTCGCCACGCTCAAGTCTCCCCACTCGCAACGGATGCACGAACGGCTCGGGTTTCGCGCCGTGGGGATCGTCCCGGCCTACGATAGGGACATGGTCGAGCCGGGGAAAGTGCGGCGGGTCTTCGAGGCGCTGTATGTCAAGGTCTTGGCCTCACCTGACACGGTTCTGCGACCGTCTCCGGACAATATGACTCCGTCCGTGCGCGCGCTGTATGAGCACTTGTTCGATGGCTCGGAGGCAATGGGAGGGAACAATGCGTAGCCGCTGGTTCGGCCTCGTGATCGCGGCGCTCGCTTTAGCGCTGTCGGTCTGGGCGTACGCGCGCCTGCCCGAGTCGATCGCGACGCAGTGGGACGCGCAGGGCGTGCCCAACGGCTACTCCCCGCGGCTCTGGGTAGTCGCCATGCTGCCGCTCGTGATCCTGGTCGTGACGGGACTGTTCAACGTCACGCCGGTAATCGATCCCAGACGTGAGAACTACCCGAAGTTCTGGGACACCTACTGGCTCATCGCCAACGCGATTCTTGCCTTTGTGGGCGTGGCCCACGTGTTGGTCATCGCGCACGGCATGGGCTACACCGTGCCGGTGGAGCGCCTGCTGCCCTTGGGGCTCGGCCTCCTGTTGGCCTTCCTCGGCAACTATCTGACGCGGGTCCAGCCGAACTGGTTTGTGGGGGTCCGGACGCCGTGGACCCTGTCCAGCGACACCGTGTGGCGGAAGACGCACCGCACGGCGGCGTGGCTGCTCGTCGTCGGTGGGCTCGTCATCGCTGCGGCCGCCTTCACGCCGGGGATGACGTTCGTTCCCATCATGGTGGCGACGGTCGTCGTCGTGACGCTGGTCCCCGTCGTGCAGTCGTACGTCCTGTGGAAGCGGGAACAGAAGTGATTCAGTCGATCGCCCGGAGCAGCGCGCCCTTCAAGTAGCCTGTCTCGGGGACGTTCACGAGCTCCGGGTGATCGTGGGCCGCGCCGGTCACGGCCAGCAGCTGGAGGCGGCGGCCCGCGTCGCGCGCCGCGTCGGCCAGCATGGCCGCGAAGACCTCTCGGCTGACGTGGTACGAGCACGAACAGGTGAACAGCACGCCCTCCGGCGCCAGGATCCGCATCGCCCGCAGATTGATCTCCTTGTAACCCGCGACGGCGCGGGGCACCGACGGTTTGGCCTTCGCGAACGCCGGCGGGTCCAGCACGACGGCGTCGAACCGCTCGCCTCGTTGCTCCAGCTCCCGCAGGAAGTCGAACGCATTCGCCTCCCGCCAGGTGATGTTGCCGAGCCCGTTCAAAGCAGCGTTCTCGGCCCCCCGCGCCAGCGCCTCGGCGCTTTGATCGACCGCGAGGACTTCGGACGCGCGGCGCGCCAGGTGCAGCGCGAACGAGCCGTGGTAGGTAAAGAGATCGAGTGCGCGGCCGCCGGGACGCGCGTGCCGCGCCACGAGCGACCGATTCTCTCGTTGATCGAGAAACGCGCCGGTCTTTTGCCCTGACCAGGGCGCTGCGAGGTATTTCACGCCGTCCTCCACGACCTCGGCAACCTCGGGGACTTGGCCGAAGGCCAACGCAACCTCCGAAGGCAGCCCCTCGTGCCGGCGCACCGCGGCATCGTTGCGCAGGAGGATTCCCTCGGGGCCGAGTGCCGCGCGGATGCCGGCCAGCACGTCCTCCAGCGCGCGGTCGAGCCCCGCCGAGAGAATCTGCGCCACGACCCACGGTCCGTATTTGTCCACGACGAGCGAAGGCAGGCCATCGCCTTCGGCGTGCACCGCGCGCCAGGCCGTGGCGTCGATCCCGGCGCGGCGCCGGGCGGCCGCCCCAATCCGCGCGCCCCACCATTCCGCGTCCACCGGGTCCTGGTCCCGGGTGAGGAGCCGCACCCGGATCTCGGATTTGGGAGAGTACAGCGCTTGACCCAGGAATCGACCGCGGCGATCGGTGACCCGAACGATGCCCGGCTCGTTCTTGGGTTCGTCATAGATGTCCGTGCGGTAGATCCAGGGATGACCGGACTGCCAGCGGGCGGCACCCTTGGCGGACACGATCACCGACCGCCGGTCCGTCATCGGTCGGGACGCAGCTTGGCCGCCTCCCGCAGGTACGTATGTTTCAGCCGGCCCGGAGCCTTGGCCGTGTAGAAGTGGAGCAGGACGCGGATGCAGCGCGGCAGGCCGCCGGGCGGGGGCACGGCCACCTCGGTCGCGCCGAGGAGCGGGACCTGCGTCCACCCGAGCCGGCGCGCGGCCCGGGCCGGGTAGTCGGCGGTGAGGTCGGGGGACGACGTGAAGATCGCGCTCTCCACGTCCTCGGGCGCGAAGCCGTTGGCCGTTTGAAGGGCGCGCAGCAGCTCCTCGGTGGCCTGGAGAATCGCCTCGCTCGTATTCGCGGTCGCGGTGGTTGCACCGCGCAGGCCGCGCAGGACCTTGCTCATGGCGCTCGCCGATCAGTTGTGCTTGATGGTGCTCACCGACCCCGTTCTCCTCAAGGGGCGGGATGCGGTGGCGTTGTGCCGCGCCGCCGTCCACGGCGGCGCCACGATGATTCAGGTGCGCTGGAAAGATGGCGCCGCCGCCGATGTGGTCCAACTGGCCCAGGTGCTGGTGAGCGCGCTCTCCGTGCCCGTGCTGGTCAACGACCGCGTGGACGTCGCGCTCGCCGCCGGCGCCGCCGGCGCGCACCTCGGGCAGGACGATCCGCCGGTCGACCGCCTCCGGCCCCACGTCCCGCCCGGGTTCGTCCTGGGGGTCTCCGTGGGCAGCGCCGATGAGGCGGCGCGCGTGCGCTCCTGGCCTGCCGACTACTGGAGCATCGGGCCCTGTTTCATGACCGGAAACAAGCCCGACGCAGGTCCCGTGCTCGGGCCGGAGGCCTTCGCCGCTCTCGCGCGGCTCGCCCCCGAAGGAGTTCCGGTGATCGGCATCGGCGGGATCACGGCAGCGAACGCGGGCTCCATTATCCTGGCCGGCGCCGTCGGCGTTGCCGTCATCGCTGCGGTGTTCGGTTCAAGCGACCCTGCGACCGCCGCCCGGGAGTTGCGCGTTGCCCTGACCTGACTGCCGTCGCCTGTTAGCGCCGCCGCCGCGTCTGCCGGATCGCCGCCAGGTGCTCGGCGTACGTCTCCGAGAAGATGTGCTTCCCGTCGGGTTGGGCCACGAAATAGAGAAACCCCACTTGGGCGGGCTCCAGGGCCGCGAGGATGCTTGAGTCGCTCGGCTGGCTGATCGGCCCGGGCGGGAGGCCGGGGTGGAGATACGTGTTGTAAGGGGAGCGGATCAGCAGGTTCCGCTCCCACACGCGTCGCAGCCGCCGGCCGTGGGCGTAGATCACTGTCGGGTCCGCCTGCAACGCCATGCCGCGCTTGAGCCGGTTGTGGTAGACCGCCGAGACGTACGGCCGGTCGGGGCGGTACCGCACCTCGGCCTCGATGATCGAGGCGAGCGTCACGAGCTGGTGGCGCGTCATCTTGACCTGGGCGAGCCGCGCGTCCCACTCGGGCTGCCAGCGTTGGATGAACTCGCGCGTCATGACGCGGACCAGGTCGCGCGCTTTGATCCCGACCGGCACGGTGTAGGTCGTGGGGTACATGTAGCCCTCAACGCCCGCCGGACTCGCGCGGATGCCGAGCTCGCGCTGCAGCGAGGTGTCGCGCACGGCGGCGAAGAGCGAGTCTCGGGGAATGCCGAGCCACGCCCGTGCGCGCTCGGCGATTTCAAACCCCATCATGCCCTCGAGAACCGTGAAGCGCACCTCGACGCCGCGCCCGGTCTTCAACGTGGCCACGACGTCGTTCCAGGCGTCGTCCATCGGGAAAGTGTAGATGCCGCTCTTCAGGGCGGCCGGGAGCCCGCGCGCGCGGGCGTAGAGCCGGAACCACCCGGGATGGTCGATGACGCCGCGCGCGGCGAGAGAATCGACGGCCTGGGCGAAGGTCGCGCCGCGGGGGATGGTGACCGTCACCTTGGGCTCGCCCGCGGAGTCCTGTCCGCCGCAGGAGATGAGAGCCCCCGCCAACAGAACGCGGAACGCGGAAGTCGGAACGCGGAACGTACCCGTGATCTTCCAGGTGCTGTTCCGCGTTCCGCGTTCCGACTTCCGCGTTGTCACAGGGCCGACCCCCGCCTTGCGTCGAGATAGTGTTGCAGCAGCAAGGCCGCGGCGAGCGCATCCACGTCGGCCTTGCGGCCGCGCGTCGAGCCCCCCATCTCGCGAACCGCCGCCAGCACCCGTGCCGTGGTCATCCGCTCGTCCCACAGCGCGATGGGGAGACTGGCCCGCCGGCCGATCTGCTCGGCGAGCGCCCGGGCGGCGCGCGCCGCGTCCCCCTCGGCTCCGCGCTCGTCCAGCGGGAGCCCGACGACGATCCCGACCACCTGATGGCGGGCGACGTGCTCCAGGAGCGGCGCCATCGGGAAGCGTTTCCCGGGGCGGCGGGTGAGGGTGGCGAGGGGTTGGGCGAGCGTCTGGGATTCGTCGGACAGGGCGAGCCCGATGCGGCGCTGGCCCCAATCTACGGCTAGGAGACGACCCTGCGGCGGCATGTTGGAAGGTTGGAAGGTTGGAATGTCACGTCCTTCCAACATTCCATCCTTCCAACGTTCCCTCACCCTTGCGCCATGGTCTGGAAGAATTCCACGTTCGTTTTCGTGCGCTTGAGCCGCTCGAGCAGGAACTCGATGGCCTCCACGGGCGGCATGTCGGCGAGGAAGTTGCGCAGCAGGTAGACCTTGTTCAGCTCTTCCTTATTGAGGAGCAGCTCTTCCTTGCGGGTGCTTGAGCGCTGCACGTCGATCGCCGGGAAGGTGCGCCGCTCGGCGATGCGGCGGTCGAGGATGACCTCCGAGTTGCCGGTGCCCTTGAACTCCTCGAAGATCACCTCGTCCATCCGCGAGCCCGTGTCGATCAGCGCCGTCGCGAGGATGGTGAGCGAGCCGCCCCCCTCGATGTTGCGCGCCGCCCCGAAGAACCGCTTCGGCTTCTGCAGCGCGTTGGCGTCCACGCCGCCCGAGAGAATCTTCCCGGAGTGGGGCACGACCACGTTGTGGGCGCGGCCCAGGCGGGTGATCGAGTCGAGCAGAATCACCACGTCCTTGCCGTGCTCCACCAGCCGCTTCGCCTTCTCGATCACCATGTCCGCGACCTGCACGTGCCGGTCCGCCGGCTCGTCGAACGTCGAGGAGATCACTTCGACATTGGTCCCCTTGACGTTTTCCTCCATGTCGGTGACCTCCTCGGGCCGCTCGTCGATGAGCAGCACGATGAGGTACACCTCGGGGTGATTCTCGATGATGGAGTTGGCGAGCTTCTGCATCAGGATGGTTTTGCCGGCCTTGGGCGGCGACACGATCAACCCGCGTTGCCCTTTGCCGATGGGGCTCAGAATGTCCATTACCCGCATCGACAGGTCGGCGTCTTTACGCTCGAGGCGCAGCCGCTCTTCGGGGTAACGCGGCCGGAGGTTGTCGAACGCGACGCGGTGCTTCGCCTTCTCCGGCTCCTCTCCGTTGACGACCTCGACCTTGAGCAACGCGAGGTAGCGCTCGCCTTCCTTGGGCGGGCGCACCTGCCCCATGATCGTGTCCCCGGTGCGCAAGTCGAACCGCTTGATCTGGCTGGGCGACACGTAGATGTCGTCGGGGCCGTACAGGTAGTTCCAGTCCGGGCTGCGGAGGAACCCGTACCCCTCGGGGAGGATTTCCAGGACGCCCTCGCCCCGGAGCACCGTGTCGGAGTCGAGCAGCGATTGCTCGATGCGGAAGATGAGGTCCTGCTTGCGGAGCCCTGAGTAGTTGGTGATGTTGAGGCTCTCGGCCATCGCGTGCAATTCCGCGACGGACTTTCGCTTCAATTCGGCGATATCCACTTGTGCTTCAGCTCCGTGTGCGCTACGGCGGGGGAACCCCTGATCTGGGGGAGTGATCGCGTTGAAAATGGAACTTTGGGAATGTGGCGGCGTGCGAAGGCACAATAATAGCGCGCCACCGTGAGCCTCACAAGGTTCCTCGTGGCGTGGCGCACGATTCCCCTCCGCGACCGGGAAGTCGTTGACGCGCTTGTAGATCCGACCCACGCGGGGCCCTCGCCGGAGCTGGCGCAGGCGCTGCGGGGCTGGCCGGGCACGCATTACTGGTCCGACGAGCCCGATGGCCGGCACATCGTGTTCACCCGGCCCACCGTGCCGCGGACCCGCGATGCCTGGCCGCTCCACGCGCTGCTCTTCGCCGCCACGCTCTTCACAACCACGCTGGCCGGGGCGATCATCACTGGCGCCGTCCCGGCCGATCCGAGCGTCGTGCTGGCGCCCGGGACCTGGGGCGCCGAGTTCTTCCGCGCCTGGACCACCGGCCTCACGTTCTCGGTGCCGCTGCTCGCCATCCTCCTGAGTCACGAGCTGGGGCACTATCTCACCGCGCGGCGCTACCAGCTCGACGTATCGCCGCCGTTCTTTCTGCCGGCCCCGCCGATTCCGGTGTTGATCGGCACCCTCGGCGCGTTCATCCGGCTGCGCACGATCTTGACCGATCGGCGCCAGCTCATCGACGTGGGCGCTGCCGGCCCGATCGCCGGGTTCCTGGTCGCTCTCCCGGTGCTCTGGATCGGGCTGGCGCACAGCCAGCCCGTGATCGACAGCGGCGTGCGTGGGGTTCATCTGTGGGTCGGCGGCGCCGTCGCCTGGCCGCTCGGCGATTCGTTCGTGACCTACGGCGTGCGGCACCTCGCGCTCGGCGCCGCACCGGCCGTGCGGCTGCATCCGACCGCGTTCGCCGCGTGGTTCGGAATGTTCGTCACCGCGCTGAACCTGCTGCCCATGGCCCAGCTCGACGGCGGGCACATCCTGTTCGCCGCGCTGCCCCGCTGGCACGAGCGTGTGGCGCGCGGGTTCTGGGTGCTCATCATGTTGCTCGGCTGGTTCTGGATCGGCTGGCTGATCTGGGGGTTCGTGGTGCTGGCGCTGTCGCGCGGCCGGCTGGGTCACCCGCCGGTGCTCGACGCGTATCGGCCGTTGCCGCGGTCCCGCCGCTGGCTCGCATGGGGGAGTCTGGTCCTGTTCCTCATCACCTTCGCTCCGGTACCGTTCCGGTTGTAGCCCCGTCTCTATTGCGTAACTCCCACGTTCTTATATCTTTGCACAAACCAGCCACTGGCTCGGCATGCCCGCACAACCGGCGCGATCCACCTCAGCTGCAGCTGACTCGGTCGTCCACGACCTGCCTCCGATTCGCTTCGACGGACAAACGATAGACATTCGCCTCTCGGTGCGCCGCACCGAAGACGCCATCTGGCGGGGTCGCATCCTGTTCGGCGCCGAGGGCACGGAGGCGGAGCGGACCACGGCGGAGATCTTCTGCGCGACCTCCGAGCCGGATCTGTGGCAGGCGGTGCGGGACCTGCGGGATCATCACCTGCGCGACCTGTACCGCTCCCTTCTCTGATGCCGGACGCCCGCGATCGGGTGGCGCAGTTGCGGCATGACATGTCCAACCCGCTGTCCGCGATCCTCGCCGAAACCCAGCTCCTGCTCCTCTCGGCAGAGAAGTACGACGAGGAGACGGTCTCCAGCTTGAAGCAAATCGAGGCGCTGGCGCGCCGGATGCGTCAGCTGCTCCAAGACCTCGGGTGAGCCGGCGGCATCGGCCGCGGTACTGCCCGCCCCCCGCGTGGTGGCGCCCGGCGCGGTACGCTGCACTCCTCTGCCGCCGGCTGCGCTGGCCGCTCGTCAGCCGCGGCTTTCCTCTATAAAGCCCCCTTGCGAAGCCTAGGTCGCGGGGCATCTTTCCCCCCCCTAATTGTGGCGTCGGAGCTTGGCTTTGGTCGATTTTCGGTACCTGCTCCTCGGGGTGAGTTGCCTCGGCGCCGCCTGCTCGGGGGGCGCTCGCCCGGCCCCCGTCGCTCCCGCTGACATTCCCGCCCTCCAGACTCAAGCTCGCCAGCAGCCCAACAATGCCCTCGTTCGCTTCCGCCTCGCGGCCGCGTTGCTCGGGGCCGGGCGCACCGACACCGCGCTCGTCGTGGCGCGGTCGGGCCAGCTCCTCGCGCCCGGCGACGTGCTCGGGCCACTGCTGGTGGGTGCGTGTCAGGAGAAGAATGGGCGCCCCGATCTCGCGTTCGCGACGTACAGCGAGTTCGCGGCGCAGCACCCCAAGGCGCGGGGCGTAGCGGCGGTCCGCGCCAAAGCCGTGCTGGCGCTGCGCGCCCAGGCGGAGCAGACCGCGCGGCTGGCCCTGGCGCGCGAGTCCACGCTGACCGCGCTGCCTCCCGAACCGTCCACCCTGGCCGTGCTCCCGTTGACGATCGCGGGGGACTCGACCTTCCAGCCCCTGTCGCGCGGCCTCGCCGAATTGCTCACGTCCGATCTGGCCCTGGTGCGCACGCTGCGGCTCCTGGAGCGGGTGCAGATCGGCGTGCTGCTCGACGAGCTGAAGCTCGGTCAGAGCCAGCGCGCCGACGCGGCCACGGCGGCCCGAGTGGGGCGCCTGCTGCGGGCGGAGCGGATGGTCCAGGGAGTGGCCGCCATCGCGCGGGACGGGCCGGTGCGCCTGTCGGCGGCGGTGGTGCGTGGGGACGGGACGGCGCGGTCCGGCGCGCAGGCCAGCGGCGGCTTCAGGCAGCTGCTCGACCTCGAAAAGCAGCTCGTCTTCAGTCTCGCCGCGCAGCTCGGCATTCAGCTCACGGAGGCGGAGCGCCAGCGGATTCTGCGGCAGGGCCCGAAGAACCTCGCGGCCTTCCTTGCCTACAGCGAGGGTCTGGACGCGCTCGCCCGCGGCGATTACCGCTCCGCCGCGGGAGCGTTCGGCGCCGCGGCGCACGCCGACCCGAGCTTCCAGGCTGCGCAGCAGCAGCAGCAGGCGGCGCAGGCGGCGCCTACCATGCAGCAGTCCAGCGGCGCCGACGTCGTCACGGTCGTCGAGGCGGTCGTCGCGATGACCGCTGGCGCCGAGCCGGCCTCGGATGCCGCGCTGTCGTCCGCCGGGACCGATGTCTCGCCTTCGCTCGCCGACGCGCTGCAGAACACCGGCGGATCGACGACGCAGATCGATTTGACGGCCGCGAGCCAGGGGATCACGAGCTTGACGCAGGCCTCGGGCGTCCTGCGCATCATCTTCCGGCGCCCCTGATGCACGCGCGCGCCCTCTTCCTCCTCTGCGCTCTGGGGGCCGCCCGCGCGGCGCCGGCCCAGGTGGGGACGACGACGGCCCACACGGGCGTGTCCTTCGAGAGCTACAGCTTTGGGTCCGGGCTGGCCTTCGACCGCATCAGCGAGCTGACGATCCCCGTCGCCGTCACCCAGCGCTTCGGCGGGCGCGTGGTCGTGGACCTCGCGACCGCGTACGCCAGCGCCTCGGTCCGCGAGCCCGGCGGCAGCTCCATCGATCACTCGGGGTTCGTCGACACCGACGTGCGCGCCACTGTCGGCGTGATCCCGGGGCGGCTCATCCTCACGCTCGTGGGCACGATTCCCACCGGCGCCAGCACGGTCCCCGACACGACGATCCCCCTGTTCGGCGCCACGGCGACCGACCTGCTGGGATTCACCACCCCCAATTTCGGCTCAGGGGGCGGGCTGACGGCGGGCTTCGCCTCGGCGTTCAAACTCGGGGCGAACTGGGCGGCGGGCACGGGCGCCAGCTACCGCTATGGCGCGAGCTATACCCCCGTCGAGGGCGGGACCGAGATGTCGCCCGGCGGCGAGGTCCGGCTGCGCTTCGGGGTGGAGGGGCCGTTCGGGGGAGCAAACAAGTATTTCCGGGGAGCGTTCGTCTACACGACCAGCGGCGCCAACGAGCTGGGTGGGGGCGGAGGCGGAGCGCAGCAGAGCGTCGTCGGCGACCGGCTGCTCGCCTACGCGGCGCTGAGCCTGCCGCTGGGCCGCTCGAGCTTCCAGCTCTACGGCTGGGACATGCGGCGCCTGCGCGCCCGCAACTTCGACGCGCCGGGCGCTGTCCCCATGCCGTCCGGCAACGTCCTCGCCCTCGGCGGACGGCTCAACCGGCCGCTCTCGCCCACGGTTGCACTCACCCCGCTGCTCGAGTTCCGGCACGAGCTGACCGCCGCGACCGGCAAGATGGAGCTGCTCGGCTACCTCGTCCGGACCGGCACGGACCTCCGGTACCGCCTCAATGAGCGGGTGACCGCCGTCGTCCAGGCCCAGCTCGCGTTCGGCACGATCAACGGCGAAGGCCAAAGCGTCTCAGTCGTCGGCCCGCGGGTCGGCGCGTTCCTCGAGTGGGGGAGGTGAGGCAATGACATACCGTTCGCTGCCTCGGGCTGTGGCGCTCCTGCCGGTCGCCGGCCGAGGGAACGACAACGCGAAACGCGGCGCACTGCGCGCCTTCATCAACCTGGTGAACGCCCAAAGCGGGAAGGTGCTCTCACAGGCCGACGCCGCCGTGCTGGCGGCGCTCGCCCAGGGGTTGATGTAGGTACGCCCAGCCGCTCGCGAAGTACAGCACCAGGAAGACGGCCGTCGTCGCGCTGACGCCGTACTTCCACCCCGCGGGGGCATCGCTGGCCGACAGCAGGCCTTCGATCGTCCCCGCGATCGCGAGCAGCGTCACGACCGCCCCGACCATCCGGACGGCGATCGCGCCCTCGACCACGAGCGCGTCCTTCCGCGTGCGGTCCCCGGGCGCGATGATCGCCTGGGCGAGCCGGAAGCCGGCCCCCGCCGAGATGAAGATCGCGGTCAGCTCCAGCACCCCGTGGCCCGCGACGAACGTCGCGAGGTACCCGAGGGCGCCGTAGTTCTTGAAGAGGCCGAACCCCAGGCCGAGCGACAGTCCGTTCGACACCAGCACCCACGCGGTGAGGAGGCCCGCGGTCAGCCCCCCGACGAACGCCCAGAATGACACCGCGATGTTGTTCGTGATGATCGCGGCGGCGATCACGGGACGCTCCTCGCCCTCCGCCTCGGCGTACCCCCGGCCCTCCGCCAGCCGCTCGGCGGCCTGCTCCGCCCGGCTGACCATCACGGGCGACACGGCCTCGTCGGCGAGCGTGGGACGCTCCCGGATCATGACGTAGCCGGCCGCGGCGGGCAGGGCGAAGAGCAGGAACGCGACCGCCACGTAGGCCCACGATTGGACCACGGCGGCGGGGAAGTCACGTAGCAGATAGCGCGCTAGCGGCGTGCGTTCCTTGCCGCGCGCGCGGTACAGGGCGTTGTGGCCGGCGCTCACCACGCGCTCCAGGTACTCGATCACCCGCGGGTCCACGCCGTAGGTCCGCGCGCGCGCGAGGTCGGCCGCGACCTCCCGGTACCGGGCCGCGAACGACGGGATCTCACCCCCGGCGAGGTCGCCCACGCCGGAGCGCTCCATCCGGACCGCCACGGCCCGGAACGTTTCCCAGCCGTCGCGCTTCCTCGCGAGGAAGCGTTCCGCGGTCACCATCGTCCGGCCGGCCGCCCCGGCCCCCCGCTGCGCGCGCGTGGCGAACCGGCCACGGCGCTTTTGCTGCTCGTCGGCGAAGACCTGCACCAAGTAGGCTTGCGCATCCCCGGTGCGGCGGGGAATGCGCGTCGCGAAGCGCCGCGCCAGGTCGGCCGTGAGGCGCGCCTGCACGGCCGGCTCGAGCTCGTTCAGCCGGCCCAGGAACCGGTCCAGCAGCCGGAACTCGTCCTCGGAGAGCTCGGGGGGCCCGGCTTCCACCGGCTCTTCCCGCTCCGGCTCGGCCTTGGCACCCAGCAGCCATTCGGTCGGCCGGTCCCGCACGACGATCGTGCCGGCAGCCATGTCCCCCAGGCGCTTGTTGCTCTTGTGCAGGAACATCAGCGTCACCGCGGGGAGGAACGGCAGCAGGGGGAAGTAGCAGTCCAGCAGTCGGACGAGGTTCCGGACGACGGCGGCGGCGGGCGTCACGGGCCGGCCCGTATCCATGACGACGCGGATGCCGAGTGACTGCTTGCCGGGAGTGCGGCCGCCGTTCAGCGCCTCGAAGGCGGCGAAGTAGCCGAAGAACAGAGCGAAGAACAGGAGGACCACGAGGGCCGCCGCCCAGCCGCCGGCCAGCCCGCGCGGCCCGTCCGGGCCCATCAGCGCGTTCGCGATGATCGACAGCAGGACGAGCGTCAGGAACAGGAGGAGGGAGTCGAGCAGGGCCGCCGCCATGCGGGAGCCGAGGCCGGCCAGCTCGAGCTGCACCTCCACGTGCTCCGGCGTCTCCACGCCGTGGCGCTGGCGCAGGTCCAGCGGGTCTCGCGCGGACGGCGTCACGTCCTCATTTTACCGCCATCCCGCGCACGGAGCGAGAGCCGTATGCCCGACCTGAAGCCGATGGAGCTGGGCGAGATCCTGGATGGGGCGCTCACCATCTTCCGTCGCCACTTCGGGGTCTTCGTGCGACTCGGCGTCGTGGCCCTGTGGCTGCCCGTCGCCCTCACCGTCTACATTCAGCTGAGTGGAGGCGTGGAGCAGCACTTCATCCTCTGGTCGGTGGCCCAGTTCATCGCGTACTTCGCCGGCCTGTTCCTGACGGCCGCCGCCATTCGCGTCATCTCCGACTCCTACCTCGGTCGCCCGCCGGAGCTGAGCGACGCGCTGGCGCTCGGCGCCTCGAAAATCTGGCCCCTCTTCCTGGTCGGGCTGGGCAAGTCGATCATCCTCGTCCTCATCGGCGTGCTCGTCGGGGTCGTGGCGGCCGTCGCGGTGCCCGCCATGGCGGGCGCGGGCGGCGGGGCCGCCCTGGTCGCCATCCTGCTGGTGGGGGTCGGATGCTGGTTCCTCATATTCGTCGCCTGCGGCTATGGCGTCACCACCCCCGTCGTCGTGCTGGAGAACCTGAGCGGCGCGTTCGACGCCTTCGGTCGCTCGTGGGAGCTCACCCGCACCTTCAAGCGCAAGATCTTCGGCATCGCCGTCGTGACGTATCTCATCGTCTTCGTGCCGATCGGCGCCGTGAGCGGGCTCGGCGCCTACGCCGCGATCGAGTCGCCGCTGATCGGCCGCGTGGTGGAGGTGATCTCCGCGGCGCTGCCGGTCGTCATGACGCCCATCATGTCCTGCGTCTTCACCTTGATGTATTACGACCTGCGCGTGCGGCGCGAGGCGTTCGACCTGCAGCTGCTCGGCGAGCAGTTGGGGATCAGCTGATCGCGCCGCTGCTCGGGTTCGCCCAAGGCGTCGCGCCGGACTCGCTCCGGCGGGCCCTGGGCGACGTCTTCGCCCGCCCCGAATTCCAGTGGGTGGAGCGGCGGCACGCGCTCCTCTGGCTCACGAACCTGTGGGACCGTGTGATGAACTGGCTCGACGGCCTCGCCGACCGGAACCCCGCCGGCTTCAAGGTGCTGCTGGTCGTGCTGAGCGCTGTCCTGCTGGTCCTGTTGGCGCACATGGGCTACATCGTGTGGCGCATTCTGCGGCCGTCGGCGCGGACGGGCGCCGCGGTGGGCGGCGCCGCTGCGGTGGCCGACGCTCCCTCGCACCTCGCCCGCGCCGAGGAATTGGCGCGCGCCGGACGCTACGCCGAGGCGCTGGGACACAGGTTCCTCGCGGTGGTGCTCGACCTGGAGCGCGCGGAGGCTCTCCGGTTCCACGCCTCC
>WNGA01010280.1_pt1 | contig 24308 bp, 25 predicted proteins | sample 5400061 | NCBI WGS metagenome assembly WNGA01 (sample SAMN13153366, study PRJNA577476) | soil metagenome | isolation source: 100 cm soil or saprolite under grassland replicate 2 | place: USA:California | collected 2016-06-15 | reverse complement strand
TACGGCACCGACTGGATCTCGCGGTCGAGCACGATCGCGAAGTGCTGCCCGCAGCGCTGGACCGCTTCCCGGTCACGCTGGCCAGCGCACGCAAGCGCGCCACGTTCGGCCTCTCGGCGCGTGATCGTGTGGAAGACCTTCTTGCCCTTGCCGGTGAACTGCATCAGCACTACGGGCGCGTTCGTGGTCGTGTCGATGTCGGCGCGCGTCCCCGACAGCTTCAGCTCGCTTCCCGTCATCTCGGGAATCGGGTTGTTCGGGAAGTCCTTGATGTCGTGGTGCTTGAGGAGGTAGAAGGCCTTCTTCGACGTGACCCGCTGGGTGCCGAGGCAGTTCCCCGCCGCCACGTCGCAGCTCACGACCACCGTGTTCTTGGGCACGCTCAGGATCGTCCAGTCCTTCGGGACGTGCTTGCCGAGCCCGCCTTCTGACTCCGGCTCCTGGACGATCTTGCTGTTGAGGAGGGCCTTCTTCGTCGGCGTCGGGCCGGCCTTCACGACGTGCCGCGGGTTGAAGAGGTACCACTGTGTCGGCGTCCCTTCGTCGGCGAGGGCGCGCGTCTGCGGAGCAGAGAGGAGGTCGAAGAGACTCGCCATCGCGACCGGCTGCCGCACCAAACCGCTCGTGGCCGAGGGGCCGGTCAGATCAACCTCGAAGTCGTAGAACTCGAGCACGGCCGTCTTGCCGATCAATGCAGCCGCGGCCTTCGGATCGTGGACACCGGCAAGCTGGATGACGATCTGGTCCGAGCCCTGCTTGCGAATCTCCGGCTCGGCCACGCCGAGCTTGTCGATCCGCTTACGCATGATGTCGATCGAGCGGTCGAGGTCCTCCGAGGTGAGCTTGTGACCCTTCGGCGGGACAGCCTTGAGGACGACCTCGAGCCCGCCTTGGAGGTCCAGTCCCAGGGTGGCCTTGCGGTGGGCCGGGGACCCCGGCACGGCCAGCAGCGCGACGCCGGCGAGCGCCGCCGCGATGAGGCCGAGCAGGATGAGGTGTCTGCGCCGGTCGGACACGGGCTAGGACAGGTTATCGGCGCCTTTAGCGCGCTGGTGTCTCCGTCGGGGGAACCTCCCGGTTCCCCCGAACGCCCTCCTCTGGTGCGCTGTCGCGGACAGGCGGCTTCGCCGCCGGGGTCTCCTCTTCCGGCTCCTCCGCGGCCTCCAGCTCCTCGGCTTCCTCCTCTTCGGACACGATCCCGGCCACGGCACGCTTCGCGACGCGTACCTCGACCCCTTCGGCGATCTCCAGATGGACCTCGTCGTCCTCGAGTTCGGTCACCGTGCCGTAGAGCCCGCCGGCGGTCACGATCTCCTTCCCGACCTCGAGCGCGGCGATCATCCGCTGCTGGTCGAGCTGGCGCCGCCGCTGCGGCCTGATCAGCAGGAACCACATCAGGACGAGCAGCACGAGGATGAAGATGTAACCGGGCAAGCGACCTCCTTAGACGGCTGCGGCGGCGAGGCGGCCGAGGGCCTCGGCCTTGTATGCCCCAAGCCGGCCCTGCTCGATCGCCGCGCGCGCGTTCGCGGTCAGTTCCAGGAGGAATCGTAGATTGTGGAGGCTGAGCAGGCGGAGGCCGAGCAGCTCCTGCTGGTTGATCAGATGGCGGAGGTAAGCGCGCGAGAAGCGTCGGCACGCCGGGCAGGTGCAGGTCTCGTCGAGCGGGCCCGGATCGCGAGCGAAGCGGGCGTTGCGGAGGTTCAGCCGTCCCTCCCAGGTGAGCGCGCTTCCGGTGCGCGCCGTGCGCGTGGGCAGGACGCAGTCGAACATGTCCACACCGCGCTCGATCACCTCGAGCACTCCCTCCGGGTCGCCGATGCCCATGAAGTAGCGCGGTTTGTCCGGCGGCAGGAGCTCGGCGCCCCATGCAGTCGTGTCGAACATCTCACCTCGCTCTTCCCCGATCGCGAGTCCGCCGAGCGCGTAGCCGTCGAAGCCGAGCTCTGATACCTCCGCGATCGACCGTCGGCGCAGCTCCGGATCCGAGGCGCCCTGGGCGATCCCGAACAGGAGCTGGCCCTCCGCGCGCGGCGCTTTGCGCTGGCGCGCGGCCCAGAGCGTCGTCCTTCGCACCGCCTCGTCGAGCTCCGCTCGGCTGATCCCGATCGGCGCACAGATGTCCAGGCACATCGCGACGTCTGAGCCGAGCTGCGCCTGGATCTCGGCGACCGCCTCCGGGGTGAAGCGCGCCAGCGAGCCGTCGTAGACGGAGCGGAAGGTGACGCCGTCGTCGTCGACCGAGGCGATCGTGTCTCGCAGCGAGAACACCTGGAAGCCGCCCGAGTCCGTGAGGATCGGCCCGTCCCAGCCCATGAAGCGGTGCAAGCCTCCGAGCTCCGCGATCAGGTCCTCGCCCGGCCGGAAGTGGAGGTGGTACGTGTTGCCGAGCAGGATCGTCGTCCCGAGCTCGCGCAACTCGTCGGGATCGACGGTCTTGACGGTCGCCTTCGTCCCGACGGGCATGAACGCGGGCGTGGGCACGTCGCCGTGCGCCGTGCGCAAGACGCCCGCGCGCGCCGCGCCGTCGCGCGCCGTGACGGTGAACGTCTCCTCCACGCCGCACAGCGTCGCAGACATGTCCGGTGCCAGGCAGCGGACGGGGCCGTTACGGACGGACCGGTCGCTCGTACAGGCTCATGCGCCGGCCAGCGAACTCGACGCCGCCACGGTGCTCGAAACCGAGCGCCTCGTAGTAGTCACGGATCGCCGGGTTGTCCGCGAGGCAGTCGAGACGAAGGAACGGCCGCCCCGCGGCCGCGGCACGCCGGTCGGCCCACGCCACGACGCCGCTCCGATTCCTCTTCCCGCGTGATCGCGTCGCACCGCCAACTTGTGCACGTACACGGCATCGGCGGGGCGCTCGCCCCAGTACATCGGATCGTCCCAGAGCAACGTGACCGTCGCGGCAGGGTCACAAGACGAGCATCGCGTCGCCGAACGAGTAGAAGCGGTAACGCTCCTCGATCGCCAGCCGGTAAAGTCGCCTGGTCTCCTCGACTCCGGCAAAGGCCATCACGAGTGCGAGCAGGGTCGAGCGCGGCAGATGGAAGTTGGTCAGCAATGCGTCCGTCCGTCTGAACTCGAAGCCCGGCGTGATGAACAGGTCCGTGCGGCCGGAGAGCGGTGCGCCGCGCGCGAGCGTCTCGAGCACGCGCACCGTCGTCGTGCCCACTGCAAGCACGCGCGGGGCCGCGAGGATGTGCTCCCAGGCGGTGGACGTGACCTCGTAGCGCTCGCCGTGCAGGCGGTGCTCGCGGAGCTCTTCGACCGCGACCGGGCGGAACGTGTCCAGCCCGACGTGCAGCGTCACACGCTCGACGTCCAGTTGGTCGAGCAGCTCGGCCGTGAAGTGCAGCCCGGCCGTCGGCGCCGCAGCCGAACCCGACTCGCGGGCGTAGACGGTCTGGTACCGGCCCGGGTCCGCAAGCGGCTCGGTGATGTAGGGCGGCAGCGGCGTCTCCCCTGCGGGCTCGCCGTGGAGGCGGAGGCGCCAGCGGCCTTCGCCGAGATGCTCGATCAGCTCGACTGGCCCGTACCGGCCTCCGGCCTGCAACCGCCGCGTAGGGCGAGCGAGCCCTTCCCAGAGCTCGTCCTCGTCGAGCCGCTCGAGGAGGAGGACCTCTCCGCGCGGGCGCTCGATCGCGATGCGCGCCGGCACGACACGCGTGTCGTTCACGACCGCGAGTGCGTCTCCGATCACGTCCGGCAGGTCTGCGAACCTCCGGTGATCCACGCTCTCGGACATGCGTTCGTAGACCAGCAGGCGCGACTCGTCGCGGCGCGCCACTGGATGCTGCGCAATGAGGTCAGCCGGGAGGTCGTACTCGAGCTCCCTCGTCTTCATCCGGCGACAACGGTACCCTTGAGGCGAATGGACGAAGGCGCGATCGAACGCGCGAAGGAGCGGGTCGAGCAGCGAGCCGAGGCGGCCGCGATCGACGCTCTCGTCCTCCGGGCGCGCGAACAGGTCGAGGCGCTCGCGTCCGTTGCGGCAGCTCTGGGAGAGACGCTTCCGGCCCAGGTCGAGGATGCCGTCCGAGACCAGGCGCAGCCGGTCGCCCGCAACCTCGCGGAAGTGCGCGGCCTGATGAACCAGATCATCCGTCGCCTCGAGAGTCTCGAGGGGGACATGCTCGGCGAGCGACAGGGCCGCGTGGACGATCTGGAGCTGCTCGTCGATCTCGTCTCTTCGGGCTGGAAGGCGGTCGATGTTCGCCTCGCCCGCGTCGAGGCCGTCATCGGCCGGCTCGAGCACGGCATCCAGGAGCGAGGCGGAGCCATCGTCTACCGGATGGAAGACCGCCGCCCCGACGCGGCCAGCTCCTAGCCCCGTCCGTCAGGTCACGGCGAGGATGATCGCCGCGCAGGCGGCCCAACCGGCTATGCAGATCAGGATCGGCGCGTCACGCAGCAGCACCTCCTCGGGCTCCTCGCCGAGGTCGCGCCGGTGCATCAGAAGCAGGTAGCGGAAGACGCCGAAGACGACGAACGGGATCGTGATCATCATCGCCTTCGAGTCCCGCGCCGTGAACGTGTAAAGACAGTACGAGATGACGGTGGACGCCGCGACAACCGTCACGAGCTGGTCGACTAGGGCGAGCGAATAGCCCTCGAGCACCGGCCTGCCGGGCGTGGCCTCGGCGCCGACGAGTACGAGCTCTCCGCGCCGCTTCGCAAGCGCGAGGAAGAGCGCGAGCAGGGCCGTGCACAGCAGAAGCCAGGGTGAGATCCGCACCTCGACCGCCGCCGCCCCCGCGGCCGCGCGGACGACGAACAGGCCGCCGATCGTCATCACGTCCAGCAGTACGACGTGCTTGAGCGCGAGCGTGTACGTCGTCTGGAGCGCGAAGAACGTGCAGAGAAACAGGATCGACGCCACCCCGAGCGGGGCGACGAGCAGAAACGCGGAGAAGAGCAGCAGGGCGGCGATCGCCTCCGCGAGCCGCGGTGAAAGCTCCCCGCGCGCGATCGGCCGTGAGCGCTTGACCGGATGCGCGCGGTCGTGTGGGGCGTCGCGAACGTCGTTGACGAGATAGCTGGCACTCGAAGCCGCGCAGTAGGCGGCGAAGGCCGCGAGCGCCTCAGCCCAACGCGAGGCGTCGCCGAGCTTCGCCGCAAAGATGATGCCGGCGAACAGCAGCAGGTTCTTGGTCCACTGCCGCGGCCGCAACGCAGTGAGCACGGCATGCGCCCGGCTGCGTCGGTGCGGGAACCGAACGACGTCTGCGCGCTCGGGAACGCCCACGGCTCGATCGTAGAGCAACCAGGACACACTTCCCGGCATGACCGCTCCACTGGCGCTCCGCCTTATCCTCATTGTCGCCGCAGTCGGGGTTCTCGTCGCGTGCGGCTCATATCGCACGCCCGCCGTCGCACCACGGTGCGGCTCCGGCGGGCCGCCCACGAGCGCCGGCGCGTCGGCATCGAGAGGAGAAGCGGACGCGATCCGCGCTGCGGTCCGGAACTCGAAGGATGTCCGCGCGGTGCGCGGCAAGCTTGTTCGGGCGTGCACGATCATCAACATCCGCGTTTCGCGCCTCGATCGCCGTTTTGCCAGCGCCACCATGAATGCGTACGGCCTCGAGCACGCACTCGTCCTGTTGCGACGCGACCGGGCCTGGAACGTCATCGCACTCGGAACCGACCTCCAGTGTCGGCGCTACATACCCCGTCGCATCCTCTTCGAGCTTCTGCCGGAGTGCCGGCGGAACAGCTAACGGCCGCTTGGCCACGTCCTGTGCCAGGCACGTGACGTGTTCGGAAAGGACGGCGCCGACGAGTCTCTTCAGCGGTCGAGCGCGGCCGGCAGCACGAGCTCGAAGCGACTCCCGTTACCGGGCTCCGACTCCAGCTCGATGCTGCCGCCGAGCGCGACCGCGAGCTCGTGCGCAATCGCCAGCCCGAGGCCGGTGCCGGAGTCGTCGCGCGTCCAGAAGGGGCGAAAGATCCGCTCCTGCTCCTCCAGTAGGACGCCCGGCCCGTTGTCGTCGACGGCGACCGAAACCCGCCCGTTCGCCGCGGCCAGCTCGAGCTCGACGTGGCCGCCGTTCGGTGTCCAGCGAAATGCATTCGAGAGCAGGTTGGAGATGATCTGCAGGACGCGGTCGCCGTCCGAGACGATCGTCGGCGTCGCCTGGAACCGTTTGTCGTACTCGATGCCGCGCCGGCGCGCCTCTTCGCCGAAGAGCGCATACGCCTGGTCGCAGAGGCGGCCCATGTCCACCTCTTCCGTCAGCAGCGTGAAGCGATGCGCTTCGAGCTTCGCCAGGTCGAGGACGTCGCCGACGAGCCGCTCCAGCCGGGCGCTCTCGCTCGCGATCATGTCGAGCGACGCTGCACGAACCGCCGGATCTTCCGCAACACCCTCGCGGAGCGCGTCGACGTGGCCGCGGATCGCCGTCAATGGAGTGCGCAGCTCGTGCGACACGCTCATGAGGAAGTTCCGTTCCTGCTGCTCCGCCTCGGACAGCCGTGCCGCCATCTCGCGGAAGCGGTCGGCGAGGTGTCCGATCTCCCCGCGACCCGGGACCGCGGGTACGTCGACGTCGTAGCGTCCCCGGGAGATCTCGTCGGTTGCGCGCGAGAGCGCCAGCACGGGTCGCGTGATCCGGCGCGAGAGATACCAGCCGAGCAGGCCCGCGATCAGGATCCCGCCGAGGGAAGCGAGTGCGAGGCGCTCCAGGAGCGTCATCCATCTCTGCGTCAACTGGGTCTTCGGCGTCGCAACGATCAGGTCACCGAACGCCGGGCCCTTCTGGCTGAGCCGCAGAGGGCGCGCCACCGCGAGGTAGGTCCGCTGATCGTCCGGCGGCGTGAACTCGAATGTGATCGTGCGGCCAGACCGCCAGTCGACCGTCGACTCGGGAAGCCTCTGTAGCCCGATCGTTCCGCCGGGAACGGGGTCCACGCCGATGTAGAAGAGCCGATCCCCCGTGGCCTGCTCGAGCTGCTTCGCGATGCGCGGCACGACGCCGATGTTGTTGGCCGTGATCGCCTGCCGCGCAAACACCTCCGTCAGGCCGATCGCCTCGCTGCGTAGGTCGGCCTTCGAGCGGTCGAGGACGTAGTCCTGGAAGAGTCGGAGCGCCAGGATCGCCGCGATCAGCCCGCTCACGACGATGCCGAGCAAGAACAGCGCCGGCAGCCGGAAGCGCAGCGATCTGAACATCGGGTCCTACACGGTAGCGCTAGGCGCTGACCGCATCTCGCGCCGGGCCGACCTTGTAGCCGACACCCCACACGGTCACGACCGGCGACGCCTCGCCGAGCTTCCGCCGCAGCTGGCGCACGTGGACGTCCACGGTGCGTGTGTCCCCGGCGAAGGTATAGCCCCAGACGCGCTCGAGCAGCTGGTCCCGCGTCAGTACGAGGCCGCGATGGTCGAGCAGCTCCCAGAGGAGATCGAATTCCTTGGGGGCGAGCTGGATCTCCTCGTCGCCAACCTTCACCTCGCGCCGGCCCGCGTCGACCACGAGGTCTCCGTGCTGGATGACGGCGCTCTCCGGCTCCTTGCGCTCCGGCGCCGCGCGCCGGAGGATCGACTTCACGCGGGCGACGAGCTCGCGCGGGTTGAAGGGCTTCGTCATGTAGTCGTCCGCGCCGACCTCGAGGCCGATGATCTTGTCCACGTCCTCGTCGCGAGCCGTCAGCATCAGGATCGGAATGTCGGATTTCTGGCGGATGCGTCGGCAGATCTCGATGCCGTCGATGTCAGGCAGCATCAGGTCGAGGACGATCAGCGACGGCTGCGCGCTCTGGACGGAAGCGAGGGCGTCGGTGCCGTTCGACGCGGTGCGAACCTCGTAGCCGGCGTTCTTCAGGTAGAGCGAGACGAAGGACGCGATCGAGACCTCGTCCTCGACGACGAGCACTGATTGGCTGCTGCTGCTCATGGAATCCGGCTAGGGACTCGTCGCCGACAGCGGGAACGAGAAGAAGAAGTCGGGGATCGGCGTGTACTCCGAGCCGTTCGTGGCGTAGCTGCCGTCGTCGTCCGTGCCTGCGCCGTTCAGCGTGACGGTGCCCTTCCCCACCAGCGAGAGGTTGATCCCTCGACCCCTGACGACGATCCTGAACGCCCCGCCGATCATCCGGAAGCGAACGCGCGTCCCGCCCCAGGTGGTCGTCGTGTCGTTTCGCTCCTTCGACCACTCGTCGCCCGTGACAATAGGGCCGGTGCCGTCGCCGTCGACGGGATCGACGATCGTTACGCGCCCCTGCGCGAAGCTCCCGATCACGGCCCCGCGCGCCGCGATCGTGATCGTCCCGCGCGCGTCACGCACGGACAGCGTCCCGTCCGTCGCACCGCGGGGACGTGCGGCCGACGTGGTCGGCACGGCCAGCGCCAAGAGCACGGCAAAGGTGAGGAGACGCCTCATCGCACGCTCAGTATTGCCGGGTCAATTGTGCCCTGCATCAGTGGAAAGTAAGGAAACTGTAAGTGCCGTGATGCCCTCCAACATGAGCGCGTTGGAATAGATCAACGCTTCTTGCGCCGCTCGGCCTATTCCGATCTCGTTCCGGTCCTGGCATCGTCAAAGCACCTCGCCTGCGCAGCACCGAAACCAGGCGAGGGCTCGCGATCAAGATCGATTGCCTAGCGCTCGACCGCGATCGCGCCCTCGCCTGGCCAAACCGACCCCTACCCAGCTCGGCGGCCCCTAAAGTGCGATACGTGGGCGAATCACCACCAGCGCACGCCGCAACCTCGGTAAGCCGCTCGGCCTTCGAAACGAGTGAGGCAAGAACAGCCTCCCCTGGTTTCCGATGCTCGTGGTGATTTTCTTTGGTGGTGGAGCCGTACTCATGTGGCTTCTCACGCACTGACGGTCACCCGTCAAACTGACCCACTACCCGTGATGCCTCTAGGCATGCGCTCTACCGTGACGACGTGACCGCCATCCTGCTCGCGGCCGCGGCACTGGGCGCTCCGCCACCGCAGTTGACTCACCTGCACGTGACGAACGGTTCGGTGCCCTTCGCAGGCGACCGCCGTCTGCTCACGACCGTGAGTCCGAACCGAGACGGCTTCCGCGACATGGCGATCGTGCACTTTCGCCTGAGCCGTGCGGCCGACGTGCGCATGGAAGTCGTCGCAACGAACATGGTCCGGGCCGGTACGGGCGGGACGACCGTCGTCTGGCGAACCGAGCGGAGCTTTCCCGCGGGCCCCGAATCGCTGGTCTGGCGACCGGCCGCGTCGACGCAGCCGCGCACGTATGTGTTGCGACTCAGAGTGGGCGACAATGTCTACGGCACGTACGGTCCGAGCGGGCGGCAGAACGCTCCCGTGGTGCGCGTACAGGGGATCGACGCGGGCTTCACGAAGCGCAGCTACGCGCCGGGCGAGTCCGCGGAGCTCCGTCTCTCGACAGATGCGCGACTGCTCCGCCTCCAGGTCTTCGCCTACCAGTCTCCGGGACGGCCGAGCGAGCAGGACGTGAAGACGAGCGGTCTCGCCAAGACGGGTCCGATCCGCGTCGACTGGAGCGGTCATCGCGATCGACCCGGCTTGCTGCGCGTCGTGCGCGCCGGCGACTGGCCGAGCGGTCTCTACTTCGTGCGCGCGACGGCGGCCGACGGACGCGTCGGCTACGCGCCGTTCATCGTCCGGCCACGCCGGCTCGGAACCCATCGGATCGCCGTCGTCCTCGCCACGAACACCTGGGCCGCCTACAACTTCACCGACGCGGACGGAGACGGTTGGGGAGACTCGTGGTACGTCACAGGGAGCCATCGCAGCGTCGACCTGGGCCGGCCGTTTCTCGACTTCGGCGTACCGTTCCGCTTCCACGACTGGGACCTCGACTTCATCGCCTGGCTGAACCGCACCGGGCGCGAGGTCGACGTCCTCTCCGACGACGACCTCGACGGGGCGGCAAGCGGCGATGAGCTCGCGCACCGCTACGACCTGATCGTGTTCCCGGGTCACGAGGAATACGTCACCCGCCACGCGTACGACGTGATCGAGCGCTACCGGGACGTGGGCGGCAACCTCCTCTTCCTCGCGGCGAACAACCTCTACCGCCGGGTCGACCGAGTCGGGGAGCGCCTCGTCCGGCACGCACTCTGGCGCAAGCTCGGCCGCCCCGAGTCGCGTGTCGTCGGCGTCCAGTACGTCGGCTCCGACCACGGCCGGCGGCAGGCCGGATACATCGTCACGGGGGCCGTCGTCGCCCCGTGGGCATTCGACGGCACGGGGCTCGCGGACGGTGACGTCTTCGGCCGATACGGGATCGAGATCGATGCACGCACGGCCGCATCCCCGCGCGGGACCCAGCTGCTCGCGCACATCCCGGATCTGTTCGGCGGCGGCCGCTCTGCGGAGATGACGTACTACGAGACGCTGCGCGGCGCAAAGGTGTTCGCGGCGGGCTCGCTCAACTTCGGGGCGTCCCTCGGCCGCCCGGAGGTCGACCGCCTGTTACGCAACGTGTGGGCGCGGCTCAGCGTGCCGTGACACCCCCGCGGGGCTGGCTGGGCGAACCTCCCCGGTCCCCCGGACCCCTCCACCGGTCCGGTTCGCAGACAGGGCGCGGCTCAACGCCGCTTAGCACTGGCCCTTGGGGACCGGTCACTTGCCTGGCACCGGACGGGGCCCGTCGGGACAGCAGAGGATCGTCCGACCCGGGCGCGAAGATGCGACGCGTGATCGACGAGACTCGTTCCGAACGTACGGCCCGTCTGCTCGCGGCACGCCTCGACGCCCTTGCCGCGGCCGCTTCACGACTTCGGCATGCGGAGGCACAGCGTCTCGTGGAGCTTGCCTCCGTCGCAACGATGCGTGCGGTCGCGCTCGAGATGATCCAGGCCGAGAAGGCCGAGGCGATCTGGCACGACGCGCGCGCGCGCCACCCCGAGCTGCCCCAGGTCGTGGTCGCGCTGCCCGAGCGGCTGGCCGCCTAGTACTCGTAAAAACCGGCGCCCGACTTCTGCCCGAGCCGACCTGCCTCCTGCATTCGCACGAGGCGCTCGGGGGGCGCCATCCTCGGCTCGCCGAGCTTGCCGTGCAATGCCTCTGAGGCATGCACGTGCACGTCGACGCCGATGAGATCGATCAAGGCGCACGGCCCCATCGGCCAGCCGGCACCGTTCGTGATCGCCTTGTCCATCTCCTCGGGCTGCACTGCGGCCTCGTCGAGGACGCGGATGCAGTCGTTCAGCAGTGGAATCAGGATGCGGTTGACGATGAAGCCGGGGGTGTCGCTGCAACGCACCGGCTGCTTGCCAGCGCGTTCGGCCCAGGCATACGCGGCCTCGACGGCATCCTCCGAGCTCTCGCGCGCGCGAACGATTTCCACCAACGGGAGGACGGGCGCGGGATTGAAGAAGTGCATGCCGACGACACGTTGCGGATGTTCGGTTGCTTCGGCGATCTCGGCAACGGACAACGCCGAGGTGTTCGTGGCGAGAATCGCGTCAGGGCGTGTCAGACGATCGAGCTCGGCAAAGACCTCGCGCTTGAGCTCGAGCTCTTCGAGCACCGCCTCGATGACGAGGTCGCACTCGGCGAGATCGCCGAGCGCGGTGGTGAGCTCGAAGCGGCCGAGCGCCGCATCGCGATCTGCCACGGACAATCGGCCCTTCTCGATGGCGCGCGTCAGATAACGCTCGATCGTCGCGCGTCCGCGCTCCCCGAGCTCGTCGCTCACCTCGCGACCGATCGTGTCGAATCCCGCCTGGACGCTCACCTGCGCGATGCCGGCGCCCATCGTCCCGAGGCCGACGACCCCGACCTTGCGAATATCCACTACTCCGCCTGTGCGAGCACCCATTGGAAGCTGACCTCACCGTGGCCCGGCTCGTGCTGCGGGACGACCTCGTCTCGGAGCGGCTCGAGCCTGGCCTCCCGCACAAGCGGCACGTAGGCATCGCGGCCGAGCGAACCGAAGAACATCGGCGCGCCCAGCCAGTCGACTACCTCCTCGCCCCCGTCGCCCGCGCCGAAGGTGGCGAGCAGGAGGCCGCCGGGCCGAAGCCAGTCGCCGATGCGTCCGATCAGAGCCGGCTGCTCCCCGGCCGGGAGGTGGCCGAAGAGGTAGAGAGCGACGACCGCGTCGAGCGATGCAGGCGCGATCTCGAGCTCGGTCGCGTCCGCGTGCACGAAGCTCGCCTCGGGCACATGATGCCGGGCGAGCTCGATCTGAACGGCGGAGATGTCCACGGGCCGGCGACTCGATCTGTCCCGCCCACTTGGCGTAGCGAAGGGCGATCGCGTCGTACCCGCGCGCGACGACCTCTTTCGGGTCGCGAGCAACCGCGCGCCCTGCCTTCTCCCCCACGCACGGAGCGTAACGAGGCGGACAGCGGTGTGCGTTAGACCCCTTCGACCGGCGTTCTAACCCCCACAGGAGGGACACCCCCAGCGAAGCGTCAGATGCGTTCGACCACGCAGGCGATCGCCTGGCCGAAGCCGATGCACATCGTCGCGATCCCGTAACGCGCGTCGCGGCGCTCGAGCTCGTTGATCAGGGTCGCCGTGATCCGCGCGCCTGTCGCGCCGAGAGGATGTCCCAGGGAGATGCCGCCGCCGTTCGGGTTGACGTCGTCCCAGCGGTCCTCGAGTCGCGCGTCACGCGCGAACTGGAGAGCCACCGAGGCGAACGCCTCGTTCACCTCGATCACGGAGATGTCGTCCCAACTCAATCCTGCGCGGGCGAGCGCGGCGTCGCAGGCCTGGGGATTCCCGTGCAGCATGCGATGCGGATCCACACCGGCCAGCCCGAAGGAGACGAACCGCGCCCGCGGCTCGAGCCCGAGCCGACTCGCGGCGCGCTCGCTCGTCACGAGGACCGCGGCGGCACCGTCACAGATCTGTGACGAGTTGCCCGCGGTCACCTTGCCGTCCGGAAGGAACGCCGGCTCGAGCGCGGCGAGCGCCTGGATCGAGGTGTCCCGCCGCGGCGTCTCGTCGACGGCGAACAGAACTCCCGTGTGCGGATTCTGCAGCTCGATCGGCACGACCTCGTTCTCGAAGCGTCCCTCGTCGATCGCGGCCACGGCCCGCCGGTGCGACTCGAGCGAGAAGACGTCCAGCTCCTCGCGCGAGAAACCCCACTCCTCGGCGATCACCTCCGCGGAGATCCCCTGGGGAACGATCTCCCAGCGCTCGAGGAGCCGGTCCGACAGGTCGCCGCCGCCCGACCCCATCGGTACGCGCGACATCGTCTCGACACCCGCGGAGACGACGACGTCGAGCTGTCCCGACCACACGGCCGTCGCCGCGCTGAAGTTCGTCTGCATCGACGACCCGCACTGCCGGTCGACCGTCGTCCCGCACACGCTCTCGGGCCAGCCCGCGACCAGCGGAACCATGCGGCCGAGGTTCCAGCCCTGCTCCCCGATCTGCGTGACGCAGCCGAGCTGAACGTCTTCGACCTCGACGGGATCGAGGTCGTGACGGACGACGAGGGCGTTGAGCACCTGGCCCGCGAGCTCGTCCCCGCGGATCGACGAGAGCGTTCCGTTCTTCTTGCCGATCGGCGAGCGCACCGCGTCGACGATGAGTGCGTCAGGCATCAACCTACAGAGTAGAGACGCCCGCGCTAGCGAAGCGAGTACGGGAGCAACGCACCGACTGCCACTGCGAAGAGGGACGCCGCGAGGTACCAGGCGAAGTCATCCTGTCGGCGTACGTGGTCGACTGCAAAAGCCACCTGCCGCGGCGCCTCGCGAAGAACGGCTAAAGCACCGGCAAAAGATCGTCCGCCTCGGCGCCTCGCGAGGGGCGCGGGCGGTAGCCGCCGTCGGGGTGTGCTCCGTCGTCGGCGTACCAGCACCGCAAGCACGGACCCTGACGCCAACGCCAGGAGCCCGCCGACGAGGAGACGCACGTTCCCGTTGCCGTCGTCCCCCGCAGGTGCGGCGGCGCGCGCCCGGTCCGGCGTGTCGGGCACAGGCCGCGCGACGCGCGGCCGCGCGAGCGCCGGATGGCGCCGAGCCCACGTTTCGTACCTCACACCCCGTGCCCGAAGCCAGCTGGCGAGGTCCGCACGGGTCGTGAAGACGCGGTCTCCCCAGACGATCGCCGTCGGGCGCTGTGGCAGCGGCAGGTCCTGGCCGCTGAGCCGATGGCCGACGTAGGCGACCGGCAGCAGCACGGCCACGGGAAGGATTAGGGCCGCGAGGACCCTCACGGAAACCAGTGTTGCACCGAATCCGGCGACTGCCAAGCCCTGTCGAGTCGGACGAAGCTAGGGTTTCGGACATGGCCACCACGCTCGTGGATCGCAAGCTGCGGATCGGGGCCGAGTGGGTCGAGACGGGCGATTGGCTCGAGGTGCGGTCGCCTTACTCGGGCGAGGTCGTGGGACGCGTCGCCAAGGCGGGTGCCGAGGAGACGCGCCGAGCGATCGACGCCGCGACGCAGGCGATGCGTGAACCGCTGCCGGCGCACAAGAGAGCCGAGATCCTCGTCCGGGTCGCCGGAGCGCTCGGCCGCCGGCACGAAGAGGTGGCACGGCTGATCTCCGACGAGGCGGGCAAGCCGATGAAGGCAGCGCGCGTCGAGGCGCTGCGGGCGATGTCCACGTACACCTTCGCCGCCGTCGAGGCCCGCAAGCTTGCTGGCGAGATGGTGCCGATGGACGCTGCACAGGCGGGCGAGGGCAAGCTCGCGTTCACGCTGCGACGCCCGATCGGCGTCGTGGGCGCGATCAGCCCATTCAACTTCCCGCTCAACCTCGTCGCGCACAAGCTCGCGCCCGCGCTTGCAGCCGGCTGCGCCGTCGTCCTCAAGCCGGCGAGCCAGACACCGCTGTCCGCCCTGCTGTTGGCGGAGCTCGAGGACGAGGCAGGACTTCCCGCCGGCTGGCTCAACGTCGTCGCCGGCTCGGCGTCGGAGATCGGAGACGTGCTCGTCGAGGATGACCGCGTGAAGCTGATCACGTTCACGGGCTCGGGCACCGTCGGCTGGGAGCTGAAGCAGCGTGCCCCGAAGAAACGCGTCAACCTCGAGCTGGGCAACGCCACGCCCGTGATCGTCGCAGCGGACGCCGACGTGGAAACGGCAGCGCAGAAGCTGGCGCCGAACGCGTTCTCGTTCGCAGGCCAGAGCTGCATCTCGGTGCAGCGGATCTACGTCGACGGGAGCGTGTTCGACGATTTCGTCACGCGGTTCATCCCCCTGGTCGAGGCGCTCAAGCTCGGCGACCCGGCCGACGAGGAGACGGATGTCGGTCCCGTCATCGACGAGGGCGCCCGCGACCGGATCCTCGCCTGGATCGGCGCGACGAGCGGAGAGGTGCTGACGGGCGGCGAGCTCGACGGCGAGCTCATCCGGCCGACCGTGATCGCGAACCCGTCTCCAGAGGACAAGGTCTCGTGCGAGGAGGTCTTCGGCCCGGTGTGCACGGTGACGGCAGTGAGGTCGCTCGACGAAGCGATCGCGCTGGCGAACGGCACGCGGTACGGCCTCCAGGCCGGGATCTTCACGACGAGCCTCGACAACGCATTCCGCGCTGCGCAGGAGCTGGAGTTCGGCGGCGTTACGGTCAACGAGGCGCCGACGTTCCGATCCGACCAGATGCCCTACGGCGGCGTCAAGGATTCGGGCAACACACGGGAGGGACCGCGATACGCGGTGCGCGAGATGACCGAGGAGCGGGTGGTCATCGTCGAGCTGCCGTAGTTTGGCGGCAGGCCGGTCGGGAACGGTTGGCGCATGATCGGACTCGTGCTCGCGCTCGTCGTCGCGGCCATCGTCGTCTCCCTCCTCGGCGGTTGGATCTTCGGGGTCGCGATCGGCGTGGTGGCGATCGTTCTCTTCGTGCTCTTTCTCACCGGCTTCGGCCGCCGGGCCGCGGCGCGCGGGCCGTAACCGTCACATCTCGCTGTTAGATTCCATCGCGTGGCGCGGCCTTCGCTGCTCGCACGCTTCCGCCGCAAGGGCGAACGAGCCGACGCGAGTGCGCCTCCGTCCGGCCCGCAGCGGCGGTCACTGCCGCATCCCGGGCAGCTCCGCCGGGAGCGCCGAGCACTTCTACGGGTCCGCGAGGAACGGTTGCGTGACCTCGGCGGCTTGATGCTGGAGATGTTTCGTCGCGATCAGTTTCGTCAGGACCTGCTCGTCGAGCGCTGTGACGAGCTGGTCGCGCTCGACGAGCGCCTGCAGGAGCTCGACACGCTGCTCGCCGCGGCCGTGTCGGTGCGGCGGGCCGCGCCGCCGGCTCGATGTGCCTGCGGCGCGCCGCTCGTGTGGGGCTCGCACTTCTGCGCCAACTGCGGCCGGCCCGTGGCGGCGACGCCACCAGTCGTGGCCTGTGCGCAGTGCGGAAGCGCGGTCGCGGCGGATGCGAAGTTCTGCGCGGTCTGCGGGAAGGCTGTCGGCCCTGAGCAGCAGTCCGACGCGGCGGCGGTCGAGCCGCGTCCGGAACTGCTCGAGGCGCTGCCGTCCCCGGTACAGGACCGCTGGGAACAGTGACCGGCCCGCCGCCGCCTCGAGAGCCGCTGTGTCCCCGGTGCGGCGCGCCCCACGCACCCGACCAGGAGTACTGCCTCGAGTGTGGCTACCGCCTCCGGCCCGCGGGTGGCGTCTTCGGACGGCTCTCGGCGGCTTGGCAGGAGCGATTCGGGTGGTATCCCCGGGACTGGGTCTGGCGTGTGCTCCTCGGTTTCGTCGTCGCCGTCGCCGGGGCCACGGCGGCCATCGTCCTTGCCGACACGGGCGCGGGGAACAGCCCGCTGGTCGCCACCAAGGGAGGGCCGCCGCATTCCCCGACGACCGCACCTCCGACGGCGACCGTTGCCCTTCCGACCGTCCCGACCGGCACGCCGACGGGTCCACCGGTGACACCGACGGCTCCTCCTCCGGCCACGAGGACGACTCCTCGTCCGGGGACGCTGACCGCCTGGCCCGCGGGGAAGAGCGGCTACACGGTCATCCTGGAGTCCATTCCGACGAGCGCCGGGCGGTCACTCGCGCTCGCTCGCGCCCGCGCCGCCTCGCGCGCCGGCCTGCCGCAGGTGGGAGTGCTCGACTCGAGCCGCTACTCGAGCCTCCATCCGGGCTACTTCGTCGTCTTCAGCGGGATCTATTCCTCGCCTTCCGGAGCCGAAAGCGCCCGTTCAGCAGCCTCGGCGAAGGGCTTTGGTACGGCGTATACGAAGCAAATCACGCGCTAGTCGTTCTCAGCCGAGGCAACGACGGCGCCGACTTTGTAACACGGCCGCGGACCCTATAGACTCCCGCGCTGAAGGACGTCCAGCGTCGACGGTTTACCGCGGCTTAACAAAGCTTTGCGGGGGATTAATGGGAGCCAGAGATACTGTGATCGAGGAGTACGCCGCCCAGCTTCAGGCTTGCATGTATCAATATTCAAGAGCCATCTACAGGTCGATTAAGGACCTGATCGATCCGTACGTGGCCCCGGAACTGCATCTCGAGTATCGCCGCGCCGTGCTCGAGCAGTGCGAGCAGACGATGGAGCGCCTCGCCCGCGATCCGCTCTACTTCGCGAAGCCGGACCGGGCTCTTTTCCAGGACATTCGCCGCTATTTCCCCATTACTGCGCAGGCGGAGGTCGCCTGGGCCGTGAAGGAAGGCGTCGCCGCGGCGGTGGCGTTCATCGAGGAGCAGATCGAGACCGGCGCACTCGATGGCGGCGTCGCCCGCTGCCGGGCGACGACGCGCAAAGGCAAGCCGTGCCAGCGGACACCGCTGCCCGAGCGGGACTACTGCCCCTCGCACCAGCACCTGGAACGCTCCAAGGTCGCGGCGTAGCAGGCGATCGGTAGCCCGTGGCCCCCGGTCGCCGCAGCCATCCGCTTCAGCGCCGCGCCGCAGCCGACACGTCCCGTACAGACCTGTCCCGCCGGGCCATAGCCCCGCGAGCCCCGTTCTGTGCCTGGCACGTGACGCGGCTGCGACGGACCTGTGACAAATGGCACGCGGGGGCTATTGAAGGCGCGAGCCGGCGCTACCGTCGCGGGATGGGCCGGGAACGCCGCTACCTCGCACCCGGCGCCTACTACCACGTCACGACGCGGGGCAACAACAAGGCGCCGATCGTCCTCGACGACGGAGATCGCGTCCTCTTCGTCCACATCCTGAGACGGGTCGCACGGCGCTACGGCTGGAGGATCCACGTGCGCTGCCTCCTGGGCAACCACTATCACCTCGTTCTCGAGACGCCGATGCCGAATCTCTCCGAAGGCATGCGTGACCTCAATGGCAGCTACGCCCGGGCCTTCAACGAGCGCCACGGCCGCCGCGATCACGTCTTCGGCCGGCGCTTCTGGTCGAAGACGATCGAGTCGGAGGAGCAGTACGCCGACACCCTCCAGTACGTCATCGACAATCCCCTCCACCACGGGCTCGTCCGCCGCTCCGAGGAGTGGCGCTGGACCTCGGCCCCTGCAGTCAGTCCGGTAGATTCGCCTGGTGTCGCACGACACCGACAAGCTGATCCGTCAGCTGTCGCTCGTGGCCTTCCTCATGGCCGAGCGCCGGCCGCTCACCGCCCGCGACGTGAAGTCGAACGTGGAGGGCTACTCGGAGATGTCCGACGAGGCATTCGCCCGGCGGTTCTACTCCGACCGTGCGGAGCTTCTCGCTCTCGGGGTCCCCCTCCAATCCCAGCGGGACGAGTTCACCGGCGAGGAGCTCTACACGCTGCGCTCGGAGAACTACTTCCTCGACAAGCTCGAGCTCGATGACGACGAGCTCGCGGCCCTGCAGACCGCGTTGTATCTGTTGGAGGGGAAGTTCGCCTACGCGGAGCCTCTCCGGCTCGCGCTCCAGAACCTGGCACTCGGGCGCCCCGGCTTCGACGAGCCCGCCAGCGAGACCGCCGTTCGCGTCGAGGTCCTCGACCCTGACTACTCGCCGGAGATGCCCGGCCGACTCGGGAAACTCGAGGGCGCGATCTCGAAACAGCGCACGATCAAGTTTCCGTACTACTCGATCTCACGCAACCGGCAGACGGAGCGCACGGTCAATCCGTATGGCCTGCTGTCCGACAACGGCAGCTGGTACGTGATCGGCCAGGATCTCGACCGAAAGGACATCCGCACGTTCCGCGTCTCCCGCATCCGCGGCGACATCCGCTTTGCGACCAGGCGCGAGCGGGACTTCCGCATTCCCGCCGACTTCGACATCGACGTCCACCGCGGCCGGCCGCCCTGGCAGATCGGTGACCTCGTCGGGGAGGCGCGCATCGAGCTCGCCGGCGACACCGCCTGGTGGGTCGAGCGCGCGTACGGCAGCGCCGGCCAGCTCGAGGAGGGCGTCTTCGTCACGGAGTACTCCTCCGCCCCGCAGCTGGCTTCCTGGATCCTTCGTCAGGACGGGCGTGCGATCCCGCTCGAGCCCGACGAGCTCCGGCGCGAGGTCGCTCAGGCTCTGCGCGACGTCCGGGAACGACATCAGGGAGCCCCGCCGAAGCTGGCGGCCGCGGCGCCGCCCCCGCCTCGAGCGGACGGCGCCGGCGAGCGGCCGGCCGGGCCCGTCGTCCCGGAACGCTTCGCCGTGCTTCAGGCGCTGCTCGCGTACCTCCTGGCCGCATGCGGGGAAGAGACGGACGCCGTCATCCCGGCGCATGAGATCGTCGAGCGTTTTCACATCCCCGAGGACCAGCTCGACGAGCACCTCCAGCTCCTCAATCTCGTCAACTTCGGCGGCGGTTGCTACACGGTTTACGCCGCCCTCGAGGGCGACGAGGTGCACGTCGACAAGGAACTCTACGGCGACACCTTTCGCCACGCGCCCCGCCTGACCCCGCTCGAGGCGCGGGCGATCCGCCTTGCGCTCGAGTTTGTCGGACCGATGATCGCCGCGGACGCGCACACACCGCTGGATCGCGTGCGCAAGAAGCTGGAGGAGACTTTCGGCCAGTTCGAGCTGGCGCAGACGCCCGCACCGCACATCGCGGAGGCCGAAGCGGATCTCGTCGCGACGCTCACCGAGGGAATCCGCGCTCGGCGCCTCGTCGAGATCGAATACCAGAAGGAAGGTGAGCAGACCTGGTCGAAGCGGATCGTCGAGCCCTATTCGCTCGAGCGTGAGTTGCCCAACTGGCGCGTGCACACCTGGGACCGCTCCCGTGACGGGGAGCGGAGTTTTCGACTCGACCGAATGCGGACCGCGAAGCTGACCCCTGACAAGTTCGATCCCCGTCCGGCCTTCGAGCCGAGGGGATTTCGCGACGCTCGCACTGCGCAGGTGCTCTATCTCAAAGGCGTCGGCGCGCGCTGGGCAGTCGAGCGCGGCGCGACGGCGCTCAAGGACGGCACGGCCCTCGCCGAGATGCCGGTCGGCAGCCCTCAGTGGCTGATCGGCGAAATCCTGTCGCAGCGCGGCGAGGCCGTCCTGCTCGAGCCCGAAGAGATGCGCGAGGCGATTGCCGCGCGCGCGCGTGAGCTCGCGAACGAGCTCGGCGTCTCGCGGCTCCGCGCGCGAGCCTAGACCCGGTCGACGGGCAGCTCGAGCGTGAACGTCGAGCCGTGGTTCGGCTCCGACTCGATCTTCAGCAAGGCCCGTCCTGCCCCAGCCAGATCTCGATCTCGCGCAAGCGCGCGAGACGTTGATGGTCAGCCGGCATGTCGCTCCTCGATTCGTGTCACCGTCCACTGCCCCTGCTCGCGCAAGAGCTCGTCCTCGTCGTCGAGGAACGGTTCGGCTAGGGCGAGGTCCTCCGGGCCGCCGGTGTTGCCGAGCGCGACGAGCGCGTTGCGGCGGAGATACCGCGCGTCGTTCTTTGGCACATACAGCCGGTCGAAGCGCTGCGTTAGCGCCTCGCCGTCGCCGTTCAGCCAGTCGACGAGCCGCACGTGCGGTTCCGCGGCGTCGGGCGGCCCGTCACCGGCGCGGCGCTTCTCGACGCCGCGATTCCACGGACACACGTCCTGGCAGATGTCGCAGCCGTAGACCTGCGAGCCCAGCTCGTCCCGGTACGCCTCGGGAATCGGTCCCGGCGCCTGCGTCCAGTAGGACAGGCACTTGGTCGAATCCACGATGCCCGGCTCGTCGAGCGCGCCGGTCGGACAGGCTTCGATGCAGAGCGTGCACGAGCCGCAGTCAAGCTCCAGCGGCGGCGTCGCCTCGATCTCAGCCGTCGTAACGAGAGTCCCAAGGACGACCCAGGAACCGTGCCTCCGCGTGATCAACATCGTGTTCTTCCCGTAGAAGCCGACGCCCGACCGAGCTGCCGCTTCGCGGTCGACGTGCTGGTTCGCGTCGACGAGCACGCGGTAGTCGCCGCCGAGACGTGCGCCGAGCTCGTCCAGCCGCTCGCGCAGCAGGCCATAGCCGTCGTACCACGTGTAGCGTGCGAGCCGTCCCTCCCCCGGTTGCAGCGGCGGCTCGGACGCGAAGTAGCAGTGGGCGGCCGAGACGACCGTGCGGGCGCCCGGGAGCAGCGTCTCGGGGTGGCACGAGACCTCCGGCTGCGCCATCGTGAAGCGCATGTCGGCGAAGAGCCCCCGGGCCTTCCGGTCGCGGATGTGGCGCTCGGTGTCTGCATAGGCCGAGGCCGGCGCCGCTCCCACGACGTCCAGTCCGAGCTCCTGGGCGACCTGATCCAGCTCGGCTGCGGTCATATGGAAGATTGTGCCCGTGAGAGCGATCCGGATCCATGAAGACGGCGGGCCGGAGGTGTTGCGCTACGAGGACGCCCCCGATCCGGTGCCGACCAGCGGGGAGGTCCTGATCGAGCTACGGGCCGCGTCCCTGAACCATCTCGACGTGTGGATCCGGAAGGGACTTCCCTCGGTGCCGAAGCCGCGCATCCTCGGCGCTGACGGTGCCGGCATCGTCCTCTCGGGCGACGGCTTCGCGTCCGGCGACCGCGTCGTCATCAACCCCGGGCTCGACCACGGCGACGGACGTATCACCGTCGTCGGCGAGCACATGGACGGGACGCACGCGGAGCTGATCGCCGTCCCGCAGGAACAGGTCTACGCGATCCCGGACGGGCTCGACTTCGAGGCGGCGGCCGCCTTCCCGCTCGTGTTCGAAACTGCCTACCGGATGCTCGTCACGAAGGCTGCCCTGCTCGAGGGAGAGTGGGTGCTCGTCTGGGGGATCGGCGGCGGCGTCTCCACGGCCTCGCTGGCGATTGCCAAGGCTCTCGGTGCGAACGTGGTCGTGAGCTCGGGCAGCAATGCGAAGCTCGAGCATGCGCGTGAGCTCGGCGCCGACGCGGCCTTCAACCACGATACGGACGACGTCGTCGCCGGCGTGAAGGAGGTCACGGGGGGCGGCGCCCATGTGGTCGTCGACCACGTCGGGGAGGCGACATGGCGACGCTCGCTCGACGCCGCGCGTCCGGCGGGACGCGTCTGCGTGTGCGGAGCGACGACGGGCCCGAATCCACCGGCGCAGCTGCACCGGATCTGGTGGAAGCAGCTCACCGTGTACGGCTCGACCATGGGCTCGAAGGAAGACTTCGAGGCGGTGTACGGCCTGGTTGCGTCGGGCCGCGCCGTCCCAGTCGTCGATGCCGTTTTTCCGCTCGCGGAGGCGGCGGCAGCACACGAGCGGCTCGAGGCCGGCGAGCAGCTCGGCAAGATCGTCCTTCGGATTCCGGAATGAGGCTGCGACCGACGGCGATCGACCACTTGTACCGCTAGGGCGACCGGTCGCTGTGTGTTGTCAGCCGATGCCGAGGATGAACTTCGCGTCGTCCGACATGCGCTCCGGGCTCCAGGGCGGGTCCCATGTGAGCTCCACGTCGACGTCCTCCACACCCGGGATCTCGCGCGCGACGCGGCTGATGTCCTCCTGGATCATCGGCCCCGCCGGGCAGCCCATCGACGTCAGGCTGTGCGTGACCTTCAGGCGTGGCCCGAGCACCTCCACGTCGTAGAGCAGGCCGAGCTCGACGATGTCCATCCCGAGCTCGGGATCCTCGACCTGGCGCAGGGCTTCGAAAACCTCTTCCTTCGTCGGCATCTCTTCGAGTCTAGCGTTGGCCGGTACGGACGCGTCACGTGCCAAGCACGTGACGCGTCCCTAATAGCCGAGGAGGCGGACTTCCTCGCGGCGCTCGCGGGCGAAGAAATGGATCCCGTCGATGAATCGCACCCAGTTGCAGCGGGTGCACATGATGAGCGAGTGCGTGCGCGCCGAATCGGCGAGGAAGCGAACGCCGCGCAGCAGATCGCCGTTCGACACACCCGTCGCGGCGACGATCACCTCGCCCGGTGCGAGCTCCTCAGTCGTAAAGACGCGGGTCGCGTCCTCGATCCCAGCCTCCCGCGCCTGCTCGATCTCGCGGCGCGTCGTCGGCCAGAGCTGCGCCTGCAGCTCACCGCCGAGACAGCGGAGCGCCGCAGCAGACATGACGGCCTGGCGCGTTCCCCCGATTCCGACCGCGAGGTGATCGTTCGTGCCGCGGATCGCGGCCGAGATCGAGGCGGTCACGGTTCCGTCCTGGATCAGCTTGATGCGGGCACCAGAGGCACGGATGTCCTCGATCAGGTCGTGGTGACGCGGACGGTCGAGCACGATCGTCGTGATGTCGTTCGGCCGTCTGCCGAACGCGTCCGCAATCGCCTGGACGTTCTCGCCGATCGGCCTGAGCAGGTCGATCGATCCGCGTGCACGAGGGCCGATCGCGATCTTGCGCATGTACATGTCCGGAAGATTCGGGAGGGACCCGCGCTCAGCGACTGCGATCATCGCCATCGCGCCGTTGCCGCCGCGCGCGACGACGCCGCGGCCCTCCAGCGGGTCGACGGCCAGATCGACCTCCTCGCCGCCCGCGCCGGTCACCTCCCCGACGCGCAGCGGTGACTCCTCGTCCGCGGAGCCGATCACGATGCTGCCCGCGATCGGGAAGTCGTCGAGGACCGCGCGCATCGCCGCCGCCGCGTCTCTCTCCCCCGCTTCCTGGTCGGCACGGCCCAGCCACCGCGCCGCCGTCAGGGCGGCACCTTCCGTCACGCGGACGTACTGCTCGCAGAGGCAGAGGCGCGTCGTCGCGCCGATCTCCTCCGCTGCGACCGTTTCTTCGACCGCCTCGGCCATCAGACTCGTTGTACCTGTTCCGCGCTTGCGAGCACCAGCTCCATCACGGCGGCGATCGCGGTCCGGATGTCGGCGTTCGCGATCACGGGCACGCGATGACGCCGCGCGCGCCTGACGATGTGGTCCTGCACGCGCCGGATGTCGTCCAGCCGATCCAGATATTTCGCATGCGGACGAACACCGTCGGAGCCGGCGTCCCGAACCATGAAGTGCGTGCTGTGCTCCTCCTCGTCGTCGATCGCGAGAACGCACTGCACCACGAGAGCGCCCTCGATCGGCGGCAGCATCCCCGGTACGAGATGGACCCCCTCGAGCACCATCGACCAGCCTTCCTCGATCG
>WNGA01006310.1_pt1 | contig 24308 bp, 23 predicted proteins | sample 5400061 | NCBI WGS metagenome assembly WNGA01 (sample SAMN13153366, study PRJNA577476) | soil metagenome | isolation source: 100 cm soil or saprolite under grassland replicate 2 | place: USA:California | collected 2016-06-15 | reverse complement strand
GAGGTGATCAAGTGGGCGGGGCGCAACCGCCGCAAACGATGGGTGAGGGCCGTCATGTGGCCCGGCCTCATGCTCCAGAACCTGACCACCCGGGAGCCCGAACGCGATCAGCTCGCGGTGGCGATCGCGGCACTCGAGGCCGTGCTTGCCGTCGAGAGCCCCGAGGCGGCCGCCGAGGCCGAGGCGATCGAGATCGTCGCGTAGTACGCCGGTAGCCTCAATGGCATGATCGACCAGCTCGTGGAGCAGATCGAGGGCCGCTTCGAGGAGCTCGAGCGGATGATGTCCGACCCCGAGGTGATCGCGGACCGCGAGCGATACGCCGAGGTCGGGCGCGAGTATCGCGAGCTCGCACCGGCGCACGAGCTGGCGCGCGAATACACGCGGCTGCGCGACGACCTCGAGGGCGCCAGGGAGCTGCTCGCCGAGGACGGCGACGATCCCGAGCTCCGCAAGCTCGTGGCCGAGGCGCCCGGCCGACTCGAGCGCCTCGCGGAGGAGATCCGTCTGGCAACGGTCGAGAGCGACCCGAACGACTCCAAGAACGTCCTGGTGGAGATCAGGGCCGGAACCGGAGGCGGCGAGGCGGCGCTGTTCGCGGGAGACCTGTTCAAGATGCTCACGCGCTACGCCGAGCAGCGGGGCTTCTCGACCGAGGTTCTGTCGCAGTCCCCGGCGGAAGTGGGGGGCTTCAAGGAGGTCACGTTCGCGGTCAAGGGAGAGGGCGCCTATTCGGTGTTCAAGTACGAGGGCGGGACATGCGGGTCTTGCGCGCCCGGCTGTACGAGCAGAAGCTCGCTGAGCAGCAGGCGGAGATCGCCTCCGAGCGGCGCTCCCAGGTGGGGACCGGAGAGCGCTCCGAGAAGGTGCGGACCTACAACTTCCCGCAGAGCCGGGTAACGGATCACCGCGTGAACCACACCGCCCACAGCCTCGACCAGGTCCTCGCCGGCGACCTGAGCGAGTTCACCGATGCCCTCGCCGCCGAGGAGAAGCGACAGCGGCTCGAGGCTCAGGCGGCGGAGGCGGCCTCCTGATGCCCGCCGCCATGGCCACGGCGCGGGTCCACGAGGCCCTGGAGTCGGCGACCGATGCGCTCGCGGCCGCCGGTGTGGATACGCCGCGGCTCGACGCGGAGCTCCTGCTCGCCGATGCGAGCGGCTGGGACAGGGCCCGGCTCGTCGCGGAGGCGGACGCGGACGTCAGTGCATCGACAGCCCGTCGCTTCGGTGAGATGGTGCGGCGCCGGGTCCGCCGCGAGCCGGTCGCCTACATCCTGGGTCGCAAGGGATTTCGGCGTATCGAGGTCCGCGTCGATCGGCGGGCGCTGATCCCGCGGCCCGAGACAGAGCTCCTGGTCGAGCTCGCGCTGGAGCGCGAGGCCCGCAGGGTGCTGGATCTCGGCACCGGCTCCGGAGCGATCGCGCTCGCCGTAGCCGACGAGTTGCCCGGCTGCGAAGTGGTCGCCACCGACACCTCCGCCGCGGCCGTGGACCTGGCCCGCGAGAACGCGGAGCGGCTCGGGTTCGGGGGCCGCGTCCGCTTCGAGCGTGGGAGCGTGCCCGACGGCGCGCGGTTCGACGTGGTGCTCGCCAACCTCCCGTACGTCCGCGAGGACGAGCTGTTCGGCCTGCCTCCCGAGATCTCCCGATACGAGCCGCGCGAGGCCGTGATCGCGGGCCCAGAGGGGCTCGAGGCGATCGCCGCCGTCGCACCCGCCGCCGCGGCCGCGCTCGAGCCCGACGGACTGCTCGCGCTGGAGGTGGGGGTGGGCCAGGCGGGAGCCGTCGCGGAGCTGCTCCTCGATCTGGGCTTCGGCGAGATCGAGGCCCGCCAGGACCTGGCGGGAATTCCCAGGGTTGTCCTGGGCGTCGGACCTCCGTGAGCGAGGTCGTCTCGATCGCATCCGGCGGGGCCGAGCCAGCGCGCCGGGCTCTCGAGCGCTGCGTCGCGGGAGGCGGCGTGGCCGTGTTTCCGGCCGACACGCTCTACGGGCTTTCCTGCGATCCGTCGAACGCGGCGGCGATCGAGCGCATCCAGGCGCTGAAGCATCGCGACGCGGGCAAGCCCTCAGCGGTGATGTTCTTCTCACCCCTCGCGATGCGGGAGCTCCTGACCACCCTCGGGGCGCGCACCCGCGAGGCGTTGGGCGCGCTTCTGCCCGGCCCCGTCACCCTCGTGGTCCACAACCCCCAGCACCGCTATCCGCTGGCCTGCGCCCAAGATCCCGAGCGACTCGGGGTGAGGCTGATCGACGGGCCGCTCGCCGGCGCGACCTGCCCCGTCTTCCAGACCAGCGCCAACCGCAGCGGGGAACAGGCGCCAAGGCGCTTCGAGGAGATCGCCCCCGCGATCGCCGCCGCCGCGGACCTGGCGATCGACGCCGGCGAGCTCGGCGGTGAGCCCTCCACCGTCGTCGACCTGACGGCGCTGGATGAAGAGGGCACGTGGAGGGTGCTGCGGGAGGGCGCGATCTCGCGCGAGGAGCTATCCCGGCGGCTCGGAAGCCGCGGCTTCTGACCCCTGCCCCCCCGCCGCCGCCATCGCCTCCTCGAGCGTCGCGTAGACCTCCACGCGGATCGCCTGCTCGCCCTTCAGGTCCCAGATCTGGACGATTCGCTGCTCCGTCTCTATCCCCGTCGTTCGTCCGCGGGTACGCAGCTTGGCCGGAACCACCACGCGGTCGCCCACCGGGATGAAGTCCTCCGCCTCGAAGCTCACCCGGTCCATCGCGTCGTAGAAGGACTCGAAGTAGCGGCGGATTCCCTCCGGGCCGCGGTACGTGTCGGGCTCGGCGGCCAGCTCCGGTGGCGTCGTCACCTCGAACTCGGGGTGGACAAAGGGCATGAGGGTCTCTACATCGCCCTCGCGCATGGCCTCGAACCCCTGGCGGACGAGCTCCACGTTCGATTGGCTCATGGACGTCAGTATCGCCGCTGGGAGCGGTGGCCGAGCACCGCGGCCCTGTGACCGCGCCAGCGATGCGAGGGCGATCATTGACTCGACAACCCGACGGCCGCGAGCCGCTAGGCCATGAGGCCGGGAATCGGAAACGCGCTCGTGAACTCGCGAACCTCCGCTGCGATCCCTTCGAGCGCGGCCTCGTCCTCGCGCTTCGCCGCCTCGATCGCGGCGTCGATCCAGGCCGCGATCCGCGGCATGTCCTCCGCGGTCATCCCGCGGGTGGTCACCGCCGGGGTCCCGAGCCGAATCCCCGACGGGTCGAACGGCTTGCGGGGGTCGTATGGGACCGCGTTGTAGTTGAGCTCGATCCCGGCCCGATCGAGAGCCTGCGCGGCCGGCTTGCCGCCGATGCCCTTGCCAGTCAGGTCTACGAGGATCAGGTGGTTGTCGGTGCCGCCCGAGACGAGGTCGAATCGGCGCTCGAGCAGGCTTTCGGCGAGCGCCTTAGCGTTCTCGACGATTTGGTGGGCGTAGAGCCGGAACTCCTCCGTGGCCGCCTCCCGGAGGGCGACGGCGATGGCGGCGGTCGTGTGATTGTGGGGACCTCCCTGCAGGCCGGGGAACACGGCACGATCGAGGGCGGCGGCGTGCTGCTCACGCGACATCAGCATCGCTCCCCGCGGCCCGCGCAGGGTCTTGTGCGTCGTGGTCGAGATCACGTCGGCGTGGGGTGCCGGCGACGGATGGGCGCCACCGGCGACGAGGCCGGCGACGTGCGCGATGTCCGCACACAAAATCGCGTCCACCTCGCGGGCGATCGCGGCGAAGCCCTCGAAGTCGATTTGGCGCGGGATCGCGGTGCCGCCGCAGAAGATCAGCTTGGGGCGCTCGGCGATCGCTAGCTCGCGCACCGCATCGAGGTCGACACGGCCCGTCTCGCGCCCGACCTCGTACTGAACGGGGCGGAACCATTTACCGGTGATCGAGACGTTCCAGCCATGGGTGAGGTGGCCCCCCATCGGCAGCGCCATCCCCATGACCGTGTCGCCGGGCTCTAGGAAGGCGAGATAGACAGCGAGATTGGCGGGCGAACCCGAGTACGGCTGGACGTTTGCGTGCTCGACCTCGAACAGGGCCTTGGCCCGCTCGATCGCCACGCTCTCGACCTGGTCGATGATCTGCTGCCCCTCGTAATAGCGCCTGCCCGGGTAGCCCTCGGAATACTTGTTGGTGAGCAGGGTCGCGGTGGCTTCGATCACCGCTCGTGAGACGTAGTTCTCGCTCGGGATCAGCCGGATCTTCTCTGCCTGCCGGTCGGCCTCGGCGGCGACGAGCTCGGCGATCTCCGGGTCGACCTGCGCGAGGGGCGCATCCAACTCGGTGACTTGCGCGGTTGGGGACGTGGGCTGGGCCATTACCGAGAGCCTACCTCGCCGCGGCGACGGGCCGTCTTCGCTCTTGGACGCCACAAGGCACGCCCGTCGGGGTGAGTACGTAGGCTGGGCGAGGAGATGGATCTGCGGACCGACCTGCATCGGGTTCGGCTCGGCCAGGGCTCGCATTTGAGGGTTTGGGTGGACTGCACGGCCGCGGCCCATCCGCTGGTGCTGAGGCCGATCATCGAGAGGCTCGAGGCGCGTGGCCACGAGGTCCGGGTCACGACCCGCGAGTACGGTCAAACGCTCGGCGTCATGGAGCGCCTCGGCATCCCGTACGAGTCCGTCGGTCGCCACGCCGGCGCCTCCACCGCTCGCAAGGCAGGCGCACTGGCGCGCCGCAGCCTCGCCCTCGCGCGCTGGGCGCGCCCGCAACGCTTCGATCTGGGCCTCGGCCACGGCTCCGTGGACCTCGCCATCGTCTCGGCGCTCCTGCGAATTCCCTCCGTGCAGATGCAGGACTACGAGTACGCGGGCCTTCAGCGCCAGCTCGCGTTCCGGGTGGCGCGCCGAGTCATGGCGCCCGAGGCGATTCCCGTCGACGCGATGCGCCGGGCGGGAGCAAAGCCTCAGAAGCTCTTTCGCTATCCAGGCCTCAAGGAGGACTACTACCTCGCGGACTTCGAGCCGGACTCGGCCGTCCTCGACGAACTGGGCCTGGATCGAGAGCGGACGCTGGTCGTGGTTCGCCCGCCGCCGGAGACCTCGACCTATCACGCGGATAACCCGCTGCACGAACGCGTGATCGAACGCCTCAGGGCGGAGTCCGACGTCCAGACGGTCGTAATCCCCCGCACCGAGGCACAGGCGCGCAAGGCCGCGGAGCGAGGGTTGAGCGAGGAACGCGGGCCCGGCAAGCTGATCGTCCCGCAGCGCGCCATCGATGCCCAGAGCCTGATCGCGTTCGCGGACCTCGTGATCAGCGCCGGAGGCACCATGAATCGCGAGGCGGTGGCGCTTGGCACGCCGGTCTACACGATCTTCAGCGGCCGAATGGGGGCGGTGGACGAGTCGCTGATCGCGGCGGGAAGACTGCGCCCGCTTCGCGATGCCGCGGAGCTCGAGCTTCGCCGGCGGGACGGCGAGCCGGGCATCCAGAGCCCACGCGATCCCGAGCTCCTCGTCCAGGGAGTCCTCCAGGCGGTTCAGTAGTCTCGCCGCCGGGAGCGGCATGCTCGTCAACGGAAGACCGTCCGAGATCTACGCGCTGTTCGCTTTCGCGGTGGCCGTGCTCCTCGCCTGGCTGCTGGTTCCCCTGACGGAGCGGCTGGCGCGCCAAATCGGCGCCATCGACGTTCCAAACGAGCGCAGCCTGCACCAGGTCGCCACTCCCAAGCTGGGGGGGCTCGCGATGCTCGCCGGGGCGCTGGCTGCTGGCGCTCTCTTCCTTCCCTGGGTCTCCCAGACCAGGGCGATCCTCGGGGGCGCCGCGGCGATCGCCGCGGTCGGCGTCGTGGACGACGTCTTCGACCTGCCGGCGGGGCCGAAGCTACTGGGCCAGATCGTCGCCGCGATGATCCCGGTGTTCAACGGCGTGAAGGTCACGACCTTCACGCTTCCCTTCGTCGGCGGCGTCGACCTCACTCACGTCTTCGTCCACGACGTACCGGTGCTGGGGAATGTCACGCTGAGCAAGGTGCTCACCGTCCTCGGGTTCGTCGCGGTCATGAACGTGATCAACTTCATCGACGGCGTGGACGGGCTCGCCGCCGGCGTGTGCGTGATCTCGGCCGCCACGCTGACGATCATCGCGCTGTCGCTCGACCGCACGGGCGCCGCCGTCCTCTCCGCGCTGATCGCCGGCGCCTCTCTGGGCTTCCTGCGGCATGGCTTCCCGCCCGCCTCCAGCTTCATGGGCGATACCGGGTCCAACCTGCTGGGCTACCTGCTGGCGGCGGTCTCGGTGCTCGGCTCGCTGAAGACGAACGCCGTCGTCGCCCTGTTCTTCCCGTTGATCGTGCTCGCGGTCCCGATCCTCGACTCGGGGTTCGTGATCGCGAAGCGGATCAAGTACCGCCGCCCGATCTACGAGGCGGACCGGTGGCACCTCCATCATCGAATGGCGAACATCGGCTTCTCCCAGCAACGGACGCTCGTCTACCTGTACAGCTGGGCGATCGTGCTCGCGGGACTGGCCTTGGCGCTGCGCTTCGTCCCCTACAGCGACAACCACGGCCACTTCGACGCCGCCTGGACCGCGGTGATGGTCGCCTTCGGGCTCGCCGCCTTGGCGGCCAGCGTCTATCTGCTCGTGGCCGTCGAGGTCCTCAAGCTGCGGGTGTTTCGCCGCCGGGACCTCCTGCGCCGGGGCGTCCCGGTGACGGAGCCGGAGGAGATCGACCGAGGCGTGGCGCGCGAGCTCGAGACCGGGAGCTTCCCGGTCGTCGACCCGGAAACCGGCGAGTTCGAGGCGCTGGGCTCAGGCACGGAGCCCCGGGACTGACCTGGCCGGCCTCGGGGCCGGCCGTTTCGGATATATTCGGCTCGCCGCCTGGAGCCGGCGTGGAGCCGGACCTGCGCGGCTATCTGTCCCTTTGGAGCCAGATTCGATTGTTTCGTCTTGTCCACGCTCGCCCTAGAAGGCTCTAGCGGGCCCCGCGCGGGGGCGCGAGGCACGCTCGTCCTGCGCTACGCGGACCTGGGGCTCCTGTTCCTGGCGCTGCCCGTCTTCGTGATCGCGGGGTGGCCGCTGCTGGGCTACTCGGTCGCCGCGGGTGCCTGGCTCGTCCAGCACGCCATCCTGCTCGCTGGCGAGCGGCGCGCCTCGCGGGCGCTGGGCCGAGGGGACCGTAGAACCGCGCTCGGAGTGATGGCCGCCGCCACGCTCGGGCGGGTGTGGCTCGTGGCGCTGGCCATCCTCCTGGTCGGGCTCTCGGAGCGCGAAGCGGGACTGGCGGCCGCCGTGCTCACGGTCGGGCTCGTGACCTTGCACCTCGGAGGGCTGTTCGTCGGCAGGGCACTCGGCCCGGAGGACGAGGGAGGCAGGTGAAGACCCGCACCAAGGTCCTGCTCGGGGTGGGAGGCTACCTCGCGCTAACCATCCTGCTCGGCGTCGTCTTCGGCAACGCCGGCAAGAACAACGAGTTCAAGCCGCAGAACGAGTTCAAGCTCGACCCGTGGATCAACCTGAAGGTCGGCGGCGTCGACCTGAGCGTCAACAAGGCCGTGCTGTATCTCGTCCTGGCGAGCGTGCTGACCATGGCGACGATGACCTGGATCGCGCGGCGGATGCAGCAGAAGCCGAACCGCATCCAGATGATGGTCGAGGTCGCCTACGACCTGACGCGCAACAACATCACCGGGAGCAACCTCGAGGGCGAGATGGCCGCCAGGTGGTTCCCGTTCCTCGGCGGCCTGTTCTTCTTCATCTGGTTCTCGAACATGATCGGTTTCATACCGCTGCCGGTCAACACCGAGAACGAGATCGACGTCTTCGGCCTCGCCGTGCCCTCCCTAGCGATCTATGCCGCGACCGCGAACCTGTCGATCCCGCTCGTCCTCACCCTCGTCGTGTGGTTCTCCTACCACGTCGAGGGCATCCGGTCAAAGGGATTTGTCGGCTACCTCCGGAGCTGGCTCCCTCCCGGCCTCGAGGACATGAACCCGATCGGGAAGGGCTTCATCTTCGTGATCGAGGCGATCTCGCAGTTCGCGCGGCTGATCTCGCTCTCGGTGCGACTGTTCGCGAACATCCTCGCGGGGCACCTGCTGCTCTTGTTCATGGGTGGCGGCTTGGCGGTCCTCCTCGGGCTTGCCGCCCTGGGAGCGATCACGTTCCCGCTCGCGTTCTTCTTCTTCGTGCTCGAGATGGGCCTGATCGCCACACTTCAGGCGTTCATCTTCGCGACCCTCACCGCAATCTACCTCGGCGGCGCGACCGCCGCGAGTCATTGAGATGAATCTAGAAAAGGAGTTGTCCCATGATTGACCTGTTGGCCGCAAGCAACGGCATTACCGATACCGGCATCTCGAACGCCGGCAAGGCGATCGCCCTCGGCGTCGGGGCCGGCCTCGGCTCGATCGGAGCCGGGATCGGCATCGGGATCATCTTCGGCAAGGAGATCGAGTCCGTGGCGCGCCAGCCGGAGATGAAGGACGATCTGCAGGCGATTCGCTGGCTCGGCTTCGCGCTGACCGAGGCGGTCGCCTTCTACACGTTCATCTTCGGGCTGATCGCCTTCTTCCTCACACCTTCGGGTTGATCCCGGTCGCGAACATCGCCGCGCTTCCGCTCGCCGCCGAGGGTGGTGGGGGCGGCAGCTTCCTGGTCTCCCCGGGCCTCGGCCTGATGATCTGGACGCTGGTGCTGTTCCTGTTCACGATGTACGTGCTCAGCAAGGTCGCCTTCCCGCGGATCGCGGAGGCGCTTGACCGGCGCCAGAAGGCCATCGCGGAGTCGATCGACGCGGCCGAGAGGACTCGCATGGAGGCGGATCAGCTCCTGAGCGAGTACCGGGAGAGGCTGAAGGAGGCGCGTGAGCAGGCGGATGACATCGTGGCTCGCGCCCGCCGGGCGGCGGAGGCCGTGCAGAGCGAGGCGACGTCGGCAGGCAAGGAGAAGCGCGAGGAGCTGGTGGCCGCGGCGCGCCGCGACATCGAGACCGAGACGCGGCGCTCGCTAGAGCGGATCCGCAAGGAGGTCGCCGACCTCACCGTGCTCGCGACCGAGAAGCTGACCCGCAAGACCCTCGACGACGAGGACCACAAGCGGCTGATCGACGAGGCCCTGCGCGAGGTGGATTTCTCGGCTTTGGCGGGGCAGGCGACCAACGGAGAAGAGCAGTAATGGAGGCGATTGCCCGCGTCTACGCCGAGGCGCTGTTCGAGGTCGCCAAGGACAAGGGGATGCTCGACGAGATCCGCGACCAGCTCGGTCAGTTCGCCGACGCGGTCGCCGGGAGCCGCGAGCTCCAGCTGTTCCTCTTCAGCCCCTACTTCTCCTCGGAGGAGAAGCGCGATGGCATCGGACGCGCCCTGTCCGGCGCCGAGTCCGAGCTGGTGAACTTCCTCGAGCTGCTTGCGGAGAAGCACCGCATGCCGGCGATCTTCCGCATCCGCCAGCGCTTCGACGATCTATGGGCCAAGGAGAACAAGCAGCTCGAGGTCACACTGACGAGCGCCGTCGAGCTCGACCCGGACGTCGTCAAGCGCGTCGGCCAGGAGATCGAGCGCCAGACCGACCGGACGATCGAGCTGTCGGCGGACGTCGACGAGCGACTGATCGGCGGTCTCGTGCTGCAAGTAGGCAACATGGTGCTTGACGCCAGCGTGCGCTCGAAGCTCGAGAGACTGAGAAAGGAAGTCGCCCAGGCGGCATAGATGGTGGTGAGGGGCTTTAGCCCCGAAAGCGGCATGTAAGGCCGCCGCAGGCGGCCGCAAGAGATTCAAGGAGCTAACTAAACGTGGAAATCAAGCCGGACGAGATAGCCAAGATCCTTCGGGAGCGGATCGAGGGCCTGGACACCGAGGGGGCCGACCTGGCCGAGGTCGGAACCGTCCTCTCGGTCGCCGACGGGATCGCCCGCGTGCACGGCCTGGACAACTGCATGGCGCTCGAGATGCTCGAGCTGCCCCATGACGTCACCGGGCTCGCCCTGAACCTCGAGCAGGACAACGTCGGAGCGGTGCTGTTCGGCGAGTGGGACAAGGTCGTCGAGGGCGATACGGTGAAGCGCACCAGCAAGCTGCTCGAGATCCCCGTGGGCGAGGCGCTGCTGGGCCGGATGGTCGACCCGCTCGGCCGTCCGCTCGACGACAAGGGCGAGATCCATACGGACGAGACGCGGCCCGCCGAGTTCAAGGCCCCGGGCGTCGTCCAGCGCCAGCCGGTGAACACCCCCGTGCAGAGCGGGCTGAAGGCGATCGACGGGATGATCCCGATCGGCCGCGGTCAGCGCGAGCTGATCATCGGCGATCGGCAGACCGGGAAGACCTCCGTCGCCATCGACACGATCATCAACAACCGCGACAAGGACCTGGTCTGCATCTACGTCGCGATCGGGCAGCGGATGTCGACCGTCGTGCAGGTGATGGAGATGCTCGAGGAGCACGGCGCGATGGAGAACACCATCATCGTCGCCGCCCCCGCCGACGAGGCCGCGCCGATCAAGTTCATGGCCCCCTACGCCGGCTGCGCGATGGGCGAGCACTTCCTCTACGACGGCAAGGACGCGCTGTGCGTCTATGACGACCTGACCAAGCACGCTTTCGCCTACCGGCAGATGTCGCTGCTCCTGCGACGCCCCCCGGGCCGCGAGGCCTACCCGGGCGACGTCTTCTACCTGCACTCCCGGCTCCTGGAGCGCGCCGTGCGGCTGAACGACGACCTCGGCGGCGGCTCGCTCACGGCCCTGCCGATCATCGAGACGCAGGCCAACGACGTCTCGGCCTACATCCCGACGAACGTGATCTCGATCACGGACGGCCAGATCTTCCTGGAGGCGGACCTCTTCTACAAGGGCACCCGTCCGGCGATCAACGTCGGCATCTCCGTGTCGCGCGTGGGCGGCAACGCCCAGACGAAGGCCATGAAGAAGGTCGCTGGAAAGCTCCGCCTCGACCTCTCGCAGTACCGCGACCTCGAGGCGTTTGCCCAATTCGGCTCCGAGCTCGACCCGGAGACCCAGAAGGCGCTCTCGCGCGGCGAGCGGCTGGTCGAGATGCTGAACCAAAAGGAGCGCCGGCCGCTTTCGGTCTCCGACCAGGTGGCCTCGGTCTACTCCGGAACGGGTGGCTACCTGGATCGGATCAAGACCGATCGGGTGCCCGACTTCCTGGAGGACCTGCTCTCGCGCCTGCACTCGGAGAATGGCGATCTGATGAAGCGGATCACCGAAGAGGGCCAGCTCTCCGACGAGGACGAGAAGGAGCTGGGCGACGCCATCGGCGAGATGGTGGACGACTTCGGGCCGGACTTCGACGCCGAGGGGAACCCGCTCGAGGAAGGCGAGTCGGAGCGGGTGCGAACCGGGGGCGAGCGCGCCCGCGACGAGGAGGAATCCGGGGAGGGCGAAGAGGAGCCGAAGGGCGAGGGCGAGGCGGAGGAGGAGACGGCTGAGGAGGAGCCCGAGAAGGAGGAGGTTCCGGCATAGCCACCCGCAAGGAAGTCAAGAACCGCATCAGCTCCGTCAAGAACATCCACAAGATCACCCGTGCGATGGAGATGGTCGCGGCGGCACGGCTGCGCCGGGCCGAGCAGCGGATCGCGGCCATGCGCCCCTACGCTCAGGCGATCCGCAAGATGACTCGCCAGGCCGCCGAGGCCGCCGAGGGCGCGGTTGCCCGGATCCCGTTGCTGAAGAAGCGCGAGCAAACGGACAGGGTGGGAATCCTCCTGGTGACCGGAGACCGCGGTCTGGCCGGAGCCTTCAACACCCAGATCATCCGCGAGGGCCTGCGCCTGAAGCGCGAATTCGAATCGGAGGGGCCCAGCGTGGTCTTCTCCGTCGTCGGCCGGCGTGGCAACTCGACCATGCAGTTCCGTGGCGAGGAGGTCGCCAACTCCTACGTCGGCTTCACCGACCGCCCCGCCTACGCGAACGCGCGCCAGATCTCCCACGACCTGATCGAGGCCTACATCGACGGGGAGCTGGATCACGTCGATCTCGTCTACAACCGCTATGTCTCGCCGCTGACCCAGTACGTGCGCCGGCAGACCCTGCTGCCGATCCAGGAGGCCGAGGTCTTCGGGGAGGGCCTGCCGGAGCCCGAGAAGCCTGCGGACGAGGAGCTAGCCGAGGCCCATATGCGGGCGTTTTGGTTCTACGAGCCGGAGCCGGAGGAGCTCTTGCCGATGCTGTTCGCCGAGTACGTCGACCTTTCGGTGTACCGGGCCCTGCTCGAGTCGGCGGCCTCGGAGCACGGCGCGCGGATGACCGCGATGCGAAACGCCGCCGAGAACGCGAACGAGATGATCGACGACCTGACCCTGGAGATGAACCGGGTGCGTCAGTCCGAGATCACGCAGGAGATTCTGGAGGTAGTCGCCGGTGCCGAGGCGCTCGGATAAGGAGACCAATGGCTGAAGAGAATGGAAACGTCGGACATGTCGAGCAGGTGATGGGCGTCGTCGTCGACGTCGCCTTCCCCGGCGACCTACCCGAGATCTACCACGCCCTCAAGATCGAGGTGCCGGAGGGCGACGGGCGAAAGGCGATGGACCTCGTGCTGGAGGTCCAGCAGCATCTCGGCGACGACCGCGTCAAGACGGTGGCCATGGACGCGACCGATGGGCTGCAGCGAGGCGACCGGGTGATCGACACCGGCGGGCCGATCACGGTGCCCGTGGGGGACGAGACGCTGGGGCGGCTCTTCAACCTGCTCGGCGAGCCCATCGACCATGGAGAAGCGATCGAGGGCGAGGAGCGATGGCCCATCCACCGACCGGCCCCCGAGGTCGAGGACCTGACCCCCACGCAGGAGATCCTGGAGACGGGGATCAAGGTTGTGGACCTGCTCGCTCCCTACGCCAAGGGCGGGAAGGTCGGCTTGTTCGGCGGCGCCGGCGTAGGCAAGACCGTGTTGATCCAGGAGCTGATCCGAAACATCGCGGAGGAGCACGAGGGACGATCGGCCTTCTGCGGCGTTGGAGAGCGCTCGCGGGAGGGCAACGACCTGTGGCTCGAGATGAAGGAGTCCGGGGTCCTCGAGCGGACATTGCTGGTGTTCGGCCAGATGAACGAGCCCCCGGGAGCGCGACTGCGGGTCGCTCTCTCCGGGTTGACGATGGCCGAGTACTTTCGCGAGGAGGGCGGCCAGGACGTGCTGCTGTTCATCGACAACATCTTCCGGTTCGTGCAGGCGGGCTCGGAGGTCTCGGCGCTGCTTGGCCGGATGCCGTCCGCGGTGGGCTACCAGCCCACGCTGGAGACCGAGATGGGCGAGCTACAGGAGCGGATCACGTCCACCCGGAAGGGCTCGGTCACGTCGGTGCAGGCGATCTACGTGCCCGCCGACGACCTCACCGACCCCGCGCCCGCCTCGGTGTTCGCGCACCTGAACGCGACCACGGTTCTCTCGCGGGCGATCTCGGAGAAGGGCATCTACCCGGCGGTCGATCCGCTTGACTCGACCTCCACGATCCTCAAGCCCGAGATCCTCGGGGAGGACCACTACCGGACGGCCACCGAGGTCCAGGAGGTGCTCCAGCGCTACAAGGAGCTTCAGGACATCATCGCCATCCTGGGCATCGACGAGCTTTCCGACGAGGACAAGGTCACGGTTGCGAGGGCACGGAAGATCGAGCGCTTCCTGTCCCAGCCGTTCTTCGTGGCCGAGGCGTTCACCGGGCGCGACGGCGTGTTCGTGCCGGTGGATGAGACGGTGCGCGGCTTCCGCGAGATCCTCGACGGCGAGCACGACGACCTCACCGAGGGCGCGTTCTACATGAAGGGCACCATCGACCAGGTCGTCGAGGAGGCGCGCGGCTCCGGCAACGGCGCCGGCGGCGCGAAGGACGAGTCCGGCGAGTCGTCCGACGAGAGCTCAGAGGAGAGGGGCTCTGAGGGCGAGGGCGCGGAGGAGGAGGGCTCGGAGGAAGAGGGCTCGGAGGAGTAGATCCGAGTGGCCGGTGAGCACATGCTCGAGGCGGAGGTCCTAACGCCCGAGGGCCCCGTGTTCAAGGGAGAGCTGTTCCAGCTCTCCACTCGCACCGCGGTCGGCGAGGTGGGGATCCGGGCCCGCCACGCTCCGATCCTCGCGCGGCTCGTGCCGGCGGAATTGCGACTTCACCCCTCGGAGGGCGGCGAGGTCGAGCGCTACGCCCAGGGAGAGGGTTGGCTTGAGGTGTTCGCCAACCGGGCGCGCGTGCTGATCGCGGAGGCAATTCCGCCCGACGACCTGGATTCCGGCGAGCTTCGCGAACGCCTCGAGGAGGCGAACCGTCGACTTGAGGAGGCCGAGGAGGGCACCGCGGCCCGCGAGCGGGCCGAGCGTGAGAAGCGTCGGTTCGAGGCGTTCCTCCAGATCGCAGAAGGAACTTAGTACACGCGTCCGCGAATACTCGGTCCCGGATAATCTGGGCCAGCAGCCGGCAGCCCGCAGAACAGCAGGGTCTGAGTCCAAAGCCTGCGATCTGCCGACCGCGGCTGCTGTCCAATGGAAGAGCGCGCGCTGACGGAGGAGCTGATCCGGTACGACACCTCCCGTGAGGAGGGGATCAAGCTCTGCGCCGGGTTCGTAAAGGGTTGGCTCGAGGCGCGCGACATCGAGGCGCGGCAGGTCGGCGTCCAGAGCCTGCCCATGACGATGGCGGAGATCGGGCCGCGCGATTCGGACCTGACGCTGCTCCTTCATGGGCACATCGACGTCGTGCCCGGTCTGCCGGGGCAGTTCGAGCCCCGCGTCGAGGGAGAGCGACTGTACGGCCGTGGCGCCTACGACATGAAGGGCGCGCTGGCGTCGATGCTGCTGGCGTTCGCCGAGCTGGCGCGCAGGACCGTCGGGATTCGAGTGCGGCTTGGGATCGTGCCCGACGAGGAATCCGAGGAGGAGGAGGACGAGAGGGGGGCCGCGCAGCTCGTATCGACGGGCTTCGTGGGCGATTTCGCGATCACCGGCGAGCCGACGGACATGCAGGTCGGGGTTGCGGCCAAGGGCGTGCTCGCGATGCGACTCGCCGTTTCGGGCCGCGCCGCCCACGGCGCCACTCCGTGGCTGGGAGAAAACGCGATCTTGCGTGCCTACGACGTATTCCGCCAACTCGAGTCGTTACCTTTTGCGAGCGAGAGCTCGGCGCTCTTCGACCGGCCGTCGATAAACCTCGGCCGGATCCTCGGCGGTGACGCCCTGAACAAGGTTCCCGACGCCTGTGTCATAGACGTGGACGTGCGCTATCTGCCCGAACAAGACCCCGAGGCGATCCTCGCAGAGGTTCGCAAGCTGCCTAGCGTGGAGGTCGTCTCGACGTTCTCGCGCTCGCCGGTCCTGGTGGACCCGGACTCGCCGTTCGTGCGCGCACTTCGTTCCGCAGCGGCACCGCACAGCGACGGCCGGGTTAGGGATGTGGTCGGGCGCGACGGCGCATCGGACGCCGCCACCCTCCTGCGCGCCGGCGTCGCAACCGTGGAGTTCGGTCCGCACGGCGGCGGGCACCACGGTCCCGAGGAATGGGTATCCATTCCGTCGCTGGCCGGCTACAGGCGATCGATCGTGGACTACGTCCGGAGCCTTCCGGGCGCCCTCGACATCGAGATCGGCAAGGCGGAGGCAAGGGAAAGCTGACCGATCGGGATCCGGAGAACCCGCGCGAGGACGAGCGCACCGAGGAGCCCTCCGTCGAGGAGCCGGCGGAGAGCACGGACGACGGCGGCGGGGATCGCGAGGAGGCGCCTGAGGGCACTGGCGGCGACGGTGCCGGCCTCGAGGGGACGCCCGGAGCACCGCCACCGTCGACATGGGCCGGCCGGAAGCGGCGGTCCGAGGCGGACGAGGACGTCGAGGAAGACGCCGAGGACGTCGACGAGGGCGCGGATGGCTTCGACGAGGATGGCGACGACTTGATCGACGACACGGTCGAGGCGGACACGCTGGCGCTCGCCGATCGCGAGGCGGCGCGCGAGGCCGCCCTGGCGGGAGTCCGGGCACGCGCGGCGGAGCATGCCGCGAAGCACGGAACGGGCGAGCTTGCCGTGGAAGAGGCCGCGGCTGCGGCCGCAGAGCCGGAGCCCACCGCGGAGACGGAGGCTCCTGAGGCCGAGCAGGCTTCGGAAGCCGAGGAGGCTCCTGAGGCTGAGGAGGCTCCTGAGGCCGAGGAGGCTCCTGAGGCCGAGGAAGCACCACCCCCGGGGCCCGTTGCGCCTCCCGCGGCGCCCGAGATCGACGAGGCGCCGCGGCGGGGCCTGTGGCCTCGCTTCGTGGCCGGGTCGCTGCTCATCCTGGTCTCCATGGCGACGGCTACGGCCGTCAGCCTCCTCGTCTACCTCACCGACCTCGCACGGGGGCTCGGCGGTCTGCCCTCCGTTCGCAACCAGCTCGTGGTCGCCGACCCCGGCAACCCGCAGACGATCTTGATCCTGGGCTCCGACAAGCGGCCGAACGGACAGGAGATCGGCGCCCGCTCGGACACCACGATCCTGATGCGCGTCGCGCCCACCCAGATCACCGTGATGTCGATCCCGCGCGACCTGAGGGTGAACATCCCGTTCCCGGGTCACGGCATCGACAAGTTCAACGCCGCCTACTCGTACGGGGGGCCGAAGCTGACCCTGAGGGTCGTCAAGCAGCTCACGGGGATCGACGACATCAACCATGTCGTGAACGTGGACTTCAACGGCTTCGCGGATGCCGTGGACGCGATCGGCTGCGTCTATGTCGACGTCGATCGGCACTACTACCACTCGAACATCGGGCTGGCGGCGGAGGCGCAATATGCCGAGATCGACATCCCCGCGGGCTACCAGCGGATGTGCGGCTTCAAGGCGCTTCAGTACGTCCGCTACCGCCACGAGGACAACGACCTGGTGCGCGCCGCGCGCCAGCAGGAGTTCCTGCGAGAGACGCGGCAGGAGCTGCCCCCATCGAAGTTGCTCTCCGATCGGGACAAGCTCATCGACATCCTGAAGAGGTACGTGACCTCCGACATCGACTCGCCTCCGAAGATCCTCGAGCTCGGAAAGCTGTTCCTGGCCGCGCGCAACGCGCCGGTGGTCCAGGTGCATTTCCCGGCCAACCTCGGCGGGGCAAATGCCGTCTATGTGACCGCCAGCCGCGCGTCGATCAAGGCGGCGGTGGCGAAGTTCGAGGGCGAGGCCCCGGCGCCCCCCACCGAGCCGGCAACGGGTGGAGGAGCGGAAACGAAGGGAGGGGAGCCGAACAAGGAGCCCGCCCCGCCGCCGCTGATCGACTCGTCTTCCTCGGGGCAGCAGTACGCCGCAGCCGTCGCGGCCACCAAGACCAAGAGCGGCGAGCCGATGCTGAACTTCCCCGTGTACTACCCGACGAAGGTCGCCCCGGACTCCACTCTCACCGACGACTCACGGGCCTTCCCCATCGACGGGCCCGGCGACGAGGTGTTCTACGGCTACAAGATCGTCGCCTCGATTCCCACCGACGGCTACACGGCGTACTACGGATTCTCCGGCACCGACTGGAAGGACCCGCCGATCCTCGCCAACCCCGATGAGACACAGACGATCGACGGACGCGACTACCTACTGTCGTGGGATGGAGGCGTCACTCCGGGACAGATGCTGGGGATGGCGCAGGCGATGAGTCGCTATACGGGCTGAGGCAGCCTGGCCGCGCCGGCAAAGCTGACCCGCGATCATTTGCCTGAGATGAGTGAAGAGCGACCGATCGGTGTCATCGGCGTGGGGTGGGTGGGCCTCGTGACGGCGGCCTGCTTCGCGGAGCTCGGGCGGCGCGTGATCGGGATGGACATCGACGACGACAAGGTCAAGGCCCTGAACCGCGGCCGGGTGCCCATCCACGAGCCTGGCCTGGAGGAGCTCCTGAGGCGAAACCGCGAGCGCCTCGAGTTCACGACGGACATGGACGACGTCCTGGATTCGGGGCGGCTCCTGTTCTGCTGCGTGGATACCCCGCCGACTTACTCCGGGGACGCCGACCTGTCGCAGATCCAGTCCGTGCTGTCGCAGCTCAAAGACGGCGGAGACCACGCCCTGGTCATGAAGAGCACCGTCCCCTCCGGCACGGGGAGGGCGATCCGCCGAGGCGCGCCCGGGCTCGCCTACGTGTCCTGTCCAGAGTTCCTGAGGGAGGGCTCGGCGGTAGACGATTTCCTCCACCCGGACCGGGTCGTCATCGGCGCCGACCCGGGGGATGAGTGGGCGGCGGATGCCGTGGAGGAGATCTATCGCCCGGTCGGCGGCGAGATCGTTCGCACGGACGTCGCCTCGGCGGAGATGATCAAGCTCGCGGCGAACGCCTTCCTCGCGACGAAGATCTCGTTCATCAACGAGATCGCCAACGTCTGCGAGGAGGTGGGCGCCGACGTCACGGAGGTCGCCCGCGGCATGGGGCTCGACAAGCGCATCGGCCCGTCGTTCCTGCGACCGGGGGTGGGTTACGGGGGCTCGTGTTTTCCCAAAGATGTAAGCGCGCTCAAAATGCTCGCCGGTAACACCGGCTACCACTTCCAGCTCCTGACCGCGGTGATCGAGGTGAACGAGCTCCAGAAGCGGCGGGTGATCGCGAAGCTCGAGAAGCACCTTGGAACGCTCGCCGGCAAGAAGGTGGCGCTGCTCGGGCTTGCGTTCAAGCCGGAGACGGACGACATGCGGGAGGCCTCGAGCCTCGTGCTCGCGTCGCGCCTTCAGGGCGAGGGCGCAGAGGTGCGTGCCTACGACCCGGTCGCCGAGGATCGCGCGGGCCAGCTGCTCCCGACGGTGGAGATGTGCGCTTCGGTCGAGGAGGCCCTCGAGGGCGCCGACGCCGCGGTGCTCGTCACCGAGTGGCCCGAGTTCGCCGACCTCGATTGGGACTCGCTGCGAGGGCGCATGTCCCGCCCGCTCGTGGTCGACGGGCGCAACTTCCTGGATGCGGAGCGCCTGCGAAAGGCGGGCTTCGCCTACGAGGGGATCGGGCGCCCAAGCGGAAACGGTGCCCAGGCCCAGGCAGCGGCGACCGAGTCCTCCACTGCTTCGAGCGGCGTGGAATCGCGGCCGGACTGATGCAGGCCCTCATCCTGGCGGGGGGCGAGGGCACCCGCCTGCGCCCGCTGACCCTGACGCAGCCAAAGCCGGCGATCCAGCTGGTCGATCGGCCCTTCATCCGCCACACGATCGACTGGATCGCCCGCCACGGGATCGAGGAGGTGGTGATCGCCTCCGGCTTCGGCTCCGACACGCTGCGACAGGCGATTGGTGGGGACGCCTCGGGCATACGCGTCGCCTACGTGGATGAGCGTGACCCGCTGGGAACGGCGGGGCCGCTGCGACTTGCCGCAGACGAGGGCTTGCTGGGGGAGCGCTTCCTCGTTCTGAACGGCGACGTCCTCGCGGACCTGGACCTAAGCGCCCTGATGCGGGCCCACGAGGAGCGCGGCGCGGTCGCGACGCTGGCCCTCTATCCGTTCGATGACCCGAGCGCCTACGGGTTGGTCCGCCGCTCGGGGGGCCCGGTGTCCCCCGGTGCGAGTCCGGCGACGCCCGACGGTGCGGTCGCGGCGTTCCTCGAGAAGCCCGAGCCGGACGAGATCGACACGGATGAGATCTCAGCCGGCGCCTACGTGCTGGATCGCAATGTGATCGACCTGATCCCGCGGGAGCGCATGGTCTCGATCGAGCGCGAGATCTTCCCGCGCCTGGTCGGTCAGGGACTGTACGGTCACAGGCTGGAGGGCTACTGGATGGACATCGGCACCCCCGAGCGCTACCTCCAGGCCAGCTGGGACATCCTCGAGGGCCGCGTACGCAGCCAGATTGCGGAGCGGCTCGATCGCAACGGGCTCTTCGTGGGGGACGGAGCCCGCATCGATCCCACGGCCAGGGTCCGGCCGCCCGCATTGCTCGAGCCCGAGACGGCGGTCGCCGCCGGCGCGACGATCGGAGCCCGCGCGGTGATCGGCCGCGGCACCGAGATCGGCGAGAGGGCGGCGGTGTCGAGCTCCGTGCTGATGAGCGGCTGCCGGATCGGCCCGCAGGCGCGGATTCACGAGGCGATCCTGGCATCGAGCGTGGAGGTCGGCGAGGGAGCCCGTGTCGGCGCGGCCTCGGTGGTGGGCGAATCGGCCCGAGTCGAGGCGGGTGCCCGGATCGGCGAGGGGGCCCGAATTGCGCCCGGCGAGGTCGCCTCGTGAGCGCCGTCTCGGACATCCGGCAGAACGATCGCTCGAATCTTCTCGACGACGTGCTGGCGCTCCCCGACCACCTGAGCGATGCGCTGTGGCGGGTGGAGTCCGCGAAGCTTCAGCCGTTCGACGCCCCCGGCGGGCTGGTCGTGTGCGGCATGGGAGGGTCGGCGATCGGCGGGGACCTGGCGGCGATGGCATTCGGCAACCGCCTCACGCGCCCGATTACGACGGAGCGCGGCTACGAGCTTCCTTCCTGCATGCTTCCCGACCGCGCCGTGCTCTGCTCCAGCTACTCGGGAGACACGGAGGAGACGATCGCCTCCTACGAGGCGGCCGAGGCCCTGGGGGCACGGCGAATCGTGGCCACCACGGGGGGACAGCTCGCGCAGGCCGCCCGCCGCGATGGCGTGCCCGTGGTCGGACTGCCGGCCGGGCTCCAGCCACGCGCCGCCGTGGGATACCTGTTCACCGTCGCCGCGGAGGTCGCGGCGCTGGTGGGGGCGGCCCCGGGGATCCGGACGGAGATCGACAGCTCCGCAGCGCACCTTCGCGATGCGGAACCGGCGCTCGGCGAGCGAGCGGCCGCGCTCGCCGACCAGCTGGAGGGGTCGATCCCGGTCATCTACGGAGCGGATCTGACCGTGCCCGTCGCGGCTCGCTGGAAGACGCAGATCAACGAGAACGCGAAGCTGCCTGCGTTTACCGCGGCGCTGCCGGAGGCGGATCACAACGAGATTGCCGGCTGGGCGGGCGCCGGGGATGCCGGGCGCATGAGCCTCGTCATGCTCGAGGATCGCGACCAGCACCCCCGAGTCAGGCAGCGCTTCGAGCTCACCGCGAAGCTGATCGAGCCATACGCGGAGACCGTGGCCCGCGTGGAGACGGAGGGCGAGAGCCGCACGGGGCGCCTCCTGTGGGCGGTGATGCTCGGCGACCTGCTCTCGCTTCACCTCGCGGCTCGCCGCGGCGTCGACCCATCCCCCGTCGAGATGCTCGACCGGCTCAAGGACGAGCTCGGTCGACCGTGACGGACGCGGCGCTCCAGACGCGCGACCTCACCAAGGTGTACGGCGAGGGGGAGACCGCGGTCAGGGCGCTGGACGGAGTGAGCCTTGGCGTGGAGCGAGGCGACATGGTCGCGATCATGGGCCCCTCGGGCTCGGGGAAGAGCACGCTGCTTCACCTGCTGGGCGCGCTGGACACCCCGACCTCCGGCGAGATCCTGCTTGCCGGCCGGCGCTACGACGGGTTGGGCGAGGGTGAGCTGACTCGACTCCGCCGCGAGCGGATCGGCTTCGTGTTCCAGTTCTTCAACCTGCTCCCCGCCCTGTCCGCCGAGGAGAACGTGCTGCTTCCGGCGCTGATCGCCGGACGTCGCGACGACGCGATCCGGGAGCGCGCAGGCGAGCTCCTGGGACGGGTGGGGCTCACCGATCGCGCCCAGCACCTGCCGCCAGAGCTCTCCGGCGGGGAGCAGCAGCGGGTCTCGATTGCCCGCGCGCTGCTCACCGAGCCGGAGATCGTCCTGGCGGACGAGCCCACCGGCAACCTCGACACCCGCTCGAGCACGGGCGTGCTCGACCTCCTCCGCGAGCTGAACGAGGCCGAGGGCCAGACGCTGGTGATCGTCACTCACGATCCCGCCGCCGCGTCGACGGCTCGTAGGGTCGTCTTCCTTCGCGACGGCAAGGTCGCGGGCGAGGCGCCCGGAGGATCGACCGCTCAGGTGATCGAGGCACAGTCCCGGTTCGAGGCGGCCGACTGAGGGTGCGCTCCTTCGACTCACTGGCGCTGCGGCAGGTGCGCGCGCGACGCCTGCGCTCGCTGCTGACCGCGGCGGGGATCGTGCTCGGCGTGGGCATGATCCTGGGGGTCCTGCTGCTCACGGTGACGATTCACAGGACGTTCACGGATCTCTTCGACTCGGTGTATGGGCGCACGGACTTGATCGTCTCCGGCGTCGGCGGCGACGCGGTCGCCGACTCGACCCTGGCGAGGGTGCGCCGCACCGCCGACGTGGAGGAAGCGCAGGGGATTCTCACGGGCGTATTCACGCTGGTCGATCGCTCGGGCTCAGCCTCGAGCGACGCGAGCTCGAGGCTCAACGTGGCCGGCGAGAAGGCCGCCGCCGCCGGTCTCTCGGACTCGCAGCTCGTCGCCGGGCGCCAGGCTCGCCGGGGGTTGGAGATCAGCCTTCAGAGAAGCTGGGCGGACGCGAACGACATCGAGCTCGACGACCAGGTACCCCTGGCCACTCCCGCGGGCGTGAGGCGGCTACGGGTCGTCGGCCTGTTCCAGTTCAGCTCCGGCCTCGACTTCGGGGGCCAGGGTTTCGCGCGGATGCCGCTTGCCCCCGCCCGCAAGCTGATGGACAAGCGCGATGTCTTCGACGAGATCGATGTGGTCGTCGACGGGGGAGACGAGACGATCTCGAGTGTCCAGCGCAACCTGCGGCGCGAGCTGCCAAGTGGGGTGGACGTGAAGACGCCGGAGAACAAGAGCGCCGACGTCGAGCAGCAGCTCCAAGCCTTCAACGTGATCCTCTACTTCTTCGCGGCGATGGCCCTGTTCGTCGGGGGCTTCCTGATCTTCAACTCGTTCAACATGACGGTCTTCCAGCGCACGCGGGAGATCGGCATGCTCCGAGCGCTTGGCGCCGGCCGGTGGGCGATCACCCGGTCCGTCCTCATCGAGGCCGTCGCGCTCGGGCTGCTGGGGGCGGTCCTGGGTCTCGGCCTGGGCGCCGCGCTGGCCCTTGGCCTCATCCAGCTGATGCGGACCTTCGACTTCCCCGTGGGGGACCTCGCGTTCTCGACCTTTGCGCCGGTCGCGGCGGTGATCACCGGCCTCGTCACCGCTGTCCTCGGGGCTCTCCGTCCCGCGCAGCGAGCCGGACGCACGCCGCCGATCAGGGCTGTGCTCGGCACCGAGGGGCTGCGCGCGAGGCCGCGCCCGCGCCGTGCCGTGGTCGGAGCGATCCTGATCGTGCTCGGACTGGGGGGCGCGTTCTGGCTGGGTGCCGCCGACGAGACGACGACCATCGTCGCCGCGGCGGGGATGCTGGGAACGATCGCGATCTTCTTCGGCATCGCCCTGTGCGCGCCGTTCGTGATCCGTCCACTCGTGCGGACGCTCTCGTGGCCCCTTCGTCGTGCCTTCCCCGTCGAGGGGCGCCTGGCGGCGGACGCGGCACGCTCCGACCCCGGACGCACCGCGGCGACGGCGACGGCGCTGATGATCGGGCTCGCCCTGGTCGTCGCCGTGAACAGCCTGGGAGCGAGCTTCCTGAAGTCGATCGACGAGGAGTTCGATCGCGACTTCGCCCGGGACCTCACCGTCCAGCCGCGGGGGCTCAGCCCCGGCGCCGGCCCCCAGCAGACGATCGCCAAGGGCCTGCGCTCGCGCCTCGCGCACATCCCGCAGGCGGCGGTGGTTGCAAACGAGCGCTTCCTATACACGCCGCACCTTCCGGGGCCGAAGGGGGACAAGGGCGATGGCCTCCTGCTCGGCTTCGACCCGCCCACCTACGAGCAGGTGGACGAGACCGAGATCGAGGGAGCCCCGCGCTCCGAGGCCTTCCACCGGCTCGATCGCGGCTGGGTCACGATCGGCCGGGGGTGGGCGGACGAGACCGGCCTGGAGGTCGGCGACCCGATCACGCTCCGCGGGCCGGCTGGGACGACCCGAACCCGGGTAGCCGGGATCGTCAACACGGTCGTCTTCGGTGGCCAGACGGTTGGCATGTCGCTGCCGACGATGCGACGCACGTACGGGGTGACGGCCGACACCGAGCTGGCGCTGAAGGCGACGTCGGCGGCTGCACGGCCCGTCCTGCGCCGCAAGGTGGACCGGGTGGTCCGGAGGAACTATCCCAACCTGGCCGTCCTGTCGAACGAGGAGCTCAAGTCGAACGTCGAGGACCAGGTGAACCAGCAGTTCGGGATCTTCTACGCGATCGTCGGGGTGGCGATCTTCGCCAGCCTGTTCGGCATCGTGAACACGCTGACCATGTCCGTGATCGAGCGAACGCGCGAGATCGGCGTCCTCCGAGCCCTCGGGGCATCGCGCTGGCAGGTCCGCCGCTCGATCGCCGACGAGAGCCTCGTGATCGGCCTGATCGGCGCCCTGCTGGGCATCGTGGTGGGCGCCGGGCTCGGCTACGCCCTTCTCCAGGGGCTCTCCTCCGGCATCCCCGGCGTCGTCTACCGGCCGCCCGT
>WNGA01008149.1_pt1 | contig 24310 bp, 19 predicted proteins | sample 5400061 | NCBI WGS metagenome assembly WNGA01 (sample SAMN13153366, study PRJNA577476) | soil metagenome | isolation source: 100 cm soil or saprolite under grassland replicate 2 | place: USA:California | collected 2016-06-15 | reverse complement strand
CGTCTCGATGAACAAGAGTGCAGCCGGATACACACCGTGCGGCAAAATCGACCGATACCCTTCCGACAGCGCGCGTCCAATCAAACGGTCTCGCACAAAACGACCATTCACAAACAAGTACTGCGCATCGCGCGATGTCCGGCGGTCTCGTGGCGCAGATACATAGCCTCGAACTCGCGCCACTTCGGCGTAACCACCGTTTACCTCCAAAAGGTTATCGAGAAAGTCCTGGCCAAAAATTTGGTAGGCCCGTTCGCGCAAATCCTTTGCCGGAGTTGCACGCACCGCCTCGCGTCCGTTGAGCGACAGAGTAAAAGCAATTTCCGGATGAGCGAGCGCGTAATGGGTGACTAAATTCGTTAGATGAAAAGTTTCGGTGGCTTCAGAGCGGAGAAACTTTCTTCGCGCCGGCACATTAAAGAAGAGATCGCGCACGAGTATCGTGGTCCCGTGTGGATGAGCTGCATCTTTGACGTCCCGCATTCGTCCGCCCTCGATCACCACTTTAGTTCCAGCCGCGTCGTTTTCTGTTCTCGTGTTCAGTTCCACTCGAGCAACCGAAGCGATCGAAGCGAGCGCCTCCCCGCGGAACCCCAAAGTTGCGATCGCGCTCAGGTCCTCAGGCCGGCTGATCTTCGACGTGGCGTGACGTTCAAACGCAAGCAGAGCGTCGTCTCGGACCATTCCGTCACCATCATCAGTCACTTTAAGCAACCGCCTGCCACCGCCTTCGATTTCGATCGCGATGCGGCTTGCACCGGCGTCGATCGAATTCTCGACCAGCTCTTTTGCCACAGAGGCAGGCCGCTCGACTACTTCACCGGCGGCGATTTGATTGGCGACGTGATCAGAGAGAACGCGAATCTTAGACATAATTAGTTTTTTGTCAGTAGTCGGTTGTCACTTCTTACGTGAAACGCAAAGGGCAAGTCAAAACACCAAACAAAACCTCATTTCATTCAACCACAAACCTTATTCTCTCAGTAGCACTCGCTTTTGCGGAATTATCCGTGGCGGTCAACAGCAGCGCGTACCGTCCGGGTGCCAACGTATGCAAGGAGATCTCTCCCGCATAGGGTATCCGCGTGAGATCGTCAACTTCCTCCGTCGCCACCTGAGTAAGAGGGCTCGTCGATACGGCCTGGTTATCGCGCAACAGAGTAAGTTGTATGCTGACATTGACCGGGAACCTTCCATCCCTTCCGCGCGCAGCGTTGTAGATGTAAGTCAGGAATCTTAACCGCGAGGCTCGCGAGAATCGATGGCTAATGTTCAAGCGCGCCTTTTGATCAGGCGAGGTCGCCACGGCGCCAACGACGAGGCTGCTCAGCGCGAATCTACGTGCGCTTAAATCAGGAACGAGGATCCAATCGACAGCGCTCCCGACTAGTCCAGTATTTTCGTCACGAGCAGCCACTCGCACCTGGTAGAGACCTGGCTTTTCTTTCATGACTGCGACGTGCGAAACACTTTGTTTGCCGCTCAAGGCCACATCGCGCGTATATCTGAGCAAGCCTCCAAACGATGAGACTGTCTTGCCTTCATCATTAAGCACAACGCCCGCAAGATTCAACACGCCTGTCTGAGCACCATCGTTTTCGGAGAAGAAGTGCGAGAGTGAGACCTCAGTCCCGACGGTCAGTTGTTCGCCTTGAGGCAAGTTTAGGAACGTTACATCAACCATCAGTGGAATCGAACGTATAGGATATAGCGCCGATAGTGCAGTGCGCATCTTCTCTGCTATTGCTTCTTCGTTGGCAGCGAGACTTCCAGGACTCTTGTTCTCATTAGCCTCGATTAGCGGTCTGCTTTCAGGAGCTGCTGCAAAGTATCCTTTCTGCATTCTCACGGTCCATTCGGGATGTTCTTTGATGCGCGCGTGCAATTGTCGAAAAGCTTCAGCGCGCTGTTCGGCATTCTCTGGGCGCCACGCAAGCAGGTAATACTTTGCGGTTTCGGCCAGGCCATGTCTAATACTGCGGTCCATGTCATTTGAATTAAAGAACGCGCTACCGCCAGTATCACTCGCCAACGTGTACAGAGGAGCCTGCATGGCCGTGTCTTGCCCCACCGACGGGGCACCTGTATCACCCCTCGGGCTAAGCCTAACTTCCCTACTAGCATCATTGAATGTCGTGTTTAATCCGCTCGCTTGAACGGAAGAGATCACGACTCCAGATTTTAGAGCTCCGCTGGTGATTTCATTCAGTTTTTGTATTTCGCCCGCGATTTCACGGTTAAGAAAGAAGCCATCAGAAATGAAGAAGACGAGCTTTGAACCCGACACCTGGTTAAGTGAACCTACGAAGTTGCGCAGGACATTGAGTGTCATAGCGCTAATCAAAGCGTGCTGCTCCAGAATGCCGCGGGCCCGGTTTTTCACATCAGTTTCTGCCTGGCTGCGGACCCTCTCTCCCTTTGCATCCGCTTCCGCTATTCCGCGTCCACCTGACAATTGGGCGGGCTGCGCCAGTTGCTTTGCCAAGGTATCGGACATCGCCATGTCAACGAAGTATCGAATCACCTGGGTGTCGCCAGCCCCAATCGAAAAAGCCTGATAAGGAGTCATTGGGGGATGGCGGTCGTCAGGAGCGAGGAGCTGCCGATAGTTCAGGCGTTCAACCGCGATCCGGAGCACATCCTTTTTGTCGGTCAATTGCTGCAAAAAACCAATTTGCCCGCTGGTCGTCGTGACCATGCCCCTATCGTTTAGGCCCATGGAATCGATAAAATGCAAAAGAGCTTTACGTGTGCGGTAAACGCTTTCAGTGGAAAGGTGCAGGTCGTCAACGAAGAATATCACTGTGCGGCCATACGCCAATTCGACGGCACCGGTCACAGCTACGCTCGTCGTCCCTTTGCGCGACCGCTCATACTTCTCCGCCTCGCCCATGCTGCTCGCAGTAATCGGTTCGAAAAACAATATTTGCTGAGGATGGCCGTCCACACTCAGTTCAAACTGCTCTCGCTGCAAGCCATCAACAAAAGCTCCGGACTTGTCAAAAACCATGACCGGCGCCTGCAGAAGCTCGGTATTAATGCGAATTACATCCTGATCTTGTGTTGTCGGCGGATTATTCTTAGGCTGCTGAGCTCTGATCGAGAGGACGCTCGTTATGAGGTAGATCGATAGAGCGCTGTATACCGCAAACGGTTTGAGTAGCCGCATCTTGTCAGGCCTTGTGGAAGAACAGGGAGAGGAGCCAATTCTAAGAACATTCATAACAATAAACAAGAACCTATCCTGATGGTAAGTAATAGTCCTTGATTTCACCCTTTAGCTTGCGTGTTTATTTGAGGACAAGCGGTGTACCTATAGATAAACAATCAGATGATCCGTCGATCCCAGGTTAATTGCGTTGTAGATCCATTCCATCACGTACGAACCGTGGCGAGCCAGCAACGACGTGACGTTGATATGGCGCTCTTGTAGTGCCTTTTCTGGATAGAGTTGATCAAGGGCTCTCTGAAGCTGCCGTTGCGCCGCTTCGTCGCGACACATCTGGGCCCGATGAAAGCGTGAACGCAAGCCTTCGAGTTGATAATTGATCTTGCGCCTGCCTGTTTCGAGCGCGTCAGCGAGTGTGGGATCGATCGCTTTGAGCTTCTCGCGCAATTTATCAAGATCGTTGTTTACATTCTGTTCTGCTTCGGTAAAGGTTCTGGCAGTGTCCGCTCCCAAATGCTCTTCGACAACTCTGGCGAGAACGTTTTCCAGTCCAGGAAAGAGATCAACCAGGCTGAGCCCATACCTCTCGAGCACGCGACCGGTATGAGGTTCCACCACAGTTAGACTCGAGCGCGGAAGAATTGGCGTCACTGGCCGTTGGAGTAAGCGATAGACTTCCGCGGTCTGCGCAAAGTAAGCAATCTCCGCCGACCCTCCGACGTAAGCCACCGTCGGCAGAAGATAATCCTGGACCACGGCACGCAACAATACGTTGGGACTGAACTCTTCAGGATGAGCCAGTGCCCGCTGAGCCAACTCGTCTGCTGAATATTCTTCATTGGTAGCCTTCGCCTTGTACTTGCCGCTTTCCGTCCGAACGACTGCATGTCGTGCGCGACTGGCATCGTGCATAAAGAGCGGAAAAGAGTTCTCGGTCACAAGCACTTGAGCGTGATAACCAGCATCTTCCAGCTCTCGGCTGCGAGCGGCAACCGCTGACGCGATCCCCGGCGCCCGTCGCGCCGCCTCTGAATAGAGCGGCGCTGCCAGTCGTTTCAAGGCTTCGTCGAGCGGATCAAGTAGCACGAGTCCGTAACGACCAATGAGCGCGGTCATCATCCGCGCAAACGCCTCGGTGTAAGGACGTCCCGCTTTCCACGAGTCGTGCAGAATGGTTTCGACTTCGGGAATGAATTCAGAGTTCGGCAGTAGTTCAAGTAGACGGCTGATTACCTGTTCGATCGAGCTGTCTAAGAGAACTCTGCCCACCGGCTGGCCCTCCTTGTGAAGCTCTGTAGGGACTTCGACGTTTGCCAGTCGACAATCCCTGCTGATGAATTCTGCTTTGGCAACTTCGATGAAATCGTGATCTTCGGCAGCAATCCAGAACACCGGCACAGTGTTGGTATTGCGTTGCGACAAACACCCGGCAAGTTTGACGGCGGAAATGGCCTTATAGATCGTGTAGAGAGGTCCGGTGAACAACCCGGCCTGCTGGCCCGAGACGGCTGCGAGACAATCTGACTCGCGAAGTAACTCGATGTTCTTCAGCGTCTGTGGACCTGCCCCCCAGCTCGTATTCATTCGCAAAAGGGCATCGCACACCTGATTGCGATCTACCGTGTAAGCAGCCAGCACCTCAGGTGCTCGTTGCGGTAATTCATGATGAAACCGCACTGCCGAAGGGTAAAAACGTTTTAGGGCAAGGGGATCGCGAAGATAATCAAGGAAGAGGCGACTTTGATTCGGGATGCGCTCGAACGGCAGTGTTTCGACGCGCAATCCCGACTCCTCGGGCGTACTGTAACAAGCGGCTTCAGCGATGCTCAAAATGGTTCTGCTCCTGCCGCATCATTCTACGCACGAAGCCGCACTTCTGCCAGCGACCAGTCTGCGAAACAAGGTTTTCGGAAACGCGGCTGAATCTAGAGACTACCGAGTCCTTTCCACCGTGTAGCCGCGTAAAGCAGCCTGTGCGGCGTTCAGCAGATGCGCGATCTCCTCACGAGCGTGATCGTCGGGGGCCCGCAAAGGGGCACGCACCGCGCCACCTCTGTACCCGTTCATGTCCATGGCAGCTTTCAAACCGCCGATTCCGTATTTCGTGGTCACGGCCGCTGCAAGCGGAGTCAGTTTCTCCTGCAGACTATCGGCCCGACTGTCGTCACCAACTCGAGTTGCCTGAAAAATCTCGAGACAAATGTCTGGGACAACGCAACCGACAGCGAGAATACCTCCGCGAGCTCCGTCGAGCAGCGCCTCTCGCAATACGGTTCCATTCCCAGTCATCACTGCAAAGTCGCTGCGGCACAATTTCACCGTGGACTCGAACTCTTTCAGATCATTCGAACTGTCCTTCAACCCGATTACGTTTTCATGCTCGCTGAGACTCGCAGCGGTCTCAGGTGCAATCTTGACTCCGGTCAACGCTGGCATGCTGTAGAGAATGACAGGCACCGGCGAAGCATCAGCCACGGCCCGATAGTGGTCTACAAGAACTTCCTGGGTGATTGCGGGTCGATAATAGTAAGGAGTTAGAACCAGGACTGCATCGGCTCCGGCATGCGCCGCAGTTCGTATCTCAGCAATTGTTTTCAATGTGCTGTGTTGGCCCGATCCAACGATAAAGCTAAGATTAGCCGGCACCTCACTTCGTGCCGCTTCGATTACTTCGAGGTATTCTCCCTCATCCAGATGGGCTCGCTCGCCTGTAGAACCAAGAGCGATGAAACCCGCAATGCCGCTGACCCTCCAGTTTTGAATGTTAAGCCGCAATGCCGCCGTATCTATGACGCCATTGTCTCGAAAAGGTGTAGTAATTGGCAGGAGGATTCCGCCCGGATCCGTGAGCGAAAAGCTTGCCTTTTGAATGAGTTGTGATTCGTTGGCGCGATGGTTCAAGCCGAGGCATTATACCGAGTCAAGTAAGAGATCAGCAATTCCCAGGGCATTTCATCCTCCCGCGCCTTATGTGATTGAAGCTTCGGATTTTCAGAAACTCTCGCGCTCATGAGTTTGACTTGAGGATCTAAGCGGCGACAAGCACAGTTCACTTAGAAAGGTTTGAACTTTGCCAACAGAGTGTCCAAGTCAAAAGTGAAGCCGAAGTTTGCCCGGGTTTCTCTTTCTTTGATCAGCTCAGTGCGATTTGAGAAGGTCACTGAGAATGGAATCCTGACACCAGTGCCTTTAATCGGAATTGTTAGTTTCAATTGTCCATAGCCGATATCACCTTTAGTGTTTGGTATCATTGTGCCGACTTCCGTGAACGCGTTTTCCATCAGTCGCTGATACCTCCCTGCGAATGAGAAAACCGATTGCCCCATACCCATTAGGTCGCCAATCGGAACATCTAGTTGTCCCGCAAACTGAAAATCGCGAACCCGGTTGCTAGTGGAGGTCATAGGCCTTCGATTGAATATGGTGAGCGAGGCATTTACGGTAAGGTCCAATCGTCGGGCAGTGCCACCCTCAGCAATGAATCTGAAATTCGAAGTGTCGGGAGCGCTAACTGCGCGATCGTTCGTGTACTCGAAAGTGACAACTCTCCCTTTGGCTATTTTGTCCAGCAGCGCCTTTTTGGCCTCGGCATACTTCACCAGACCGTTTCCAAAATCCGTTAACGCGTTCGCAGTTTCGACGCTCAACTGTTTAATCGGCAAAAGATCCAGTTGGTCTACCAGGATTTTCCTGATTGCCTCAACCGATAGGCCCGGTGAAAACAAGAGCTCATTTGTTTGCTCCAGCCACGATTGCAGAGCCGGATCTCTGAACTTAAACTCGCGCTGACCCTTTGGACCAGTCAGCTCTTCGATTGCTAGTGTGCTCTTATAGATTGTCGTCGCAAATGCAACTCCCTCAGTTGCAACAAACTGCTCCCAGTCCCGTTGATACCTTTTCAGACGTGGATCGCGCTCGTTCACGAATTCGTAGCGGAACGAGATGGCTGACAATTGCTGCTTCTTGCCAGTAAGAGTTCCTGGCTCGTCGCCTCGGCTTGTGTCGAACGCGAGACCGACAGAACTCCTGCGGAAAAAGCTGAGAATAGGATCGTTCTGAGTTCGCCGAAATCCCTCGATAAAGCCTGTGCCTGAGAGCGCCTGGACAGCGCCGACAGGGTTAAAACGAAATGTGAGTGTCGTTCCGTCAACGCTCGATACTGCCGCTCCATGTTCGAGGGCCCATCCGAAGGCGGAGGGAACCCCTCCCTTTACTACGAGCGACGTGGTCCCAGAATTGGACGGACCGCCTCCAACTTGCTTATCGGTACGCGCCTCGTCAGCTTCAAGGATGAAAGAAGCGAAGGAATTCTTACCTTCTGTCTTGGCAAGTTTACCGAGCACTATCGGCAAGAGAAGCCCCTGGTCTTCACTGAGGGAGATTCCCGCGTTTGCGATTCCCGGAACGCGACGCGGCGGCGTGGTCTTCGTGAGATAACCGTTTTTTCTTCTTTCGATGTCTCTGGACAATCCGCAAAGAGTTTCCTCATATCTCGAGAACGTACCAGGTCTCTCCGCGTTCAAGACCAACTGACATGGATCCAGAGTCGGGAGCAAGTCTTTAATTAACTCAGACGGACCCGCCGCCAATTTCAGATCTACAGGGAGAGCTTTGTTGGTGGAAGCGACTGGCTCCTGAGGCTTAACACTTTCCATAGGAGAGTCGGCGGCTTTAGGCATTGAAGATGAGGGCACCGTGTTCGGCGCAGTAGAGGGTTCGCTTAGATTGCTTGTATCTGCTTCTAACTTCTCAAGCTCGGCCTTGAGTTCCTTGATTCTTTCCTGACGCCTTTGTTCTTTTAGCTCTCTGAGCTCCGCCTCTTTCTGCTTTATACGTTCATCCAGACTAGGCGTCTGCTGACCAAACACAGTAAACCCACTCAACAACAGAAGGCCCATAATCAGGGCGCTTCGTATATTGATTCTCATACAACACTCTCCCTTAACTCGATGGATTATTCGGTATCGAAGACATAATCCTTAATAAGTTGCGCGGAACCCGCTTGCAGCCACTCCCTAACGCTGTCCCCCTCGGTGTAATTTGTCACGCGACTGACTGTAACGAGATAGCTCCCGCCGGATGGACTGTTAAAGTCCAGGACGAGCTGTAACGTCGTGGTACTGCCATCAGAACTAAGCTTGAAGTTCAGAACACCGTTGGTCGGAAGGGGTTTTGTTATCCCGTTCAAAGTATATTCAACCAGCATTGTCGTGTCTTGAGGCTCTACCGTTACCGTAACGCCCTCGTTTTTCTTCCCAAGATAAAAAAGGGTGCCGATTGGTGTTTCAATCATGATCTTTATCCTCCCAAAATGGAGTATCTGCGAACAGAAACCAATACTCCGCCCTGGATTGCTCTAATGAAGGCCGGATTTATGAGTTGGTAACCAGAACTCCTCTCAACCGGGTGCGACGGGTGCCACCAGATGACCAGAATGTTTTCCACTGGTGGCCACGCTTGTAATCCCTATTCGATTGCCCATCCCGAAATGGATAACGTCTTCATGTTATTAAGGCTGTGTTGCCGGCATTAGGCTTGAACTACGAACAGATCTAAAAACTTCTGAGGGTCCGTATCTGTTTCCCTAGGTTGCGCGAGGAGACTGAGAAGGTGAATCAGTCAGCATGTGAAAATGAACTTAGAACGCGCGCACCATAGTTCAGGATCTTGACCTTGTCAAGAGGTTTTGCTACAGCAGACCTCTTGCTAACAACAGAGAATTTCGTCAAACCGTCTCTCCTTAACACATCTCCAAACAGCAAGAAATTTCGTCAGCAAAAAACTTCATTGGCGAGAGCGGGTTGGGATAGGGTGCCCAACCCGCCGTGATTGGTCTGCTACTCTGCACGTTGTGAATGAGAAACTTGAAAACCAAACTGTACCGGTACGCGCAACCCACTACGCTTGACCACTCGCCCTGCCTGTCCGATCATTGCGGAAATCTAGCTTTGGAGAAGAAGACGATAGCCTTGAGCAAGTATTGCGTTTTTCAAACCGAACTCAGCAGTAAGCAAATCATGGCGCAGGACCGGCCGTCGTCGTTTCAGACTCCCGACTCGCGACTCCAGACTCCACACTTAACTAATGGCTCAAACCGGACTCAACCGTACCCCGAACAGTGGCGCAGGAGCGCGTCTGTCGTCGTTTCGGACTCCAGACTCCAGACTTAACCAATGACTGAACATTTCGATCTAATCATCATCGGCGCCGGACCGGCGGGACTCTCTGCCGCAGGAGCAGCCGCACGCGAGGGTCTCAAATATCTGGTGCTCGAAAAAGGCACGATTGCTGACACCATTCGGCAATACCCGGTGGGACGGACACTGTTTTCCACGCCTAACGAATTGGAAATGCGCGCGGGCGCGCTAAAGCCCTGCCGGGAAAAACCCACCCGAGAGGAACTCTTATCTCATTACATCCACTTCGTGCTGGAAGGCGACCTGCGTATAAACACCGCCGAAGAAGTGACCAGCGTAGAACAACTTCAGCCCGAACGTTTCCTCGTGCGGACATCAGCTGGGGAATACACGGCGAGTTCGCTGTTGTTCGCGATTGGAGCAATGGCCCATCCGCGCCGGCTCAATGTTCCTGGTGAGGATTTGTCAAAGGTTCATCATCGCTTTGTTGAGCCCTATCCTTACGTGCGAAAGGATGCTCTGGTAGTCGGCGGAGGCAATAGCGCCGCCGAAGCCGCGCTGTTTCTTTCAGAAGAAGGAGCGCGTACGACCATGGCCATTTTTCGGGAAGACTGGGAGAATCGCGATCCAAAGGCGGGCGCCATGAAGCACTGGGTGCGTACGCCGCTGGAACGTGAGATCAGAGAAGGTCGGCTACACGTCGTTCTCTATAAACACATCGACGAAGTTACTGAACACGAAGTAAAGCTCACCAGGGAAACCGGGGAGCAAGTTACAATTCCTAACGACGTTGTTTTCGTACTTGTTGGTAGTGATGCTGACCTAACCTTACTGAGACGGCTGGAAGTGAAGACAGAGCACGGCAAGTCAGCAGATACCGAAGTTCCCGTTTATGATCCGGAAACTTTTGAGACCAACGTGCGTGGAATCTATGTCGCCGGCCACTTTACTAACGCTCGACACATCAAGGCGGCGATCGACGTGCCTCGTCGTGTCGTACCGTTAATCGCCGAGAGGCTGCGCTCGCGCGTCAAATAGCGACCCGCTTTCTTTTACGTTTTTCGATCCTCCTATGAGGAAACCATCCCAAACGCGCACCATTGGTCTCGCGATTTCGTTAATTGCCTCGCTGCTCGCTCATTCGGCATCGCCCCAGAAAAACAAGATGGACCAACCTCCGCTCTCTGCAACCGTTCCAGCGGACTGCAAATAATTCGCGACCAGATCGCGTTGACAAAAACGTTCGACGACACCGTCGAGAGAATCAGAGTCCTGATGTTTGCAACAAGCGGCTGTTGCCAAACCTCGGAAGCCAAAGAAGTGAGCGCCCCCTAACTATCCCGGTCAAGCTGAATCAGAGCCGGTTCGATCTCGCCGCGCAACGCCCGTCTTATATGCAGCTACTTCCACTGCTCGCGCGACAGCTTCAGCGACACGTTTATCGAACACTGACGGGATGATGTATTCAGGTTGAAGTTCTTCATCGGTAATGATACCGGCGATGGCATTCGCGGCCGCCAGCTTCATCTGCTCGTTGATTCGTGAAGCGCGACAGTTCAGTGCTCCGCGAAATATTCCTGGGAAACAAAGCACGTTATTGATCTGATTGGGATAGTCAGAGCGACCGGTGGCCATCACTGCAACGTAGGGCGCGGCTTCTTCGGGCATGATCTCCGGTGTAGGATTCGCCATTGCAAACACAATCGGTTTGTCAGCCATTTGCTTTAGGTCGTTTTCATTTATCACGCCGGGAACGGAAAGACCGAGAAACACATCCGCTCCTTTGATCACATCGTGGATTGTTCCCTTCTCTTCGTTAGGATTTGTATTCCGGGCATACCAGTCTTTCACCCAATTCATGTTTTCTCGCCGGCCGGGATAAAGGGCTCCTGAGTGGTCGCAGCCCACGATGTTACGAACGCCCGCAGCCATGATGATCTTGGTGCAGGCTACACCCGCGGCGCCAACACCATTAACCACGACCTTGATATTGCTCATTTGTTTGCCGACTATTTTCAACGCATTGATCAAGGCCGCAAGCACTACTACTGCGGTGCCGTGCTGATCGTCGTGGAAAACAGGGATGTCGAGTTCTTCCTTGAGCCGATCCTCGATCTCGAAACAACGTGGCGCTGAAATATCTTCAAGGTTAATACCGCCAAAGGCCGTCGAGATCGCTTTGACAGTGCGCACAATCTCGTCCGGATCTTTGGTGCCGAGACAGATGGGAAAAGCATCAACGCCACCAAATTCCTTGAATAGCATCGCCTTGCCTTCCATGACAGGCATTGCAGCCGCCGGGCCAATGTCTCCGAGGCCCAGCACGGCGGTGCCGTCGGTAACGATGGCCACCGTGTTTTTCTTGATGGTTAAGGTAAAGGCCTTTTCCGGATCCTGATGGATTGCTTCGCAGACACGAGCGACGCCGGGCGTGTAAGCCATGGAGAGATCATCTCGCGTCTTGAGCGGCACCTTGGAAACCACCTCAATCTTTCCGCCGAGGTGCATCAAGAAGGTTCGATCGGATACGTGGATGACTTCAATGCCGTCAACGTCCTTTACAGCTTCGACGATCTGTTCGCCGTGTTTGCTGGAGGCGGCACTGACTGAAATGTCGCGAACTATTGAGTTGCTGCCAACGCTTACAATGTCGATCGCGCCGATATCTCCTCCGGCGCGGCCAATAGCGGTAGTTAGCTCCCCAAGTGTGCCGGCGCGGCTGGAAAGCTTGACGCGCAAAGTCAAACTGTAGCTGGCACTGGGCGTAGTTTGCATGATTAATTCGAGCGTTTCCTCCAACGCTCGCGAGGGACGAGAGATTTCTGAGACTCTAACGTCAAACAAAACTCGGCGCAAGCAGGTGACGATCCGGCTTTCACCCCGCTAGGGGTGAAAAGCCATCATCTAGTCCCTTCGTCTTCCGGGTCCTCATGCTGCTCCGATTCCAACAGTTCTGCTATCTGCTTCAACGCTTGCGGATCCGCTTTAGTTTCTTTCGCCAGTTTCAGCGAGCGCACGCCCAGGAATCTGTAAACATGGAGAGCGTCTTTCAAACCGCTGACCGAAAGGGCACCTAAGTGTCGTTGAACAGTTGCCAGATCGCCCCGCGCAAAGCTTCCCGTCAGCGCCCGAGCCGGCTTGACGGTAGCGAGATTGCGGGCGTTACTTTCCACTAAAGGCAACAGAATTTTGCGGGCCTTCGCCTCAGTCAGACCGGTCTGCGCCAGCATCTCAATAGCAATGTCGAATAGCGCTACCGCATGACCTGAAACCATCACCGCGGCCGCATGATAAAGCGGCTTCTTATCAGCGGTGATAGAAAAACTTTTCCCCTTGAGATCGTTAACAATCCGTCGTGCGACTTTGACGGCAAAGCGGTCGCCTTCGACGCACCAGAAGGCGCCCCGCAGCGAGTCGGCGCCCTTTTGCGGATCACTAACGGCTGCCAAAGGGTGTAGCGAGCCAACCGCAAAACCCTTTTCCGCTAGCGGCTCTAAGGCTGCAGACGAGAGAGCGCCGCTGGTATGTAAGAACACCCGACCCGTGGGGTCGCCGGTCTGGAGGTCAGCCAGCACTCCAGCCACGTCCTCAATGGCATCGTCAGGAGTCGAAATAAAAATTAGCTTGCTTGGCGGCAGGTGGTTGAGATCTTGCTGGGCTAAGGCCAGGACTTTGCCGTCTAATAATCTTAAAGCCCGACGGGCTTTAGCTTTCCGGCGAGCGACCAATGCGTCGATTTGATAACCCGCGGTTTCCAGTGCGACGGCGAGGGAACTGCCCAGGCGACCCGCGCCAACAATTGAGACGGACGGTCTTTGTTGTCGATTTGTCATTTTTTGTCGGTGATGCGGGAATGGTCGAATGAGCAAAGAAGTGTGTAGCGGTACGAAATCCTAGGGTTTTTGGTTCGTCGTGGATTATAATGGCGGCCTCCCTGCAATCGCCAAGACCGAGTTTGAAGGACGGGTCTCTTGGCTGTTACCTGGTCCGAAACCATTTTCCCCGCGCAACCATGCGATAACTAGCCGGCATCATAACTGCGCGATTTGAGAATCCAGCGGAAACACCTAACGACCGTCCTTCTGCCCCCTGCTCGCTCTGAATTGAATGTTTTCGCCTGCGCGCTATTTAACAACTTCAAGGCCTGCGGCGAGGAGATTGAGTTCTTTCCGAGGGTCATGTTTTAGTAGTATCTGGAGGTTTTCGAGATGAACCGTTTCTCCCGCGCCGCGATCGGCCTGGTGCTGACCTCTTCGCTGCTGGCCAGTTCGCTGACAGCCCTGGCTCAGACCACTCAATCAAAGAACCAAACCCAAGACAACGTCGCAACAAAGACAGATCAAACGCAGTCGACTGCGACTACTTCGACAGCACGGTCTGGCAAGCCATTGGCTACCAACGAAGACCCCAGCATGATCGGAAAACGCAATATTAATGGCGGCATCATTGCGAAAATGAGCGGGTCGACGGAGAAAGAGGTACGACTGGGAAGAGAGTTGGCAGCTGAGGTTGACCGCCAAGCCAAGTTTATTGACGATCCACTGATTACGGAATATGTGAACCGTGTGGGCCAGAACATTGTTCTACACTCTGACGCGAAAGTTCCCTTCACAATCAAGGTAATCGACTCGGATGAAGTTAATGCTTTTGCGCTCCCGGGTGGGTTTTTCTATGTAAACAAGGGACTGGTTCTCGCGGCAGACAACGAAGCAGAACTCGCCGGCGTGATGGCTCATGAAATTGCTCATGTGGCCGCGCGACACGCGGTGGAAAACAATACGAAGGCGACGCTGCTCGAGTATCTCGCTCTAGGCGGTTCGATTTTTCTTGGTGGTTGGCCTGGCGTCATTTATCAGAACACGGCTGGTCTTGGCTTGCTGGGCGCGTTTATGAAGTTCAGTCGGAGCGCCGAAGAGGAAGCAGATAAGCTTGGCGTCCAATACATGTATGCGGCTGGTTACGATCCAACCGCAATGGCGACGATGTTCGAGAAGCTCGAGGCTAAGAACAAAAAGAAGCCGGGCTTGATTGCGCGGGCGTCCCGGAACACGAAGAATACGTTATTAGCTCGTCGGAATTCCAGCGCGTCAAATCGCGGCTGTTGCGACTCTCGAATGCACGCGCCTCCGCGACTGGCGCTTTGCCGTCGGCTGACGATGGAACACCGGGTAGGCCGACTCTTAAGCGCCGGCAACCAACTCCGGATGACTCGACCACGACTCCGGACAGCGGCGAGCAAAAACCCGCTGAACAGGGTCCGCCCAAACTGAAGCGAAATGATGGTTCAACAAAGCCCGATCCGAAGCAGCCATAAAGGATCGCCGAACTGAGAACGGCTCGCTAAGGCCCTTTGGCAAATGCCAAAGGGCCTTAGCGTTTGGCAATCCGCTTAACCCGCGGGAGGCTGTCCCTCGATGTTGGCGGCACCATAAGTTTACAGCTCTACCATTTTGGGAAGCAACACGCTGACGGAATACCCGGAATACCGCCGCTAAAGCCCTTAACTTGACAATTTTCCGGGCGTTTCTGTATTCTACCCGTTCGTGTTTTGGACGCTTAAAATACAGATAGTTAACTATGTCAACATACTTTCCCAGCGGCAAGGATCTGGCTGGAACTCGAAAATGGTACGTGGTGGATGCTGCGGGCGAAACGGTCGGGCATCTAGCCTCTGAAGTTGCTTCGATCTTGTCTGGCAAGCGCAGTCCGAAATGGACCCCTTTTATGGACATGGGCGACCACGTCATCGTCATCAATGCGCGCAAGGCAGTTCTCAAAGGCAATAAGACTGAGCAAAAAGTTTACCGGCATCATACGCGATATCCCGGAGGTCTCAGGGAAGTCCCGGCGAAGGAGATGTTTGCCAAACGTCCGGAGCGGGTGATAGAGCTGGCGGTCAAGGGCATGTTGCCAAAGACCAAGCTCGGTAAGGCGATGGCAAAGAAACTGAAGATTTACGCCGACGCCGATCACCCACACATCGCTCAGCGCCCGCAGGCCTATGGATTAACATCCCTGTGGCCGAAATTCAGTACTATGGAACGGGACGCCGAAAGACATCAACCGCCCGAGTGTATTTGCGGCCGGGCGGCGGCGAGGTGAAGATTAATCGCAAGTCATTCGACCAGTATTTTCCCAACGAAACCCTGAGAATGATTATTCGCCAGCCGTTGCACTTGACGGAAACAGTTAACAAGTTTGACATCCTGGTCAATGTCAATGGCGGTGGGCCGGCGGGCCAGGCGGGCGCGATTCGCCACGGCATCACGCGCGCGCTGCTAGAATTCAATGCGGATCTCAGACCCACTCTAAAACATGCCGGCTTAGTAACTCGCGATCCGCGCATTAAAGAGCGAAAGAAGTACGGACAAAAGGGCGCGCGCAAGCGCTTCCAGTTCTCAAAACGATAGAAGAATTTGGAATTTAGAATTTGGAATTTAGAGTTTTTAGACCGGAGTTCGATTGCATTGCATTAGGTTAGCAATCCGCAAATTCGAAATCCTAAATTCAAAATTCTAAATTCATAGACCATTGTCGCAACTCGAGTTGGTTGGTAGGTAGTAAAAGGAGTTGCGGCGAGTACATTAAACCAATTCACGAGAAGGAGATTTTAGTTTGGTTTCAGTCACAATGAAGGAGCTGCTGGAGGCTGGCGTACACTTCGGCCATCAGGTTCGCCGTTGGAATCCCAAGATGAAAGAGTTTATCTTCGGCGAACGCAACGGCATTTACATTATCGACCTTCAGAAGACGCAGCGAATGTTTCGCGAGGCCATTGGTTTCGTGACCAATTTGATTGCTGAAGACCGTGGCAAGACGGTTCTCTTTGTGGGCACGAAGCGACAAGCCCAGGAAGCAATTCGCGAAGAGGCCGAAAGATGCGGTCAGTACTACGTCAATCAACGTTGGCTCGGTGGGTTGCTGACAAACTTCCAGACGGTGCAGAAGTCGATCAAGCGTCTGAAAGAGCTGGAAGCAATGCAAACCGATGGGCGCTATGAAAAGATGACCAAGAAGGAGCGCATCAAACTTGACCGGGAACGCGAGAGTTTGACCAAGAACCTTTCCGGTATAAAGAGTATGACGCGTCTGCCGGACGTGGTATTCATTATCGATGTCAAGAAGGAAGAGATTGCTGTTGCGGAAGCAAACCGTCTCGGCATTCCGATCGTCGCAGTGGTTGATACCAACTGCTCACCTGAGCGGATCGACTATGTGATTCCGGGCAACGACGACGCCTTGCGCGCAGTCCGGCTGTTCGCCTCGCGTATCTCGGATGCGATTCTTGAAGGACAACAGATCGCTACCGAGGGCGGTGTGGTCGCCGCAGAACAGAGGGCGGCGGAAGAGTTGGCTGCAGAGCAAGAACGGACCGACGCAACTGTGGAAACCCCAGACTCTGAGTCGAGCGGCAGCGCCAGCCAGGCTGGGCCGGCTATCTCTCACAATGGTGAAACGGCTGAGGGCTGCGTTTTTCATTAAGGGCGCGCTGAAAGTTAAACGAGACAGGACAAATGTTGTAATCATCGGAGAAATTTGTAGTCATGGCAGAAATAACAGCAGGTGCAGTAAAACAGCTTCGCGAGAAAACCGGCGCCGGAATGATGGAATGCAAGAACGCGCTGGTCGAAGCGGAAGGCAACGAAGAGCGGGCAATCGACATTCTTCGCAAACGTGGCCTGGCGTCCGCCAAAAAGCGAGAAGGCCGAATTGCCTCAGAGGGGATTGTCGGTTCGTACATACACATGGGCGGAAAAGTTGGCGTGCTCGTGGAGGTTAACTGCGAAACAGATTTTGTCGCTCGTGGCGATGAATTCCAGCAACTCGTTAAAGACATTGCGATGCATGTCGCCGCCGCCGAACCACGCTATGTAACGCGTGAAGATGTGCCTGCGAGTGATCTGGAAAAGGAACGCGAGATTGCGCGCGCGCAAGCGAAGAATGATCCTAAGAACGCCAGTAAACCCGATCAGGTGATCGACAAGATTGTCGAAGGTCGTCTCAACAAGTACTACGAGGAGACGGTTTTGATGGACCAGCCCTTTGTTAAGGACCCCGCTAAGACCGTTGGCGAATTGGTCACCGAGAAGGTCGCAAAGACCGGCGAGAGGATTACGATTCGCCGTTTCACGCGCTACAAGATGGGTGAAGGCATCCAACGCCGCGGTGAGGATTTTGGCGGCGAAGTAGCCTCGCTCTTAGGGTAACTCCATAGTCGAAGCGTATTGGTCTTGGTTTTGGTCGGCTGAAATAAGATCACATGGTCGCTAACGAATCTAAAAGCCCCGCTAAGGATCTAGCCTATCGCCGGGTGCTTCTAAAGATCTCTGGCGAAGCTCTGATGGGTGAGCAGAACTACGGCATCGACGTCGATGTTGCGCGATCTGTAGCCGGTGAACTCAAGGAGGTCGTCGATCTGCGCGTGCAGGTTGCTGTGGTAGTTGGTGGCGGCAACATCTTTCGCGGCGTTTCCAGGAGTGCCGGCAACATGGATCGTTCCTCCGCCGATTACATCGGCATGCTGGCTACGGTGATGAATGCGGTGGTGTTGCAAGACGCTCTGGAAAAACTTGCCGTCCAGACCCGGGTTATGTCTGCCATCGACATACCGCAGTTGGCCGAACCTTTTATCAGACGGCGCGCTGTGCGCCACCTGGAAAAGGGACGCGTCGTCATATTTGCAGCGGGCACGGGCAATCCATATTTCACAACCGATTCGGCTGCAGCATTGCGTGCTCTCGAGATTAAGGCCGACATCATACTAAAGGCGACAAAGGTTGAAGGCGTTTACTCGGCCGATCCGATGGCCGACGATAAGGCTGAGTTGTACAATTCAATTACCTATCAGCAGGTCCTGGAGCGACAGTTACGGGTGATGGATGCGTCGGCGATTTCGCTTTGCATGGATAATAAGCTCCCTATAATTGTTTTCAACATGCGCAAAACCGGTAACATCCAGCGAGTCGTGAGCGGTGAAAAAGGCGTGGGGACTCTCGTTGGATTCTAGTTTGAAGTGTGGGCGTTCGAGTCTTAGTCTCTCCGGGCCACCAGCTTCACGCTTTATTTCTCGTCAGACCGAAATAGACCCTTGCGGAGCAAAGTTATGAGCGAGAAAGATGTTATCAAGGATACGCGGCCACGGATGGACACGGTGATTGACGACTTTCGCCGGAAGCTCGCAACCATCCGCACCGGTCGCGCGGCCATTAGTCTTCTCGACAATGTGATGGTCGACTACTACGGCACCATGACACCGCTTAATCAGATGGCTTCCGTACACGCGCCCGAGCCACAGATGTTGACAGTCCAACCTTGGGATCAGTCGCAGTTGGGCGCCATCGAAAAAGCCGTCCGCGGTGCTGATCTCGGTTTGAACCCTTCAAACGACGGCAAACTCGTCCGCATTCCCATCCCACCGCTGACGGAGGAACGCCGCAAACAGCTCGCCAAGCAGGTGCATGAGATTGCTGAGGATCATCGCACAGCAACTCGAAACATTCGCCGCGACGCTAATGAACGACTAAAAAAGCTATTGAAGGACAAGCAAATCTCTGAAGACAACGAGCGCGACGGTCTGGAGGAGATTCAAAGACTTACCAATACTTACATCGGTAAGATCGACGAACTAACCAAGTCTAAGGAGCATGAGATAACCAACGTCTAGACTAGGAGCCTGTCGGAAAAAGCTGAGTCGCGACATACGTGAAGCTGATTCCCGGGTGCAGGATGAATTCTATTGATCACGACCTTTCTTCACTCCATAGGAGTGAGTTTCACTCCATATGAGTGAGATGTTTATAGACTGGTACCTAAGAATTTCCAGGCGCGGTTCGGAGGGGCGGAATGAAACTAGATTGGTACTTGTCGAGTTGAGTTCCGCCCCTCCGAACCGCGCCGGATGTTATTGGTCCTTTGAGCTATAAACATATCACCCCTATGGGGTGAAACCTGCGCCTCTTTGCGCCAGCGAGCATTCCAGGACTTATAGACAGATTGATGCCAATTGCGTCAGAACAAGTAAAGATCCAACTCAATGAGCGCGAGAGTGTGACTGCCGTCCTCTACGGTGCTTCAAAGGGGAATCGTAGCAACCTCACGGTGATTCTAGGTCACGGAGCGGGAGCGAACCAGTTGAGCGGATTCATGCGGCTTTTCGCGGGCGGTCTTGCTGCTCGAGGCCTCGATACCATGACCTTCAACTTTCTGTATACGGAACAGGGCCGCCGTTCTCCTGATCCGAAACCGCGGCTCGAGTCGTGTTATGCGGCGGTGATCAAGACCGCGCTGGAGCACAAGAAGCTGAAACGCAACCGACTGGTTATCGGCGGAAAATCGATGGGGGGCCGCATCGGTTCACAGGTTGCCGCAAACCAAGCCTCAGTCAACGAGTGGGACGGCAGGCTAGCGGGCCTGGTCTTTCTTGGCTATCCCCTGCATCCCCCGGGCAAGCCGGAGCAGCTACGCGACAAGCATCTCAAAGAAATTCCTGCTCCGATGCTTTTCGTGCAAGGCACGCGCGACGCGTTTGGCACGCCCGACGAATTGCGTGAAGTGATCACGCGGCTTCGTATACCGGCAACGCTGCACGTCATAGACGGCGGAGATCACTCTTTCAAAGTTCCCAAAAGCTCCGGCCTCTCACAGGAGCAAGTCTACGAGTCAGTCATGGACGAGACCGTCAGTTGGCTACGTTCAAGATAAAAGCCACATTTGACATTTCGGTTGTTTGAGAAACGATTCGGGCCGCCAATTATGTGGCGGCCCGGTTTTTCTCTGTGGTGAGGAAACTAGTTGGGAATCGCAAAGACGTCATCACCAAGCTGTTGATTGAGCTTAACGTCTTTCACGTTGTAGTCCGCAAAAAAAGCACCCTGAGGCATCTCCAAGCGCTGCGAGAAGCTGATCGGCACGAGTACTCCTTCGAATTCCTTAAACTTCTTGTGCTCGGTCCCAAACGTGTAACCGTTATACCCGATCAAAAAACTCATTATTCGTCCAGTGGCTGGATCTACATAAAATTCAGTCGCATTACCATCTGGGTCACTGATGCGAAACCCGCGCAACTTCTTTTTGTCAGGAACCGCTGTGATTTTGTAACCGGGTTGGTCAAACTTACTCAGCACCGCCAGTCCAAATTTGCTGGCGGGAGGCAGCTCGACGCCGGGTAGCGAGCTGTAGGACTGCTGACCGTCATAAATCTGCTTGAAACTAACCGCAGGTCGCGCGTCGATTTCGATGCGCAACTTGTCACCGGAGGTAGCAATTACGAATCCACCGGGTATCGACTGAGTTGAATTCGGCGCAAATAACTCCACCGAACCCCTCAACACCATGCTCTGAACTTTGCGGAATTTTTCGCCACCCTGCGCGGTAAACGCCGCTCGGGCCAGGTCTTCCGGTGTGGTGGAAGCCGTGATGGTTACGGCAGCGTTTTTGCCGTTGCCGGCGGCTTTAGTGCTGGGGTCCCCCTGCCCGAATGAGACCACCGCGGTCAACAGGACAAAAACAGACGCTAAGGAAGGGGTCAGCAATACTTTCCTCATTATCAGGGGGTTCCTTTCAAGAGACTACTGACCCGTACGTAAACCAATTAGCTTTGGTTTCGCTAGAAGTTGAATCTTAGCGCAGCGGTAATCCGGCGGTTGCCCGCTCCGGCGCTCCCGCCGCCAAATCCGCCGAATCCACCGAACGAACCCTGGAGCCCCAAGCTCTGGCCAAAAGAGGACGAGGACAAGTTGCCAACCGGCGGAGTAAAGTTTACGTGGTTCAAAATATTAGAGAAATTGATCGATAGATTAAGGCTGTAGCGCTTGGCCTCAGTGCCGCCGCCTGGAGGCGCGATGCCCACACCGCCACCGCGTCCACCCTCGCCGCCACCGCCACCGCGCGGACCACCACCGCCGCCGCCAGGTCCGCCGCCGCCAGGAATGCGCGGTATATTCTGTGCCACACCACCTTCCCGACCGCCACGACCACCTTCAGCACCCTGTCGACTTTGCCCTCCTTGACCTCGATTCCCGGCTGCCCGGCTGCTAGCCAACGTGCCGAAGCTCCAAGTCTTGCCGACTCGGAGATTGACTGAGACATAGCCCGGACCCTGGCCAAAGTTTCGGGGGATCAATGCTTCGCCAGGCGCCGGCCTTAGATTGAAGTTGCCAAATCGAGTGCAAACAATGTTCGCGGGGGGATGATTGCAATCAACGCCGGCTGGAGCGAAGGAGGGACGCTCGGTAAACACGCGGTCAAGATTGGTGTCCTGCCCTGTGGTGATATTGAAAGGCCTGCCCGAACTCAAAGTGATTAAGGGATTCAGACTAACCTGCCATGGCAAGTTCACGCTGCCGAACATACTGAAGCGGTGCCTAACGTCAAACGCCGCGCGTCCGTATTCTCCGGTAAAGTCATAAGAATTGACAGGGAACAGACTCCCTCCCTGTCCGTCGGTGTCGTTTTGAGTCTTGCTCAGCGAATAGTTTGCAGAGAACGAGATCGTTCTATTGAACCGATTGTTGAATCCCACAAAGAACTGATTTTGATCAAACCGGCCACTCGACTCGTACTGATAGAGCTCGCCGATATTGCCGAAGGGCCGTGTGCCGTTTGGGTTGGATGCGGTAATTGAACCAGGAAGCGGCGCATTAAGATCGCGCGCTCGGATCACATGTTGGACGTGACTGGTGTAGAAGCCGACAAACACTGTGAATTTGTATGGCAGTTGGCGCTCAACCTGTACTCCGCCAAGGTAGACCGTCGGCGCTTGAAGAGTATCAGCAACACTCCACCTGATCTGGCGCCCAACAAGCAATAGACCGGCGGTGGACGGCAAACTCGGAAACGCATCGAGTGGCGTAGGCACGGGTGGAACGTATACGCCGCTTTCATAGAGCGGGCGTTCACTCACAAAAAACTGTTGCGTGCCGTTTGCACTAAAACGATTTGCCTGCAGGGTGTTAGATTCACTGAAACGATTATAAAAGACACCGCCACCGGCGCGAATAACCATTTTTGGTGGACGAGTTGCGTTTGCCGCGCCCGGGGACCAGGCTACGGCGACGCGCGGAGCAAAATTCAGCGGGCTATGAATGTTGGTTTGGTTTTCGTAGCGGAGGCCGAAGCTGAATGTCAAATTCGGCTTCACTCGCCAGTCATCCTGAGCGTAAAGGCCAAAGTCTACCTGGCTCACACCGGCCTGAGGATCTCCGCTCGAAATATTAAACTGTGCCGCACCGCCCCCAATTGCCCGGATTTGTAATGGAGTTAGGCCTTGCTGCTGCCCGAGAAGGGTCCGTCTATATCGTTCGAGACTGTCCACAAAGATTGGCTGAGTAATGATTGGAATATTGTTGGCGTCCAAAGTTGGAACGAACGCGCCTGCGAAGACATAGGTGCCGCCAAAGTTATTCGGGTTAATGTCGTTGATGCTCACCCCGCGTATTCGACCGCCAAACTTAAGCGCGTGACTTCCCTTCTGCCAGGCCAAGAAGTTCTGCAACTCCCAACTCTTGTTCGTGTTCACAACGTGGCCTACTTGAGAACCACCGCTGATGAATGCACCACTAACATTAGTTACCGGAATGCTGTTGTTGCCAAGACTTTCAGAACTGTTGTGCGAGTATTGGAAACGCGTTTCATCAATCATTGTTGCGTTCAGCACTGCAGTTTCAGTCAACTGAAAATTCTGCTGCGTCGAGAAATTGGTATAAGCGCGTTCCGGCAGAGAGAATCCACCCACACCGCTGTTCTCGGAATTGTTATGACTGTAACTGTAACGTGCGATTAGCGTGTTGTTGGCATTCAATTGGTAGTCTAAACGTGGGCTAAAAGTCGTGCTGCGTCTGGGGGCGACTACACCGAAGCCAAGAAACTCAGGATTGAGATCTGAGTCAAGAACGGTAGCTGTGACCAACTCGTTATCATCAGTCTCACGTCGCTGGAAATCGAAAAAGAAAGAAGCCTTCTTCTTTACTATCGGGCCGCTCAAGTTCCCACCGTACTGTCGTACTTGAAAAGGAGTGCGCGTGACCGAGAACGGATTTCGTGAGTTCAAACTTTCATCTTCAAAATTGAAGAACGAACTGCCTCGCATTTTGTCCGTTCCAGGCCGTGTCAAAATATCGATACGCCCTGAAGGCTGATCATTTTCCGCGGCGAAAGGGTTCTGGTTGATGCGAATCTCGCGAATTGATTCCTTGGGGGGAAGTCGGCCGCCGGAAAACCCATCGATAAAGATCTGTCCACCGTTTGGTCCCACCGAAGGTCCTGCGAGTGCCTGGAGGGCTGCGGCAAGTTCATCCGGATCGTCCGGCAAAGCATCGAGATCCTTACCGGTGATAAGAGTCTGATTGGCGTTACCGGTCGCCTCTGTGTTTAAGGGCGTGTCTGCAGCGACGGTTACCTTTTGCTCCTCGATAGTGACTCTGAGAGTAATGTCCAGCGACTGGCGCTGTCCGGCCGTTAAGTTGACCTCGGCTGCGTCGGACTCTTTTGCGCGCCGCCCTCGTCAATAAGCGTTACAGTCGCACCCACCAGCGCGGCGCCAAACTCGTCCGCCACGAGACCGCGCAAAGAGCCGCGATTTTGTTGGGCGGTCAGAACCGTAACTGAAAAGGCAGCGACAAGCACTACACCTAAAATGTTTCGCAAAGTTAGATTGATAACATTCATGATCAGAACCTGGGACTAGTCTGTCCATTCTCGTCGAGGAGATTTAAGTTTTGGGGGCGGACCACAAGCTCACCCTGAGAGGATTCGCAAGCAGCTGAGACTCTACGGCAAGCCAATGCCGAACGAAAAGCCGGTGCCGAGACCGGCCGCAGGGTTAGGGGCCGACTGGCCAGCGCCTGCTTGTTGTTGCCGCGCCGCCACCATATTCAAGAGCGTGTCGGCTCCAGTGACTAACGCGATCGCGGTTAGTCTGGATGGATCAGTACCCTGCGTGCTGGAAACCATGATTGTGTCGCCAACCTTAATATCGGCGATGGAAACAGTTGGTAAGCGCTCAAGC
>WNGA01003743.1_pt1 | contig 24311 bp, 23 predicted proteins | sample 5400061 | NCBI WGS metagenome assembly WNGA01 (sample SAMN13153366, study PRJNA577476) | soil metagenome | isolation source: 100 cm soil or saprolite under grassland replicate 2 | place: USA:California | collected 2016-06-15 | reverse complement strand
GCGACCGCGAGCCGGAAGTCGATCGTCCTGATCGGCGACTCGCATGCGCAGGAATGGTTGCCGCCGCTGTTGCGTCTCGCGAAGCGGGACGGCTGGGTCCTGATTCCGCTCATGCGTCCGGGTTGCCTGCCCCAGACGTGGCTCACGGACATCGGCCTCGACCTGTGCCGAGCGTGGTACCGCTGGGTAGTCGGGCAGGTTCGCACGCTGCGGCCGAACGTGACGCTCGTGACCGGGGCGCTGAGCGACGCGTGGGGAGCGGAGGTTCCGCCGGCTGTAAACGGGATGCTCACACTGGCAAAGACGGTACGCCCGGTATCCGGGCGCGTTGTCATCATCGGAGATCCCGAGGCGTTGCGGCGTGACCCCCTCGATTGCCTGCTGTCTCGCCGCGCGTCACTTCGCAGCTGCATGGCGACGTGGTGGCCTAGGCGCCTCGAGGCCTACGACGCCGTCGCAAGGCGCGCCGCGCGGGCGGGCCTCGGCTTCCTGGACACGCGCGGCTGGTTCTGCTTCGACCGCCGCTGCCCTGCGGTGATGGGTCGAACGATCGTCTACTTCGACCGCCACCACGTCACGGCCGAGTACGCCCTCCGCCTCACCGCCGTCTTCCGCGCCGCGTTCAGGCGCGCGATCGCGAACCGAAGCGCGTGACCCCGCCCGCGGCGCGGCTTGCCGCGCCGCTCACTCACCGATGATCGAAGCAGCTCGCCGCCGCAGGCCGACCAATGCGAAGCGTCGGAGGCGCGAGCCCCGAGCGCGAGCGAAGCGAAGCGAGGGACAAGTCAGTGGAAAGCGAAGCGGACGAGGGACAAGTGGGCGATCGTGGATTCGAACCACGGACCTCCGCCTTATCAGAGCGGCGCTCTAACCAACTGAGCTAATCGCCCGCGAGTCGCATAGTAGCCGCGGTTCGCGGGGCGTCAGTGGAGCGTGTCGGTGCGCCGGCAGTACTCGGCGACCGCGAGCAGGAAGCTGCCGCTGCGCGCGAGCTCGGAGAGGGTTCCCTTCGTGTCGTCGTCGAGCTCCGGGCCGTGCGCGAGCCCCATCAGGAACCCGCCGAGGCGGCCCGCCTGTTGCAGCTCCGCCATCCGGAGGAAGATGCGGCGGGTTCGGTCGTCTTGCGAGATCGCCTCGAGCGACTCGAGATCGTGGAGCCAGAGGCTGAGCATCTGGAGACCCAACGCCCCCGCAACGTGTGCGGATACGGCGCCGGGTTTCGCCAACACCGCCGGAGCTAGAATCCCTCGATGATTCACGCGAGCTTGCGGATGACCGGTCAGGCGGGCTGAATGCACGAGATGCAGGTCTACGGCGTTAGCTTCGACCTCGTCGGCAAGCAGCCGATCGTGCTCCTGAAGACGGTCGACGGCAACAAGTTCCTGCCGATCTGGATCGGCCATTCCGAGGCGGCCGCGATCCTGATGAAGCTCCAGAACGCATCGGTGCCGCGGCCGATGACGCACGATCTCGTAACGGAGATCCTGCGCGAGCTCGACGCGCAGGTGACGCGGGTAGCCGTTACCGAGCTGCGCGAGAACACCTTCTACGCGCAGGTGACGGCGATCGCGCTCGCGGTGCGCGCGTCGGCACCGATCTTCGTCGCCGACGAGGTGATCGAGGAATCGGGGATCGAGTTCGAGGGCGAGGGCGAGCCGGCGAACGAGGACGTCGAGGCGAAGGTGTCCGAGTTCCGGGAGCAGCTCGACACGCTCACGCCCGACGACTTCGCAACGGGTCCCGAGGACGAGTAGCTAGTCCGCGAGCTCGCGCTTCGTCAGGTCGAGTACGTGCGTGAAGAAGTCGGCGAGTCCTTCCCGCGACAGCGGGCCCCGGTTGACGCGCTGGAGGTACTGGAGCATCCACTCCTCGCGCTCGGGGTCGACGAAGCCGATGCCGCGGCTCTCCTTGTAGTGCTTCAGCCGCGCGACGAGCTGCAGCCGCGCGTTCAGCGCCTCCACGAGCCGCCGGTCAGTGTCGGAGATCTGCTCGCGCGTCTGGCGGATAAAGGAATCGTCGGCGTCCATCGCGGGCGAAGGAGACCATAGGGCTCAGGCGCCGCGCACGGCGCCGTCAGTTGTAGATCCGGATCGTGAAGCCGAAGGGGTGCATCGCGAACAACCGCGTCGCCACCCACATCGGCACGCGGACGCAGCCGTGGGATGCGGGCCACGGGGGGACGTCCGGATAGCCGTGGATCGCGAACCCGCGCAGGAAGTAGACGGGGTAGTAGAGGACCCAGCTCCAGCCGGCGACCCGGCTGTAGACGTGCCAGGTCCCGAGCGGCGTGTTGCCCGTTGCTCCGGTCGACACCTGGACGACGAGCTCGACGCGGCCGTTCCGGACCTCGAGCAGGACCTGGCGCGCCTTGTCGATCTCCACGTGCGTGCCGCCGTAGCGTGCGTGAGGGATTCCCGCGCGCGAGAGGCGGCGCCAGAACGTGGCGTCGACCTCCCCCGTTCGCGGGAGCCCGTTCACCTTCTGGAAGGCGAGCACCGCGTCGTAGGTGTCCTGCGCGTAGTAGCCGTCGGTCCCGAGCAGTGCGTAGCGCAGCTCGTGGAGGCGCTGCTCCAGCATGCGCACGCTGCCGCCGCGCGACCCGAGCTCGAGCGACGTCAGCCGGACGACCGCTTGCAGCGCGCGTGAGCGCGCCTCGAAGCCTGCTGCGGGCGTGGTCGTGATCCGGATCCGCAGCGCCGCCGGCAGCCGTGTATCGAGCCGTACACGGCGCGCCCGACGGTCCGCGAGGAGCGTCCGTCCGCGCCAGACGCGGATCCGCAGCGAGCCGGCCGCGGCGGGGACGAGTCGCGCGACGACGGCGAACGGGGCGCCGAGGGCACCCGAGCCGACGAGGCGGACCGCGAGCTGCGGCCGAACCGTCGTCGCCTGTGCCTCCGAGTTCGCGTCGAGCCACCGCGCGACGTACGGGCCGGGCAAGCGGATGCGCCGGGTCACGCTGAACGTCCCGTCGCTTCGCGTGCGGGCGGTTGCGAGGAAGCTGCCTCCGGCAAGGACGACCACCTGCTGGCCCCCGGCTGCAGGCACGATCGCGCCGCGGAAGGTCAGCCGGTGCCGGAAGCCGACGAGCTTCGGCAGGCGAAGAGCAACGCCGCGCGAGACGATGTCGACGACGCTCTCGCCGTTCGCGTCCACGTGCCACGCGCCCGCAGCGAACGTGTGCGTGACCTGTTCGCCGTCCGCGACCGAGCCGTCGCCGAAGCCCCAGTGCACCGCGCCGCAGGTCGAGGTGAGCGTCACGGTCAGCGGCGCCGCGCCGGCCGACGCGCTCGACCGGTAGCACTCCGGGTTCGCGGTCGCGCCGCCGGGCGCGGCGAGCGTCGCGACAGCGGAAGCGGCGAGCAGCCGGACGACGACGACGCGCATCCTCGCTCAGGATAGGGAGGGGTCAGGTCGTAACGGACACGGCGAGCGCGATCGCATTGAACGATCCGTGCAGGATCATTCCCGGGACGACGCTTTCCTGGCGGGCGCGGATGTAGGCGAGGCCGACGCCGAGCGCGAACAGGACGGGAAGCCCCTCGACCAGGCCGTGTCCGAGCGCGAACGCCAGCGCGGTGACTCCGATCGCCCACGACTCGCCGAAGCGGCGGAGGAGCGAGAAGCCGAGCCCGCGGAACGTCAGCTCCTCCGTGATCGGGGCCACGAGCACGACGACGACGGCGTTGGCGAAGAACGGGAGCGCCCGCGCCGATTCCCACCTGTCGGGCGTCAATCCCTGCTCCTTGCCCGGGTCGAGGAACGGGGAGAGCAGTCCGCCCAGGACGTAGACCACGCAGAGCACCGCCAGCATCAGGCCGAAGGAGCCGGCCCAGCTTCGCGGGCGGCGAAGGGCCAGCGCGGAGCGGTCGAAGCGCGCGAGGAAGAGCACGATCGCGAGCATCACCGCGAAGAACACGGCGGACGCGACCGCGGTCTCGTACCGGTAGAGGACGTCCTTCGGGTTGCTCTCGCCGCTGAAGCGGGCCGCGTAGTTGACGCTCGCGAGCACGCCGACGAGCGTCCCCCAGCCCGCGAGCCGGTTCACGCCTGCCCTCGCGCGGTCGCGACCGCAGCTCTTCGTTGACCGCCGGTCACGACGCGCGGATCATAGAGACGCGATGCCGCGGTACTTCACCCCCGACGAGGCGAACGCGGCGCTCGAGCAGGTGCGCCCGCTCGTCGAGCAACTCGTCGAGCACCGTCGCGACCAGCAGCGCGCGCACGACGCGCTTCGGGAGCTCGAGTCCAAGATCGCCGGCAACGGCGGTGAGATCGACGCGCAGCAACTCGCGGATCTCGCGGCCGCTCTCGACCAGGCGCGTGTTGCCGTTGCACAGTGCGTCAACCGGATCCACGGCCTGGGCGCGATCGTCAAGGACCTCGACTCGGGTCTCGTCGACTTTCCGGCGCGGTATCGCGGCGAGGAAGTGCTCCTGTGCTGGCGCCTCCCCGAGCCGGAGGTTGCGTTCTGGCACGGCCTCGACGAAGGCTTCGCAGGACGCAAGCCGCTTCCCTTCGAATAAGGGACGCATGGAGATGTGGGAACGCAGCCTGATCGCGGCTGCGGTGATCCTGATCGCGGCGCTGTCCGCGATGCTCGTCGACCGGGCGATCGCCCGCCGTCAGCTCGCGCCGGAGGTCGCCACGCGCTACCGCGTGCTGCGCCGCAGCGTGATGACGGCAATCGTCGCCGTGGGCCTGCTCTCGGCGCTGCTCGTGATCCCGCAGGTGCGCGCGATCGCGGGCGGCATCCTCGCCTCGGGCGCCGTCCTCGGGCTGATCGTCGGCTTCGCCTCACAGCGCACGCTCGGCAACTTCGTCGCCGGGATCCTGATCGCGTTCACGCAGCCGCTCCGCCTCGGCGACCGCGTGCGCCTCGGTGAGGTCGACGGGGTCGTGGAGGAGATCGGCCTCACCTACACCTGGATCCGCGCGGCGGACGAGTCTCGTTTCGTCGTCCCGAACGAGAAGCTGGCCTCGGATACCATCCGCAACTTCACGATCCGGAGTCCGGAGAAGGTCGCGGAGGTCACGGTGCAGGTCCCGCTCGCCCAGGATCTCGACGCCGTCGTCGGTGCGCTGGGCGCCGAGACGGACGCCGAGGTGTTCGTCAGCGCGCTCGACGGCGCTGCGACCGTGACGGTCCGGAAGCGCGCATCGTCGGAGGCGGACGCGCGTCGCCTCGAGCGCGAGCTCCGGCTCCGCGTGCAGCGTGCGCTCCGCGCCGCGGGCGTCTTCGCATGAGCCCGTCGCGCCGCCGCGACCGCGCGCGCGACGTCGAGGTGGAGCTGTTCAGCGGTCGCCGCCGTCGTGCACGGCGCAAGGCCCGCATGACGCGCCGTCGCCGCGTCGGCCTGATCGGCTCCGCGCTGATCGCAACGATCGCGGTGGTCCTCGCCACAGTCGGTTTCGGCGGCGCCGTGGCGTTCACCTCGAGCTGCGACCTCTCGTCGCTCCGGCCGACGGCGATCGGCGAGAACACCTTCGTCTATGCGGCAGACAACTCGCTGCTGGGTGTGATCCCCGCGGAGAAGAACCGGACTCCCGTGCCGTGGAACCGGATCAGCCCGTGGATGCCGCGTGCGACGGTTGCGATCGAGGACAAGCGCTTCTGGAAGCACGGCGGCATCGACCCCACGGGAATCGCGAGGGCGGTGGTCGAGGACGTTCGCGCGGGCCGCGCAGTGCAGGGTGGGTCGACGATCACGCAGCAGCTCGTCCGCAACCTCTACATCTCGCGCGAGCGCACCGTCCAGCGAAAGGTGAAGGAGGCCTGCCTGGCGATCAAGCTCAGCCGCAAGCACTCAAAGCACTGGATCCTGACCGAGTACATGAACGCGGTCTACTACGGCAGCCAGGCCTATGGCATCGAGGCCGCAGCGCAGACGTACTTCTCCCGGCCGGCTAAGACGCTCACGCTTCGGCAGGCCGCGCTGCTCGCGGGGCTCCCGCAGGCGCCCTCCGACTACGATCCGTTCCGGAATCCGGAGCGCGCGCTGGTCCGCCGCAACGAGGTGCTGCGGGCCATGCTCTCGACGGGCTCGATCACTTCCGACCAGTACGAGGCGGCCGTTCGGAAGCGCGACCTGGGGCTGAAGCCGGGCCGCGTGTACAAGGACATCCGCCAGCCGTACTTCTTCTCCTACGTCCGGGAGGAGCTCAACCGCGTGTACGGCCCCGCACGCGTCCGCACCGGCGGCCTGCGGGTGTATACGACGATCAACCCGCGCTTCCAGCTGGCCGCGCGGCGTGCGATTCGCGAGACGCTGTACCTCAGCTCCGACCCCGCCGCGGCGGTCATCTCGATCAATCCCGCCAACGGCGCGATCAGGGCGATGGAGGCGAGCTACCCCGGCCGCAGGAAGAACCAGTTCAACCTGATCGCACAGGCGCACCGGCAGGCGGGCTCGACGTTCAAGGCGTTCGTCCTCACCGCGGCGGTCGCAGCCGGGATGGACCCCGAGTCGACAAGCTACCTCTCGGCGCCGTTGCACTACGAGACACCCAACTGCTACGGCGCCTCGAGCTGCAGCTGGGACCCGGAGACGTACGACCACACGTACGTCGGCGGCATCTCGGTCGCGTCCGCGACGCTGCGCTCCGACAACACCGTCTACGCGCGGCTGACGCTCGACGTCGGGCCCGAGAACGTGGCGCGCATGGCGACGAAGCTCGGCGTGCGCACGAAGCTCTCGGTCGACGGCGCGTACGTTCCCTCTCTCGGCCTGGGCTCGATCGCCGTGACGCCTCTCGACATGGCCTCGGCGTACGCGACGCTGGCCGCGGGCGGCGTCTACTCGCGGCCGATGGCGATCAAGCGGGTCATGCTTCCGAACGGCGACGTCGATCGCCGCTGGGGAAGGCCGACCCGGCGCCGCGTGATTTCCGACGGCATCGCGTACGAGGTGACGAAGATCCTCGAGCAGAACATGCTCGCCGGAACAGGGGTCGGCGCCTATTTCGGCCGGCCCGCCGCGGGCAAGACCGGCACCACCGACGACCATGCCGATGCGTGGTTCTGCGGCTACACGCCGCAGCTCGAGACGACCGTCTGGGTCGGCTACCCGGCCGCCGAGATCCCGATGGAGAGCGTGCACGGGATCTCCGTCGCCGGCGGGACGTTCCCGGCGGAGATCTGGCGCCGCTACATGCAGTCGGCGCTCGACAGTACGCCGACGCTGAGCTGGCCGCAGCCGAGGCAATGGCCGACGTACACCTCCTGGTCGGGGGAATGGCAGTGGTCGGGATCGTCCTACGCCGACACCAACAGCGACTCGAGCTCGGGCGACTACTACTCGCCGCCGGCGACCACCGAAGAGGCCGCCCAGACGCCGGCGCCGGCGCCGAAGCCGGAGCCGAAGCCCGAGCCGAAGAAGCCGAAGGAGCCGAAGGCGCCGCCTCCGACGACGCCGCCTCCCCCGCCGCCTCCGAGCGAGCCGCCGTCTGCGGGCTCGATCGTCGGTCCCTAGCGCCGCCGCGCTTCTCGCGGGCGGCGCGGTTCTCGGACTCGTCGCCGCAGCGTCCGCACTCGGCTGGCTCGACCACTCGCCGCTCGTTCCGCGTGCCGGAGGGCATCCGGACGGTCGTACCGCTCTCGCGTGGTGGTTCCTCGCGCTGCTGGCGTCGGCGTTCGCGGCCTACGCCGTCGGCGTCGCGCTCGTGCGACGCCGGGCGCCGCCTCTCGCGCTCGTCGGCGCGCTCGCCGCGGCGATCCAGCTCGCGCCGCTCGCCGCGCCGCTCCTGCTGTCGACCGACGCATGGACGTACTGGGACTACGGCCGCATCGCCGCCGTTCACGGCGCGAACCCCTACGACGACCCGCCGCGGTCCTTTCCCGAGGATCCGGCGTTTCGGTGGGTGGGGACCGACTGGCGCGACGACACGAGCGTCTACGGGCCGGCGTTCACGCTCGCGTCGGAGCCGATCGCTCGCGCGGCGGGATCGTCGCCGGACGCGGCTGCGTGGATCTTCAAGTCGCTGGCCGCGGCGGCGTTCCTGGCGGCCGTCGTCCTCGCAGCGCGGCTGTCGCCCAGGCCGGCGCTCGCGCTTGCGTTCGCCGGCTGGAACCCGTTGCTCGCCGTACATCTCGCCGGCGGTGGACACAACGACTCGTGGGTCGCGCTGCTCGTCGTCGGCGCGCTTGCCGCGGGTGCCGCCGGCCGGCGACGGCTCGCCGGCGTCTGCTGGGCGCTCGCGTCGTTCGTCAAGTGGGTGCCGCTGTTGCTCCTGCCGCTGCGGATGCTGGAGGCACGCGCGACACGCCGCCGTGTGGGCCATCTCGGCTTCGGCGTCACGGCGGTCGTCGTGGCCGCGCTCGCGACCTGGCGGTACGGGCTCGCGTGGCTCGACGCCTTCGCGACCCTGTGGGGGAGCGCGAACCGCGAGACGCGCTTCGCGTTCCCCCACCGCCTCGAGCAACTCGGACTTCCGGACGCCGTCGCCGTCGCGCTCCTCGCCGCCGCGTTCGTGCTCGCCTACCTCCTGCTCGCGCGCTCGGCGGCGCGGGGGCGCGCTCGGCTCGCGGCGGCGACGGTCGCGCTGCTCGTTGCGACGCCCTACCTCGCGCCGTGGTACCTCGCTTGGGCGGTTCCTCTCGCAGCCGCCGAGGACGACGAGTGGTCCGGGCTCGCGACGCTCGCGCTCGGCGCGTATCTGCTCCGGCAGACCGTGCCGATCTGAAGGCGCCCCTACGGTCGCCCGGCGCGGTGGAAGACGAGCACGCCGCCGTCGTCGAACACGAGTCGCCAGCGCGGGTTCGTGCGCAGCCGTGCCAGTGGTCTCACAGCCCGCCCCGGCGCGACGCTGTCGAGGTAGCTCAGCCGCTTCTCGTCCACGGCGACCCAGGTCGCGTCGCCGAGCAGCGGAAAGCTGAGGAAGCGCCTGCGGGCCGACAGGTGCGCGCCGAGGCTATTGGTCGCGCTGACGACCGCGTCGTCCGGGACGAGCTCCAGTGCGCGTGCCGCGATGCGATCGTGGGCCGAGACGTCGTGGTCGTGCGCATGCGCCTGCGCGCCGCCCGGCAGCGAGCGCCAGACCGGAATCGCACCGAGCGCGTAGTTCGCCGCGAGCGCAGACACGAGTACGAGCGGCGCGGCCCGAAGCGGCCCGACGCGCTTCGCGCCGAAGACGGCCGCGGCGATGAGCGGCGGCACGATCCCGGCGACGTAATGGAAGTGGATCGACTGCTGGGTCTTCGTCTCCGAGAGGAGGTTGAGCGCGAGCTCGGGCGCAGCCGCGAGCGCGATCGGCGACAGCAGGCACAGGCCGGCGAGGGGGACGACGAGCTCGAGCAGGTACTCGAGCCCGCGCCGGTCGAACGCGACGTCGAGCAGTCGCAGCGGGTCGGTGAGGGCGGTTCGCAAGACGCCGCCCGGCGAGCCGCCGATCGGGTCGTACCGTCCCGAGAACGCAGAGCCCTCGGGGCTGAAGTGGGGGATGACGACGCCGACCGCGAGAGCGGTCCACGCGATGCCCGCGACCGCGACGGCAGCGCCGGCCGCGCGCCGCCCGCGCGCGATCGCGTACCACACGCCGAGCGCCGCCAGCACGAGCGGGATCTCCTCCTTCGTCAGCGCCGCCGGCACGGCGAAGGCCCCGAAGCGTGCGAGCCTGTCCTCGTCGAGCGCGTCGATCGCGAACAGCAGGAGCGGCGTCGCGAGTGCGACGGGATGGAAGTCGTCGAGGGTCATCCACGTGGTCGCGGGATAGACGAGGTAGGCGAGCGCGAAGCAGAGCGCGGCAACAGCGCTTCCGAGCTGTCGCGTCGCGAGCCGGTAGACCGGGACCGCTCCGAGGGCGACCGCAACGCATTGCGCGACGAGGAGGAGCTTGGGACTCGGCCAGAGCCACCAGGGCGGCGCGAACGCCACGAGGATCGGATCGACGTGTGCGCCGAGCCGGGTGATCTGATCGCCGTGCAGATCGGTGACGCGCAGCGGGTGGCCGTGCGCCGTCGCCCAGACGGCTTGCGTCATGTTCCCGAGGTCGAACCGGCCCGTCGAGAATGCGTCGTGGCGAAGGACGGCGAGTGTGGAGAAGCCGACGGCGTAGGCGGCGACAGCCGCCCACAGTGCCGTCAGGGGGCCGAGTCGAGCAATTCGCGCCATCGTGCCCCGAGCACCTCCTCGCTCGCGCGGCGACCGTACGCGGTCGCTCCACCCGCCGCGACGCGCTCGGCGAGCGACGCGTCGGCGGCGAGCCTCCGAACGGCTTCCGCGAGCGCATCGGGGTCTCCCGGTGGCACGAGGAGCGCGCTCTCGCCGCCGACGAGGAGCTCGCGGGCGGCCGGCGTGTCCGCGGTGACGACGGGGGCGCCGCACGCGAGGGCCTGGAAGACCTTGTTGGGAATCACTCGCCCCGCCTTCGCAGACGTCCCGAAGATGCCGAGCGCACAGCCGCAGCGGTGGAGCTCCGAAGGGAGCTGCTCGTAGGGAAGCCACGGGACACGGCCGACGTTCGACGGTGCGCCGACGAGCTCCCGCTCGAGCTGGCCGCTGCCGACGATGCGGAACGCGATCTCGGGCGCGCGCCGGGCGGCTTCCACGATCGTCGGCAGCCCGTGCAGCGGAATCAGCTTGCCGACGAACAGCGCGACGAACTCGTCCGGGCGGCGCCATCCCGGTGTGAACAGCCGCTCCTCCGCGCCGACGACGCACACCTCCACGCGTGCCGCTCCCAGGGAGCGGTAGAGCTCGGCCTGCGCCGCGGTGTCCGCGACGACGACGTCCGCGCGTCGCAGCGCGAACCGGTCGACGGCCGTGAGCGCGCGGGCGGCAAGAGAGCCGTGCCGGAAGCGCCGACGATCGCCGACGAGCGTGTCTGCGAGGGAGACGAGCGGGTCGAAGACGACCGGACGCCCGCGCGCCGCCCGCCGCGCCGCCGGCAGGTCGAAATGGCCCGGATAGCCGACGAGGACGACATCGAAATGCTCGCGCGGACGTGCGAGGAGCCGCGCCTCCGCCGCGAGCAGCCGCGGGATCGCGGCGGCGCCGAGCGACCACTTGTGCGTGCGGTCGTCCCACACGGAGACGTGCCGCTCGACGATCTCGACTCCCACACGCCGCAGCGACGAGCGCACGACGGCGATGCGGGGGTACTCGCGCTCGTAGGTTCCGAAGAGCAGGACGCGCAATCAGTTCGCCGCCGCGCTACGCCAGCACCTCGTCGATGCGCGCGTCCTGCGTCTCGAGTGCAGCGGTGCGCTCCGCGTGATGACTCGTCACGAGCTCGCCGAGCAGCCCGAGCGAGAAGAACTGCATTCCGACGACGACGAGTAGCACGCCGAGCGTGAGCAGCGGCCGGTGCCCGATCGCGTTGCCGGCGAGCTTGAGCACCGTGAGATAGACGAGCACGGCAAACCCGATCGCGCCGAGAGCGAGCCCGACGCCGCCGAAGAGGTGCAGCGGCCGGTGCCGATAGCGGCCCATGAAGCTGACGGTGAGCAGGTCGAGGAACGCACGCAGGTAGCGCTCCATCCCGTAGCGCGAGCGCCCGTGCGCACGGGGCCGGTGGTTCACCGGCAGCTCCGCAACGCGGAAACCGCGCTCGTGCGCGAGCACGGGGATGAACCGGTGCAGCTCGCCGTAGAGCGTGAGCCCGCGCACCACCTCCGCGCGGTAGACCTTCAGGCCGCAGTTCATATCGTGCAGGCGCACGCCCGCGACGCGGCTCGCGGTCCAGTTGAAGAGGCGCGAGAGCAGACGGCGAGTAAGCGGATCGCGCCGCTCCGTCTTCCAACCCGAGACGAGGTCGAAGCCCTCGTCGAGCTTGGCGAGGAGGCGCGGGATCTCGGACGCGTCGTCCTGGAGGTCGGCGTCGATCGTGACGACGGTCTCGCCGGTTGCGTGCGCGAACCCCGCGGCGAGGGCCGCGGACTTGCCGAAGTTGCGCCGCAACCGCACGACGCGGACGTTGTCGGTGCGAGCGTGCAAGAGGGTCAGCGCGGCGAACGAGCCGTCAGTCGAGCCGTCGTCCACGTACACGGCCTCCCACTCGCCTGCGAGCGGGTCGAGCGCGGCCTCCAGCTCCTCGTGCAGGAGCGCGACGCTGCGCTCCTCGTTGCAGAGCGGGACGACGACCGAGATCACGGCGCGAGACTAGCCTCTGAGAGATGGCCGAGCTCCTGAGCATCGACGCCGCGCTCGACGCGATCCTCGCCCGCGCGCGATCCCTGGAGGCCGAGGACGTCGCGATCGGGGACGCCGCAAATCGTGTGCTCGCCGACGCCGCGCGCGCCGTCGTCGACCTGCCGCCGTTCGCGAGCTCGGCGATGGACGGCTTCGCGGTCCGCGCGGTCGACACGCCCGGCATGTTGAGCGTCGTCGCCAAGATCGCGGCGGGCCGTCCCGCGAGCCTCTCGCTCGGTCCCGGCGAGGCGATGGGGATCGCCACCGGTGGTGTCGTCCCCGAGGGCGCGGATGCAGTCGTCCCGATCGAGGTCGTCGCCGAGACGGACGGCACGGTCGCGATTTCCGAAGCGATTCCGCCGGGCGCGCACGTTCGGCCGCGCGCCGGCGATATCCGCGCGGGGGAGGTCGTGCTCGATGCCCGCACGCGCCTCGCGCCGGCGCAGCTCGGGGCCGCGGCCGCCGCGGGCATCGACGTGCTCCGCTGCACGCGCCGGCCGAGAGCCGCGGTGCTCAGCACCGGCACCGAGCTTCGCCGGCCGGGCGAGCCGCTCGCGCCGGGCGAGCTGTACGAGGCGAACGCGACGATGCTGGCCGCCGCGCTCGCCGCCGCCGGCGCGGAGGTGGAGACGCTGCCGGCCGTGCCGGACGACGAGCGACGCCATCGCGAGGCGCTCGAGCGCGCGCTGGAGGCGGACCTCGTCGTCACGTCCGGAGGCGTGTCCGTCGGGCCGCACGACCTCGTGCGCGCGATCGAGCGCGACCTGGGCGTGGAGGAGGTCTTCTGGCGGGTCGCGGTCAAGCCGGGCAAGCCGCTCGCGTTCGGCGTTCGCGGCCGAACGCTCGTGTTCGGCCTGCCGGGGAACCCGGTCTCCGCACTCGTCTGCTTCGAGGTGTTCGTGCGGCCCGCGCTGCGCGCGCTCCAGGGCGAGCGGGAGCCGCGGCCGGCGTATGCGGCGGGGACGCTCGCCGCGCCGGTTCGCCGCAACGTGGAGCGCGACGAGTTCGTGCGTGCGCGGACGCGCTTCAGCGACGGCCGTGCGCTGCTCGAACCCGTGCTGGGCCAGGAATCGCACATGATCGCACGCGCCGCGACCGCGGATGCGCTCGTGCTCGCGCCGCGGGGTGAGGGCGAGCTCGAGGCCGGTTCGGCCGTACGCTTCCTGCGGCTGGCCTAGGGCCCTAGCCGTCGCGGACGAGCGCGTCGCCCGCGTCGTCGTCGTGCAGGCGGGCGCGGCGCCGCGTCCGGCTCTCGACCACGAGGCGTCGCAGGGTGCGCCGGAGCGGGCCGAGCGGCGGGCGCTCCCGCCGTGACGGATACGGGCTGTAGCGGCCGGCGCCGATCGCCGCCAGTTGTGCTGCCGCTGCGGCGAACGTCGCCGCGACGAGGAGCACGGTGAACGGGACGTACCCGATCGCGACGAGGGACGCCAGGTACCAAACGGCGTCGAGGCCGAGGTCGAGCCGCAGGGCGAAGGACGAGAAGAGGAGCAGCACGCCTGAGTAACCCAGCACGAGTGTTGCCAAATACGACAACGTTCCTTGCCGCCACTGCGGGAGCCACAGCCACGCGTGCAGCGCCGGCAGGAGGAAGAGCAGCGCGAACGGATTGAGCGCGACCACGACGAGCGAGAGGACCGCGAGGACGAGTAGCGCGGCGGCCTGTCCGCCAAGGACGTCCTTGTCCGAAGCCGGCCGTCGGGGCAGCAGCCGGTCGCGAGAGACGAGCCAGCCGAGCGCGGCGAGCAGGGAGAAGAGAACGAGCCCGGCGACCGGCCAGTCGGTGCCGGCGCTCGACTCGGGCGGCGGCGGGAGCGGATCCCCCCGCGGCCACAGCCCGAGCACGGCCAATCCCTCGAAGACGACGAGCACCCAGAGCCAGAAGCCGAGACGGCTCCGAAAACTGCGGAACGCGGGCGCCAGAGGGATGCGGCGACGGAGACAGAGCGCGAACAGGTCGACGCTCGCCGCCAGGAAGGGCAGCAGCGCCGCGATCAGGACGAGCTCGATCGCCCACCCGCGCACGAGCCGCGCGCCGAGGTAGACGTACGTGGACGTCCCCTGCACCACCTCAGCCGACTCGTCGAGCGAGGCGAGCAGCTGCTGCGCCGAGCTTCCGAGCTCCCCCAGCCGCTTCGCGTTCAGCGCCTCGGTGGTGTCGCCGAACGCGAGCGGCGGGCGGTCGCCGGCCGACGTCAGCGTGACTGCGGCGGTCCCGCGCCTGACGAACGGCGCCTGCTCGTAGAAGCTGAACGGGAAGCCGAGGTCGACGAGCTGCCGCAGCCAGCCGGGGTGTGCGGGCTGGAGGCCGGTCTGCTCGAGCACCCGAGCCGCCGCCGACGCGATCAGGCCTGCGCTCGCAAAGCGCGGGCGCTCTCCCGCGAACTCGAGGCGCGGGCGGCCACGGCCGGCGATCGAGTCGAGGTTGACGACGGCGACGACGTGCTGCGCCGCCGGCGAGTGCTGTGCGAACCAGCGCGCGCCCGCCCCGCCGAGCACGGCTCCGTCCGTCGAGAGGAAGACGATCGTGTGCGCCGGCCGGACGCGGGTAACCGACGAAGGCGTGCCGGAGGCCGCGGCTGGATTGCCGTACGAGCGGGCGAGCTGGAGCAGCGCCGCGGTCCCGGAGGCGTTGTCGTTCGCACCCTGATCGATCCCGGTGTTGTCTCGATGGGCAATGACGACGATGGCCGAGCTGGAGCGGCCGGGCGTGGTCGCGACGACGTTGACGAGCCGGAGCTTGCCGCGGCCGGGGATCCTCGCCTCGAAGGACTCGAGCCGCGGCCGGAAGCCATACGGGCGCAGCTGTCCCGTCAGCCACTGCACGGCCCCCGCGGCGCCCGTCGTGCCGGGCGAGCGGTCCGGGAACTGCCGGGCGAGGTCCTCCGTGAGCGCGACCGCTGCGTCGGCGTCGAACGCAGCGGGAAGGTCCGGCGCCGGCAGCGGCGCGGGGCGAGACACGGTGAACGCTGCGACGAGGAGCGGCAGCGCGACCAGGAGCCAGGTGCCGCGGTAGGCGCGCGCGCTCAGCGGCCGCTCGAGCGACCCTCTGCGCGGCCGGCGCCGCGGGGGCCGGGGCGGGGCGGCCGACATCCGGGGCTATAGTAGGTGGACGGCCCGTCAACCCGTCGTCCGGCAGGCAACGGACATGCCCGATTCTCCGACCATCCTGCTCGTCGACGACGAGGACGCCGTCCAGAAGCTCCTCGCGTACCCGCTCGAGCGTGAGGGCTATCGCGTCGTCCCCGCCCGCGACGGGCAGGAGGCGCTCGAACGCTTCGACGCCGAGCAGCCGGACCTCGTCGTCCTCGACGTGATGCTGCCGAAGCTCGACGGCCTCGAGGTCTGCAAGCGCCTGCGGGCGCGCAGCACCGTGCCCATCATCATGCTCACGGCGCGCGACGACGAGCTGGACAAGGTGGTCGGCCTCGAGCTCGGGGCCGACGACTACATCACGAAGCCGTTCTCGATCCACGAGTTCCGCAGCCGCGTCCGCGCGCTCCTCCGGCGCGCGAAGCTGCCGGCATACGGCGATGACCGGCAGGACCTGATCTCGGCGGACGGGCTCCGGATCGACGTGGCTAGACGCGCGGTCGAGGTCGAAGGCTCGCCCGTGCAGCTCACGTACGTCGAGTTCGAGCTGCTGCGGACGCTTGCCTCGCATCCGGGCAAGGTCTTCTCGCGCAAGGCGCTGCTCGAGGAGCTCTGGGGCGGCTCTGCGTACCGGGAGCCGCGAACGATCGACGTTCACGTCAGGCACCTCCGCGAGAAGCTGGAACGCGATCCGAGCGAGCCCGAGTTCATCCACACGGTCCGCGGCGTCGGCTACCGCTTCCGCGAGCGATGACGCGCGCCGGTGCGGCGGGGTCGGTGGGCGGAGGCGGCTCGTGAACCCGTTCCGGAGCGTCGGGCTGAAGCTGAGTCTCGCGCTCGTGGCGCTCGTCGCCGGTGCGCTGGGGGTCGTCTACGCGATCGTGATCCCGTCGCTCGAGGACAACCTCGTCAACGCCCGCCTGGCGTCGCTGCGGGCCGTCGCGCCGGAGCTGGGCCGTAGCGCACCCACGACCTCCGCCTTCGAGGACTGGGGCGCATTCCTCGAGACAGCGTCGTCGACCGCGAATGCACGCGTCGTCGTCTACGACACCCTCGCGCCTCCGCCCGCAGCCGGCAAGCCGCCGACGCTGAGCGTGATCGAAGACTCGCACAGCCTCAACTCCGCGGACGTCGCGAACGACGAAGTGGCGGTTGCCGCGGCGCGTGACTTCGCCGCGGCGGAGGGGACGGTTACGAGGCACGGCGACCGCTTCGCGGAGGTCGCGGTTCCGATCGTGCCACTGGGACGCGTCCTCCTTCTCTCCTCGTCGCTCGAAGATGCGCTCGCCAACGTCGACACGGTCTCGAGACGCCTGCTCGAGGCCGGTGCCGTCGCATTCTTCGCGGCGCTCGTTGCCGGCTATGGGCTCGCATACGCGTTCGCGCGCCGCATCCGGCGGCTCGAGGTGGCCGCAGAGCGGATCGCCGGCGGCACCTTCGATCAGCCGGTCGTGGATCGAAGCGGCGACGAGCTCGGGCAGCTGGCGCGCGCGTTCGACCGAATGCGGCTCAGGCTCTCGCAGCTCGAGCGGGCGCGCCGCGAGTTCATCGGCAACGCGTCCCACGAGCTGCGGACGCCGCTCTTCTCCCTGCGCGGCTTCATCGAGCTTCTCACTGACGAGGAGCTCGACGAGGCGACTCGCCGTGAGTTCCTCGAGACGATGGCGGAGCAGGTCGACCGCCTGCAGCGGCTCGCGGAGGACCTGCTCGATCTGACCCGGCTCGACGCCGGCCGCCTTCGCGTCGATCGGCGCCAGGTCGACCTCGCCGAGCTCGCGCGCGACCTCGCGGAGGAGTTTCGAGCAGTCGCGCGCTCGAGCGGGCACCGGCTCGAGGTGCTCGCGGCACCCGCCACGGCGCTCGGGGACGAAGAACGTGTCCTGCGGATCGGCAGGGCGCTGATCGAGAACGCCCTCCGGCACACGCCGCCGGGTACGGCGATCCGCGTCCGTTCGTCGCCGGTCGCCTTCGGCACCGCGATGCTCGTGGTCGAGGACGAGGGGCCCGGAATCGGGGCCGAGCACGCTCGCCACGTCTTCGAGCGCTTCTACCGCGCCGATGGGGCGCATGCGTCCGGCAGCGGGCTCGGTCTCGCAATCGCACACGAGCTCGCGGAGGCGATGGGGGGCGAGCTGGAGCTCGACTCGCGGCCCGGTCGCACGGCGTTCACGCTGCGGCTCCCGGCCGCGGCCGACGAGCGGGAGGAAGCGGCGGAGCCGGCACTGGCCTGACCGAGATTCCACGTGGAAACTCGCTCATCGGAGCGCGAACTCGGGAGCAGCGACGCGGTCCGCCCGCGGCGCGGCTTTGCCGCGCCGCACGCTCAGGATTCATCGAAGCAGCGCTCGTCCCGTGCACCAACCAATGGCGAGTGCCGCCAGGCACAAGCCCCCGAGCGGAAAGCGAAGCGGGCGAGGGAAAAGCCTTTGCGCAGGCTACGCTGCGTCAATGCGCCGTCCGACGCTGCTGCCGGTGGTCGCGCTCGTGTCGGCGGCCCTCGGTGCCGGCGGGGCGCTCGCGCTTGCGCACGCGGCCGGATGGGTCGGCAAGTCGCGGACCGAGACGCTCGTCGTCTCCGCGCCGCGCGTTCAGCCTGCGCCGCAAACGCCTGCGGCGCGCCCCGTGCACGTCAAACCCCTGCTCGGGAACGGCTTCGATCCGGCCGCGATCTACGAGGCGCGCGCGGCCGGGGTCGTCACGATCTACGCAGACTTCGACGGCGGCACGCGGTCGCAGGGCTCCGGGTTCGTCGTCTCCACCGACGGCGTCGTCCTCACGAACTCGCACGTGGTCACGACGCTTCCGGGAGCGGGGGGAACTCCCGAGGCCGCGTCGCGGGTCTACGTCGAGTTCGCCGACCGTGATCGCGCGCCCGCCCGCGTGGTCGGCTGGGATCTCTTCGACGACATCGGCGTGCTGCGTGTCGAGCCGCGCCTGCACCGGCTCGACCCGGTTCCGCTCGGCCGCTCGACCGATGTGCGCGTCGGCGATCCCGTCGCGATCATCGGCAGCCCGTTCGGAAACGAGAACTCACTCGCGGTGGGGGTCGTCGCAGCGACACAGCGCTCGATCGACTCTCTGACGTCGCAGTACGACCTCTTGGATGCGATCCAGACCGATGCGCCGATCAACCGTGGCAACTCCGGTGGCCCGATGTTCGACGCCCGGGGGCGGGTGATCGGAATCGCAGCGCAGATCCGGTCGCAGAGCGGGACCGCGGAAGGCGTCGGATTCGCCGTCCCGATCGACTCGGCGCAGCGCTCGCTCCGGCAGCTGCTGCGGGACGGGAAGGTGCGTTATGCCTACCTCGGGGTGCAGGCGCAGAGCCTGACGCCGTCGGCGGCGCGAAGGTTTCGGTTGCCAGCCCAGCACGGGGCGATCATCAGCGGGATCGAGGCGGGGAGCCCGGCCGACGCCGCGGGCCTGAGGGCCGCATCCCACGAGCAGGAGTTGAACGGGGTGCCGGTCGCCACCGGCGGCGATGTCGTCGTCGCGATCGACGGCGTCCGGATCGAGGACGCCGACGACCTCGTGCGGATGGTCACATCGCGGCTCGAGCCGGGAGAGGTGGCGAGCTTCACCCTCTGGCGCGACGGGAAGCGCCGAACGGTCGCCGTTCGCCTCGCAAACCGTCCGCGGCCACGCTCACCGCGCTGAGGGTCGGGGTTAGGTTCCGCCTCCTCGGGGGATAAACCTGCAACTCGCTGCACTACTCGACCAAGAAACAGGAGGTTTAGCCTTCTAAACCTCTGGATATCGTACTAGGGACGATGAAGACCGCGCCGACTCGAGCCGACTTTCACACGACGAGCGGGCATCCGGCCGGGCAGGTCGTGCGCCTCACGATTCCGGCCAAGCCGGAGTACATCACCCTGTGCCGCCTAGCGCTCACGGGGCTGTCCCGCGCTCGACTCGTCAGCGCCGAGCTGCTCGCCGACCTGAAGCTCGCGCTCACGGAAGCCGCCTCGAACTCGGTGCGACACGCCTACGGCGACGACGCCGGCCACGTGCAGATCGTCTACGCCCTCGACGGTGACCGTCTCACGATCGAGGTCGTGGACGAAGGCACCGGCTTCTTGTCGCCGCCCGACCGCGACGAGGAGCTCGATGGGCTGACCGAAGGAGGCCTCGGCATCGCGATCATCAGCGCGATCGCGGATGAGCTCGAGCTCAGCACGGGCCCGAGCGGCCGAGGCTCGCGCCTGCGTTTCGTCAAAGTGTTGTCGGAGTAGGCACACCGACCGCCGCCGGCGCGCGTATCCTCGCGCCGCATGCTGCAGCTCGTCAACGTCGGCCACAAGTCGCTCGCGGACTACGCCACGATCGCGGCGCGGGGGCTGATGGAACAGATCCGTCTGCTGGCGGAGCCGCTCGCAGGCAAACGCGTGCTGCACCTCTCTGCGACCGCGTTCGGCGGCGGTGTCGCGGAGATCAACTACACCCTTGTGCCGCTGATGCAGGACGCAGGGCTCGAGGTCGAGTGGCGGATCATCCGCGGCGCCGACGACTTCTTCAACGTCACGAAGACGATTCACAACGCGATCCAGGGCGACCCGCACGGTTTGAGCGAGGCGCATCAGGAGATCTTCCGCCGCTACCAGGAGCTGAATGCGCGCGAGCTCGATGTCGAGGCGTACGACTTCGTCGTCGTCCACGATCCGCAGCCGCTCGGCGTGATCGAGCATTTCGAGCCCGGGGCGACGAAATGGATCTGGCGCGCCCACATCGACTTCTCGGAGCCGAACCCGGACGTTCTCGACTTCCTAGTTCCGTCGCTCGCGCGGTACGACGCCGCGATCTTCCACCTCGTCGAGTACGTGCCGCGCTCGAGCGGAATGCCGCCTGCCGTGGTGTGGCCGCCGGCGATCGACCCACTCGCGCCGAAGAACATGGCGCTGTCACCGGAGGACGCGGCGTACATCGTGGACCAGTTCGGGATCGACGTCGGGCGGCCTCTCCTCACGCAGGTCTCACGCTTCGACCCCTGGAAGGACCCGCTCGGGGTGATCGACGCCTACCGGCTCGTCAAGCAGCGCTTTCCCGACGTGCAGCTCGCGCTCGTCGGCTCGATGGCGCACGACGATCCGGAAGGCTGGGACTACTATAACCGTACCGTTGCCTACGCGGACAACGATCCCGACATCTACATCCTCTCGAACCTCAACAACGTCGGCTCGGTGGAGGTGAATGCATTCCAGGTGCATTCACGTGCCGTGATCCAGAAGTCGATCAAGGAGGGCTTTGGGCTCACGGTCAGCGAAGCGCTGTGGAAGGCACGACCGACGGTCGCCGGCGCCGTGGGCGGGATCCGCGTGCAGATCGAGGACGACGAAACCGGCTGGCTCGTCGCCTCGGCGGCGGAGTGCGCCGAGGCGTGCATCGAGGTCCTGCGTGATCCCGCCGAGGCACGGATCCGCGCGCTGAAAGGCAAGGAGGTCGTCCGGCGAAACTTCCTCACCCCGCGGCTGCTGCGGGATTGGCTCGTGCTGTTCAATCGTCTGCTTGGACTCGACACGCACGGTGCGGAGGTCGTCACCGTCGGCGCGGCATAGCTCGCCCGCCGCGACGGTGCCTGCGCCCGTTCAGCGAGCATGCGGCCAGGCGAGATGAAGCTGATCGTCGTTTCCAACCGCGGCCCGGTTTCGTACGTGCGTGACGAGGACGGCGAGCGCGTCGTCCGGCGGGGCGGCGGTGGGCTCGCTACCGCGCTTCGCTCGCTCGTCCGGTACCACGACGTCACCTGGATCGCGAGCGCGATGACGGCCGAGGACAGGGCGGTTGCCGCAGCGAGCAGCGGCTCGCTCGACGACGTCGGCCGCGACGGGTCGCACTATCGCCTCCGGCTGATCGCGCACGACGAGCAGGCGTACGACTGGTTCTACCACGTCGTCGCGAACCCCACGCTGTGGTTCCTCCAGCACTACCTGTGGGATCTCGCGCACCAGCCGAACGTCGACTACGGACTGCACCACGCGTGGAACGAGGGCTATCGAGTCGTCAACCGGGCCTTTGCCGACGCCGTCGTCGCCGAGCTCGACGGGGAGCCCGACGCGGCCGTCTTCTTCCACGACTACCACCTCTATCTCGCGCCGCGATTCGTCCGCGAGCAGCGCCCGGAGGCGCGTCTCGCGCACTTCGTGCACATCCCGTGGCCGGAGGCGGATTACTGGCACGTGCTGCCGCGGTCGATCCGGCGCTCCGTGCACGACGGGCTGCTCGCGAACGACGTCGTCGGCTTCCACACGCGGCGCTGGCGGCGGAACTTCATGCGAAGCGCCGAGGACATCGTCGGCGCGAGCTGCGACTGGACGGCCGACGTCATCGGCTACGAAGGACGGCGGGTCGGGGTGACCGCCACCCCCATCTCCGTCGAGCCGGCGGAGTTCGCGGAGCTCGCCGCGAGCGAGGCGGTTCTCGCGGCCGGCCGCGAGCTTGCCGAGCACCGGGCCGAGAAGGTCATCCTGCGTGTCGACCGCACCGATCCGTCCAAGAACATCGTCCGCGGCTTCCGCGCATACGAGCTGTATCTCGAGGCCCACCAGGAGATGCATCGCCGGGTCGTGCTGCTCGCGTTGCTCGACCCCTCGCGCCAGGAGATCCCGCAGTACGCCGAGTACATCGGCTCGATCCAGCGGGAGGCTCGGCGCGTCAACGTTCGCTTCCAGCAGGGCGGCTGGTCGCCGATCGAGCTGCTGATCGGCGACGACTTCCCGCAGGTGGTCGCCGCCTACAAGGACTACGACGTGCTGCTCGTGAACGCGATCTTCGACGGGCTGAACCTCGTCGCGAAGGAGGCGCCGCTCGTGAACGAACGCGACGGCGTGCTCATCCTGAGCGAGAACGCAGGCGCCCACGAGGAGCTCGGCGACTGGGCGCTGACGGTGAATCCGTTCGACGTCTCGGGGCAGGCGGAGGCGATCCACGCGGCGCTGGCGATGCCGCCGTCGGAGCGGCGCGACCGCATCGAGGGGATTCGCGCTTGGGTTCGCGAGCACGACCTTGCTGCCTGGATCGATGCGCAGCTCGCCGCGCTCGAGACCGAGCGTGCGGGTGCGCGCTAGACAACTAGAGTCCTCGCCATGACAAGGCAGCCGGCCGAGCGCGTGCCGCGCGTGCGCGACGTGTTGCTGGACCGATGAGCGAGCTCAGCCATGTCACGGAGGCGGGGGACGTTCGCATGGTCGACGTCGGCGGCAAGCCGCTCTCGCGTCGGCGTGCGGTCGCGTCGGCACGCGTGCGAATGGCCGCGGCCACGGCGGCGCGGTTGCGCGACCTCCCCAAGGGGGATGCGCTCGCGACTGCGCAGGTGGCGGGGATCATGGCCGCCAAGCGCACGGCCGAGCTGATCCCGCTCTGCCATCCGCTGCCGCTCACGCATCTCGACGTCACGCTCGAGGTCGGCGCGGACGCGGTCGAAATCCGTGCCTCCGCGGAGACGACTGCGCAGACGGGAGTCGAGATGGAGGCGCTCGTCGCGGCGTCGATCGCCGCGCTCACCGTCTACGACATGGCGAAGGCGATCGACAAGGAGATGGTCGTCGAGAGCGTGAAGCTGATCGAGAAGACGAAGTCGTGAAGGCCGCGGTGCTGACGATCTCCGACGGCGTCGCGGCCGGCGAGCGTGAGGACGCGAGCGGTGACCTTCTCGAGGAGCTCCTTGCCGCCGACAGGTTCTCGGTTCGGAGGGAGCTCGTCCCGGACGACCGGCCGCGGATCGCACGCGCCCTGCGTGTTCTCGCGGGCGACGCGGAGCTGATCCTGACGACGGGCGGCACCGGCGTTGCTCCTCGCGACGTCACGCCGGAGGCGACCGCCTCGGTGCTCGATCGGCAGGTTCCGGGGATCGCCGAGGCGATTCGCGCCGACTCGAGCTCGCGCACGCCGCACGCCCTACTCTCCCGCGGCGTCGCCGGCACGATCCGCAACGTGCTCGTCGTCAACCTCCCCGGGTCGCCCGGCGGCTGCCGGGACGGCTACGCGGTGCTGCGCCCCGCGCTCGAGCACGCGCTGGGGCTGCTCGCGGGCGCCGAGACGACCCACCGGCAAACGTGACGCGATGAGCGTGACTGCCGCTCCGCCGCTTCCGATCCGCTTCGCGCGCCTCGTCAAGATCGAGCACACGGTCTTCGCGCTGCCGTTCGCGTACGTTGGCGCGTTTCTCGCGGTCGATGGGGTGCCGTCGGGACACGACCTGCTCTGGGTGACGCTGGCGATGCTCGGTGCACGCTCGCTGGCGATGGGCCTGAACCGGTTGATCGACGCAGAGCTCGACGCGCGCAACCCGCGCACCGCATCGCGCGAGCTCCCGGGCGGCCTGCTGCGGCCGTGGCAGGTGGTGGCGTTCTGTGTCGCCGCGCTCGCCCTGTTCGTCCTCTCAGTCTTCCAGCTCGATCCGCTCGTCCGCTGGCTCTGGCCGATCCCGGTCGCCGCGTTCGTGATCTACCCGTACCTCAAGCGCTGGACCTGGCTCTGCCATCTCTGGCTCGGAGCGGTCGACGGCCTGGCCCCGGTCGGCGCTTGGGCCGCGATCACCGGCGATCTTCCCTGGGAGGCCTGGGCGCTCGGCGGCGCGGTCGCGTGCTGGGTCGCGGGCTTCGACCTCTTCTACTCGCTGTTCGACGTCGAGATCGACCGGCGTGAGGGGCTGCACTCGGTCGCCACCCGTTTCGGTGTCCTCGGCACGTTCCGCGGCGCCCGCCTGCTGCACGCGGTGACCGTCGCGCTGCTCGTGCTCGCCGGCTGGGGCCTGGGGATCGGCGTCGCATACTGGCTCGGCACCACCGCCGTTGCCGCGCTGCTCGTGTTCGAGCATTCCCTCGTCCGCCCCGACGACCTCCGGCGGCTCGACGCGGCGTTCTTCACGACGAACGGCGTGATCAGCGTCGTCTTCTTCGCGTTCGTCGTCGCGGAGGTCACGTTGTGATCCGCGCACGGGAACTGGCCAAGCGCTACGGGCCGAAACGCGTCTTCGCCGGAATCAATCTCGACGTGACCGCTGGGGACTTCGTCCTTGTCACCGGCGCCAACGGCTCCAGGAAGACGACGCTGCTCCGAATCCTCGCCGGTCTTGCGGCGCCGAGCCGCGGCGAGCTT
>WNGA01003209.1_pt2 | contig 24322 bp, 31 predicted proteins | sample 5400061 | NCBI WGS metagenome assembly WNGA01 (sample SAMN13153366, study PRJNA577476) | soil metagenome | isolation source: 100 cm soil or saprolite under grassland replicate 2 | place: USA:California | collected 2016-06-15 | reverse complement strand
AGGGCCGTCTGGCCGCCCATCGTGGGCAGCAGCGCATCCGGCCGCTCCCGCTCGATCACCTTGCGCACCCAGTCGGGGGTGACGGGCTCGATGTAGGTGCGGTCGGCGAGCTCGGGATCGGTCATGATCGTGGCGGGGTTCGAATTCACCAGCACGACCGTATAGCCCTCTTCCTTGAGCGCCTTGACGGCCTGGGTGCCGGAATAGTCGAACTCCGCCGCCTGCCCGATCACGATCGGCCCGGAGCCGAGCAGCAGGATACGGCGGAGGTCAGTCCGCTTGGGCATCGAGCACATCCCGCAGGATATCGTCCAACGAGTGACGCGGCGTCCACCCCGTGGCCGCGCGCAGCTTCGCGGCGTCCCCGACGAGGTGGGGGATGTCCCCGCCGCGCATCAAGTCGGGGTCGGCCTCGGGGATGGGGCGTACGCCCACGAGCTGCGCCAGCCGGTAGAACAGCTCCTCCAGCGCGATCTCCTGGCCCGAGGCGACGTTGTAGATCTCGCCCGGCTGGCCGCGCGTCAGCAGCCGCGCGTAGGCATCCACGACGTCCTGCACGTGCAGGAACTCGCGCACGGGCTCGAGGTTTCCCACCTTGACCACCGGGGCGCCGATGCGCTTCGCGAACTTGAGGCGCTGCGCGAGGGCCGGCACCAGGAACCGCGCCTCCTGGCCCGGCCCCGTGTGCGCGAACGGCCGCGCAACCACGGTCCGAAGCTCGGCCCGGCGCCAGATCTCGAGCGCCGCGAGCTCCGCCCCCGCCTTGCTCGCGGCATACGGCGAGCACGGCGCGACCGGATCCATTTCCCGGCGCGGCCGCTGCTCGTCGCAGGCGCCGTACACTTCGCCCGTCGAGACGACCAGCACGAGCGGATCGGCGCGCCCGGCGCGCTTCGCCTCCGCCAGGACCTGGACGAGCCGAGCGGTGCCCGCGGCGTTGACCGTCCACGCGTAGCCCGGGTCGCGCGCCGCGTCGCTTACGGACGACACGGCGGCGAGGTGCACCACGCCGTCGTACGGCAGGTCCGCGAGGCGGCGCACCGACTCCGGGTCGGTGAGCTCGAGCGGCAGCCAGCGCACCGCGTGCCGCTCCTCCGCGGTGAGCTCCCCGCTGCCGCCGCGCGCCGGCGGGCGCTGGTCCGGCCGCACGGCCCCGCACACCTCGCGCCCGTCGTCGAGCAGCCGGCGGAGCAGCGACCGGCCCACGAAGCCGTCAGCCCCGGTGACGAGCACCTTCATGGGACGCGCTTCAGATCGGCGTCCACCATCATCTGCACCAGCTCCCGGAACGTCGTCTTGGGTGCCCAGCCGAGCTCGCGCTGCGCCTTGCCCGCGTCCGCCTGGAGGAGGTCCACCTCGGCGGGCCGGACGAAGCGCGGATCCACGCGCACGTATTTCTCCCAGTCGAGCCCCACGTGGGCGAACGCGATCTCGCACAGCTCGCGCACGGTGTGCGTGTCGCCCGTCCCGATCACGTAGTCACCGGGCCGGGGCGGCTGCAGCATGCGCCACATGGCGTCGACGTAGTCGCCCGCGAAGCCCCAGTCGCGCCGCGCGTCGAGATTGCCGAGCCGGAGCTCCCGGTCCTTGCCCTTCACGATGCGCGCGACGCCGTGGCTGACTTTGCGCGTCACGAACTCGAGCCCGCGGCGGGGCGATTCGTGGTTGAAGAGGATGCCGCTCACGGCGTACAGCCCGTAGGACTCGCGGTAGTTCACCGTGATCCAGTGACCGTACACCTTGGCGACGCCGTACGGAGAGCGCGGGTAGAATGGCGTCGTCTCGCGCTGCGGCGTCTCCTGTACCTGGCCGAACATCTCCGACGAGCTGGCCTGGTAGAGGCGCGCCTCCGGATGCGCGAGGCGCACCGCCTCCAGCAGCCGGGTGACGCCCAGGGCCGTGAACTCGCCGGTCAGCACCGGCTGGGTCCAGGAGGTCGGCACGAAGCTCTGGGCCGCGAGGTTGTAGACTTCGTCCGGCTTCGCGTCGCGCACCACGGACGTGAGGGAGTGCTGGTCCAGCAGGTCCGCGGCCACGATGTGCAACCGATCGAGCAGGTGACCGATCCGCTCGTAGGAGTCGTGCGACGTGCGCCGCACCACCCCCACGACCTCGTAGCCCCGGTCGAGCAGCAGCTCGGCGAGGTAGGAACCGTCCTGTCCCGTGACGCCGGTGATCAGCGCGATCTTCCTGCGGGGTTGCCCCGGCTGCGTGGCCGGTTTAGCTTTCCCGCCCTTACGGGCTTCCCCGCCCTTACGGACGGGGCTATGCTGCTTCGCGGCGCTCATTCCTTCAAGTCGGCCAGGCCCATGGCGCGAGTGTGCGAGATCTGTGGCAAGGGCCCCGTGACGGGGCACACCGTCAGCCACGCCAACAATAAGTCGAACCGGCGCTGGTATCCGAACCTCCAGCGGGTCCGCGTCCTCGTCGACGGAGCCGCGCGGCGGATGCGCGTCTGCACGCGCTGCCTGAAGTCGAACCGTATCGCGAAGGCATCCTAACAAAAAAGGGGGACTGAAGCGTCCCCCGTCGCGTCCCCCCGCCGCCGCTCGTCACGCACCCAGCAATTCGATCCGGGCCACCTCGGCGCCGTCCCCAGAGCGATGGCCCAGCTTGACGATCCGCGTGTAGCCCCCGGGACGCGCGGCGAAGCGCGGGCCCAGGTCCTTGAACAGCCGGTGCGTGACCGCGCGGTCCTTGATGCGACGCTCCACCAGGCGCCGCGCGTGCAGGTCGCCGCGGCGCGCCAGCGTGATCAGCCGCTCGGCGTAGGGGCGCAGCTCCTTCGCTTTCGCCTCCGTCGTCACGATGCGGTCGTGACGGAACAAACTCGCGGCGAGATTCGCGAGCAGGGCCCGCTTGTGGCTCGCCGTGCGCGACAGTTGCCGCCCCTTGGCGCGGTGCCGCATTACTCCCCTTCTCCTTCGGTGGCCTGGGTTTGCGGCGGCGTGCCCTGGTCGAGGACCTGGAGCTCGCCTTCGCTCTCTTCGAACTTCATCCCGAAGTTGAGCCCCTCCCGGCGGAGCAGCTCGGCGATCTCGCCCAGCGCCTTCTCGCCCACGTTCTTCACCTTGAGCAGGTCCTCCTCGCGGTACTGCACGAGGTCGCCCAGCGTGCGGACGTTCGAGTTCTTGAGGGAGTTCACCGACCGGACCGAGAGACCCACGTCGTCGATGCTCCGGTTCAGCGCCTCGCGCAGGCGGGTCGCGGCGGCGCCGCCGTTCCCCGCCGGCTGGGCGTTGACCATTGGCACCTTGCCGAAGTCCACGAAAAACCGGAAGTGCTCTTGCGCGAGCGCCGCGGCGTACGCGACCGCGTCCTCGGGGGAGATGGTGCCGTTCGTCTCGACCGTGAGCGTCAGGCGGTCGTAGTCGGTGCGCTGCCCCACGCGCGTCTCCGCCACCGTGAAGTTGGCGCGCCGCACCGGGTTGTAGATCGAGTCGACCCGCACCACGTCCACCGGCATCGCGCGGTCCAGCGGGTGCTGCTCGGCCTCGACGTAGCCGCGGCCCTTGTTCACGTACAGCTCGCCCGAGATCTCGCGGTCGTCCTGGACCGTGAAGAGCAGCTGATCCGGGTTCACGATCGTGACGGCGCTGTGCGCCTCGATGTCGCGCCCGTAGACGGGGCCGGCCCGTTCGTGCTTGATGCGGAGCACGGCCTCGTCCACGTCCGCCGTGAGGACGAGGGTGAGCTGCTTCAGTCGCTGGATGATCTGGTGCACGTCCTCGACGACCCCCGAGATCGTCTGATGCTCATGCACCACGCCGTCCAGCCGGAACGCCCACACCGCCGTACCGCGCAGCGAGCTGAGCAGCATCCGGCGCAGCGAGTTGCCGAGCGTGTAGCCGTAGCCCCGCTCCAGCGGCTGCAGGCGGAACTCGGCGGCGTTCGGGTTGTCCTCCCGCTTGGTCATCTCGACCAGGTGGGGCCGGACGAGGCCCGTCAAATCAAGGGTCGTGATCACTTGGAATAGAGCTCGACGATGAGCTGTTCTTGCGCTGCGATCGGGATCGCGTGGCGCGTCGGCCGCTCCGTCATCTTTCCGACCCCCTTGTCGGTGTCAACGTGGATCCAGGACACGGGCTGGGTGCGCCCGAACTGCTCGATGGCCTGCTTGACCAGGACCAACTCGCGGCTTGCGTCGGCGACCTTCACTTCGTCGCCGGGCTTCACCCGGCAGGACGGAATGTCCATCGTGCGGCCGTTCACCAGAATGTGGCGATGCCGCACGAGCTGGCGCGCCTGCTTGCGGGACGTGGCAAATCCCATCCGGTAGACCAGGTTGTCCAGCCGGCTCTCGAGCGCCACCAGCAGCGCCTCGCCCGTGACGCCCGGCTCCTTCAGCACCCGGTCGAAGATGTTGCGGAACTGGCGCTCCGACAGGCCGTAGATCCGCTTGACCTTCTGTTTCTCACGCAGCTGCCGCGCGTACTCGGACGCCTTGCGCCGCCGGCCGGTCGACTGGCCGTGCTGGCCGGGAGCGTACGAGCGCCGCTCCACGGCGCACTTCTCGGTGAGGCAGCGTGTCCCCTTGAGGAACAGTTTCGTGCCCTCGCGGCGGCACAGCCTGCAGACGGGCCCCGTGTACCGCGCCACCGCTCAGACCCGCCGCTTCTTGGGCGGCCGACACCCGTTGTGCGGGATCGGCGTCACGTCGCGGATGGAGCGGATTTGCAGCCCCGCGGTCGCGAGGGCCTGGATCGCCGACTCGCGGCCCGAGCCCGGTCCCTGCACGCGCACGTGCACGCGCCGCACGCCGAGGTTCAGCGCCTCGCGCGCCGCCTGCTCGGCCGCCACCGTGGCCGCGAACGGCGTCGATTTCTTGGAGCCCTGGAACCCGGCCTTGCCCGAGGAACCCCACGTGATGACGTTCCCCTGCATGTCCGTGATCGTGATGAGTGTGTTGTTGAAGGTCGCGGTGACGTGGGCGATGCCCTCCGCCTCGACGACCTTCTTGGCCCGCTTCGCGCCTGCCGCCTTCACCTGTGCCATGGATGTGTCTACTTTTTCAGCGCGGGCTTCTTCTTACCCGCGATCGCACGCCGCGGCCCCTTCTTGGTGCGCGCATTGGTGTGCGTGCGCTGGCCGCGCACGGGCAGTCCCTTGCGATGACGGGTCCCCCGATACGTCCCGATGTCCATCAGCCGCTTGATGTTCATCGCGACCTCGGTGCGGAGCGCGCCCTCGACCTTGTAATCCCGCTCGATCACCTGGCGCAGCCGCGCGACCTCGGCGTCCCGCAGGTCGCGCACGCGAGCGTCCGGGCTGATCCCGGTCTCCGCGAGGATCTTCCTCGCGTTGCTGGAGCCGATGCCGTAGATGTACGGAAGGGCGTATTGAATCTTCTTGTCGCGCGGCAGATCCACGCCGGCTATGCGCGCCATGCCCTACCCCTGCCGCTGCTTGTGCTTGGGTGTGCGCTTGCAGATGACGCGGATGACGCCCTTCCGCTTTATCACCTTGCAGTGCTCGCAAATCGGCTTGACGCTGGTTCGAACCTTCACCGAGGCCGGCCCCCCGAGATGAAGAATTTCCAACTGAACCGCGAACAATAGACGGCGTCGCAAGCTCACGCAAGGGGCCGCACTAGGGCCCGCTGCGCAGCTCGGTCAGCAGCCAGCGGCCGCCGGCCTTGCGGAATCCCAAAAACACGGTCTCCCGCCGCTCGTCGCTCGTTCCCGACACCACATAGCGGCGCTCCAGCTCCACGTACCCCTCGCCCGGCTCCACTTCGCGGACCGCGCCGACCGTGAGCCACCGCTCGACCGCGCTGCGCCAATGGCGCCGGAGCAGCTCCGCCGCCTGCGGGCGTTCGAGGGGCGACGAGGGATCCGCGCCGGGGATCTGCAGCACGAGGCTACCGCTTTGCCCCACAAGGGCTTCAGGATTGTGCGCGAGCCACGCTGCGCGTGCGCGCTCGGCCGCCTCCGGGAGGGAGCTCTGCGCCACGAGCGGCGCGCCGCCCGTCAGGGCGAGCCCCATCGGGAGGGCGAGGGGCAGCAGCCACCGTGTCATCCGAGCTCCATCAATCGCTGATACACCGCGGCCGGGTCCTTGGCCAGCGTGATCGAGCGCCCCACGACCAGATGGGTCGCGCCGCCGCGGAGGGCCTGCTCGGCGGTTACGGTGCGCCGCTGGTCCCCGGGCGCGTCGCCGGGCGCACGGATTCCCGGCACGACGATCCATCGATCGGGGCCGAGCAATGGGCGTAGCAGGGCGAGCTCGCGCCCCGAGCAGACCACGCCGGACAGGCCCGCCTGTACGGCCATACGGGCCAGGCGCTCGGCCTCGAGCCCGAGGTCCGGGACCCCGCGGCCGACGACCTGCTCAAAGCCCGACGGGTCGTGGGAGGTGAGGACGGTGACGCCGACCAGCGCCAGGTCGCCGGCCGCCTGCGTCGCGGCGGCGAGCATCGCGCGGCCGCCGAGACAGTGCACCGTGGCCATCGCGACGCCCAGCTCGCACGCGGCCGTCACCGCGCCCGCCACGGTGGTCGGGATGTCGTGCCACTTGAGGTCGAGCAAGACGCGCACGCCGCGCGCCGCGAACTCGCGCACCAGCGCCGGCCCCTCGCGCACGTACAGGGCGGGGCCGATCTTCGCCCACTGCAGGTCCGGAAGGCGCGCCGCGAGGGCGAGCGCCGCACGCCCGTCCGGCAGATCGAATGCGACGACGACATCAGCCATGCGAGAGCTCTCGCGCGACGCGCTCGGCGACCCGGGGATCGGCGAGGGTGGCGGTGCCGATCGCGACGAGGGAGGCGCCCGCCGCGAGGTACTCGCGCGCGTCGCCGGCGGTGCGGATGCCGCCGACGCCGACCACGGGGATCCCCACCTCGCCGGCGACCCGGCGGGTCGCGAGCACGGCGATCGGGAGCAACGCGGGGCCGCTCACGCCGCCCGACCCGTTGCCGAGCCGGCCGTCGAGCATCCCCGGCATAGTGTTCAGCAGCGTCACCGCGTCCGCGCCCTCGTCCCGCGCCACCCGCGCCATCGCGACGATGTCGGGCAGCACGGGCGACAGCTTGATGGAGATCGGCCTGGTCGCGGCCCGGCGGCAGCGGCGCGTCAACTCGCGCAAGCCCTCGGTGGTCGCGCCGAACTCGAGGCCGCCGGCGGTGGCGTTGGGGCAGGAGGCGTTGATCTCGAACGCGGTGATCACGTCCAGGTCGGTGAGCCCGTCGATCACCCGCACGTAGTCGTCGATCGCGGCGCCGGCGACGTTCACGAGGACGCGCGCCCGACGCAGGTTCGCCGCCAGCCAGGGCAGTTCCCGCTCGCGCACGGCAGCGAGGCCCGGGTTCGCAAGACCGACGGCGTTGAGCATGCCGCCCGCGAACACGGCGACACGCGGCGCGGGGTGGCCCCGGCGCGGCTCCGGGGTCACCGCCTTCGTCACGATGCCGCCCAGCGCGTCCAGGTCGATCGCGCGCCGCACCTCGCGCCCGAAGCCCGCGGTGCCGGAGGCGAGGAGTACGGGATTGTGGAAAGCGACGCCGAAGAGCCGTGGAAGCGCCGCCGTCACAGCGAGTCCCGCGGCTCGGCGGGGCGCGGCCGGCGCACCGGCTGGTCGTCGCGCTCCCGGCCGACCGGTCGCGGCGGCTCGGCACGGGGGGGGGGCGTGCGCGGCGCCGCCAGAGCGGGAGCGGCGACCGGCGCGACGGACGCCGGCGGATCGAGCGCCGGCCCGCGCGGCCCAGGCACAGGCGGCGCGACGCGCGAAATCCGGACCGGCTCCGCGGGTGCCGCGATGTCCAATCCGAGCGCCCGGGCCAGGGAGTCCTCGGCCGCTGCAAAGGCGGGACTCGCATCCCCCCGGAGCGCCAGCGTGTAGGGCGACGCGGGGTAGCGGCCGGCCAGCTCGGCGACCAGCGAGTCGCGGACTTCCGGGAGCAGCGCCGCGGCGGCCACGAGCGCCTTGGGCGCGAAGATCGACCGAGACCGCTCGCGCGCGAACCGGAGAAACAGGCCGCCGGCGAGGCGGAGCGCGCCAAGCGAATCCCGGGCCAGCTCGGCGGCTCGAAAGTCCGACCCCTCCTCGAGGTCTCCGAGGTCGAGCACGCGCCGCAGCAAGCCCTCGAGGGCGCGCGCCTCGCCCGCCGCCGCTCCACCGCCCTCGCCGCGCGTCAGACGGGAGAGCTCGGCGCTCACGGCGACGAGGTCCGGGAGGCTGTCGGCCCGCGCGGCAAGCGCGCGGATGCGCCGCACGCGCGCCTGCTGCCCTTCGATCGAGTCCGGCACCAGGTCGCTCACCGCGGCGTAGCGCGCGCCGGCCGCCTCCGCCCGCCTCGTCGCGACGAGGCGATCGCCGTCCGCCAGGAGCAGCCGGGCCCGGGCGCCCGCAGGCACGCGGCGTCGCGCGAGGAGGCTGTCGAGGGCTCCGCTCGCCGCGTCCGGGCCCGCGGCCCGGGCGAGGTCGTCGAGGAGCGGCGCCCAATCGCCCTCGCGGAAGCCGGCGCGCGTCAGGGTGTCGACGAGCGCGATCGCCTCCGGGTCGCGCCCCGCGGCGAGCAGCACCCGGGCGCGCGCCGACCCGGCGGCAGCCTCCGCGGAGCGTCGATACCACTCCGCCGCAGACGCGTAGGCGCCTGCGCGCTGGGCGGCGCGGCCCGCCAGGAACGCGGCGCGCGAGCGCCGGCCCGGGTTTCGGGAGGCGGTGACGTCCGCGAGCCGGCGTTGCGCCTCGGCCGGGTCGTCCGCGTCGAGCGCGCACTCCGCGGCCGCCAGGGCAGCGCGCTCGTGCAACGTCCCGTTGCGCGCAGTGCGCAGCGCGAGCGCCAGCGGTGTGCCCGCCCGGTCGCAGGCGCCGCTCCGGGCGAGGCCCTCTCCCTGCAGCACCAACGCCGGCTCCGCCCAGCGGCTCTTGGGGTGCCGCGTCACCACGGATTCCGCCTTCCCGGCGGCGCGCGCCCACCAAGACCGTGCCTCGAGCGCGCTGCCGCGCGCCTCCGCCTTGCGCGCTTCCCGGGCGAACCGCTCCGCGCTCCACATCGCGTTGTAATAGACGCAGGAGACGGCGCCGGCGAGCGCCAGCTGCAGCGCCGCGAGCCGCTTCACTCGCCCCCTGCCGGGGCGGCGAGCGCCAGCTTCCGCTCGAACTCGAGCAGGTACGCCACGATGCCGTCCGCGATGGCGCTCGCGATCTTGTGCTGCCCGAGGCTCGACGCGAGGAACGCGCCGTCCTCCCGGTTCGTGGCGAAGCCGGTCTCCACCAGGATCGCCGGGCGCCGCGCGGTCGTGAGCACCATGAAGCCCGCCTGCTGCACGCCCCGGCCGCCGCCCGGATGCACCGTGACGACCTTGCTCTGCACCAGGTCCGCCAGGCGCGCCGATTCGCGGAGATACTCGTTGAGCTGGAGGTCTCTCAGGATGAAGTCGATCGGGCCCCGCGTCCCGGCCGCGGGCGCGACCTCGAACCGGATGGCTGCGTTCTCCATCTTGGCGACTCGCTGCTGATCCTCGGTCTTGGCGCCGGACAGGAAGTAGGTTTCGACGCCGCTCGCATGGTCGCCGCGCCGCCCGTCGGGCATCGCGTTCACGTGGATGCTGACGAACAGGTCGCAGGCCACGGTGCAGAACGCGCCGCGGTCGGCGAGGGCGACCAGGGTGTCAGCGGTGCGCGTCAGCACAGCATCGATCCCGCGCCGCGCGAGCTCCGCGCGAAGCAGCCGCGCGATGGCGAGCGTGATGTCCTTCTCGGCGAGGCCGCTCGGGAAAAAGCGACCCGGGTTGCCCGGATCGACGCCGCCGTGGCCGGGGTCGATCACGACCGAGTGGCGGTGCCGCAGCCCCGTGAGCGGGTTGCGCGTCACGGCCGGCCGCGCGGACGCGCCGCCGGTGGACGCCCCCGCCGCAGGCGCCGCCGCGAGCGCGCCCGCGGCGGCGCCATCCTCGAGCCGCCCCGCCGCCTGATCCCAGTGATACCGGGCCCCGAGCACGCGCGGCACGCAGTCGGCGAGCCAGGAGAGCGGCAGGAACAGGGTGTCCCGCGCCACATAGGGCTCGCCTGCCAGCACGTACACGATCGCGCCCGCCCGCACGAACGGCGCGCCGAGCTGGAACACGAAGGCCACGCCACCGATCCCGACGGTGGCGCGCGAGCCCTCGAGGGCCGCCGTGACTCCCAACGGCCCCGCCAGGAGCGGCGCCGCCACCGCCGCGCTGCCACGCTCGGTCCGCACGGGGACGCTCGTCTGGCCGCGCGGCGTCGCGATGACCACCGCCTGCAGCGGCGCCTGAGGCCCGGCGAGGAGCAGCCACATGAGCGCGATCATCCGCGCCGCCCCCGAATCGCACGCGCGAGCTCGCGCTCCGCCGTGCGGCGCTTCAGCTCCTCGCGCTTGTCGTGCAGCTTCTTCGCCTTGGCGAGGGCGATCGCCACCTTCGCCACGCCGTTCTTGAAGTACAGCTCGAGCGGCACGAGCGTGAGCCCTTTGCGGCTCGTGCCGCCGATGAGCTTGCGGATCTCGTGCGCGTGCAGGAGTAGCTTGCGGGAGCGGGCGGGGGGCGGGTTGTTGTAGCTGCCGGGGAGGTAGGGAGAGATCGTCATGCCCTCGAGCCAGATCTCGGCGTTCCGCACGTGCGCGTACGCTTCGACCAGACTCGCTTTCCCCTCCCGCAGCGACTTGACCTCGGTCCCCGTCAGCACGACGCCTGCCTCCCACGTCTCAAGGAGATGGTAGTCGTGTCGCGCGCGGGGGTTGCGGGCTATGGAGACGTTGTCCACCGGGCAAGGCCAAGATAGGAACCGGGTCTGGGACGGTCAAGCCAAGAGTTGACTTGGGGTTATACCGCGGCTTAGATTCGCCGTTCCCAATCGCGCCGAAGTGGTGGAATTGGTAGACGCGCTGCGTTCAGGGCGCAGTGGGCGCAAGCCCGTGTGGGTTCGAGTCCCACCTTCGGCACTCTGCCGTCTTCCCTTCCCCTCCCCGGGCGGTCAGGCGGACAGGCGGTCAGGCGGACGGAGAAGTCAAAGGCGGCGATCGACTCGCCGCCTTTCGTTTTCAGACCGCCCGACCGCCTGTCCGCCTGTCCGCCGCCTTTAATAGCGCGGCATCCCCGGATCCACGTTCGCCGCCCACGCATCGATGCCGCCTCGCAGGCTCCGCACCTTGGAGAACCCGGCCGCCTTGAGGATGTCGAGCGCCTTGAGCGAGCGCGCCCCGTGGTGGCAGTGCGTCACGATCTCGCGGTGACCGTCCAGCTCACCGAGCCGATCCGGCAGCTCACCCAAGGGAATCAGGACCGCGCCCTCGATGTGTGCGATCTCGTGCTCGTGCGGCTCGCGCACGTCGATGACGAGCAGGTCGGGGTTGCGCTGCCACTCCGCCTGCAGCTCGGGCGCCGTGATCTCCGCTCCTTCGTACGACGGCTCCGCGCCGACGCCGCAGAACGCCTCGTAGTCGATCAGCTCGGTGACGGTCGGGTGCCGGCCGCACACCGGGCACTCCAGGTCCTTCTCGAGCTTGAGCTCCCGGAACTGGAGCTTCAGCGCGTCGAACAGCAGCAGCCGCCCGATCAGCGGCTCGCCCACGCCGAGGATGAGCTTGAGAGTCTCCATCGCCTGGATCGAGCCGATGATCCCCGGCAAGACGCCCAGCACCCCGCCCTCGGCGCACGACGGCACGAGTCCCGGGGGAGGGGGCTCGGAGTAGAGGCACCGGTAGCACGGGCCCTCCCGGGCGGAGAACACCGAAGCCTGCCCCTCGAACCGGAAGATCGAGCCGTACACGTTTGGCTTGCCGAGCAGGACGCACGCGTCGTTCACGAGGTAGCGCGTGGGGAAGTTGTCGGTCCCGTCCGCCACCACGTCGAACTGCCGGATAATGTCGAGCGCGTTCGCCGAGGTGAGGCGCGTCTCGAACGTCTCGACACGCACGTTCGGGTTCAGGTCCCGGATCCGCTGCGTCGCGGACTCGAGCTTCGGCCGCCCCACGGTCGACGTGCCGTGGATGATCTGGCGCTGGAGGTTCGTCTTGTCGACGACGTCGAAATCCACCAAGCCGAGCGTGCCGACCCCGGCGGCCGCGAGGTAGAGCGCCGCCGGAGACCCGAGCCCGCCCGCGCCCACCAGCAGCACGCGGGCCGCCTTCAGCTTGCGCTGCCCACCGACCCCGACATCCGGCAGGATCAGGTGGCGCGAGTAGCGCAGGATCTCCTCGTGCGACAACGCCGGGAGCGGGGGCGCCGCCTGCGGCGCGCCGACCTCCACCGCGGTGCCGCCCGCGATGCTCGGAATGATCGAGACCGTGTCGCCCGGCCGCACCCGGGTCTCCTGCTGCGAGAGCTGCCGGATGTCCCGGTCGTTGACGTACACGTTCACGAAGGTGCGCAGCCGGCCGTCGTCGGCGAACAGGTGCTTGCGCAGGGCGGCGTGCTCCCCGGCCAGCCGGTCCAGGAGCTCGCCCACGCTCCCGGCTTCAACCTCGACGGCGTCGCGCCCGTCCACGTACGGGCGCAGCGGTGTGGGAATCAATACGGTCACTGCCATACGACCTTCCGCTCCTCGATGATGATGGACTCCTCGGCGAAGCCGTCGCGGCCGTCCGCGAGGGTCCAGCTCTTGAGTTCTCCGGCGCGCCCGCGGGTCACGCCGACGATCACATACGAGAGCCACGGCCACGCGTGCTCCCGATCGAACGCCGACGGCGCCGGCGGATGGTCGGGGTGCGAGTGGTACACCCCGATCACCGCGAGCCCGTCGCGGTCCAGCTGTTCCTGCGCGCGGCGGAACGACTCGGGATCGATCAGATAGCGGTTGCGCGCCGAATCGGTCCGCTGGTTCGCGAGGGGCACGAGCTGCACTGCCGCCTTGCGATCGCCGTCCACGGTACCGCCGATGAGCCCGCACGCCTCGGCGGGATAGTCGGCCTCACCGTGGCGCCGGATCGCGGCCGCGTGGCGCGGCTCGAGCACGAGCGTCATACCTCCGCCCCCGGGCGGCGACGCTCCTCACTGAGATACCGCGTCCCCGAATCGGGGGCGATCACGACGATTACGGCGGTCGGGCGGTCAGGCGGTTGGGCGGAGGACACCCGCTGCGCAGCCACGACCGCAGCGCCCGCAGACCAGCCCACGAACAGCCCCGCGTCGCGCGCCAGCCGGCGCACCATCTCGTCCGCCGCTTCGGTGCTCACGAACTCCATCCGGTCGGGCACCGCCGGATCGTAAATCCCGGGTACGATCGCCGTTTCCAGGTGCTTCAGGCCCTCGAGCCCGTGAAACGGACCGTCGGGCTGCACGGCCACGAGCTCGATCCGCGGGTTCCACTCTTTCAAACGCCGGCCGGTTCCGATCAGCGTGCCGGTGGTCCCGAGCCCGGCCACCACATGCGTGACGCCCCCGGCCGTCTGCCGCCAGATCTCTTGGGCCGTGGTGAGGGAATGCGCCCGCGGGTTCGCCGGGTGGTTGTATTGGTCCGCGTACCAATACCCGCCCGGCCGCTCGGCGGCGAGGCGGCGGGCTTCGCGGATCGCGCCGTCGGACCCTTCCAGCGGATCGGTGAAGATGACCTCGGCGCCGTACGCTTGGAGCAGCGCCTTGCGCTCCGCGCTCGCGTTCGCCGGCACGCACACCGTCACGGCGATCCCGGCGGCGGCGCCCAGCATCGCGTACGCGACGGCGGTGTTGCCGCTCGACGCGTCCAGCAGTCGCTTGCGCGGCAGCTCACCCCGCGCGAGCCCGTCGCGCAAAATGAACAGCGCCGGGCGGTCCTTGACGGAGCCGCCCGGATTGAACCACTCGCACTTCAGGTACAGCGGCGGTCCGGCGGTCAGGCCGACGGGCGGACAGGGGATCAACGGTGTGTTGCCGACCAGGCGCCACAGCGCCGGCTCGGCAAACGCCTTCCCGACCGCCTGACCGCCCGACCGCCCGACCGCCGCAGTCGTCACTCAGCCCCCTTCGCGATCGGCGCGCCCACGAGGTTGCCCCATTCGGTCCAGGAGCCGTCGTAGTTGCGCACCTTCTTCACGCCGAGCAGGTATTTGAGCGCGAACCACGTGTGACTCGAACGCTCGCCGATGCGGCAGTAGGCGATGATCTCGTCCTTGCCGTCGATCACCTTCGCGCCCTTGTAGAGCTGCAGCAGGTCCTCGTACGTCTTGAAGGTGCCGTCGGGAGCGACCGCCTGGCTCCACGGGATGTTCTTCGCGCCGGGGATATGGCCCGGCCGCTGCGCGGTCTCGGTCATCCCGGGCGGCGCGATGATATCGCCGACGAACTCCGGCTTCGATCGGACGTCGACCAGCGCGACCTTCTTGGCCTTGAGCGCCTTCTCGACGTCGGGGCGCTTGGCGCGGATCGCGGCGTTCAGCTTCGTGGGGACGGGATAGGTCGTCGGCCGCACGCTCGGACGGTCGGGCACGATCTGCCGCCCCTCCGCCACCCATTTCGCGCGCCCGCCGTTCATCAGCTTCGCGCCCGCATGGCCGTACAGCTGCAGCAGCCAGAAGGCGAACGCCGCAAACCAGTTGTTGTTGTCGCCGTACAGAATGACCGTGGTCTTGGGCGTCACCCCTGCGTCGCTCAGCAGCTTCGCGAAGGCCTTCTTGTCGGGGATGTCGCGGCGCACCGGGTCGTTCAGCTGGGACTGCCAGTTCCAGCCGACGGCGCCAGGGACGTGCCCGGAGTCGTAGGCCGTCGTGTCCACGTCGACCTCGATGAGGCGGAGACCAGCGTCGTTCAGATGCTGCGCCACCCAGTCGGTGGAAACGAGCACTTCGGCGTGCGCATATCCCACGGCAGTACCTCCAGTCGGTTAAACCCGACACCGCAAGTCGGGTTTCATATGAAAAAAAACAGTGGGGACGGCGGGACTAGTTCCCGGCCATTACCCCGGCGATGTGGTACAGTTCGCGCTCGTCGTGCATCAGGTCTGCAAGCGAGATGCTGCCGAGCAGCTCGTTGATGCGCTGCTCCAGCATCCGCCAGACCGGCCGGATGCTGCACGACGCGTCCGGACTACATCGTTGGGGATCGACCGGGTGGAGATCGCAGTTGACTTCGAAGGTGACATGCTCCGAGGCTTCGACCACGTCCCTGACCGTGATGGCCTGCGGGTCGCGCGCGAGGTGGTACCCGCCCTTGGCGCCCCGCACCGACTCCACCAGGCGACCGCGACGCAGGCGCAACAAGATCTGCTCGACGTAATCGTGGGGGAGCCGCTCCTGCTCGGCCAGCTCACGCGCCGCCACGGGCCCCTGCCCCGCGCGCTTGGCGAGGTTCAGAGACACAAGCAAGCCGTACTCGGCCCAGGTGGTGACGCGCATGGGATCAATATGCTGGACTGACTTATGGGATTCAATGGGACGGTAGAAGGCGGTAGTAGAGGACGGTAGAGGGCGGGAGAAGACGGTAGAGGCTGATACCCTGGTTGGTTCGCGCAGCACGTGGGAGCTCCCTCTACCGTCGTCCTCTACCGTCCTCTACCGCTACCGCCCAATCTCGGGCTCAGGCTCACCCCGACCTGCACCCCGAACACGTCCTCGCCCGAATTGCGTCGCAGCCACAGCAGCCGGGAATTGAGGTTCCACATGACCCGGCCAACGTAGCGGTCGAAGCCGATCCCGCCGTGCAGGCCCTGGGCCACGCCGCGGTCGGGGCCCTGGGTGTACACGCCCGCGAGCAGGAGGCCGACCGCTCCGTAGATCCGCCCCCAGGCGGGGCGGAGCGACGCTTCGAAGCCCGGAGCGAAGAAAATGGCGTTGGGCTCTTCACACCCCGGGGGGCTGCAGCTCGTCTTCAGCTCGAGCGGCGCGAAATCGACCTGCAGCCCGACGGTCCCCGACTTTCTTGTGTCGCGCCGGAACCGTACGCCGACGAACGGCGCGCGGGCTTCGAGCGGCCCGGACAGGGGGATGAGGTAGCTCACGGCCGGGCCGAGGGTGCCGGCAAGAAACTCGCCCGTGCGCGGCCTGCCGAACGCGACCGACGCGTTGGCCCGCGCCTCGAGCGCCTGGATCTGACTTCCCGGCACCTGCAGGAACCGTGCTTCGATCGTGGCGGCCGCGGCGCTACCCAGGTTGAGGCGGACGCCGAGCCCGAACGCCAGCGCGAGCTGACTCGACGCGGAGGCCGTGTCCTGGCAGAGCAGCGGGCACAGCGTGGCGGACTCGGTGACCCGGGCGAGTCCCAGCTCGGTCGCGGCGTACGGTGCGACGCCGCGCGTCCCGATCGGGTAGTAGTAGGAGTCCAGCGCGAACAGCGTGAGGCGTCGAACCCGCCCGTCGGTGGAGAGGTCAGTGTAGCGCGAGACGGTGACGCCGGTCTCCCCGTCGTCGCCGGCGATCAGCGCCGCGGCGCCGCCGAACGCGCTGAAGGAGTGGCTCGAGCCCGAGAGATCTTCGAGGGCGATCGACGAGTAGGTCGGGCCGATGCGAAAGCGGCGCTGGGCGTGCGCCGAGGAAACCGCGACGAGCGACAGCAGCGCGGCACGCAGGAGCTTGTGCATGCCGAAAAGTGTGGAATGGGAAGGGCCGGAGCCGTGACTGCCATCACGACCCTTCCCGTGACGACCGTTACTTGACGAGCAACCCGACGAGCAATCCCGCGACGTTCATTCGGACGAGCCACGACCAGCACGTCGCTGTGTTCAGCCGACGGACCTTGTCGTACCACACGCCCGTGCCGATGGTCGAGAGGGCGATGGTGGGTAACCACAGGACGGTGGCAAACTCCATTCCGGCCAACGCGCCGCCGCCCTGCACCCACAGTGCGCCCTGGAAGCGGTCATAGAAGGCGGCCAAGAGCAGGCCGAAGACGAGCGCCAGCACGGCCGCCTTCGGGAGGTTCGCCGCCATCATTTTCTTCCCCTCCTCCGGCGTGGCCGCCGTCGTGCCGTACTGCTCCATCCCCTTCGTGAACACCTTCCCCCACATGACCCAGTCGGCGACAAAGGCGCCAACGCCGCCGATCAGTCCAGCGACGACCCAGTGCATGAGCCCTCCTCCCGTCTGCGGTTCACTTCCGCTGCCCTGGGACTCCCAGCTCGGTCATTGCCAGCAGGTCGAGGACGGCTTCGAGATCCTTCCCCTGCAGCAACCCCTTCTCCATCACCAGCTGACGCACGGTCACATTCTTGGCCACGGCCTCCTTGGCGAGCTGCGCTGCCTGGGCGTAGCCGATCCTGGGTGCGAGCGCGGTGACCAGGGCGGGGCTGCGCTCGAGCCAGTGCGCGCACTGGGCCGTGTCCGGCTCGATCCCCTCCACGCACCGCTCGGCGAAGACGCGCGAGGCGTTCGTGAGGATCCGCAGCGTGAAGAGCAGGTTGTGCGCGATCACGGGCATCATCACGTTGAGCTCGAGCTGTCCCGCCTCGGCCGCCGCCCCGACCGTGACGTCGTTGCCGAGCGTCTGGTAGCAGACCATGTTGACCATCTCGGCGATCGACGGGTTCACCTTGCCGGGCATGATGCTCGACCCGGGCTGCACCGGCGGCAGGACGATCTCGGCGAGCCCGGTGCGCGGCCCCGACGCGAGCAGCCGGATGTCGCTCGCAATTTTGCCCAGGTCCATCGCGTAGGTCCGGAGCGCGCCCGAGAGCGCCGCGGCGTCGCCCATCGACTGCATCAGCTGCACGCGGTCCTCGCCCTCGCGGAGCTCGAGCCCCGTCATCGCGCGGAGATGCTGCACCATCAGCCGGGGGTATTCCGGCTCGGCGTTGAGCCCGGTGCCGACGGCGGTGCCGCCGATGCCCAGATCCCGCAGCGCGGCCGCCGTCTGCGCGATGCGGTCGCGGTTGCGCTCGACGGTGCGACCGTAGGCGGTGAACTCCTGGCCGAGGCGGATCGGGGTCGCGTCCTGGAGATGGGTGCGGCCGGACTTGAGGATGCCGTCGAACGCGTTGCCCTTTGTGAGGAACGCCCGGGCAAGTCGGCTCAGCGCTTCGAGCAGCGCCGGGAGCTGCGCCAGGGCGGCGAGCCGGATGGCGGTGGGGATCACGTCGTTCGTGGACTGCGCCATGTTCACGTGATCGTTGGGGTGCACCGGCTGGTAGGCGCCCCGCGTCGAGCCCAGCAGCTCGTTCGCGCGGTTGGCGAGGACCTCGTTACAGTTCATGTTGTGCGAGGTCCCCGCGCCCGCCTGATAGGGATCCACCACGAAGTGATCGCGATGCGCGCCCGCGAGCACTTCGTCCGCCGCGCGCACGATCGCGTCCGCGAGCTTCGCGTCGAGCCGCCCCGTTTCCTTGTGGGTCAGGGCGGCCGCCTTCTTGATCCAGATGACGGCGTCGACGAACGGGGCGAGCGGCGCGAGGTGGGAGATCGGAAAGTTGTGCCGGGCGCGCTCGGTCTGGATGCCGTACAGCGCGTCCGCGGGCACCGGCAGCTCTCCCAGCGGATCGCGCTCGATGCGGGTCGCGCTCATCGCCTCCGTCCGTTCGGTCACGGCGCCGTCCGTCTCAAACCAGGAATCGCCCATGGACGCCCAGGATCTGGTTCAGCACCTGCCGGCCCGCGCAGCGTTCTCGGCCGCGAAGATGACGAAGCTCGACTGCTTCCGCTCGGACCGGCTGCTCGTCGGCCTCAACTGCTTCGAGCCGGGCCAGGGGCAGAAGGTCCACACGCACGACGGCGCCGACAAATTCTATTTCGTTGTCTCGGGAAAGGCGAGGTTCGTCTTGGGCGAGAGGACAGTCGAGGCACGGTCCGGAGACCTGCTGCTTGCGCCGGACGGCGTACCTCATGGGGTCGAGCGGGCGCTGGAACGAACCGTGGTGCTCGTCGCGATGGCACCGGCACCGACTCCTCAATGCTGACCCCTCACACCCGTCGTGCGTCGTGCGTCGTGCGTCTAGGCGTTAGCCTTTCGTCGGCTCCACCCGCAGGGCATCGTTGAACCGATTGAAATACTCGGTCATCCCGATCACAAGCGTGAGCTCGACGATTTGACCCGGATCCCACGCGTCCCGGAGCCGCCCGTACAGCTCGTCGGACAGGTCGTGTCCCGACCGGTGGATCACCTCTGCATACTCGAGCGCCGCCCTCCAGCCGGGCTCGAGTGCCTCGACGGGTGCGCGCCCGCCGCGGTCCTGGACCGCCTGGACCAGCTCCTCGCTCGCCCCCTTCTGTCTTGCCAAGACAGTGTGCGAGCCGAGTCAGTAGCGGCAGCGGTTCAGGTGGGACACGCGCACCCACAGCAGCTCCTTGAGAACCGGCGGCACGGTTCCCTCGTTCATGACCGTGCGAAAGTGCGCGATCATCGTCCGCAGGTGGTTGGGCCGGAGCGCGACCGTGCGGAACATGTTCGGGATGTTGCCGCGCTCCTTGAGGTACACATCGAAGATCGGCCGTACCTCCGGAGCCGCTTCGTCCGGAGTGAGTGGCTTGATCCGAGGATCGCCCATGCGTCTCGTTTCGCCTCCCTCTGTGCCTCTGTGCCCCTACGGCTCTTTGCCCCTACGTTTTCCCCATCCGATCTTGAACAGCTGGACCGCCGCGCGGTACCCCAGGCTCCGCACCAGGGCGACCACGCCCAGCGCGGTCAACAGGACGGAGGTGTAGAAGCGCCACAGGAGCAGCATCGCCACCTGGTGCGACCCGAAGTCGCCCGCGAAGTCGCCGAGGAAGGCCACCTCGACGCCGCCGCCCCCCGACGGGAGCGGGACCACGAGGGGCGCGTGAATCAGCGCCAGCGCGCCGAAGAACATCTGTCCGAGCGGCGGGCGGCCGGGGAGTCCCCAGGCGAGCGCGGGCAGGATCAGCGCGCGCGCCGCCACGCTCACGACAGTGAGCAGCGCCTCGGCGCCAAGGACCCACCAGGGGGCGCGGCGCACGTGAGCCCATGCCACGCGCCACTGCCGGCGCACGCGGTGCCGGATCATCCCCGAGCGGACGAGGCGCTGCAGCAGGTAGCCGGCGAGCACGATCGCGACGGCCGTCACCTCGATGGTGGCGAGCTCCCCTGCGCGATGGCGCCGCAGCCACTCGCGGGCCGCATAGTGCCAGTCGGGCACGTAGTAGAAGAAGAGCGCTCCGGCCATAGCCACGAACACCGGCCACTCACCAGCCACCTCGACGCCGATCGCCACGATGGCGGGCACGGCCCGGCTGCCCGATTCGGTGAGGCCGAGGAACCGGGCCGGCTCGCCGCCCAGGCGGTTCGGGGTCAGCTGCGACGCGGCTTCTCCGTACAAGTTGAGGCGGAACGCGTCCCTCACGGCCAGCCGGCCGCCCGCGGTCCAGAGGGCGAGCTGAATCCGCCAGGCGCGGGCGGCGCAATCCACCGCGAGCAGCGCGAGGGCGAGGAGGTGGCTCATCAGCGAATGCGGAATGCGGAATGGGGAATGCGGAATTTCAGTGCAGGCTGGAACCGCGGCACGAAACGGGCTCTGTAACTCCGCATTCCGCATTCCCCATTCCGCATTTGTCTAGTCCGAGCAGTCACCCAGCGGATACAGGAAGCCGCAGTTCGGACAGGGGTTCTTGCAGCCCCACGGCTTGGGAAGGACGTCGGCGCCGCAGCGGAGGCAGGCCGGCCGCTTCCTATGCGGAACGGTGGACGCCGGTGAGGAAGGGGTTGGCGAGACGCTCTCGTCCGATGGTGGTTTCCGGTCCATGGCCGCTGTACACGATGGTGGAATCGGGCAGCGGAAGCAACTCGCGCTCGATGCTCCGGATCAGCGTCTCGAAGTCGCCGCCCGGGAGATCGGTGCGGCCGATGGACCCCGCGAACAGCACGTCGCCGGTGAAGACGACCCCCTCACCCACGAGGCACACGCTGCCGGGCGAGTGTCCCGGCGCGTGGCGCACGGCGAAGGCGAGCGTTCCCACGCGGACCTCGCCTCCGGGGACGAATTGGCGGTCGGGCGGCGGCAGCGGGTCGACCGGGATGCCGAACGCGACGCCCTGCTGCAGCACGTGGTCGTATAGCTCTCGGTCGGCCGGATGCAGGTAGACCGGCGCGCCGGTCTCCCGCTGGAGACGCGGGATCCCCATCACATGGTCGACGTGGGCGTGGGTGATCCAGATCGCCGTCACCCGGGCGCCGGCGCCCGCGATCCGGCGCGAGATCAGGCCCGCGTCCTCCCCCGGATCGATGACCGCGCACTCGGCCGTCGCCTCGTCGATGACGAGGTAGGAGTTCTCGACGAACCGGCCGTTCGGGATCTGGGCGACCTTCACGACGCGACCGCCGCCTTGTCCTTCTCACGGAGCGCCGTCAGGTACTTCTCCACCGCGATCGCCGCGGTCGTGGCATCGCCCACCGCCGTGGTGATCTGGCGCGTGAGCTGGCTGCGCACGTCGCCCGCCGCGAACAGCCCCGGGATGGTCGTCATCATCCGCTCGTCGGTGATCATGTAGCCGGCGGCGTCGTGCTCGAAGTGGCCTTCCACGATGCCGGTGTTGGGCTTGAAGCCGACGAAGATGAACACCCCGCCCACGTTCAGCGTGGACCGCCGGCCCGTGACCGTGTCCTCGAGGACGAGCTGCTCGGTGCCTCGCTCGTTGCCCCTGATCTCCACGACCTTTTGGTTCCAGATCACCTCGATCTTCGGGTTCGCAAACGCGCGCTCCTGGAGGATCTTCGACGCGCGGAACCGGTCGCGCCGGTGCACGATGTACACCTTGCTCGCGTAGCGGGTGAGGTAGTCCGCCTCCTCGACCGCGGCGTCGCCGCCGCCCACCACCGCGAGCACCTCGCCCTTGAAGAACGCGCCGTCGCACACTGCGCAGTAGGAGACGCCCTTCCCGGCGTACTCCTTCTCCCCCGGGACCTGGAGCTTCACGGGCGTGCCGCCGGCGGTGAGGATCACCGCGGGCGCGCGGTAAGTCTTGCCGCGGGCCGTCACGACGTCGAACCAGCCGTCGTCCGCCTTGCGGACTTTCTCCACCGTATCCGTGACGATCTCGGCGCCGAACTGCTTCGCGTGCTCCGCCATCTTCTGGGCAAGCTCCCAGCCCCGCACGCTCTCGAACCCGATGTAATCCTCGATCAGCTCGGTGTTCAGGAGCTCGCCCCCCGGCGGGCCGCGCTCGAGCGTCACCGCCTTCAGCATGCCGCGGCCGGCGTACAACGCGGCGCACAGCCCCGCGGGCCCCGCGCCGACGATGATCACGTCGTATCCGTTAGTGGCGTGCTCGGTCATCCGTTCGGAATTCCAGTCGCGGCGGATCTCCCTCCCCCGCCAGGGCGCGCGCCAGCTGCGCGCGAAACCGCTCCGTCTCGAACTCGACATCCGGACGCCCGGGGCCGGCGAGCTTCGCCTGCGCCGCCGCGCCGACCACCTCGACGCCGTGCCGGTTGCCGCGCTCGAGGTGCAGCAGCGCGGCCGCCGCCTGGATCAGTCCTTGCCAGACCCGCGCCGCGTCGGCGTCGCCGTCGTTAATAATAGAACGCCAGACGGTTTCCAGCGCCTCGTGGGCGAGCCAGTACTCCGCGGTGTTGAACAGATCGCGGGCGCGGGTGAGGATCGCCTGGCGCTCTGCGGGAGACATGGGCGGTCTGGCGGTCGCCTCCGTACCGACCGCCTGACCGCCCGACCGCCTGTCCGCCCCGATTCGCAGCAAATTCAACGCCCCGTGACAGCTCGAGATCGTCCCCACCAGTACCGCCGCCGGCTCGCCGCTTTCGCCGGCGCGGCGCACGATCGCGTCACCTTCCAACACGGCGTCCACCGGGAACGTGCCCACGCCGAACACGTGATGCCGGCACACGAACAGCGCGGGGCCGAACACCGGTTCCCCGGACCGGCGCAGCCGGTCCGCCAGGGCGCGCAGCGCGTCGCTCATCTCCCACGTGCGCTCGCGTCCGATCGCCGGGCAGACGGCCGGCTCGACGCAATGCGTGGGACAGACCCAGTCGGCGAACGACACGTAGCGCGTGTGATCCGGCGGAGGCGCGGTGCGGTCGTACGGGACGTCCAGCGCGCCGGCCACGGGCGCGACCTCGACCGCGCGGCCGGGCCAGCGCTCGCGGGCGCGCCCGAACACCCATGCGAACATGAGGTGCGGCATCAGCGGCGACGGCACGATGTAGTCCTGCGGCTCGCCCGGCCGCGCCGGCCGCGCCCGCCCGAGGAACTCGGCGAAGTAGTCGCTCCACTGGCGCGTCACGAACCGGCGCCCGGGCGCCTCGCCCAGCTCCGTCCGCGCCCGGCACGCCGGATTCCGGTCTACGACGACGACCTCGTGGTAGCGCGCCTTGCCTTTCTCTCTGGCCTTCGCGAGCTGGGCGGCGTAGAACGTGCCGTAGCAACCGCCCCCGATCACGATCACGTCGCGCATCACCGCTGCGGCGCTCATCGCGGCTAAACGTCTCCGGCAACGGGCAGGATCTCTCCGGTCACCGCCTTGGCCTCGTCGCCCGCGAGGTAGAGCACCGCGCTCACGAGCTCGTCGAGCTCGACCCACCGCACCTTGGCGTCTTTCATCTGCGCCAGATTGTCGCCGGTCTTCATCGTTCCCGGGGCCACCGCGTTCACGCGCACCCCGCCGTCGCGGAACTCGCGGGCGAACGCGCGCGTCAGACCCGCCACCGCCGACTTTGCGGCGATGTAGGAGGCCATCCGGCTCTGCGGCTTCACGACCGCCACCGACGCGAAGTTCACGATCGCGCCGCCGCCGCGCTCCAGCAGAGCGGGGATCGCCGCCTGGGACACGAAGAACGTGGTCTTGACGTTGGCCGCCAGCTCACGGTCGAGCTGCTCGGGCTTCAGGTCGAGGGCGGAGCCGTAGTTCAGGAGCCCGCCCGCCACGTTGACCACTGCGTCGAGCCCGCCGAAGTGCTGCTGTGCTGCGGCCACCGCCCGGCGCGCCGTCTCGGGGAGCGCGAGGTCGCCCGCGACGTGGCGCACGGGGAACCCCTCGGCCGCAAACTCCTTGGCCCGGTCGGCGAGCCCGGCGGCGTTCAAGTCGGCGATGACCAGCATGGCCCCGGCCCGGCCGAAGCCGCGGGCGACGGCGTGGCCGATCTGGCCGACGCGACCCACCCCGGTCACGAGCACGACTTTGCCGCGATAGTCGGAGGGCACGGCCTCAGCGCTTCGCTCCGGCCACCGCGGCGACGATGTCGTCCACCGGCGGCGTGCCGCGCACGGCGAAGCCGATGGTCCCGTCCCGCCGCACCACGTAGACGGACCGCTGGATGCCCTTCCCGTCCTCCTTCAGCGCCCGGTAGGCGCGCGCGATCGCGCGGTCGGGATCGGACAGCAGCGGGAAGTTGAAGCCCATCATCGTCGCGTAGTGGAGGTGGCTGTCCACGCCCGCGGGGTTGACCCCGAAGGGCTGGATGCCGGCTTTCTGGAACTTGGCCATCTCATCGCGCACGGCGGAGAGTTGCGCGTTTCAGCCGGGGGTGTTGTTCCCCGGGTAGAAGACGAG
>WNGA01003276.1_pt1 | contig 24325 bp, 23 predicted proteins | sample 5400061 | NCBI WGS metagenome assembly WNGA01 (sample SAMN13153366, study PRJNA577476) | soil metagenome | isolation source: 100 cm soil or saprolite under grassland replicate 2 | place: USA:California | collected 2016-06-15 | reverse complement strand
TGGAGTCGCCGGCGGCTCCGCTGAACGTTGCGGACGGAGTCTTCGATGTCGTCTTGTGCCAGCAGGGCGTGCAGTTCTTCCCTGACAGGCTGGCTGCCCTGCGTGAGATGCGCCGCGCGCTCAAGCCTGGGGGCCGGCTGGTCATCGCTGTCTGGGCGCCGATCGAACAGTGCGCGATCTACGCGGCGCTCCACGCATCCCTGCGCGACGCTGTCCCTCGGGAGCTTGCCGGTCTCCTGTTGGCCCCGTTCAGCTGGGGGGACCCGGCGGAGCTGGTGGGGGCGGTAAGCGCCGCCGGGCTCCGCGGCGTCCAGGCGCAGACCCGGCGGCTACCCCTCTCGGTGGAGGGTGGCGTGGAGCAGGTCGTACGAGGCTGCATCGGCGCATCGCCGCTAGCTCCGGGTGTCGCTGAGCTGCCGGAAGAGCGACGGGCAGTCCTCATGGACGCCGCGCGAAAGCATCTCGCGGGGCTCGTTACCGGCTCCGCCGTTCGGGGCGACATGGTGGCGAACGTGGTTCTCGCGCATGTTTAGCATGCCACTGTGCCGGACAAGGTGATCCAGTGATCAATCGGCGAATGTTTCTCGGCACGCTGGCTGGCGGCCTGCTCGCCGTGCCGCTCACGGCTCCGGCGCAGCAGGCTGGGACCGTCTGGCGCATAGGTCTGTTGGATTACGCCTCCCCTGACCCTGCCCGACTCGCCTGGTGGATGGCTCTTCAGGAGCGATTGCGGGAACTGGGGTACGTCGAGAAGCAGAATGTCGTCTTTGAACGACGATGGGGGAACGGACAGGTGAACCGGCTTCCCGGCTTGGCAAAAGAACTTGTTGCCGCGAAGGTCGATATCCTCGTGACCGCAGGGAACCCCGCCTCGCTCGCAGCCAAGCAGATCACGAGCTCTATTCCCATCGTGACCGCGACGGGTCCTGACCCCGTCGAGCTCGGGCTCGCGGCGAGCCTGGCGCGGCCGGGTGGAAACGTCACGGGGATGGCGTCGATCTCAAGCGAGCTGTCCGGCAAGCGGCTGGGACTGCTCAAAGAGTTGCTCCCACGGGTGTCCCGAATGGCTGCCCTGTGGGATCGTGCCGCCCGCGGGTCGGCGCTCGCCGAACGGGACACGGAGGTTGCGGCTCGATCACTGGGAATCACGTTACAGAGTTTCCCCGTGCGCCCGGATGACTCCAACGCGTACGAGGCCGCGTTCGTGGCCATGAAGCGCCACGGCGCCGGGGCGGTAATCGTGGTCACGAGCGCGGGTCTCTTTGCCAGCTACCACCGGATCGCGGAGCTCGCCCTCAAGCACCGCCTGCCTAGTTGCGGCGGGACGAGGGAGTATGCCGAGGGTGGTGGGCTCATCAGTTACTCCGCGGACTACCCGGATCTGTTCCGGCGCGCGGCTACCTTTGTGGACAAGATTCTCAAGGGCGCCAAGCCCGCCGAGCTGCCCGTGGAGCAGCCGACCAAGTTCGAGCTGGTGATTAACCTCAAGACCGCCAAGGCCCTCGGCCTGACCATCCCGCCGTCGCTGCTGCTGCGTGCGGATCAGGTGATCGAGTGATCACCCGCCGGACGTTCATCGGCACTTTGGTTGTAAGCCTTCTCGCCGCGCCGCTCGCCGCCGAGGCCCAGCAGGCGGCCAAGGTCGCTCGAATAGGCTACCTGGCGGGCAACCTGACCGCTAGCCCCCACCTGCCAGAGGCCTTCCGTCAAGGACTGCGTGACCTCGGTTACGTCGAGGGCCGCAACGTTGTAATTGAATACCGAGATGCCGAGGGGAGGCCCGAGCGGTTCGCTGCTCTTGCGGCCGAATTGGTTGCGCTCAAGGTTGATGTCATCGTGGCCCCAAACACACCCGCTGCCCTGGCCGCCAAGCAAGCGACCAGGACCCTCCCCATTGTCTTCGCTGTTGCTGCCGATCCGGTTATGAGCGGGCTCGTCACCAGCCTTGCGCGGCCGGGCGCCGATGTCACAGGGTTGTCCATCCTCGCCCCGGAACTCGTCGGCAAGCGTCTGGAACTGCTCACGCAGGCCGTTCCGGGAGTCAGTCGGGTCGCTGTCCTCTGGCAGCCAGGTGGCCTCGGCGAACGCACGGACAAGGACATGCTGAAGGAAGCAGACGTCGCGGCCCGGGCGCTAGGGGTGCGGCTTCAAGTCGTTGAGGCGCGAGGGCCGGAGGACTTCGACAGGGCCTTCACGGAAATGGCCCGGGCACGCGCGGGTGCTCTGACTGTATTGCCAAGCAACATGTTCACCAGCGAGCGAAGACGCCTCGTGGACCTGGCAGCAAAGAACAGGCTGCCGGCAGTGTACCCATGGAGGGAGTTTGTCGAAGCCGGGGGCTTTATGGCCTATGGACCGAACATTGCTGACTTGTTTCGGCGCGCCGCCACCTACGTGGACAAGATCCTCAAGGGCGCCAAGCCCGCTGACCTTCCCGTCGAGCAGCCGACGAAGTTCGAGCTGGTGATCAACCTCAAGACCGCGAAGGCGCTCGGCCTGACGATCCCGCCGTCGGTGCTGGGGCGGGCGGATGAGATAATTCGATGATCGACCGGCGCACGTTCCTTACTGGCACAGGTGTCGTGCTGCTCGCCGCGCCGCTCGCCGCCGAGGCGCAGCAGGCGGGAACTCGGCGGATAGGTCTCTTAGAAACTAGCTCGCCTTCCCCAGCCCGTGTCCTCCTCTGGGAGACATTGCGGCAACGGCTGCGCGAGTTGGGTTACCTGGAAGGACAGAACATCGCCTTTGAGTTCCGATTTGGAGAGGGGAAACCCGACCGGCTTACGGGTCTTGCGGCCGAGCTGGCCGGACTCAAGGTCGACGTTATCGTCACGTCTGGTACGCCAGCGAGCCTGGCGGCCAAACAGGCGACGCGCACGATCCCCATCGTCATGGCACAACTCGCTGATCCGGTGGGTGCAGGACTCGTCGCGAGCCTCGGGCGGCCGGGTGGGAACGTCACGGGGCTGACGACACAGGACGCCGATCTGGGCGGAAAACGGCTGGAACTCCTCCTGCAGGTCGTTCCGAGGGTTTCTCATCTCGCCCTGCTCATTGATGAGACCAGTCCTGGCACCGTGCTGATTGCGAAAGGCACACAGGCCGCGGCGGCCTCGCTGGGCCTGCGGCTTCAATCCCTGGGCGTGCGCGATCCGGGCGAGTTGGACCGCGCATTTGCCGCCATGAAGGAAGCGCGAGCGCGCGCTCTCATTGTGGAATCGAGTTCGATGTTGTTCACATGGCGAGAACGGCTGGCGGACCTCGCGCTGAAGAACCGGCTGCCCACCATGTTCGCGCAGAGAGCGTACGCCCAGGCTGGCGGCCTTATGGCGTACGCGGCGGACTTCTCGGACCTTTTCCGCCGCGCCGCTACCTACGTGGACAAGATCCTCAAAGGCGCCAAACCTGCCGATCTGCCCGTCGAGCAGCCGACCAAGTTCGACCTGGTGATCAACCTCAAGACCGCCAAGGCGCTCGGCCTGACGATCCCGCCGTCGGTGCTGACGCGGGCGGATGAGGTGATCCAGTAGAGGCCGGTCATATTAGATGATACGGAACCGCCGGGCGCTTACTGCCCACAACTTGCAAAGTGCCCGTCGTAACAGGTAGATTGGCCCGGTACCAGCCGTTCGGAGAGTGAAGAGCAATCCGAGGAGACATCATGGCGACACACGCGATCACCGATCTCGCAATCATCCTCAAGCCTGAAGACGACGTGGCCATTGCCAAGCGCGAGATCGCGGCCGGCACCATCCTCGAGGACTCGGGCGGCCGGATCGAGGTGAGACAGGACATCAAGCCGGGGCACAAGCTGGCGCGACGGGCGAAACGGACGGGCGACGTGGTCCGACGCTACGGCCAGCCCATCGGATTCGCGACCGCCGAGATCGCCGTGGGCGACCATGTCCACACTCAGAACCTGGCGGTGGGTGACCTCCACCAGGAGTACGAGTTCTGCACCGACGTCAAGCCCGTGGACTACTACCCGCCGTCCCAGATGCGGTTCTTCGACGGCTACCGCCGGGAAGACGGGCGGGTCGGCACGCGCAACTACGTCGCCATCATCTCCGGCGTCAACTGCTCGGCAAGCGTGAGCCAGTTCGTGAAGGAGAAGTTCCGCGACGTCCAGAAGGACTACCCGAACATCGATGGCGTGCTGGCCATCACCCACAAGTCGGGCTGCGGCACCAAGCTCTTCGGCGGAGACCACATGGCGCTCCAGCGCGTGCTGGCCGGATACGCCAAGCACCCGAACGTGGCGGCCTATATCCTGATCGGTCTGGGCTGCGAGGTGAACCAGGCCGCGGTGATGGTGGACAAGCAGCGCATGGCGGCGCCGGGACATCCCGAGCGCAAGCCCATAATCATCAATATCCAGGAGGCCGGGGGCATCCGGAAGACGGTGGAAAAAGCCGCGGCCGAAGTGGCCAAGCTCCTGCCCTATGCCAACGCGGCCCGGCGAACCCAGCAGCCCATTTCCGAGCTGACGCTGGCCACCAACTGCGGCGGATCCGACGGCAATTCGGGCATCACGGCCAATCCCGCGCTCGGCTGGGCCGTGGACGAGCTGGTCCGCTATGGCGGCACGGGCGTCTTGGCCGAGACGCCCGAGATCTATGGCGCCGAGCACCTGCTGATCCGGCGCGCCATCAGCGAAGGCGTCGCCAAGAAGCTCATCGACCGCTACAAGTGGTGGGAGTGGTACTGCCGCGGCATCGAGGCCATGGACAATAATCCCGCGCCCGGCAACAAGGCGGGCGGCCTGACGACGGTGTTCGAGAAGTCTTTGGGCGGCGTTTCAAAGGGCGGGACCACGCCCATGATGGACGTGTTCCAGTACGGCGAGCCCATCAGCACCAAGGGGTTTGTCTTCATGGACACGCCGGGACACGATCCGGTCTCGATCACGGGGCTGGTGGCCGGCGGCTGCAATATCATCTGCTTCACGACCGGCCGCGGCTCGGTGTTCGGCTGCAAGCCCGTACCGTCCATCAAGCTCGCGACCAACAGCCTCATGTACCGCCACATGGCCGAGGACATGGACATCAACTGCGGCGTGATCCTCGAGGGCATCCCGCTGCCCGAGGTGGGCCGCCAGATCTTCGAAGAGATCATCGCCGTTGCCTCGGGCAAGCGCAGCAAGAGCGAGCTGAGCGGCGTCGGTGAGGAAGAGTTCGCGCCCTGGATCATCGGCCCAGTGATGTAGCGTGAGGGGCTCCGGCCTCCGGATGCCGGACGCCGCCGGCCGCCTCATCGACGTGGGGCGGAGACATCCGGACGCGGTGGCGGTCCTCACGCTTTTCCTCGTGCCGTGGGCGCTCCTCGGCCGCGCGCTCCTTCCGGGACGCGTTCTCTCGCCGGCCGACATCCTCTTCCTCACGCCCATGTGGAAAGCCCTGGCGCCCGGGCTTTCCGTGGCCAATCCCACCCTCAGCGATGTGGCGGTGGCGCTGCACCCGTGGCTGATCCTCGCCGGGCGCGAGCTCGCTCACGGCCACTTTCCGCTCTGGAACCCCTATGCCTATGCCGGCGCGCCGTTCTTCGCCAACCCGAATACGGCGCTGCTCTTCCCCCTGACCTGGCTGGCGGCGGTCCTGCCCGCCGCCACGGCGCTCACGATCATCGCCATCCTGAAGCTCTCCGCGGCCGGCTGCGGAATGTACTGGTTTCTCCGCATGCTCCGCCTCGGACGGCCCGCAGCCTGGCTGGGCGCGCTGGCCTTCATGCTGAGTGGCTCGATGATCGTGTGGCTGGAGTTTCCGATCAGCAGTGCCTTTCTCTGCCTGCCGCTGTTCTTCGCCGCGGTGGAGCGAATCCGCGACCGGCCGGGTCGCCGCGCCGTGGCGGTGCTCGGCCTTGTCACGGCGCTCGCCATCTTCGCGGGCTATCCGCAGGGGGCCTACCTCGGGCTCCTATCGGCCGGCGCGTGGGCGCTCTCACGCGCTCCCGGTGCGCCCGGCGGCGCGCTGCCCTTTCTCGCGCGCGCGGCGGCCGGCGCCGGACTGGGCGGGCTCCTGGGAGCGGTCCAGCTCCTGCCCTTCCTCGAATACATGCGGGAGAGCGCGGCATTGGCCTATCGCACGGAGTGGATGCCGCTGCTGAGCTTGTCGCCCCGCGCGGCGACGGCGTTTTTTATGCCCTATTACTATGGCAGCCCGGGAGGCGGCGAGTACTGGGGCGAGTGGAACTTCAACGAAATCGCGCTGACGGTAGGACTCATTCCATGGGCGGTGGCCCCCGTCGCCGTGGCGGCCGCCTGGCGTCGGACCGGCACGCGGTTCTTTCTCGGGATGGCGCTGGCCGCCGCGGCCATGCTCTACGGACTGCCGGGCACCGGCGCGGTGAGGGCGATCGTGCCCGGATTGTCGCTCGCGATCAACCTCCGGTTCGGGGCGCTGGTGGCATTCCCGCTATGCGCGCTCGGCGCCATCGGGCTCGACGCGGCGGCGGCCGGCGCCGGCGCGCGCCGGGCGCGATGGGCGGTGGCCGGCACCTTCGTGGTTATCGTCGCGCTTCTCTTCGCCGCGCTGGTGGATGACTGGGCCTCGATCTCGCACGCGCGACTCACGGGCTCTCCGGCTCTCGAATACATCGCCTTCCTCGCGCTGTTCACCTCCGCGGCGCTCCTCGCCCTGGCGCGCGTGGGCCGCTCGGCGCCGGCCAGCGCCGGCTGGTGGGCGGCGGTGATCGCGGTGCAGCTCGCCACGCTGCTGCCGCTCGCCGCGACCTATAATCCGGTGATCGACTCGCGCTGGCTCTACCCCGCGCCGCCGGCCGTGGCGCATCTGCAGCGAGAGATGAGCCGGGATCCCGGGCGCGTGCTTCTCGAGGCGAACGTGCCGGCCCTCTACGGTCTCGCCGACATGTCGGGATACGACAGCCTCGGGCCCCGGCGCATCGAGCGGCTGCTCCGCCCAACGGGCGACGTGCAGCTCCAGTCCATCACGGGCAGCAGCTACCTGGGCCCCTTGTCCGGACTCGCCGCGCCGCTGATCGACATGCTGGCCGTCCGCCGCGCCGTCGTCTGGCCCAATGCGGCGCTGTTCGGCGCGCGATTCACGCTCGAGTACGAAGGGCCCGACGCGCGCGTGTACCGCAACGACCAGGCCCTGTCGCGGGCCCGCCTGGTCGGCCGGGCGCGCTGCGCCGCGGACGACGCGGCGCTGCGGCTGATCTGGCAGGGCGGCGTCAACCTCCGACGCGAGGTTCTGCTGGCCGGCTGCACGGCGCCCCTTCCCGAAGAGACGGCCAGCGGCGAGGGCTCGGCCTGGATCGTCGAGGACGGCTGGGAGCGCGTCCGGATCGCCACCGATGCGGCCGCGCCGACCTGGCTCGTGCTCGCCGATACCTGGTTCCCGGGCTGGCGCGTCTGGGTGGACGGCAGGGAGCAGCCTGTCTGGAGGGCGAACTATGCCTTCCGCGCGGTGAGGCTCGAGCCCGGACCTCACGAGGTGGTCTTTCGCTATCGGCCCCGCTCGCTTCTGCTGGGACTCCTGCTGACCGCGGCGGCCGGCGTGATCATCCTCGGGCTCATCCTCCTGCCACCGCGGCGGCGAGGGGTGACCGGTTGAGCGCGCGCGTCGCGCACTGGGCGGCGGCGCTGGCGCTCTCCGTGGCTCTGACGAGCGGGGCGACGGCGGCCGCGCTGGCTCCCGCGCCTGGGGTCTTCCGGGTCCGTCCGGACACCGTGAAGGAGGACGAGGCGGCGAGGATCGAGGTCGAGCCGGCGGGAGCGAGCGGATTTTTCCGGAGTGACTTTGATCTCTACGTCGTCTGGTTCTCGGGCCCCGGCGCCGCCTTCCTGACGGCATCCGGCCAATGGTCGGCCGAGCCGGCGACCTATCGCGCGAGACTGAGGCCGGGCGGCTTCGCGCCGATCGAGGGCCCGCTGCATCCTCCGGCGCGCGCGGTGGGAACTATGCCGCTTGGAGCGATTTTCACGCGGCCGGGGGGTCATCCATTGCAGCGCAGCGACTGGGTGTATCAGCCCCAGCTGGTGACGGTGCGATTGAAGGCCTCACTCGCGGCAGCCCCGAATCGGAGTCGCGCCCTGGCGACCCTGGGCGGGCTCGGGCTGCTTTCGCTCGGCGCGAGCGCGCTGGTGCTGTGGCGTGCCGGCCGGCGGAGCAGGGCCTAGAGCGGTGGCGTCCGTCGGCGCTCGCGCGCGTCACCGATCCGCGCCACTTCGGGGTATACTCACAGAACGCCGCGCCTGAGCTCGAGCGGCGGAGGAGCCATTGATGGCGGGACGTCCCGGGATGTATCGCGGCGATCGGCGCCGCAAGGAAGATCTGCGTAAGGCCAAGCAGGAGGCCAAGCGGGCGCGGAAGGCCGAGCGCAAAGAAAGCGGCGCCACGGGCCCGGAGATCGAGGACATGCCCGTGGCGGCAGAGGCGGCGGTCGAATTCGTGTGGTTCTCTCCGAGCAAGGGGCGGACGGTGGCGACGGACTCGGCCGAGCCGCCCACGGTGGACGGCATCGACGACTGGACGCTAGTGAGCGAGCCGCCCCGGGTCTAGCGCCTCCGCGGGCGCCCGCCCGGGCTTGGGCTGCGCATCTCTGAGCCTCGCGCCTCGGAAGAACGTGACCCAGAAGTTCTCCTCGAGCGGAGCCAGCCGGGCGGCGTCCCAGAAGCGATTCATCCTGAAGCCCGCCCTCCGGCGACACGCAAAGCTGTAGAAGCCCACCAACCCGCCGGGCGCGAACCGGCCGTTGAAGATGATGTCGAGCGGCAGGTGCAGCCCCATCCCCAAGCAGTAGCCCCAGAGCCAGGCCCAGCCGGTTGCCGAGGCCAGGAGGATCAGCAGCGCCGCCAGCTCATAGGAGTGCAGCAGCAGCACCGCGCGCTGGGCATGGCCTTCGAGGTAGTAACGGAGGAACGCCGCCGGGCGCAGATCGCGGCGGCCCTCGAAGAGGACGTAGTCAACGACGTGGTCGATGTCGATGAGGAAGCCCCCGGCCGCCATCCCCGCGGTGAAGGCCGGCGAGCCGGTTGCGGCATAGGCGGCGCCACAGGCGAGCGCCGTGGTGACCAGATGCCCTCCGGGACTCACGAGCGAAACCGGCTAGTTCGAATAGAAGTTACGGCTGCGCCGGGTGCTGACGCGTGCACGCGCCAGCGGCAGGACCACGCTGACTGGCACGAGAAGGGCGGCGGCAAAGACCCATGGATTCTTCCAGGCCCAGCCGTCCCTGGTGTTTCGGAATTCGAACAGCGCCTTCAAGAGTCGATACATGGTCCGTCCTCCCCCTGGTGTGATGTCTCGTCCCTCAAGAGTGAGCAACGGGGATGCCAGCCGGCCCATGAAGTCCAACTAGCTGGAATTCCTGGTCTCGGGTCCTCGGCAGGATGAGCCGGCCGAAGAGGGCGAGCCAAAAAGGTAAAGGGAGAGGACAAAAAGTGGGAGTGACGGTGTGTGGCCGGAGCCGGCGGAGAAGCCGTCAGGACTGGGCGACGGTGACCACCAGCCCGATGGCGGCCAGGACATTGCCGACCCGGACGCACTCGACTTCCGGGCCGACCTTGACCACGGCCTTGCCCGTATTGTGCACCTGCCAGGCCAGCTCCCAGCCGCGCTGCTCCGAGCAGGCGATGGCCTTCATGAGCTGCTTCACGACGTCGAGAAAGGTATGGCAGTCACAGTTGTGCAAGATGGTCATCCAGGGCGGGGCGACGGCGACGGCCGTGCCCTCCTGCTCGGCAACGTCGGGGCTCTCGACCTCGGATGGGACCGGCCGCTCGGTCACCCCTTGATCTCCCGGAGCACCTCGCGGGCAATGAGGAACTTCATGATTTCGTCCGAGCCCGCGCCGATGCGTAGCAGCCGCGCGTTGCGGAAGATGGCTTGGATGGGGAAGTCCGTCGTGTACCCGATGCCGCCCAACACCTGCATGGCATGGTCTACGATACGCCACACCGCTTCCGCCACAAAGAGCTTGGTCACCGCCGACTCGCGCTGGGCGGGGACACCGGCCTCGACCATTTTCGCGGTGCGATAGATCACCTGTCGCGCGGCGTCGAGGGCCGCATACATCTCGGCCAGCTTGAAGGAGACGCCCTCGAACATCGCGATGGGCTGCTTGAACTGCACGCGCTTGGTGGAGTACTCGGCGGCGATCTCGAGCGCGCGGCGCGCGCTTCCCAGCGCCGCCATGCAATAGGTCACCCGTTCGGTGTCCAGCTCGTCCATGAGCACGTGGTAGCCGCCGTTGAGTGACCCGAGAAGGTTCTCTCTCGGGATGTCCACGTCGTTGAAGTCGATCCAGGCATTGTCCATCCAGTCCGCCATGATGACTTCGTCCATCTGCCGGCGGATGGTGACCCCCGGGTGGTCCATCGGCACGATGAAGGTCGACATCCCCTTGTGCGGGTGCACGCCCCCTTCGGTGATCGCGAACAGCGTCAGATAGTCGGCGAGCCCGCCGCCGGTGATGAACCGCTTCTGGCCGTTGATCACCCAGCGATCCCCCTTGAGCGTTGCGCGCGTCTCCATGCGCGCCGTGTCCGAGCCGATCTGGGGCTCGGTGATCGCGAGAGCGGCCAGCTCCTCGCCCCGCAGCCGGGGCGGGATGTGCCGCCGCTTCTGCTCGGCGGTGCCGTACCGGAGAATCGAGATGGTGCCGAGCGTGAGCGAGACCGAGCGAATCGTCTCGCCCGGATGTCCCGCGGCGGCCAGCTCTTCGTCCACGATGCACTCGGCGACGACGCCGCGCCCATTGCCGCCGTACTCTTCCGGGAAGAGCGCGCCGGTCATCCCGGCCTCGGCCAGCGTCCGAAGATACCGCTGGGCGATGGGACGCAGCCGCGCGCGACGCTCCGTACCCTTGAACTCGGCCTTGATCCGCGCCACCTCCTGATGCGCCTCGGCGGCGTGGGGCAAGATCTCCTTCTGCGCGAACGCGCGGGCCTGCAGCATCAGCTCGCGCTCGGCCGCCGTGTAGAGGAAGGTCTGGCCGTCGTTCACCGACCAGCCGCCGGGCATGCTCATGTCGTCCATCCCGATCGCCTTGAAGCGCTCGTCGCTCATGTGCCGATGGCTCCTTCCTGGCGCAGCCTTGCGATGGTCTGGCTTCCGTAGCCGAGCACGTCGGTGAGAATGCTGTCGGTGTGCTGTCCCAGGGACGGCGCCGGGGCCGGCTGCGTCACGGCGCCTTCGGTTTTGATCGGACTGCCGACCTCGCGGATCCGCCCGAAATGGGGATGCTCCACCGCGATGATCATCTCGCGCGCGTTCACCTGCTCGTCCTCCAGCGCCTGGCGGACCGAATTCACGGGCGCGCACGGGACCTGGCCGCGCAGGAGGCCGAGCCATTCGGTGGTGGTCCGGGTTTGAAATCGCGCCTTGAGGGCCGTGATCAGCTCGTCCTTGTGGGCCAGCCGATCGGCAAAGGTCTGGAAGCGCGAGTCGCCCAGCAGCTCCGGGGCGCCGAGGATCTCCACGAGGCTCAGCCAGAACTTCTCCTTGTTGCAAAAGACCACGATCCAGCCGTCCTTCGTGGGAAAGTTCTGGGCCGGCACCAGCGTTTGATGGCCTGAGTCGGCCACGCGCTCGGGCTCCCACTCCCGGTTGAGCGCCCAGATGGCGAAGTAGGAGAGCATGCTCACCGCGGTGTCGAGGAGCGAGATGTCCACGTCGCGGCCGACGCCGGTGCGCTGGGCATCGTACAGCGCCACCATGAGCCCCACCATGGCGGCGTAGCCGCCTGCGAAGTCGATGACGCTCACCCCGCACTTGCCCGGCGGCCCGTCGGGCTCGCCCGTCACCGCCATGTAGCCCGCGTAGCCCTGGATCAGGTAGTCGAAGGCCGGCTCCGCGGCGCGCGGCCCGGTGGTGCCGAAGCCGGTGAGCGAGCAGCAGACGATCCGCGGGTTCACGGCCTGCAGCGCATCGTAGGTCAGCCCGAGCTTCTTCGGCAGATCGCCGCGCGTATTGTTGAACACGGCGTCCGAGACCCGGACGAGGTCGTGCAGCACCGCCTGGCCGGCGGGGTGCTGGAGATTGATGGTCACCGACTTCTTGCCGCGGTTGAAGGACTGGAAGTAGAGTGAGTCCCGCTCGGTGAGATAGGGCGGTACGTAGCGCGAGACGTCGCCGCCCACACCCGGGTCCTCGATCTTGATCACCTCGGCGCCGAGGTCGGCCAGGAGCTGGGTGCCGAATGGGCCGGCGCCGAACTGCGAGACGGCCAGGATGCGGGTGCCCTCGAGCGGCGCTCTCATCAATACGGCAGCTTGCCTTCGCCGAGCGTGGGGTGGCTCTTCTTGGGCACGAGCACCGCGCGCGTATAGGAGCAGACCTGCTCCCCCCGCTGGTTGACGGCGATGGTTTCCACCGTCACGACGCCGCGGTCGCCCTGCGTGGATTCGCGCATCTCCAGCACTCGGCTCTGGGCGTAGAGCGTGTCGCCGATGAAGGTGGGCTTCTCGTGCTTGAGATGATCCACCTCCAGGTTGGCGATGGCCCGCCCGGAGAGGTCGGCCACGGTCATGCCGATCACGACGCTGAAGACCAGCGGTCCCAGGACCACGCGCTGCTTGTGCTGGGTATACGTTTCGGCGTAGTGGGCGTCGGAATGGAGCGGGTGCTGGTTCATCGTGAGCAGCGCGAACCAGGTGCAGTCGGCCTCGGTGATGGTCCGGCCCGGCCAATGCTTGAAGCGCTGTCCGACCTCGAACTCCTCGAAGTAGCGACCGTAGCTCATCGACCGGCTCCCGCCGCCCAGCGGCGGGCCAGCTCGCGCCGGTCGCCCTCGGCATCGGGCGGGGCTGTGAGCAGCCGGGCCGCGTCCCGGTAATAGCGCTCGACGGGGAACTCCTTCGTATAGCCATAGCCGCCGTGAATTCGCATCGCCTCGAGAGAGACCATATAGGCGGTCTCCGCCGCGTCAAGCCGGGCCATGATCGCGCCGGCGTCGTCGGCCGGGTCGGCGCCGAGGCGCTCTGCGGCGCGATCGGTGAGCGCGCGTGAGGCGGTGACCCGCGCGGCCATGTCCGCCAGCTTGAGCTGGATGGCTTGGTGCTGGCAGATGGGCTTGCCGAAGGCCGACCGCTGCTGGGAGTAGCGGAGCGCGGCCTCGAAGGCCGCCTGGGCCACCCCCACGGCGGTGGCCGCCAGGCCGAGCCGCGTCAGGGACCGCAGCTCCGTCGCGGCGTCCATCCCGCCCACCGCGCGGACTGCGTCGAGTGTGACGTCGCAGGGAGCGAGACCGTGTCCGCCGAGTGTGTGACGAGGCTCGCTCAGCGCGAGGCCCCGGGCTCCGCGCTCGACGACGAAGGCCGCCGGCTCGTCATCGTCCCCCCGCGCCAGGACGATGAGCAGGTCTGCGCGGCCGGCATTGTCCACGAGCGGCGCCGCGCCGTCGAGGATCCAGGCTCCGTCGGCCGGCCGGGCCGCGACGGCGCCCGTCAGCACGAGTCCGCCCCACTGCTCGCCCCGGGTCATCGGCGGCAGCCACCGCTCGCGCAGCTCTCCGGGGCCGAAGCGCGCGAGAACATGCCCCGCCGCCGTATGGGCGGCGGCGAGAGCCGCGGGCAGCATCCAGCCGCGCGCCAGCTCCTCGATGATCATCGAGTACGTCGCGAGGTCGAGATCCAGCCCTCCATACGTGGCCGGGATCAAGGCGCCCAGGAGGCCCAGCTCGGCGAGCTTCCGCATCAGCGGCATCGGCTCGTGACCGGATGACTCGCCTTCGTGGGCGAGCGGGATGATCTCCTTGTCCACCAGCTGCCGCACCGCGAGGACCATCTGCTTCCGCTCCGCGTCCAGCCTCTCGCGGGAGGTCAGCGCGCCGGGACGCTCGCCATAGCGGTCGAGGAGGTTCTTGCAGATGATCGTGCGCTGGATCTCGTTGGTCCCTTCGCCGATGATCATCAGCGGCGTGTCGCGATAGAGGCGCTCGACGAGCCCGCTCGCGAGCTGGCCCGCCGGCCCCTCGAGCCGCATCGCCGCGGCCGCCACGTCCTGCGCCGCCTCCGAGGCGTAGAGCTTGGCGATGCCCGCCTCGAGATCGCAGCGCTCGCCGCGGTCCTTCATCGCCGCGGCCCAGTAGGTCACGAGCCGCGCGGCCTCCACCCGCGTGGCCATGTCGGCCAGCGTGGGCGGCGGCTCGCCGAGCCCCGCGGCGGCCCGCGCCGCGTCGTTCAGCGCCGCCTGGGCCACGCCCACCGCGCGAGCCGCGATATTGATGCGCCCCGTCTCGAGCCCCGACATCACGTGCTTGAAGCCGCGGCCCTCGATGCCGCCGACGAGATTGCGGGCCGGGCACGGGAAGTTCTCGAAGAGGAGCTCGGCCGTGTCCACGCCCTTGTAGCCGAGCTTGGCGATGGACTTGACCACCTGGAGGCCGGCCGCGCCCTTTTCCACGATGAAGCAGGACATGCCCTTGTGAGGGGGCGACGCCTTCGGATCGGTGAGAGCCAGCAGGGCGAAGGTGTTGCCTTCGCGGCCATTGGTCACGAACATCTTGGAGCCTGAGATCAGGTAGCGGTCGCCGTCGCGCCTGGCCACCGTGCGGATGGCCTGGACGTCCGAGCCCGCATGCGGCTCGGTGAGGCAGAGCCCGCCGCGGGCCTCGCCGGAAGCGAACCGCGGCAGCAGCCGGGCGCGCTGCTCTTCCGTGCCGTGGTGCAGGACGATGAGCGCCGCCATGGTGTGGCTATTGATGACGCCGGCCAGCGACATCCAGCCACGACAGAGCTCCTCGATCACGGTCGCATAGGTCGTCACGTCCAATCCGAGGCCGCCGTACTGCCGCGGGACCAGGGCGCCGAAGAGCCCCAGCGCCCTCATCTCGGCGACCAGGTCGTGCGGATAGCTGTCGGCCTGCTCGAGGGCGGAGGCGATGGGCAGCACACGCGTTTCGACAAGCTCGTGGACGGCGGCCACGATCGGGGGCAGGGGGTTCGCAGGGTGTCGCGTCACGAAGGACCTCGTGGGATGGCTCGCCGTCCGGTGATCGAGCCTAGCAAAGGGTGCGCTACAATTGCAAGACCGCGCCATGCTCGACGACCTCGTCCTCTGGTGTCAGGCCCGTATCGATCGGCTCGCCCGCTGGGCGCGGCTCCGATTGCCTGGGGTGGGCGACGGGCGGCGCTTTCTCATCATCCAGATCGATGGCCTCTCGCGCCGGGTGTTCAACCGCGCGCTCCACGACGGCCGCATGCCTGCGCTGGCTCGCATGCTGTCCGCGAGGCGGCTGGTCCGCCGCGACCTCTCCGTCGGGCTCCCGTCCTCCACCGCGACCTTTCAGGCGGCGCTGATGTACGGTGTCCATCCCGACATTCCGGGCTTCCACTGGTACGACAAGCGCGAGCGCGCCGACCGGTATTTTCCACGCCCCGGCGTGGCCGATCTCGTGGAGGAGCGTCATGCCCGGGGGCGGCGCGGCATCCTGGAGGGCGGCGCCTGCTACGGCTGCATCTTCACCGGCGGCGCGGCCGACAGTCTCTGGACGGCGTCGCGGCTGCTGCGCCCGACGCGGGCGGGCCTGGCGCTCGTGCGGGCGCCGCTCTCGGTGGTGCTGATGCTCTGGATCGTGCTCAAGTGCTGCGTGCTCACGGGAGTCGAGATGACGCGCGCCGCGTTGCGCCTGCTCACCCCTTCCGCGCGTCGCGGTCGCGGATTCCGCTGGCTGTTGTTCAAGATCAGTCTGAGCATCTGGACGCGGCAGTTCTTCACCCTCGCGGTCTCGGCCGACCTGTATCGCGGTGTGCCCGCGATCTACCTCAATTATCTCGAGTACGACGTCTTGGCCCATGCCTTCGGGCCGGAGCACCGGCTGTCGATGCAAGCGCTGCGACGGGTGGACCGCTCCATTGCCCAGCTCGCGCGCATCCTGCGCCGGCTGCCCGATCGCCCGTATGACCTGTACGTGTTGTCCGATCACGGCATGACGCCGAGCCGCCCGTTCTCGCGCGTCTCGGGCGGCGCCACGATCGAGCAAGCGGTCCGGGCGGTCCTGACCGGGACCACGGCCCCTCAGCGCCCGGACGGCGATCCGGGAGGGGGCCGGTCCACCGTTGGCGAGCTCGAACGGCTCCGGCGCGAGTATCCGCGGGGCTTCTTCCAGCGCTTCCTCATCTATCTGGAGCGCGACTTCCTCGCCCGGATCCGCGACGGATCGCAGGCCGGCCCTGGAGGTGTCCGCGTGGTGAAGGCGGGGCCCAACGCCTTCGTCTACTTCACTGATTCCCCGGAGCCCCTCATGGCCGAGGAGATCGAGCGGCGCCATCCGGGACTGCCGGCGGCGCTCTCCCGGCTAGCCGGGATTGGCTTCGTGCTTGCGCGTTCGCCGGGTATGCCGGTATGCTGGTACAGAGGACGGCAGGCGTCGCTCGAGCCTGGCTCTCGGGGCGGCCCCTTCGATCTGAGGCCGGACCGGGAGATTGTATTGAGGGACTTGAGCGACTTAATGGCGATGCCGAGCGCGGGTGACCTGGTGCTCTACGGGATAGGGGCGCCGGGGGGCGACGTGTCCTTTCTCCCCGAAGTCGGGGCCCATGCCGGTCCGTCCGAGGCCGAGCTGCACACCTTCCTGCTCCATTCGCCGTCGGTCACGCTGCCAACGGAGGCCCTCACGCACCCCATCCAGCTCTACCCGCATTTCGCCGCCTATCGCCAGGGCGCCCCCGGCCGATGAACTTCACCGTCGCCAGCTACAATATCCACAAGGCTGAGGGCCTCGACGGGCGGGTCGATCTGGGCCGGATCGCCGACGTTCTTCGCGAGATCGACGCCGACCTGATCGGCATCCAGGAGATCTTCCGCCCCCAGGTCGAGGAGCTGGCCGATCGGATGGGGCTCGAAGCCGCGATGGGTGTGACGCGCACCCTCTGGGGACTGCCGTACGGGAACGCCGTGCTGAGCCGCTTCGCCATTCGGGACTCCTCGTCGTTCGATCTCACGCGGCCGGCCCGCGAGCCGCGCGGCGGCCTGCGGCTCGACCTCGCCGTGCACGACCGCGTGCTGCATCTTTTCAACGTCCACTTCGGATTGGCGATTCGCGAGCGGGCGGAGCAGGTGGAAGAGCTCGTGCGGCGTCACGTCCTGAATGTAGATCTCACGGGCGCGCGCGTCGTCATGGGCGACCTGAACGAATGGTTCCCGGGCGCCGTCGGGCGGGCGCTCCGCCGCGAGCTGCACGGCCCGCGCATCCGCCGGACCCATCCCGCGCCGCTGCCGCTCTTCCCGCTGGATCGGATCTACTGGGACCGGAGCCTGCACGCCGACCGCTTCCACGTACACCGCAGCCGCCTCGCGCGGGTCGCCTCCGATCACCTGCCGGTCGTGGCCCGGCTGCGCCTCGCGCTACCCCGAGTGAGCATCGTCGCCTAGCCGGTTGGCGCGATCCTGCGCCGCCGGGCAGGGGAGTTGAGAAGTCGCGAGAGGACCTTCGCCCCCGCCCCGTAGTAGACGAGTTGCCCCCCCCTGCATCGCGGACCACATCGATGCCCTTCGGGGCCCAAGGCATCGGTCGGAATCGGGCCTCCGGGCACCTACTGTCGGCGGCCCGGCCGCTGGCCTGCCGATTGCTAGGTGGGAGCGGTTGCCGGAGGAACTGAAAGGGGACTTGGAGGCTCATGAGTATGACGCCATACGAGCGACGTTGCGGCGAAGCGATCTGGATGGCTCTGAGGGGCTGGGCGCAGCAGGAACCTGAGCTGATGACTCGGACGGCCGAAAAGCCCCGAATGCCAAGCCAGGACATGCGCCCTTCAAACGCCGACTGCCATCCGAATCGGCGTCTCTTTCGGGAGGGCCTCTGCCGGGAATGCTTCCAGGTGGAGCGCCGGTCCAAACTCGGCCAAGGCTTGCCGCCCCGGTTCCTTGATGTCGAGCAGCGCGCTGTCCTGTCAATCCCAGAACAATGTCCGGAATGTGACGGCCTTGTTTACAGTCTGGCCCAGACTGGCCCGGATCTGGCGCTGGCCCGACGGGTCGCCTGCGCCATCTGCGGGTGGGACGCCTACCTCACCTCGGAGGCTACCGTGCTAGCCGAACCAGGACAGCGGCGACGCGCCTGAGCCTGCCGTTTCCCTCGCTTCCACTCGGCAAAGGGACCCTAGAGCCCTCAAGGTAGCCGGCATCAGCTGCGATCCTGCCCGGCGAGCACCGAGTCTCCTGCCTCTTCCAGAACCGCCTGGCGCCACTCCCGCTTGATCGGAAGGATGGGCGGCATCGGCGCCACGTCCGGCGCCTCGGTCGGCGCGGCGATCGCATCCTTGCGATCCGTCGCAGCGCCCTTCTTCATGAACAGATTGTAGATCGACCACTGGAGCCGACTGCGCCCGCCCCGGAGCGGGAAGCGACGGGCGATGGACGAGGGCGCGTAGAACGTCTCGTAGGCCAGGGTCTGACCCAGTCGGAGGTCATCGCCCGACATCCGTGCCGGTCGATAGACCACGTTGGCCTGATCGTACTTCGCCCAATCGAAGGACACGATGCGATTGGCCTTCTTCAGCTCGTACCACGTCAGCGTGCCGGGATACGGCGTCAGGACCGAATACGCGCAGGCGTCGTAGTCCGCGTTGATGTTGAACCGCGCGGTCTCCTGAAACACCGAGGGATCGTCGCCGTCGAAGCCGAACATGAACAGACCGAACACCATGATGCCGTACGAGTGGACCTTTTCGACGAGCGCCGCGAAGGTCTCGGGCCGGTTCACGTGCTTGTGCACGCTCTTGAGCGTGTCGCGCGAGATCGACTCGAAGCCGATGCTCAGCAGGGTGCAGCCGCTCTCGGCGGCGAGCTCGAGCATGCGGTCGTCCTGCGCGAGCTTCGAGGTCACGCCGGCCTGCCACCGGATCCCGCGCCCCTTGAGCGCGCGCATGACCTCCTTCGGGCGCTCCGGCGTGCCGAAGAAGTCGGCATCGTTGATCGAGATCATGCGCGAGCCGCAGCTCTCGACTTCGCGGATCACCTCCTCGACCGGCCGATAGCGGAATTTCAGGCCGTTCATCAGCGGCTCCGCGCAGAACGTGCAGCCCTGGTGGCAGCCACGGGAGGTCTGCACGAATGTGCAGTTCACGTAGCGGTGCCTCTTGATCAGGTCGTACCGTGGCATCGGCAAGCCTTCCATCGGGTGCAGCCGCTCCGACTTGTAGGTGCCGCAGAGCTCGCGCCGCTCGAGATCATCCAGAAGCGTCTCGAGCACGAGCTCCACCTCGCCGATCACGACGGCGTCGCAATGTTTGAGCGCTTCCTGGGGCATGAAGCTCGGGTGCACACCGCCCATCACGACGGGCACCCCCCGCGCCCGGAATGCGTCGGCGATCTCGTACCCGCGGTTGACGTAGCAGGTCATCGCGGAGATACCGACGAGATCCGCTCTCAGGTCGAAATCGATCGGCTCGATGTTTTCGTCGGTCAGCACCACCTCGTAGCGGTCGCGCGGAATGCCGGCGGCGACAGCCAGCAAGCCCGCGAGGGGCGAGTAGAGCGCCCGGTTGAAATAAAGCGGCCGTGTGGTCAGAGAATCCGTCTTGGGATTGATGAGATGGATGACCCTGTGACGCATGACAGTGGCTCCTTGGGTCGGTGAGGTCCCGCCTCTACGGTGACGGCGGACGGCCGGGACCGATCATCAGGCGACGCTGCGGTGGCTCGGCAAAGACAGGCCTGCGCGTTTTGAGATCGATCCGCAAAGCCGTGCGCTTGGCGTTGGGCACCTTGGAGGTAATTACCGCAAGATCAGCTTTGCGGCGGCCGTTTCGCTTAGCGGTGCTCTCGATCAACTCATCGGCAACGCGAGGCTCGGCCTGCCGCCCCAACCGGAGCGTCCAGCGCGTTTCCGTAGCCAGGATCTTGCCGCTGCGCTTGTCGTAAACATAGTGCACCGTCTCGAGATATGAAGGCGCCTTGAAAGTCGTTTCAGACATAGCTGTTAGTCGTGCCAATAGATAACTCCTTCCGCTTTCGCCCAAGCCAATCGCACCCCGAACGAAAACGTGATTTCCGTGCATCTCGCGATCCGGATGTGGCTTTCCCAGTTTGTGAGCTCCTGGTACTGGTTCTGCCCATTGTCATCAATGAAGCGCACACTCTTTACTCCTGCCGCTGCGCCTCCGGTCGCATCCGGGTCGTAATGAACGCCGGGTGAAAAGATCGTCAGCCAAATTTGCGCATCGATATTGACAGTGGGCAGTTGAACGGTCAAGTAATCCGGATGCCAGTCCGTATCCGTATAGTACCGTTCGGCGAACCAGAACTTCTGGATATAGAAGATGTTCACGCGGCTCTCATCCCCCGGGGCCAGCACTCAAAGCCAGAACCTCCATCCAGGCGCGGCCCTAGGGGCGCGTAGGGCGCATAGATGGGATGAAGGCCCTCGCCTCCCCTTGGGGCGCTGGCCGTATCGCCGCGGCTTCACCCGTCGCGCCAACCCGAAACCGCAGGCACATCGCAGAGCTTACCGCCGGTACTGAAATGTAGCAATTCAAGACCTGGCGTGTAGGAGAGACATAAAGGCCGCGATAGCGGTCGAGAGCAGCCGGGCCATACCCTCGAGCAGCGCCTCGTCCTGGTTCTCGGTCGCCTCAGGGTAGAGACTGACCCACCCGCCGCCCGGCTCGGTGACGTACGCCGGCAGAGCGCCGGCGAGTCGGAGCGCCGCGACGACCGGCTCCGTGGCGGTCGCCCGCAGGTGGAGGTTCGTGAAGAAGACGCCCACAGGTCCTCAGGGGAGCACGACGACCTTGGCGGTGCGCTCGCGGGAAGCGACAGGAGGCATGGTCCAGTCCTTTCTCTCCGCGCACGAGCTTAACCGATCTATACTCTCGGCGTGAAGCTATCAGCCCGGGAGTGCCTGCCCGGTGATCGCCATCAGGCGGTTCTCATCGGGCGCGCGTGGGTCCCTCGAGACGGCGGACCATCGGTCATCGGCGTGCGCGATGACGACGCCGTCGATCTCACGCCATCGTATCCGACCGCGAGCCACCTTCTCAACGTGGGCACGGTCGCCGAAGTTCGCGCCGCAATTCAGCGCGCGCCGTCCGTCGCAACGGTCGCCGATCTCGTCGCCAACAGCGTCGAGGGTCATCGTGATCCATCGAAGCCATGGCTGCTCGCACCCTGCGACCTGCAAGCCGTCAAGGCGAGTGGCGTGACCTTCGTCTCGAGCTTGCTCGAGCGCGTGATCGAGGAACGCACTCGCGGCAATCCGACGCTGGCGGAGAGCGTCCGGCGCGAGATCGAGGCGATCATCGGTCCGGACCTCCGCGGGATCAAACCAGGATCCCCCGAGGCCGCGCGCATCAAGGACCTGCTCGTCGCGAAGGGCATGTGGTCGCAGTACCTCGAGGTTGGGATCGGGCCGGACGCCGAGCTCTTCACCAAGTGTCCGCCCATGGCTCCCGTCGGGACGGGAGCTCGCGTCGGCATTCATCCCACGTCGGTCTGGAATAATCCGGAGCCCGAGCTCGTGCTGGCGATCAACAGCGCGGGCTCGATCGTCGCGGTCACCCTCGGCAACGATGTCAACCTTCGAGACGTCGAGGGGCGCAGCGCGCTGCTGCTCGGTCGCGCCAAGGACAACAATGCGTCCTGTGCGGTGGGACCGTTCTTCCGGCTGCTCGACCAGACCTTCACCCTCGACGTCGTGAGTCGTCTGAGCTTCGAGACGGTCGTGGAAGGTCTCGACGGCTTTCGCATTACCCACACGACGCGCGTGGGCGAGATCAGCCGTGATCTGGCCGATCTCGCGTCGCAGGCGATCGGCCGCTTCCACTACTATCCCGACGGCCTGATCCTGTTCATCGGCACGATGTTCGCGCCGTCCGACGATCGCGACGCGCCCGGCAGTGGATTCACGCACAAGGTCGGTGACGTCGTGAGGATCTCGGCGCCGGAACTCGGGATGTTGGCGAACGAGGTCGTCCACTGCGATGACGCCGAGCCGTGGACCTTCGGCGCGGGCGCGTTGATGGCGAGTCTCGCCCGCCGCGGACTGCTTCGAGCGTGAGCTGACTCAGCGGCCGGTCGGCTTCTCCGCTGAATGAGGATCTGACCGGCCCGCGGATCCGGCGGACGCATCCCACGCCGCGGCGCTCTTTCCAGTCGCTGGCCGATTGGCTGGGTCCTACCGACAGTCCGCCCCTGATCAGCACCACGAGAGCCTAAGGCGTGCGGACAACAGCAGCTTACCAGTAGCGAATCGCGTCGCGCAGGATCCAGTCGAGTTCGGCGGCGCCGGTCGGGCGCGGCGCGCCGGCCAGGAGCCGGGGCTGCCGCAGCGTGCCTTCGACCAGAGTCCGAACGTCCTGCTCGCCGTACCCGATGGCGCCGAGTCCGCTGGGCATGCCCACGTCGCGCATGAGGCTGATGAGCGCCCGGGGGAGGGCCTCGGAACGGTCGGCCTCGCCGAGGCCACCCACGGGGATTCCCATTAGCTCGGCCGCGCGCAAGTGACGCTCGGGAGAGGTCGGGTAAGTGAAGCGGAAGGCCGCGGGGGCGGTGAGGATCACCGACATGCCGTGGGGCACGAGCGGGTGGCGCGTCCGGTAGCCGGCGGGAACGTAGTCGCGCACCAGCCCGGCGATCGGATAGGCGGCCGCGTGGGGAATGTGCACGCCCGCGTTGCCGAAGCCGATGCCGGCGTAGTTGGCGGCCAGCGCGAGATGCAGTCGCGCCTCGAGGTCCAGACCGTTGAGCACGGCGCGGCGCAGGTAGCGGGCGACGTATTCTATGGCTTTCTCGCACCAGACATCGCTGGCCGGGTTGGCGCCGATATACACGGGACGGTCCGGCGGATGATGCTTGGGCCGGGCATTGTAGGGCCGCGTCGTGTAGCTTTCGATGGCGTGGGTCAGGATGTCGCACCCGGCCGCCGCCGTTACCTCGGGTGGGGCGGTCAGCGTGTTGATGGGGTCGACGATGCCGAGCGCCGGGCGAAGCAGGCGGTGCGAGACGCCCGCCTTCACGTGCTGGTCCACCACGTGGGTGATGGTGGCCGCGGTGGTTTCGCTGCCCGTGCCCGCCGTGGTCGGCACGGCGATGAGGGGCTTGAGAGGTCCCGGGACGGGCACGCCCTTGCCCACCGGCTTGTTGATGTAGTCGAGGATGGGGGCCGGGTAGCAGGCCAGGAGGTTGGCGGCCTTACAGGTGTCGATGACACTGCCGCCGCCGACGGCGATCAAGGCATCGAACTCCTTGCCGCGCGCGTACTCGGCCGCATCTTCCATTGAACGGTCGGTCGGCTCGATCTCCGTGCCGTCGTAGACGTCGGCCTTCACGCCCTGCTCCTCGAGGAGCTGGCGGACACGCTCGGGCAAGCCCACCTCGGCGAGGTGTCGGTCGGTGAAGATCAGCGCCTTGCGGACACCCAGGCGAAGCGCATCGTAGCCGATCTCATCCGTGGCCCCGAGGCCGAACTTGATGGGGGTCATCTCCATGACGAAGACGGTCTCGGTGGGTAGCGTGACGCCCTTCATGACGACCTCCCGTGGATTGGGCCTGGGCCAAAGGTTTCGGCGATCCAGGGGGATTATAGGACCATCCGACCGGACGCGCTGGGCCTTGAAACCGAGACGGAGCGGCCGGGGCCGTCGCGCCCTCAAGCCGGCAACGCCGCAGCCCAGCGCTGGCTTGCGCCGGAGGACAAGCGCATAGGGGCTTCTTACCGTCGGTTCCCCAGAGCCTCAGCCAGTCCTGAAGCCGAACGAGCGGCCGTGCGGACCTCCTCCAATCTCATTTTTGCTGATGGCGGAGGTTAGGCTCTGACCATTTCGTCCTTGGGATCTTTAGCGAGCAACTGCAATGCTCTCAAAAAGACTCGCGCGATCATGACGAGCCCCCCGGAATTCGGCACAATCCTTTCTGGCCGCCGCTTTCTCGAAATACTCGTAAGCCCGTTCAACATCCTTGTTAGGCATACCAATGCCTAGCTCGTACATCCTTCCTAGATAGTAGATGGCAGGAGCGTAACCATTCGACGACGCACACTCAAGCCAGCTTCTGGCTTCCTGAAAGCGGGACTGCCGCGACAAGCGGCCCGCCAAGTGGAGCTGCGCTGCCGGTGACCCCGCCTCCGCAGCCTTGGTCGTCCATTCTTCCGCCTTTACTGGATTCTTAGGATCCGTTTCGGCTAGATGCTGATATATTGCAAGAGCCTCCGCGAATCGATCCGCCCGAAGTAGGCGTTCCGCAAGTTCGTATTCTTTTCCGAAGTCGGTGCCCTCAGGTAAAGCCATTGTTTCGTGTCCCCTCGGGTATCAAGCTCGGACTCGAAACACCGGTAAAGCCTGCCAGTTCACTGCGCCCAAGGCAATATTGCCATCTTCTCGACCTGGACGCGAGGGTGTCTTTTCGTGGCGCATAGGAAACATAAAGCC
>WNGA01007842.1_pt1 | contig 24326 bp, 23 predicted proteins | sample 5400061 | NCBI WGS metagenome assembly WNGA01 (sample SAMN13153366, study PRJNA577476) | soil metagenome | isolation source: 100 cm soil or saprolite under grassland replicate 2 | place: USA:California | collected 2016-06-15 | reverse complement strand
GGGCCAGCACGGGGTCGCGGTCGCCACCGTCGGCGCGCGCTTCGGGCTCGACTGCGTCGTCTTCATGGGCACCGAGGACATGCGCCGCCAGCGGCCGAACGTCGAGCGGATGGGCCTGCTCGGCGCGGAGGTGCGGCCGGTCGAGTTCGGCACGCGGACGCTGAAGGAGGCGACGAGCGAGGCGATCCGCGACTGGATCGCGACCGTCGAGACGACCCACTACCTGATCGGCTCCTGCGTCGGGCCGCACCCGTATCCGGAGATCGTCCGCGAGCTGCAGTCGGTGATCGGCCGCGAAGCGCGCGCCCAGCTGCTCGAGGCGGAGGGGCGGCTGCCGGAGAGCGCAGTCGCGTGCGTTGGCGGCGGCTCGAACGCAATCGGGCTCTTCGCCGGTTTCCTCGACGACGCGGACGTGCGGCTGCTCGGAGTCGAGGCACGTGGTGCCGCGAGTCTGGGCGCCGGCCGCCCGGCGATCCTGCACGGCTCGCGCTCGTCGGTGCTCGCCGACGAGGACGGCCAGGTGCTCGACGCCGACTCGATCTCGGCCGGTCTCGACTACCCGGGAGCCGGCCCCGAGCACGCATTCCTGCGCGACACCGGCCGCGCCGAGTACGCGACCGCGACCGACGACGAGGCGCTCGCCGCCTGCCGGCGCCTGACGAGAACCGAGGGCATCCTTCCGGCGCTCGAGCCTGCCCATGCGCTCGCGAGGGTCGCCGAGCTCGACGAGGAGCTCGTCCTGCTCTGCCTCTCCGGCCGGGGCGACAAGGATCTGGAGGAGATACTGGCCCGGTGAGACGTCGCTTGCGATGTCGGGTAGGCCCATGAGCGTGCACGACTTCGAGCCGACCCGCTTCCACGTCACGATCGGCTCGCACGAGCCGGCCCTGCGCGTCGCGAGTGGGGACACGATCCGCAGCTGGTGCGTCGACTCCGGCGGCTACGACCGGAACGGCGAGCAGATCACCGACGGCGGTAACCCGCAGAGCGGGCCGGTCTACGTAGAGGGTGCGGAGCCGGGTGACACGCTCCGCGTTCGCTTCGACCGGCTGCAGCCGAACCGGACGCGCGGCGTGACCGGCCCCCTGGTCGCGGCGCACGTCGTGGATCCACACTTCGTGCCGGAGCTGCGGGCCGACGCCGACGAGTTCTGGTGGACGCTCGACCTCGAGCGCTCGACCGCGCGGCTCGAGGACCCGCCCCCGGGCCTGGAGTCGCTCGGCGAGCTTCCGCTCGAGCCGATGCTCGGCTGCTTCGGCGTCGCGCCGCCGCGCGGCCAGGCGATCTCGACCGCAACCTCCTCGACCCACGGCGGGAACATGGACTACCGCGGCTTCCGCGAGGGTGTGGCGGTCGACCTGCCCGTCTCGGTCGAGGGCGCCCTGCTCCACTTCGGCGACGGCCACGCGCTCCAGGGCGACGGCGAGATCGTCGGCACCGGGATCGAGGTCTCGATGGACGTCGAGTTGACGGTCGAAGTGGTCAAGGGCAGGACGATCGGTTGGCCGCGAGCCGAGGACGAGACGTTCGTGATGGCGGTCGGCAACGCACGCCCGCTCGACCAGGCCTTGCAGCACGCGACGACGGAGCTGCTCCGGCTGCTCCAGCAGGACTTCGGCCTCGGCTACGCCCCCGGGTCGACCCTGCTCGGCCAGTGCATCCGCTACGAGATCGGCAACGTCTACGACCCGGCCTACACGGTCGTCGCGAAGGTCGAGAAGGCATTGCTCGAGCGGCTGTGACCGTGAGCTCCGCTTGCGGTGCTCACTTTCAGGCCGAGCGGGCTTTGCTCGCTCGGCCGTCTGAAATGACCGGTCGATGCGCCGTTCGCCAGGAGCTTGGCCGATGAGTATGTTCTGGGATCCCGAGCGCGCGGCCTCGTTCTACGACGAGTACGGCGAGCGCGAGTGGACGCGCTTCGAGGACGGGCGCACGCCGGCGCCCAGCCTCGACGTGCACCTAGAGCACCTGCGGCGCTACGTCCGCGCCGGCGATCGCGTGCTCGACGTCGGCGCGGGGCCGGGCAGGTTCACGATCGAGCTCGCGCGCCGCGGCGCGGACGTGGTCGTCGCCGACATCTCGCCGGGCCAGCTCGAGCTGAACAAGGAGCGCGTCGCCGCGGCCGGGCTCGAGGAGCGCGTAGTCGAGCGCTCGGTGGCCGACGTGCTCGACCTCTCGCACTGGGAGGACGGAAGCTTCGACGCCACGGTTTGCTTCGGCGGCCCGCTGAGCTACGTGGTCGACCGGGCGGAGGAAGGCGTCGCGGAGCTCGTGCGCGTCACGAAGCCGGGCGGACACGTCCTGCTCTCGGTGATGTCGCTCGTCGGCACGCTCGTCCACTACCTGCCGATCTTGCTGGACCTGGTCCGCCGCGACGGGGTCGAGAAGAACGAGGAGATCGTGCGCACAGGGCTCCTGTCCGACGAGCCCGACTACGGCCACCTGGCGATGAAGCTCTTCCGCTGGAGCGAGCTCGAGGCGCTGCTCTCGCGCCACGGCACGATCGTGGCCGCGTCGGCCGCAGGGCTCCTTCCCGCCGCGCAGCCCGAGGAGCCCGAGCTGCGCGAGTTCCTCTCCCGAGTCGAGCTGGCACTCGCCGACGAGCCGGGCGCGCTCGCCTGCGGGCAGCACATCCTCGCCGTACTGCAAACGCCGTGAGGAAGACGCTCGCCGTCTACCTGATGTGCGGGCGCGAGCTGCCCGAGCTCGCCGAGGCGGCGGTCGAGGCCGGTGCCGACCTGATCGAGCTCGGATTCCCGTTCTCCGACCCGCTCGCGGACGGGCCCGTCATCCGCCGCGCAGCCGAGCAGGCGTTGGCGGAGGGGATGCGTACCGGCGCCTGCCTCGAGGTCCTCGCGCGCGCACGCGAGCGCCTGCCCGAAACGCCCCTCGTCCCGATGACCTACGCGTCGCTGCTGGAGGCCTACGGCTGGGAGCGCTTCGCCGCCGACGCGCGCGCCGCCGGAGCGGCGAGCCTGATCGTTGCCGACCTGCCCGCCGGAGAACGGCCCGAGCTGCGGAGGGTCCAGCTCGTCGCGCCCACCTCGACCGACGAGCGGCTCCGGCTTGCGGCGGAGCAGACCGACGGCTGGCTCTACCTCGTCACCCTCACCGGCACGACCGGTGCGCGCGAGGATCTCTCCCCCGCGCTCGCCGGTCTGGTCGAGCGAGCCCGCGGGGTAACCCAGCTCCCGCTCTATGCCGGCTTCGGCATCTCGACCCCGCAGCAAGCGCGCGCAGCGGCCGAGCTCGCCGACGGCGTGGTCGTCGGCACGCGCGCCCTCGAAGCGGCCGAGGACGGCCCGGACGCGCTCGCGCGATTCGTGCAGGGCCTCCGGCGGGCACTGGACTCGGCGCCGGTCACCGCTCAATCCCTATCCGGGTAGAGGGCAGGGGGTGGCTGCGTCCCAAGTCGCGGGTTGGACGGCCGCGCCGGCAGAGCCGGCACGGCCTCTTCGGTGAAGCGAGCGCCCTTAGCTCTTCCGCGCGACGACCGTGACGATGTCGAACAGGTTGAGCGGCACGGCCGCTCGCCCGAAGCGGCTCGCTGCGATCCTCGCTGCGGAGCGGCGAAGCCACGGAACCCCGAGGAGAGCTTCGAGCTTGAACACGACGTGGTGCAGCGAATACAGCGCCGCCGGAGCGCTCATCTGGAGGACCTCGAAGCCCGAGCGGCGCAGCAGGTAGGCAAGCGTCTTCCTGCTGAAGAAGAAGTTGTGGTGCCGCGGCGTCAGCAGATGCCATCTGCGGCCCGAGAGGCGGGCGACCACTGAGCCGATATCCCCGGTCGAGAGGGCGAGTATCCCGCCGCTCCTGAGAAGCTCGCGGCTCCGCCCGAGGTCGGCGGCAGGGTCGACGGCGTGCTCGATGTAGTCCCACATCGTAATCGTGTCGAAGCCGCCCGGAGGCCGCGGCGCGTCGACGAGCGTTCCCTCGGCAACCCGCGCGCCGAGGTGAGCGCGCCCCCAGGCCGCCATCTCCGGGGAGACGTCGACGCCCTCAGCCTCCCAGCCGCGAAGCCGTGCCTCGTCGAGAAAGAAACCGGCCGCGCACCCGACGTCGAGCAGCCGCCCCGAGCGCTTCGCATGCCGTTCGAGAAGGCGGAGGCGCCGGCGCGCGTTCGCGCGGTGCTGGGTCTCGTCGCGGAGGTAGTCGGAGTAGCCGTGCAGGTTCGCGCCGTTGACGGAGTCGCGGAAGTAATCGATCGCATAGATGTCCCTCAGCTCGGACGGGTCCGGCGGGTGCGCGCGGAAGACCAGCCCACAGCCCGGGCAGCGAAGGACGTCGAATCCGTCCTTCCGCCATGCGAGCTGGGCGTCAGGATCGACGCTGCTGCTGCACAGATTGCAGATCGGCAAGCTCATGGCCGGGTGTCGTCGCGGCCCAGCGCGTCTGGCCGACGCGTGCTCGGGCTCTCGGAGGCTCTCTGAAGCGTCCGACGATGTAAGTTGGTCTCGCGAGGTACACGCCGGATTCCGGTGAATCGTCAAGTTGACCGAGCCGAGAAAGACGACCGCGAAATCAAGGTATCCGAAGCACAACGATAGCGCAGCGCTTCCGAGGACAATGGCCACATGAAGGTGGGGTTCGAAGTCGAAGAACGAGTGCGCGACAGTTGAACGAGCTGCGGGCGACGGTCCTGGTTGACGCCCGCAACGTCCTCCGCTCGCAGTGGCCGAACGTCCCCGAGGAGGAGCTCGTCCGCCGCTGCCTCGACTGGGCGCGGCGGCACGGGCACGAGGTCGTGCTCGTCTTCGACGGCGAGGCTCCCGGCGGCATCGTCGGCGAGCGGCGCTTGGACGAGCAGGGCACGCTCGTCGGTTCCGGCCGGGAGAGCGCCGACGAGTGGCTGATCCGCGAGGCGCCGCGTTTCCGCGACGCCTGGCTAGTCACCTCCGACCGCGCCCTGCGGGAGGCAGCCGGATCTGGAGCCGCGCGCCTGGTCGGCGGCGGAGCCTTCCTGCGCGAGCTCGAGAAATAAATCATGCGCATTTTCCGGACATCGCTCGTCCGGACGCTTGCGGTCGGGCCCAAGGCCCTCTAGGTTCCCGCCTGCACCGAGCAAGGGACGCGAGTAGGACGAAGCAGTCTCTGAGGGCAGTACGCGGAAGCGGAAGGTCAGCGGAGGTTGGGGACGAAAGCGCACCCGGCTCGGTGAACTTTTTGTTGCGGGACTTTTCGTAGGCTGCGGGCCATGCCGACGTACTCGATCGTCGTCCCGGCCTACAACGAGGAGGCGGTCATCCCGGAACTCGTGCGTCGCCTCGCCAAGCTGCTCGACGCGCTCGACGGCGAGGCGGAGGCGATCCTCGTCGACGACGGCAGCCGCGACGGCACGTACGAGCGGATGGTCGAGGAGACAAACGCTGACCCCCGCTTCCGGCTCGTGCGGCTGTCCCGCAACTTCGGCCATCAGATCGCGCTGACCGCGGGCGTCGATCTCGCTGCGGGGGACGCGGTGATCGTGATGGACGCCGACCTCCAGCACCCTCCCGAGGTTGTCCTGAAGCTGGCGGAGCGGTGGCGAGAGGGCTACGACGTCGTCTTCGCCGTTCGCGAGGAGCGCGCCGGAGAGACGCGCTTCAAGCGGATGACGGCGGCCTGGTTCTACCGCGGCTTCAACCGGATCTCCGAGGTGCAGGTACCGGTCGACGTTGGCGATTTCAGGCTCGTAGACCGGCGCGTCCTCGACGTCTTCCACGAGATGCGCGAGAGCAACCGCTTCGTCCGCGGCATGTTCTCCTGGATCGGCCTCAGCCAGACCGGCGTCTCGTACACGGGCGAGGAACGGTTCGCCGGCGAGTCGAAGTACCCCCTGCGGCGCATGCTCCGCTTCGCCGCCGCGGGCGTGATCAGCTTCTCGTCCGCCCCGCTGCGGCTCGCGCTCAACCTCGGCTTCCTCGTCTCGATTCTCAGCTTCGCCTTCGGCGTCTGGAGCATCGTCGTCAAGTTCTCGGGCCTGTACGAGGTGCCCGGCTGGACGTCACTGGTCGTCGTGACGACCCTGATCGGCGGCGTCCAGCTGATCGTCCTCGGTGTGATCGGCGAGTACATCGGGTCGATCCACGACGAGGTGAAGCGGCGCCCGCTCTACGTGATCGGCGAGCTCGAGAACTTCCCCGATGTGCGACCCCTGCCGCCGCGCGGGATCGTCGCGGACCGCCGCGTCGTCAATCGCGGTCGCTGAACGTCCAGATCCGGTTAGCGGCGAACGTCGAGACGGTCACGATGGGGACCGCCGCAAGGAAGGCTTCGACCTTCGGCAGCCCGGCAGCGCCTGCGAAGAGCAGGACGAGGAGGTCGAGGGTTCCCGCTCCAGCCGCCGCGACCAGCAGATAGAGGATCCGCGCCTGGGTGGAGTCGCGCGCCCCGAAGGTCCAGCGGCGGTTGAAGACGTAGCCGTTGACCACGGCGGCCGCCCAGGCCAGCGGGGCGGCGGCCAAGTACGCGACGCCGACCGCCAGCAGCAGGCGGTAGGAGACGAAGCTGATCACCGTGTTGGCGACTCCGACGATCCCGAAGCGGACGAGCTGGCGCCGCACGACCGGCGATTGTCGGCGATCGGGCCGGCCCTGTCCACGCGCGGGCGTCCGCGCACGCCGTGCTCAGGGGTACGTGTAGCCCGTCGACGTCCCGGTGCTCGTGCCGCTCCCCGCCCCGGAGACGTCGTTGCTCCCGCGCGTCGCGAGCGCGCCGGCCATGCCCATGCTCTTGTGGTACTTGCAGTAGAAGGAGACCAACCCGGACTTCGGGATCGTCACCGTGACCTTCGCGTCTTCTCCCGCCTCGAGGTCCTTGTCGATTCCCTGCGAGTCGATCGAGAAGTTGTGCTCGACCTTGCCCTCGTTCTCGAGCTCGAGCGTGACGCGCTGCCCCGGCTTGCCTTTGAGCACGGTCGGCTCGAAGTAGAAGTCGTCGAGCTCGACCTTTTCCTCGTCGCTGACGGTCGCGCTGCCGTGGTTGTTCGCGTTGACTCCGGCGATGACGGTCTGTCCGCCGCCGCTGCCGCTCGTGGTGCCCTTGGACTTGCCGCCGTAGCCGCCGCAGCCCGCCGCCGCGACGGCGAGAACGCCGACAGACGCTGCGGTCGCTGCTCGCCTCATCTGGCCACTCCTCTCGCCACGTTAACTAAGAGGAGTACGAACAACGGCGCCGCGCGGATTCGAAAGGAAAGGCCCCGCCGAGGCGGGGCCTCCTCTCAAACCTTGGCGAGCTCGCTGTCCGGCTGCGGGACGATCCGGATGTACGGCTTCGGCGCGTCCCACTCCCCGAAGATCTCCTTCGCCTGGTCGTCCGAGACCGACCCGGCGATGATCACGTCCTCGCCCTGCTTCCAGTTGACCGGCGTCGCGACTTTGTGCTTCGCGGTGAGCTGGAGCGAGTCGATCACCCGCAGGACCTCGTCGAAGTTGCGTCCCGTCGTCATCGGATAGACGAGGATCAGCTTGATCGTCTTGTCCGGGCCGATGACGAAGACGTTGCGGACGGTCTGGTTGTCCGCCGGGGTTCGCTCCTTCGGGTCGCCCGAGACATCCGCCGGGAGCATCCCGTAGGCCTTCGAGACGCTGAAGTCGGGATCGCCGATGATCGGATAGTTGGGCGCCTCGCCCTGCGTCTCCTCGATGTCCTTCGCCCAGCGCTCGTGATCCTCGGCCGAATCGACCGACACCCCGATGATCTTCACGTTGCGCTTGTCGAACTCGGGCTTGATCTTCGCCATGTAGCCGAGCTCGGTCGTGCAGACCGGCGTGAAGTCCTTCGGGTGCGAGAAGAGCACGGCCCACGACTCACCCATCCACTCGTGGAAGCGGATCGGGCCCTCCGTCGTCTGGGCCTCGAAATCCGGCGCGATGTCCCCGATCGTCATGCCCATTCGTTCCTCCTTTCGATCTACCAGGGGCCCAGCCTAAAACATTGAAGTAATGTTCAGGTTCAATGGACGACGAGCTGACGATCGGCGAGCTCTCCGAACGCAGCGGCGTCGCCCCCTCTGCGCTCCGCTTCTACGAGCGTCGCGGCCTGATCCACGCGCGGCGCACCGAGGGCAACCAGCGCCGCTACGCGAGGGTGATGCTCCGCCGGATCGCGCTCGTCCAGGCCGGCAAGGCGGCCGGGATCCCGCTCGCCCGCATCCGCGCGGCGCTCGACGCGCTCCCTCGCGACCGCACGCCGACCAAGCGTGACTGGGAGCGCCTCTCGCGCGGGTGGCGCCGCGAGCTCGACGAGCGGATCACAACGCTGCAGGCGGTCCGAAACCGGCTGACGGGCTGCATCGGCTGCGGCTGCCTGTCGCTCCAGCGCTGTGCGCTGATCAACTCGGACGACGAGGCCGCGCTCCTCGGCCCCGGCGCGCACTACCTGGGTAGGCCCTCGCCGCTCGAGCGCTAGACGCTCCGACAGGAGCGCGATACCTTGTCCGACGGGTCGCTCGTGAAGTCGCTTCGAACAAGCCTTTCGACGGCGCCGACGCTGTACGTCGGATCGGCGCTCTCAGCCATCGCAATAGCCGTCTACGGCGTGTCCGGGTACAGCGGCTGGATCGTCGTGGTCTGGTTCGTCGGGCTGCTGCTGATCGCGACCCAGCTGTTCGCGACCAGCGGCCGCGTCGGTCCGGTGGCCGGACGCGACGTGCTGGCGCCGTTGGTCCTGATGCTCGCATTCGCCCCGCTGTACCTCGGCCGCCTCTACGCGTGGCCCGTCCAGGTCAGCTCCGACGAGGTCGCGGTCATGGACTTCGCGAAGAGGTACGCGAACCTGCCGCACGTCGACCTCTTCGGCCTGAGCGACTACTTCGGCGATCCCGCGGGACACCTTGTGGTCTGGGGCAAGTTGGGCGACTTCTTCGGCGGGGTCGACCTCGAGCACATGCGGCTCGTGCACGCGCTCTGCGGGCTCCTCATCATCGGGATCTCCTATGCGCTCTTCCGCCAGCTCCTGCCCATGGGCTGGGCGGTGCTCGGCTCGGTGGTTCTCGGCCTCAACCACACGCTGCTGATCATGAGCCGAATGGCGATGAAGGAGAACCTGCCGGCGCTCCTCGAGGTCTCCGCGCTGACGCTGCTCCTGTTCGGCCTCCGCAGGCAGAATCGTTTCGCGACCTTCACCGGCGGCGCGATCGCCGGGCTCGGGGTCTACGTCCACTACTCCGGCCGGCTGTTCTTCCCGCTCTGGATCCTGTTCCTCGTGGTTCTCGCGATCGCGTATCGGAGCTCGCTCGGCTTCGGCAGGATCGCCCGGGCGGGGGCGGTTGCACTGGCGGCCTACGCGCTCGTCGTGACCCCATACGCGATCGCCTACCAGAAGGCCCCGCCGGAACTGAAGGCGCACACGCAGGAGGCAAACCTCCTGACGGCGAAGGGCCGCAAGTTCCAGCAGGGCTGGGTCTTCGCGCCGACGGTCTGGGCCGGCTACAAGCGGAACGTGATCAACGGCCTCACCGCCTTCAACTACGGCCGCCAGGACCACGCCTGGATCTATGGCGACAAGGGGCACGGCATCGTCGACCCGCTGACGGGCGCGCTTCTCTGGGTGGGCGCCCTGGCCTTGCTCGTCCGGGTGGTGCGGCGCCGGGGGCCGCCGTGGACCCTGTTGCCGCTGACGTCCTTCCTCGCGCTCTGGCTGATCTACGCGTTCGTCATCGGCCAGGCGCCGGATTACTCGCGGATGCTGATCGTACTGCCGTTCGTGGCCTACCTCGTCGCCGAGGCCGTCCGCGCCTTGGCAGGGATCGGCCAGCGCCTGCTCTCGGCCCGGTGGCGGCTCGCACCCGCGCTGCCCGTGGCCGCCGCCGCCGTGCTCGCCATCGGGGTCTGGAACGGCTTCATCGCCTGGGACTACATCCACAAGGGCCAGGTCACGGGCGACGACATCGGCAACACCGGGCGCTACGTCGAGCGGTACAGTCGAAATCCCAAGGAACACTTCTACATCGCCGCCGACGAGGTTCAGTTCAAGTACTACCAGTGGGGCTGGCCTTCGACGTGGCAGGCCCGGCTCCGCATCTTCGCGGCGAACGACCTCCAGGTCGGCTACGTCATCGCACCGGCGTCACTCGGGCAGTTCAACGCATCGGCGCCCTTCGTCGTGTTCACGCGGGCCGACCTCTGGTCGCAGGTGAAGGACGAGTTCGAAAGCCGTTACCCCAACGTGCGAGTGCACGACGTGACGCCCGACGGCCGCCTCATCGCGCTCAACGTGGCCTAGCGGGTCGTCCATGCACCGGATTCGCACCGTCCTCGAGGCGCTGCCGACGCTCTACGTAGGCGGGATGCTCGGCGTCCTCGGCGTGATTCTCTACGCAACTCGCGGCTACAGCGCGTGGATCGGGTGGCTCTGGCTAGCTGGGCTCGTCGTGATCCTGGCCCACCTCTTTGTGACGAGCGGCCCGCTCGGCCGGCCCTCGCGCGTCGACGCGGCTGCCCCGGGCCTGCTCATGCTCGTGTTCGCGCCGCTCTATCTCGTGCGCCTGCCGGCGTGGCCGGTGCAGGTCAACTCGGACGAGGTGGCGATCATGACGTGGGCCAAGCAGCACGCGGCGCTGTCGCATCCGGACATGTTCGGGCTCAGCGGCTACTTCGGCCATCCCGTCGCGCTCGCCGTCGTCTGGGGAAAGCTCGGGAACCTGCTGGGAGGAGTCGGGCTCGGGCACATGCGCCTGCTGCACGCCCTGGTCGGGCTGCTGATCATCGGCGCCTCCTACGCCTTCTTCCGCCAGTTCTTCGCCGTTCCGTGGGCGCTCCTCGGGTCAGCCGTGCTTGGCCTCAACCACGCGTTCGTGATGATCAGCCGGATGGCGATGCGGGAGAACACCCCGGTGCTCGTCGAGGTCGTCGCGCTCGCACTCCTCCTGATCGGCCTGCGCAAGCAGCACGCCTTTGCGACGTTTGCGGGCGGCGCGATCGCCGGGCTCGGCTGCTACGTCCACTTCCCCGGCCGGATGGTCTTCCCGCTCTGGCTCGTGTTCCTCGTCCTGCTGCTGCTCGCCTACCGCGGCGAGCTCGGCCTCGGCCGCATCCTCCGGTCCGGCGCGATCGCCGTTGCGGCGTTCGCGCTGGTGGCGACGCCGTACCTGATCGCCTACCAGAAGGCCCCGGCCGAGCTGAAGGCGCACCAGCGCGAGGCTCTCCTGCTGACCTCCGACGGCCGCAGGCTGCAACAGAGCTGGGTCCTCGCCAAGAGCGTCTGGGACGGCTACAAGACGAACGTCAAGTACGGGCTCACCGCCTTCAACACGGGCCGGTCCGACGAGGCGTCCATCTACCCCGACTACGGGCACGGAATCGTCGATCCGTTGACCGGTGTGCTTCTCTGGGTGGGCGCGGCGGGCATCCTAGTGCGAGCCGTCCGCCGGCGTGGCCCGCCGTGGGCGGTTTTTCCGCTCGTCAGCTTCCTCGTCCTCTGGCTCGCCTACGCGTTCCTCGTCGGGCAGGCGCCCGACTACTCGCGCATGCTGATCGTGTTGCCCTTCGTGGCCGCGCTCGTCGTCGAGGGAGTTCGCTTCGTAGCCGCGCTCGTGAGACGTCTCGCGCCCTTGCCCTCGCGCCTCCCGGCCGCCGCTCCAGTCGCGATCGCGGCCGTGCTGGCGATCGGGATCTGGAACGGCTTCATCGGCTGGGACTTCATCCACGTCGGCCGGGTCAGCGGCGACGACATCGGCGGCACGGGACGTTTCGTCGAGCGGTACAGCCGAAACCCGCAGGAACGCTTCTACATCGCCGCCGATGACGTGGAGTGGAACTACTACGAGTACGGCACGCCCTCGATGTGGAAGGAGCGCATCCGCATCTTCGCCTCCAACGACGACCAGGTGGGCGGCGTAATCTCGCCGGCCTCGCTCGGCCGTTTCAGCGCCTCCGCCCCCTTCGTCGTCTTCACGCGGGACGATCTCTGGTCGGAAGCGAAACGCAGGTTCGAGCGCCGTTATCCCGGCGCCCGGGTGTACCGGATCACGCCCGACGGGCGTCTGCTCGCCGTCGACGTGGCGTAGGAGCGGGCGAGGGGCCCCGAGAGGCCCCTCGCCCTCGATTCGTTACGGCGTGGTCAGGTTGATCGTGCTGGTCGAGCCGGCGACGCCGTTCGTCGAGAACTGGTAGCCCACGGTCGGCGGTGAGGGCACCGGGTCGTTCTTGACGGTGTTCGTATTCAGCCTGAGCGCCACGAAGTAGGTGCCGGCAGTCGCGGCGTTCCACTGAACCGTGAACGAGCCGTTGCCGGAGCTTGCCGTGGCCGTGACACCCGACAGGGCCGCGCAGCTCGGCGAGTAGACGCTCGTTCCCGAGCCGAGCCCGAACAGGACGCTGAAGTTCCCCGTCGTGATCGACTGCGGGATGACGGCCGAGTTCGCGCCGGCCGATCTGTCGACCCGCACCCAGTAGAGGAACGCAGTTGGCGACAGCCGCGTGATCCGGCCGTTCCTCGGTGTGTAGTGAACGGCCGCGAGCGTCTGCGCCGTCCCGCCCGAGAACTGCGTGCACGTCGCGTTCGTCGCGGTGATCTGGCTCACGGGCCCAGGCGGAGGTGGCGGCGGAGGAGGCGGTGGTGGTGGAGGCGGCGGAGGTGGTGGTGGTGGAGGAGGAGGAGGAGGCGGTGGCGGAGGTGGTGGTGGTGGCGGAGGCGGAGGCGGCGGGCTGGCGCAGGTCGGGAACTTGAAGCTCCCGATCCGGGTGCGCCAGTTGAACTGCGACGACCCGGCCGGGTAGTACTCGTTCGTGTACCAGAACGTGCAGTCGTCGACCGGGTCGATCGTCAGGTCGCTGTAGTCGCCCCAGCGGTTGCTGGTCCCGGTCTGGCTGCCGACCCCGGCGAAGAGCGTCGCCTCGCCCTGGGCGAGCTGGTTGAGCGGGTCGCTCGCCAGCCGTCCGGCGTACCGAAGCTGCGGCACGGTGGTGGAGCTCGAAGCGCTGAAGCCGACGACGAGGTCGCCGATACCGTCCATCGCAGCGCTGCCCATCCAGCGCCAGGTCGTGTCGGGCTGGTAGGTGCTCTCCTGGAACACGCTGACCGGCCCCGCCGTGACGTTTCGCAGCTCGAGCCAGCGGACGCCGGCTACGCCGCCGGAGCTGACCGTGTAGTTCGTGACCAGCGACTCGTGGTCGCCGAAGTTGCGGTACGCCGACCTGAACATGAACCGGTCGGCGATCGCGTCGAGGGTGGCGCCGTTCGGCTCCGGCACGCAGGCCCGCGTCGTCGGGCAGAGCTGCGTGAAACCGGCAGCGGCAGGCGTCGCGAACAGCGTGAACGTCGAGTTCGCCGGCGTGGCGAAGTCGACGTGGAAGTGGAAGACCTTGTAGCGCCCGCCGCTCGGCCACTCGACGAAGGAGTTCGGCGCGCCCGCGGGCGGCAGGGTGCTCCCGTCGAGGTCGGCCGGCAGGTAGGTCTCTTCGGTGGAGCCGCCCGTGATCCCCGTGGTGATGAACGTGCCCGCGTTGCCCGCAAGCATCGCTGCTCGGTTGAACGCGAACGGCTGTGGCCCGAGGAACAACGTGCCGGTCGAGTTGAAGACGTTCATGCTCATGTAGTAGGCGTCCGGCCAGACCCCGAGCTTCGGGTAGTCGAAGAAGTTCGTCCCGAGGTGGTAGCCGTAGCGGAAGTACGAGCCGGCCGCGTCGCTCGTCGTCGAGACGGCGATGCACTCGTCCGTGGGCACCGAGATGCCCGCGAACTGCGTGATCACCCAGCGGCCCGCAAGCTGGTCGTACAGGACGACGGGGTCGCCGGCTCCGTTGTTCTGGCAGACGCCGCCGAAGCCGCTCCAGAGGGTCGCGATTCCGACGGGGCCGAAGACCGAGGCGCCGTTCGTCTTGTTGAACACCTGGAAGCCTTCGTTGACGATCTGCACGTACTGCGTCGCGCCGACCTCGCCGTTCGTGTCGGGCGGCGCGCAGTTGCACGCGACGCCGGGGAACGGAATGCCGTCGAAGTTCAGGGTCGGCGAGGGCATGTTCGGCGCGGCCGCGGAACGCTGCACGACCGGGTCGCGCGCGTCGACGTGGCGCCCGATCCGTGGGTTCGGGCTCGCCTCCTTCTCAGGCGTCGCCCGCAATGGAACGGGCGGAATCTCCCTCAGCGCCGGCGAGAGGTCGTTCTTGTACGAGTGTCCGACGAAGACGCTGCCGGATGCGCCCGCAACCGCGACGGGCGCCTTTGATACGTCGGACGCGATTGTGCGAGCGGATCCCCCCGCGAGCACGCCGGTCGCCTCCACCAGCACGCCGAGCGCGAGCAGCGCGACGACGACTCCGGCGCGGCGATGCCGGGCGAGGCGTGCTGCCCTTTTGATCTTCCGTGGCATGTCCCCTCCAGGTTTCGATTGGTTGCAGCCTGGGCGGCGAACCACCGCGTGCGCGGCGGGCTGCAACGACGACATTCTTATTTAAGTTGCGGCGCCGTGCGCGTTCAATAGGCAGAACGAGGGAGCTGTCGAATAGGTTGCGTCCGACCGAGAGGAGGACTTGATGGAAGCGACGCAGATCGACGCCGGCGAGTTCCGTGCCGGGCAGCGGCGGGACTGGGGATGCTCGCGTTCGGTCGTGAGCGGGCAGCCGCCGCCGGCGTGGAGAACATCGAGTTCCTCGAGTCCGATGCCTCCTCGCTCGACTTCCCGGAGGCCAGCTTCGACGCGGCCCTTTCGCGCTGGGGGATCATCTTCGAGCCGGAGGCCGAAGCCGCGGCCGCTCGCGTCCGCGGCTTCCTCAAGCCCGGAGCGAGGATGGCGATCAGCTCCTGGGGCCCGCCCGACCGCGCGCCGATGATCTCCATGCCGATGATGACGGCCATGCAGCGGCTGGGCGTCGCGCCGCCGCCGCCCGGCACGCCCGGGCCGCTGTCGCGGCCGACGCCGGAGGCAATCGGCGGACTGCTCCAGGGCGGCGGGTTCTCCGACGTCCAGGTCGAGGAGCTCCAGGTCGGGTTCGAGTGGGACTCGCCGGAGGAGTTCACGCGCTACGTCAAGGACATCGTGGCGCCGATCACCGCCATGGTCTCGAAGCATCCGCCGGACGTCCAGGAGGAGACCTGGGCGGCCATCACAGAGGCCGCGCGGGAGCACGCCGCGCCCGACGGCAAGGTGCGGTTCGACAACCTGGTGCTACTGGCGTCCGGCCGCGCCTGACGTCAGAGCGTGAGCTCGAGGAAGGTCGTGCCCGCGATCGGGTTGTGCCTGTAGGGCGTCGTCTCGCGGAAGCCGAGCGAGGTGTAGAGGCGCTGCGCGGCCGCCATGCTCGGCAGGGTGTCGAGCAGCATGCGCTCGTAGCCGCGCGCCCGTGCCTCGGCGATCACAGCCTCGGCGAGGCGGCGCCCGAGCCCCGAGCCGCGGGCTGCGGGGCGCACGTATAGCCGCTTCATCTCACAGGTAGGCCCGTCGATCCGCCGCAGCGCGACGCAGCCGCCCTCGGCGAGCAGGACGACCTCGTAGAAGCCGAGCGGGTCGGCAACCTCCGACTCGAAGTCCTGGAACGAGAGATCGACCCCGAGCGCGTCCGCGTACTCGCGAAAGAGGCCGCGCACAGTCTCGGCATCGTCCGGCCCTGCCGAGCGAATCACACTCCGCCGAGCCAGCCGTCGATCGCCGCTGCGACCTCCTCCCAGTCCGGGGCGATCATGTGGAAATGCGGCCGGCCCTCGAACTCGAGGTAGTCAGTCTTCGCCGGTGAGCCCTCGTACTTCTTGTACTGCGTCTTCGCCAGCGATGCCGGCACCGTCTGGTCCTTGTCCGCGCCGACGATGAGCAGCGGTGCGCGGTCCTCCTTCTTGAAGTGGACCTCGGTCGGCGGGTGGAGGTGGAAGTTCGCGAACCCGGCCTCGTAGAAGATCTGGCCGGTCTCCGGGACCGCGTAGCGCTCGTAGGCGGCGGCCGCGTCCTCGGGCGAGAAGGTGTTGACGAAGCTGTACGTGAACTCGTCGAGCGTGAGGGTGACGACGCCGTGCCACTTCGACGGGTGCGCGAGGGCGGGAGCGCCCGACTTGAGCGTCTTCAGAGGCAGCGCGAGGATGCCTTTCGGCGGCGCCGGGCTCATCGCCACGCCGGCCCGCCCGAGGCCGCGGTCGAGCAAGAGCTCCACGAACAGGCCGCCGTAGGAGTGACCGATCAGCACCGGAGGCTGGTCAAGCTCGCGGATCAGGCGCTCGTAGTGGTCGACGATCTCGTTCACGCCTAGGCCGGCGGACTCCTCGGCGGTCTCGCGCATCTCCTCGACGTCGCCGTGCTTCCGCGGCCACTCGGGCGCCGAGACGGCGAACCCGCGCTTCCCGAAGTGGTCGGCGTACTTCTCCCAGCTCCGCGCCGAGAGCCAGGCGCCGTGGATCAGCAGCAACGGGGTCCGATCGCTTTCCACGCGATACCTCCTCCGGTTGACGCAGGCGACCGTACCTCAGTTAGCGTCGGCCCTCGTGAGCCTCTATCCGGACGTGCCGTACGAGTACGCCGCCCGAGGCGCTGGACTGCTCTTCACCGCCGGCGCATGCCCGCTGGACGTCGGCGGCCGTGTCGTCGAGGGCGGCGTCGAGGCGCAGGCACATCGCGCGGTCGACAACCTGCTGGCCGTTCTGGAGGGCGAGGGCCTGACGGCACGGTCGCTCCTCAAGACGACGGTCTTCGTCGCGAGCTCGGACCGCGCCGAGCTGGTGCAAGCGTGGCGCGTCGTCGCGGAGCGGCTCGCACCCGCGCGACCGCCGAGCACGCTCCTCGGCGTGGCCGCGCTCGGCTATCCGGACCAGCTAGTCGAGATCGAAGCCGTCGCCGTACTCGGGTAGGTGCTTCTCGCCCGCCGCTGTTACAGCGACGGACCGGTTGGTGTCCCGCCGCTCGATCCAGCCGAGCTCGAAGAGCCGCATCGTGACGGCTGCACCCAGCGCGCCAGCGACGTGCGGCTTCCGCTCGCTCCAGTCGAGGCACGCGCGGACGAGCGGGCGCCTCTGCCGCTCCAGCGCGGAGAGATCGATGTCGAGGTCGGCCAGGCACTCCTTCGCTCGCGGACCGAGCTCGAAGGCGCCGTTGTTGGGCACCACCACTTGCTTGCGCTCCAGGCCGCGCGCGAGCGCGACGCCGAGGCGGCCCGCGAGGTGGTCGTAACACGTGCGCGCTTCTCGTAGCAGCTCGCTCCTCGTCGCATCCCGCAGCGACCGCACTTCACGCTGCGGCGCCACGCGCGAGAGTGCCTCGACCGCGTCGGCCACATTGGGATCGGCGAGGTCGTAGTAGCGATAACGGCCGTTCTTGCGCGCTACCACGAAGCCCGCCTCGACCAAGCGCGCGAGGTGACCGCTCGCCGTCGAGGCCGCAATCCCCGCGCGGACGGCGAGCTCACTCGCCGGCAGAGGCCCGTGCTCGATGACGGCCACGACGAGCCGCGCTCTCGCCGGCTCGGCCAGTAGCGCCGCCGCGGCCGAGATGTCGGCCTCTCCGTGCATGACCGGACGCTAGCGGCCCAACGCTTCGGTCCAGCCCGAACTATCGCTTCTGCAGGCGAGGAACGCTACGGAGTCGGCGTGACGCAACGAGCCCGGCCCACGCGACGGCGCCGCCCAGGAGAGCGATGAAGTTCGTCGTGACGCAGGTTCTGCAAGCGTTGCAGCACACGGTTGCCATAGGAGCCTGCTCGCCGTACTTCCCGGCGACCTGGGCAGCACGCCCGGTCCAGATCTGCTTCACACACGCAGTGTATTGAGAGCTCAGCGCAGGCAGGTGCGGCCTTTCTACCTAGGACAGATTGGCGGAGGCTGGTGAGAGGATTGGAACGTGGGCCCGCGTGAGCTACCAACCGGCACTGTCACCTTTCTCTTCACCGACGTCGAGGGCTCGACGCGACTCCTTCAGGAGCACGGCGCTGGATACGCCGATCTGCTCGCCGGGCACCGGCGCGCAGTAAGGGACGCCTTCGGCAGGCACTCGGGCGTCGAGGTCGACACTCAGGGAGATTCCTTCTTCGTCGCATTTCGGGCCGCTGCCGACGCCGTCGCAGCGGCAGGCGATACGCGGCTGGCGCTCGAGGGCGGCCCGATCCGCGTCCGAATGGGCATCCACACCGGCGAGCCGATGGTGACGGAGGAGGGCTACGTCGGAATCGACGTCCACCGCGCGGCACGTATCGCCGCCGCGGCGCACGGAGGACAGATCATCGTCTCCGAGACGACGCGAGGGCTCCTCGATAGCGCTGCTCCGCTTCGCGAGCTCGGAGCGCACCGCCTCAAAGACATGGTCGAGGCGGAACGCCTCTACCAGCTCGGCGAAGGCGACTTCCCACCCCTCCGGACGCTCGACGCCACCAATCTGCCGATCGCGTCGAGCGCGCTCCTTGGCAGGCAACACGAGCTCGAGGAGCTCGTCGCGCTGCTCTCGGACGGGACGCGCCTCCTCAGCATCACCGGGCCCGGCGGCACGGGCAAGACGCGCCTGGCACTCCAGCTCGCAGCCGAGCTGGTCGGGACACTGAACGACGGCGTCTTCTGGGTGCCACTCGTCGGCCTCTCCGATCCCGAGCTCCTGTCCTCGGAGGTCGCGCAGGCGATCGGAGCACCCGCCGAGCTCGCAGGATTCCTCCGGGGTAGGGAGCTACTCATCCTCCTCGACAACTTCGAGCATCTTCTCGACGCCGCCCCCGCCGTCAGCGCGCTCCTCGCCGCCTCGAGCGGTCTCCGCATCCTCGTCACGAGCCGAGCGCCGCTGCACGTGTCGGGCGAGCGCGTGTACCGGCTGGAGCCGCTGCCCGCCAAGGACGCGGCTGCCCTCTTCGCCGAGCGCGCACGCGCGATCGGCCGGGAGCTCGCGCCCGACTCCACGGTCGAGGCGATCTGCCGGCGGCTCGACGGTCTCCCGCTCGCGGTCGAGCTCGCGGCGGCTCGAACCAATCTTCTCGCCCCCGAGCGGCTCCTCGAGCGCCTCGACTCGGCCCTCCCGATTCTCACAGGTGGGGCGCGGGACGCCCATGAACGCCAGCGCACGCTGCGCGCCACGATCGAGTGGAGCTACGACCTCCTCGACCACGCGAGCAAGGAGCTCGTGGCCGGGGTTTCCGTCTTCGCGGGAAGTTTCCCGCTCAGGGCCGCTGAGGACGTCTGCGGCACCGACCTCGACGGCCTCGCGGCGCTCGTCGACGCGAGCCTCCTGAAGCCCATCGGCGAAGACCGCTTCCTGATGCTGGAGACGATCCGCGAGTACGCGCTCGAGAAACTCGAGGAGTCGTCAGACGCGGAGGAGGTCCGCCGACGACACGCAAGCTTCTTCTCCGCGCTGGCGAATGAGGCCTATGAAGGTCGGTTCGCTGCCGAGTCGGAATGGTCTGCTCGCCTCGAGCTCGACCACGATGACCTTCGCGCGGCGCTCGACTTCTCGGCCGAGAACGACCCGGACCGCGCGCTGGAGCTCGCCGGCGCGCTCGGGTGGTTCTGGTTCTCTCATGGACATTTCGCCGAGGGGCGCGGGCGATTGCAGCATGCGCTTGCCGGCTCGACAGCGACCGGTCGTCCTCGCGCCCGCGCGTTGACGGCGTTGGGCTCACTTGCGGCCCGGCTCGGAGACGTCGACGCAGGGCGCGTGCAGCTCAACCAGGGAATTCGACTCTGGCGCGATCTCGGCGACCTGAACGAGCTCGCGTCCGCGCTCGACACGCTCGGCTGGCTCCGCGTCTACGACGCTGGGGACGACCCCGGTGCGCTCGAAGCGTTCGAGCAGAGCCTCGAGCTCCGTCGCGAGCTCGGCGACGGGCCCGGCGAGATCCGCGCGCTCGTCGGCGTCTGCCAGATGCTCGTCGCGCTCGGGGACACCGAGCGCGCGGAATCGCTCGCGCGCGACCTGCTCGGGATGGCCGACGGCGATCCGCGCATCGAGCACTTCGCTTTCCATTTCCTCGCCGACTGCGCGCTGCTCCGCGATGATTGCGAGACAGCCGAGCGGCGGTACCGCGAAAGCCTGCAGGCGGCGCTCCCGCTCGGGGACGTCATCGAGACGAGCGTCGAGGTACAGGGCGTGGCCATGTCCCTCGCCGGGCTCGGCAACTCGCGGCGCGCTCTCGTCCTCGCCGGTGCCGTCGAGGCGCTCTGGCAATCCCTCGGCACGTGGATCTCAATTGCCTTCTGGGACGCGCTGCTCGATCGGTACGTCGGGAGTGCACGAGAGCGACTGGGCACCGACGCCGAAGAAGCATTGGCGGAGGGCCGTGCGATGTCCTTCGAAGATGCGGTCGAGCTCGCATTGACGCCGGCGGATTTGGGCGATGACGACGTTCGATGGGCGCCGAGTGGACACTGAGGCCATGACGCTGAGCCCCTCGCGTTACGACGCCGACGCCATCGTGATCGGTGCCGGGCACAACGGATTGGTGACGGCCTGCTACCTCGCGCGCGCGGGGCTGCGCGTCCTGGTCCTCGAGCGGCGCCACGTCGTCGGCGGCGCGTGCGTCACCGAGGAGACTTTCCCGGGCTTCAAGGTCTCCACCGCCGCCTACGTCAACAGCCTCTTCCACACGGCGATCGTCCGCGACCTGAAGCTGGAAGCCTACGGCTACAAGGTCCTCGCCCGAAACCCCTCGTCGTTCACGCCGTTCCCCGACGGGCGGTCGCTGCTGATGGGGCCGGATCACGACCTGACGCGGAAGGAGATCGCCAAGTTCAGCACACGCGACGCCGAACGCTATCCCGAGTACGAGGCGATGCTCGAGCGGGTGGCGGCACTGGTCGAGCCTACGCTCACGATGGCGCCGCCCGATCTCGTCAAGCCACGGCTCGGCGACCTCCGGGCGCTGTTCTCGCTGGGGCGCTCGTTCCGGCGGCTGCGTGACGGAACCGGCGAGGCGGTGGAGATCCTCACCGGTGCCGCGCGCCCGATTCTCGATCGCTGGTTCGAGTCCGAGGAGCTGAAAGGGACGCTCGCGACCGACGCGGTCATCGGCGCGATGGCAAGCCCCTCGATGCCCGGCACCGCCTACGTGCTCTTCCACCACGTCATGGGCGAGGCCGGCGGGACGCGAGGCGTGTGGGCGTACATGCGCGGCGGAATGGGCGGGATCACGCAAGCGCTGACTGCAGCCGCCCGCGACCTCGGTGCCGACATCCGCTGTGACGCGGAGGTGGCCGCGATCATCGTGCGCGACGACCGGGCCGCCGGGGTGGCGCTCGAGAGCGGAGACGAGTTCTTCGCGCCGGTCGTCGCCAGCAACGCCGACGCCAACGTGACGTTCCTGCGCCTGCTCGACCGGAGCGTGTTGCCGGAGAGCTTCGTGGCCGACGTCGAGCGGATCAGCTACGCCAGCGCTTCGCTCAAGATCAACGTCGCTCTGGGAGAGCTGCCCAACTTCAGGGCGGCGCCAGGCACGGAGCCGGGGCCGCAACACCGCTGCACGATCCACATCTGCCCGGACCAGGACTACATCGAGCGCGCATACGACGATGCCAAGTACGGCCGCCCCTCCGCCGAGCCCGTGATCGAGTGCCAGCTTCCGTCGGTCGTCGACCCCACGGTCGCGCCGCCCGGCAAGCACCTCATGTCGATGTTCGTGCAGTACGCGCCGTACGACCTTCGGGACGGGTCGTGGGACGACCAGCGCGATGCGTTCGCCGACCGCTGCTTCGACCTGGTGGACGAGTACGCGCCCAACTTCAAGAACGCGGTCCTGGACCGGCAGGTACTGACGCCACTCGATCTCGAGCGTGTCTTCAACCTCACCGGCGGCAACATCTTCCAGGGCGCGATGACGCCGGGCCAGCTGTTCGCCTTCCGCCCGGTGCCCGGCTACGCGCGCTACCGGACGCCTGTCCGCGGCCTGTTCCTGTGCGGCGCCGCCGCCCACCCCGGCGGCGGCGTGATGGGCACGCCCGGCCTCAACGCCGCGCGTGAGATCCTGCGCGAGCGCAGATTCCATCGGCGTCCGAAGACCCGCGGATCGGCGCGAAGCGGGCCGTAAGCGAAAGGCGCCTTATCGATCGCCCCGCTCTTGTTGCTTCTGGTACGTGCTCCTAGACTCCCGGCGTGGCCACCTACGCCGAGTGCGCCGCTACGTTGCCGGCCTTGTACGGGACGCATTGCGACGCGTCTTCCTGATCGGGCCGGCCGGCGTCGGCAAATCGACCTGTGGAGCGCTGCTCGCACCGAAGCTCGGCTTCGGCTTCGTCGACCTCGACTCCGAGTTCAACACGCGCGTTGGCCACATCGCCGAGTTCATCGCCCGTGAGGGATACCTGGCTTACTGCGGGAGGAACGTCGACCTCTTCGAGGCGCTGCTCGAGGAGGAGGAGTCGGACGCCGTCTACGCGCTCTCGTCCGGATTCCTGCTCTACGAGGACCTCGACCCGTCGTACTCCCGGCTCGCCGGCGACCTGCGAAGGCTTGGCGTGAGCATCCTCCTGCTCCCGGCCGCATCCGTCGAAGAGGCCGCGGAGATCACCGTAGGGCGGCTGCTCGCTCGCCGCCCGGGGCTCGACGAGGAGAAGGAACGCGCGAAGTTCCGGACACGCTTCCACAAGTACATCGGGCAGGGTGATATCCAGATCATCTCCAACGCTTCTCCCACAATGACCGTCGAGCGAGCCAGGCAGGAATACGAGCGGTTCCTCGCAAGCGCGGCACGCGATCGCAGCGCATGGTGAAGAGACCGCCCGCATCGACCGAAGAGCTCCTGCAGGACTGGTATCGGCGCGCCCGCGAGGCCCAGTTCGCCCATTACGAGGCGGCCAAGCCCCTGTCGAGTGCGAACTACAAGCTGGGAGTCCCGGTCGCCCTCCTGTCGGGTCTCGTGGGCACTTCCATCTTCGCGACACTCCAGGAGGAGGCCGCGATCGGCTTCCGCATCTCCGTCGGGATCGTCAGCGTCCTCGCGGCTGTCCTATCGAGCCTCCAGACGTTCCTCCGCCTGAGCGAACGGGCGGAGAAGCATCGCGCGGTCGCGGTCCGGTACGGAGCGTTCCGTCGGGAGCTGGAGACGGCGATCGCCAAGGGCGGCCCGTACGAGGAGAAGCTGGTGGAGGGCCTGCGCGAGAAGATGGACTCCATCTCGTCCGAGTCACCCGAAATCCCCGACCGCGTCTGGAAGAAGATCGAGACGATGCTCAAGGCCCGAACGTGACGCCCGCAGCGACGATCTTCCGCTCCGTCCTGCTGACGGACGACGTGGCTCCCGACAAGCTCCTGCGCCCCGACGCGATTCCTAGACCGCCCGTGAGCGTTCCCAACGTCGTCGACAACCTCTGGGAGTGGGCGCGGCCGGAACGCTTCCCGAGCCGGAGGGTCGCGGTCTTCGGCAGCCCGTCGCGCGAGCTGGCGGCCGAGCACGGCCCGGAGGGCGGCCGGGTCTACGCCGTCGAGTTCTCCGGCGACGTAACGATCTGCCAGGTGCGCGGCTACCGAAACTCGAAGAACCATCCGGAGTGCGTCAGGCTGCCGATCTTCCTGTACGAGCGACTGGGCGGCACCTTTCTCGCGGCGGCGATGGAGCGAAAGGCCGACGCCGGGCGACTGTGGCTCCCGTGCCTGACGAAGGCGGACGTCGAGCGCCTGCTCGCGGAGTCGTCCGAGCTCCGGGGCCTGCGCGATGCGCTGCTGGGTGAAGTCAGGTACTGGGACGACGTGGTCCTCCTCGACGGCTCGAGCCCGCTGATCCACCCGGAGGACGAGTTGTTCTTCGATGCGCCCGACGGGTATTACCTGCGCGGCGATCGAGCCCCGGCCCGACCGCCTCAGTCCTAGCTCGCGACGGCGTAGAGTCGCCATTCGCCCGGAATGCCCTTGAGCTCGTGCGGGCCGCGGTCTTCGAAGGTCAGCCCCGAGCCGGCGACCAGGTCTCTGACAGTCGAGGAGATAAGCACCTCGCCAGGCTGCGCGTTGGCGGCGACTCTGGCCCCGGCGTGCACAGCGATGCCGGCCACCTTGCCGTCAACGAGCTCGCACTCGCCCGTGTGCAAACCGACCCTCACCTCGAGTCCCAGCTCCGGCATGGTCTCGGCGATGGCACACCCGCAGCGGATGGCCCTGGCCGGGCCGTCGAAGGAGGCGAAGAAGCCGTCGCCGGCCGTGTCCACCTCCTGGCCGCGAAAGCGAACCAGCTGACGGCGGACCAGTTCGTGGTGGCGCAGCAGGAGTTCTCGCCAGGCCCTGTCGCCGAGCGTTGCCGCCCTCTCGCTGGAGCCGACGATGTCCGAGAAGAGGACTGTGGCCAGCACCCTGTCGGGTTCAACCTCGGGATGCGTGCCCGCGACGACGTCGGCGAGGAAGCTCGCCAGCTCGGCGAAGACCGGCTCCTGCTCGCCAAGTGAGGGGGAAAAGTCCGCGCCGGGCAACTCCACGAAACGGGCGCCTGGAATGTGCTCGGCCAGGTAGCGCCCACTGCGGATGTCCCATGCTC
>WNGA01003273.1_pt1 | contig 24334 bp, 22 predicted proteins | sample 5400061 | NCBI WGS metagenome assembly WNGA01 (sample SAMN13153366, study PRJNA577476) | soil metagenome | isolation source: 100 cm soil or saprolite under grassland replicate 2 | place: USA:California | collected 2016-06-15 | reverse complement strand
GGCGTTGAGCGCGTAGTGAAACTGCGGGATGCAGCGCTTGTGCAGTTCCGGGCTCAGATAAATGAGCACGTTGCGACAACTGATCAGATCCAGTCGGGAGAATGGCGGATCGGCTGTAATATTTTGCCGCGCGAACGTGCAGATGTCGCGGACGTTGCGATGAATTTGGTAAGTGCCATCCCGCTTGACGAAAAATCGTTTCAATCGCGTGGACGAGACGTCTTTTTCGATTGCGCTCGAATAAATTCCCAGCCGCGCGTGTTCGATCACCGATTCGCTCAGATCGGTGCCGAAAATCTGGATGCGCATTTTGGAAGGACCCCTGCCGAGCGTTTCCAGAATGCAAATGGCGAGCGAATACACTTCTTCGCCGGTCGCGCAGCCCGGCACCCACGCGCGCAATTCAGGTTGTCGATCTTTTCTTTTGTTTTTGAGCAGCGCCGGCAGAAAACGTTTCTTTAACGCGCGGAACAATGCCTCGTCCCGAAAAAAGCGCGTCACGTTGATGAGCAGATCGTCAAAAAGCGCTTCGATCTCTTTTTTGTTGTCGCGCAGGAACCGCGCGTATTGACTAATCTTTTCGATCCGGTGCAGCGCCATTCGGCGTTGGATCCGCCGGATCAGCGTGCTTTCTTTGTAGGCGCTGAAATCGACGCCCATTTGTTTTTTGAGTGACAGAAAGATGCGGCCCAGATCGTCCGCCTGGCGATAGGTGGCCTTCTCGATTTCCTCCGGATCGCTCAGTGGCCGCCGGATATAGGGATGATTGGCGACGCGCTCGATTTCGCGCGCAATTTCGCGCGGCGTCAGAACAAGATCGACAAAGCCGGCGCGAATCGCACTCCGAGGCATCGCGTCGAACTTCGCGCTCTGTTGATTTTGGGCGAACGTCAAACCACCAGCCGCCTTGATCGCGCGCAGACCGGCCGTGCCGTCGCTGCCGGTTCCGGAGAGCACGATGCCGATCGAGCGTGATCCGCATTCTTCGGCCAGCGATTCAAAAAAGTGGTCGATTGCAACGTTGAGGCGCTCCTCACGCTGAACCAATGTGAGCGTGCCATCTTTGGCGATGACACATTTGTTCGGCGGCTGCACGTAAACCGTGTTCGGTTTTGGCGTCGTCGTTCCTGTGACCTCGCTGACCGGCATCGCCGTCACTTTGCCGAGCAAATTGGAAAGCCGGCTGGCATGATGCGGATCGAGATGTTGCACGATCACAAAGGCCATGCCCGTTCTCGACGGCAAATTTCGCAACAGTTCCATCGCCGCTTCGAATCCGCCGGCCGAACCGCCAATCCCGACAATAGGACAGGTGAGGTCTTTTTGATTTACCCGATTGATCGATTTTGATCCTGCCGATTTCCGGGCTGTCCTGTTGGCTTTCGCTTTTGTACGCGAGGCATTCTTCTTCGCGGTTCGCTTCGGAGCCATGGCGGCGTTTTCATGTTAATTCCGGCACGCAGTTCACACAAGCGTTGAATTCTGTAACGGGGGTCTGCGACCGCCATGCGAAAGGGGGCCGGCGCTCGGCGAGCGCCGCTACAAGAAAGATTCATAGAGCGCTAACAACGACAGGTTGCGCCAACGACGGAATTTCGATTCAGACATACGCCGCAACGACACGCGGGAATCGAAAGTACTAAGCGGTAAATTATGCAAAAATGGGTAGAGGAAATGAACATGAGCGAAGAGCGAGTTGCTGTGCCCGATCGGAGGAGCAAACGCGGGAGCGGCTGGATGAACTTCGTGCTGGGTATCTGGGTGATCATTTCGCCGTTTGTGCTCTTTCTCAGTGGAGCTGCGATGTGGAATAACGTTATTCTGGGCATTATCATTGCCGCCCTTGCGTTGACCAACACGTATTCCAGGGTGTCCGCCGAGACGTAGCGCTTCCTGGTCGATGTCGTTTCTCAGAACGAAACAGTCATCGGCCAATGGCGGCCATGCGTTCTTCGATCAGATCGCGCTCGACCTCCCAGAACCTCAGCGACGACACGACGAGCCTGTCAATTTCCTCGGTTTGAGCAGATTCGTCGTCATCCATCATGTCCGGCGGCGATGCGCGCAAATGTTCGCTCAATTTTTTTGGTCTGCGTCTGAACTTCGACGTTCGCCACCTGGCGCGCTTCGATCTTGCTACTCCCATCAACGATTTCCCCCTCGTGAATCCCTTCTGTTCGTGAATTCGCATCACCATGTGAGGTTGGTTGTGAAAATCGTTCGGCAGTTGGTCGATCGCATCTTTCTACCCGAATTGAACTCCCGAATTGCTCAAACGGCTCGAAGAATCGTCATGACGGCCACGCAAAACTTGAAAGCTCGTCGCGTGATTTTAGACCCGCTTTCGGACTGCGGTAGGTACGCCGCGCTGCTGAGTCCGACCGGCGCAGCGCGCCGACCTTGCTGTCCCTCTCAACCGTTGGACGCAGTCCAGCCAGGTATTGCGCATCGAACGCGCGCAGCGCTGCCGCGACAGTTGGCCCGATCCCAACGATGCCTTCTTCCATGCTTGGTCCAAGCAGCGCGATCCAAAGTTCGCTGCGAAAAGATAATCGAGGACGCCGCACGGCCGACGGACTGCCGGGATGAGCCGCGCAATAAAGTTCCACTTGCTCGATCGCCGCCGATGCGTAGTCCGCGACACGGCGCCCACGCGAAATGTGACCATTATTTTTCTTCATCTGCGTGTAGAAACGCATGCCTTGGCGAAATTGGATGTGGTTTTTTACTCTAACCGTTGTAACCACGGCGCTGTGCCGCCGTGCGGGTAGCAACGCCGTTGGCGCCTCGACACAGCGAGGCGGCTACAGCAAGCAGCGCTCCCTGAGGGTGCAAGTGCGATAAGATTTTCACCGATAGATGAATCTACCACGCGCCCGATTGTGCGATGACTTGGAGGGAACGTAATATCCATAACCGTGACGTTATCTCCTCCAATTACGTTGTCGGACACAGATAAACTGGAAGTGCTACGCCGGCTCGATCAATTTCGGCAGTGGCGTTCACTTGATGAGAAACGTTACTGTCTGGTTTGCGGGAAAATCATTACCGGCCAGCAAATCCAGGTAGCGGGCGGAACACGCGGCAACGGGCCGCTGCGGCTCAGTTGTCCCACGGAACCGTGCAACTCAATCCCGATGGATTGGGTACTGCCCACGGATGAAATCCTCGCCAAGGTGGAAAGGATGATCGCCGAAGAACGCGAAGCTTCGGTACAAAGGACTGTTAGTCGCGGCAATGGAGGACATGAGCGCGGCGATAGCGGACACAGCGGCATCGCATCGCGATTGCGCGAGTTCGCATTCCATTTCAAGCGACGTTCTTGAAGTCTGTCCCCCTCCAGCCCTGTGGGCCTTAGCCCTGGGCGGGCCCGCAGGGCGCACCACGCAAGACGGATAGGTTCTCCTCGAAATCTTTTTCGCCAACGGGGACCGCGAGGTTTTGCTGCTTGAGTCTCATTAACACCCTGCTTTAGCGAGGTGCTAAGCTGCAAGCCAACCGGCTAAACCGCTTCAGCGGTTTTCCCATAGCAAAAGAGAAACCGCTGAAGCGGTTAACGTGTCATGGTGCTCGAACCACCTCGCTGAAGCGAGGTGTTAATGAGAGAAATTGCCCGACTAAGCCCATACACGTCGTAGGATTTTATCCGATCACACAATCATCCAGCGAATCATCCAGCGCCCCGATTGTGCATTTCGATGCAATGAGCAGACTGCTTTTTGCATTATGATCGCCCATGTCAGACTCGATGATCGCCTCTCGATCCTGCGTGCCGAAGATCGATTTAGAAGTTGGAGATCGCTCGACGACGAGCGTCTTTGTATCATCTGCAAAAGAAAATTTAACGGCCGCCAGGTAGAAATCCGCCGCTTGGGCAATCACAAATATGAATTGCACTGTCCAACTGAAGTCTGCAATTCAAGGCCGCATCTGTGGATCTATCCAGCGACGCCGCTGGTCTCTCACGTAGCTAAATCGGACTGGTGGCATCCCGCCGGTAAAAAGTACGAACGCCGCGCGCTTGTCTTAGTGCCGCGGGCACGCGGTCAACGCGTATGATTGACTCCACTCTTGATCAACCGGGAGCAGCATCAGTCTCGGACGAGGTGCTGATGAAAGATATTTCGCTCCGGCATCACGAAGCGCTCACCGAGTTGTACGGGCGGCACAGCAAGAGACTGCGAGCGACAATTGATGGCGTTGTTCATGAAGAGTCCGAAGCTGATGATGTTTTACAGGAAATTTTTCTCCAGGTTTGGGAAGAGGCAGGTCGTTATTCCGCCAAAGCAGGCAAGCCGCTCGGATGGATGGTGACCATCGCCCGCCGTCGCGCTATCGATCGATTGCGCCGGCGCCAGGCTTATTCTCGTGTGCGGGAGCGGTACGAGAAACGAGTCATGCAAGATTCACAAACTCCGCGCCGCGACGCGGCTCAATTATTCATTTTGAATGACCTTCGGCATTTCCTGAAGAAAAACATCCGGGCATTGCCTCAATTTCAACGCGAGGCAGTCGAGCTGGCTTTCTTCAAGGGACTGAGTCACAGGGAAATTGCCGCCGCTACGCATGCTCCTCTTGGCACAGTGAAAACGCGACTCGAGCTTGGCTTACAAAAACTAACTCACGCATTAAGACCGCTGCGGCACAAAGTCTGATCTGGGCGAGTTCATTTGGCCGTGTCATCAACACCCTGCTTTAGCTGGGCGCAAGCTGCAGAAGAAGAATTCATAATCGCTTTAACGGTTTTTAGGGCGATGAAATAAAACCGCTGAAGCGGTTGACTTAGGAGCTACGCTCGATCTACCTCGCTGAGCATGTGTTTAGCGCTAAGAGCGCTGGCTCAATCGAAGCCTGGGGCATCGCCCCAGGAAATTGGATTGAAATTACGGGTGAACGCTGAAGGCGCGACTCATGACATTCATGACGCGCTTCCAGCGCTGAATCTTTCTTGATCCTTAATGCCTCGGGCGTTGCCCCAGGCTGACCTGACGTTGGCGCTAAACACATACCTCGCTGGCGAGGTGTTAGTAAAAGCACCGATCGCCAATCGCCGCCGACCTTAACGCAGCAAAACGACCAGCAACACAATTAAGAGAATAAGGCCCAAGCCGCCGCTAGGATAATATCCCCAACCTGCACTGTACGGCCACGTGGGCAACGCGGCGATCAGCAGCAGAATCAGGATCAAAAACAGGATGAAACGCATAAGGTTAATTCTTTCTCCTTAAATCGCATTTGAAGCATGCCCTGCGCGCAAATTTTGCATGTCGAAGAAAACTCATTCGCCAAAAGCTCGCCTGGTGCGATAACGACTATGGAGAAGGTGAAGTATTGATGTTTACTTCAGTTTTCTCCTTCTTTGTTTCAGTGGCTGGATTTACCACCGTTGTCTCTTTTTTCTGTTCAGGTGGGTTTACCACGCTGGTATTACTCTCTTTCTTCTCTGCAGGTGGATTCGTGACAGTTGTTTCCTTTTGTTCGCAAGCCACCAGGAAGGCCAGGCCGGCGAGGAGGCAGATATATTTTTTCATACAAATGAATCGTATTGCAGCGCCGCGAGTGACGCCTTTATCATTGAAAATTAAGGACATAAAAGGAGGCGCGCAGTTTTTAACTACCGTCTCCCTGTGGAGAACTGACGCACAACCGAAGCATTTCGCAGAGGTCGCGTCCATCCAGGTTATGGTCACAGCTACACGACGCCCGGCAGGGTAATTGCTCAGATCGCGCCCAGTAACGCCAGGATGATTATAATCAAAAGAATCAGGCCAAGTCCTCCGCTGGGATAGTAGCCCCAGCCCCGGCTGTACGGCCAGGCAGGCAGCGCTCCGATTAGCAGAAGAATGAGAATAATTAATAGAATTGTGTTCATAAGATTTCCTTAGCTTGAGATCATCTCCTTCGTTTGTATCTCCTCAGAAAAAACGTATTTCGCAATGTCTTCGGATTTGTTAGGCTAAAAGAAACGCGCGCAGCAGTTGGTAAATGCGATTCTTTTCTGAGGAGGTGAAAAGATGTTACGTTGGGCCTTAATCTTTTTGATCATCGCGCTCGTGGCGGCGGTTTTTGGATTCACCGGCATTGCTGTTGCGGCTGCGGGAATTGCCAAATTCCTATTCTTCCTGTTCCTGGTGGTTTGCCTGGTCTTTTTTATTCTCGGCATCTCAGCAGGCAGACGCGTCCCGTAGGACTCGTAATCCACAATTTGGATCCGTCGTGTTAAGGCGCGCACGCACACGGGAAGGTGATCACAGAACTGCCCGCTTCCGTTGTCGCGGCATAACGACTCGAAATTACCTAATGCACATTTCGCTGAAACAAGGTTTCTATGCGAAAATTTAAGCGTTCGGTTCCGATTGCCCGCAATCTGCTTTGGCTTTTTGTAATCTTGCTTGCATTGTGCATCATCGTTCTAATCCGGAGCTGCGCTTGAGAAGGTTCCGGCGCGCGGTCGCGGATAATGCAATCGGAAAAATAAATGAGTCTTTAGAAGGAATTCGCACTGGGAAATCGGCGCGCGCTTGCATTTCTTTTCAACGTGTGAGGCAACTAATCTTCGTTCCGCAGGCGATATATTAATTGCTATGACGAAACTGGGATTCAAAGGCAGTTGGAACGAAGTAAGAGGCAAGCTGAAACAAAAATATGCGCAGTTGACCGATGACGACCTGGCGTTTGCCGAAGGGAAAGAGGATGAGCTGCTTGGTCGCCTCGAACAAAAACTAGGCAAAACCAAAGAAGATCTGCGAAAAGAAATCGAGAGCCTGTAAAGCCGCGCCAAAGGCGCCGCGTTCATCCATAGCCTGGGGCATCGTCCCAGGAAGTCAGATCTCACCGTTAACGAAGCGCTGAAAGCGCGATTCAACGCTGGCGTGAGTTGCGCTTTCAGCGCTGGCATTTCCGCTCCATGATGCCTGGGGGGGCCGCCGCTCCAGGCTCATGTGAAGGGAGCGCCGTTGGCGCTATGTCGCGTTACAACTTCCAAAGTTGTGATATATTCCGAGGATGCAAACGCCAGAAATTACCGCATATCTGAAGACCTATTGTGGCTGGAGCGCCGGCGTGCGCGCCGTGCTAGCCAAATACAATCTTCCATACACAGAAAAGGACATTATCCAAAATCCGGCGTTCCGCTGGGAAATGGAAACGAAAAGCGGACAACCGCTTTCGCCCTGTGTCGAGATCAATGGGCACATGCTCGCCGACATCAGCGGCGAGGAAGTCGAACGGTACTTGATCGATAATAAACTTGTTCAGCCGAGCGAGGCTGCGACGGACGTTCCGACAAATGCGCCCTGCGCAAACGAGCAACACGAGGGCGTGGTGAAGTTGAATTTGTAGGGCGTTTGACTCATTCGCTCCCGCTCACTCGGCCTGCGGCCTGCCCGTCTGTGTCGCAGGCGTCCCCGCCGCTCCGCTCTGTGAAACGCCATGGCACCTGACACAGACGCCCTACAATTTGTGTTGCCCGTTAAACGCGTGGCTTCATCTTTCGCGCAACGCAATGTGCGGCTAGATTGTCTCCCTCTCTAGCCGATGAAATTCTTCGCCCGCCTTCGCTCCAGGAAAAGCAGCGGGAGTCGCCTTTTCCGTTACGGCTGGAAAGTCACTCTGCTTGTTTTGCTGGCGGGCGCCGGCTTCGCCGTCTTTCTCTTTTACGGAACGTGGGCGCAAACCTTCGACATGAAGAATGTCGGCGAAATGCCGGAGCGAAACACCGTTTACGATGTCGATGGAAAAATTTACAGCCGCCTAGCTGGCGCCAATCGTCTCAAGGTTTCTCTAAGCGAAGTCTCGCCGTTTTTCATCAATGCGGTGGTGGCGCGCGAGGACGCTCGGTTCTACGAGCACAAAGGCATTGATTGGCGCGGAATTTTGCGCGCCTTGGTTCGCGATATCACGAGCGGCTCAGCCAGGGAAGGCGCCAGCAGCATCACCCAGCAGCTCGCTCGAAATAGCCTTCCACTCGGTGGGCGCACGCTTAGCCGGAAATTACTCGAAGCGATGGTGGCATTCCGGATCGAACATCAGTTTACCAAGCAGCAAATTCTCGAGCTTTATGTGAACCGGATTTATTTCGGAACCGGCTGTTACGGAGTTGAAACCGCCTCGCAAGCTTACTTTAGCAAAAGTGCATCGAAGCTAGATCTTTCCGAAGCCGCAATCCTCGCAGGCTTGATCCGCAGTCCGAATCGGTTTTCGCCGCTAAAAAATCCGGAAGGCGCAGCGGCGCAGGGCAACGCCGTGCTGGATCGCATGGTTGCCTTGAAAAAAATTACGCCCGCGCAAGCCCAGGAGGCAAAGATCGCGAAAATCAAACCGCATCCCAAACGTCTGCCGCAGATTCAGGAGAACTATGCAATGGATGCCGTGCAACGCGATTTGAGCCAGTTGTTGACGCAGGATCAGATCGATAACGGCGGCATGTCGATCTATACGACACTCGACTCGAACGTGCAAAACGGCGCACAGGAAGCACTGGAGAAGCAACTCACCAAAATCGAGCATCAATCCAATTTTCATCATCCACTCAAAGCGAATTACAAACCGCCCGAGAACGGGGAAGGGGATTCATCAATGCCTTACCTCGAGGGTGCGGTGGTCGTGATCGACAATGCCAGCGGCGGCATTCGCGCGCTCGTTGGCGGCCGCGATTACGCGCAAAGCAAGTTCAACCGGGCGATGGCTCCCACAAACCGGCAGGTAGGTTCAGCATTCAAACCGTTCGTTTACACCGTCGCTTTCAGCCACGGGATGTTGCCAGGCGCTGCGATTAGCGATGGACCGATTCAACCTGGCGAAATTGATGGCGCGGGAAATTGGTCGCCCGGGAATTCCGACGGCACCTACGGCGGCAGCATGCCTTGCTCGTATGGGCTCATACATTCGCGAAACACCATGAGCGTGCGAGTTGGCCAATTCGCCGGGCTCGACACGGTACAAAAGGTCGCTAATGACCTCGGCGTTTCTCAAAATGTTCCGCATGGACCGGCGATCTACATCGGCTCATTCGAGACGAACCTGAAAGATCTGACTGCTGCATACTCTGTTTTCCCCAATGCCGGCGTGCGCAAGCAGGCTTACATAATCGAGCGCATCGACGATCAGCGGCACAAACCGATTTATCTCGCCGCGCATATCTCTACGCCGACGCTGGATCCGAGCGCGGCATGGATGACTTCGCAATTGATGGAAGAAGTTTTGACTAAGGGCACTGCCGCCAGTGCGCGGTCACTCGGCTTCAGGTTGCCTGCGGCAGGCAAGACCGGCACCACCAACGATTACAAAGATGCCTGGTTCGCAGGTTACACCAGCACGCTCACCTGCGGTGTCTGGGTCGGATTCGATCAGCCGACCACGATCATTCCGCATGGTTACGGCGCCGCGCTGGCGTTGCCGGTCTGGATACAGGTAATGAACAAAGCCGCGCAGCATTATCCGGCTGAGCCATTGCAACCGACCATGCCGATCCAACACGCCACGGTCTGTTCGATTTCCAATCAACTTGCCACCACCGGATGCACGGCGGCCGGCACCGCTTACGACATCGACTTGCCCGCCGACAAAGTGCCGACTGCCGCGTGCCAAGTGCACGGCGGCGAGCAATGGCCCTTTGCTCAGCAGGCGCCGGGTCTACCTCAAAAGGCGGCAAATTTCCCCGGTCGATTGTTCAGATCCTTTCGAAGACTTTTCGGTGGACGATGAACGTCACGTCGCTGTAGAGCGTTCGAGGTTTTTTCCGTCTGCGCAAAATGCCCAATACCTAACGTCCAACGCGTGTTCAGGAGAAGTGCCGCTTTATGAATACCCGTCCTGAAGCCGATTTCAGGTATTTCTCAAAGTAGCCATCTTTTCCAGTGCGAAGGCAAAATAAGCGACCAGAATCCAAGGGCGGAACTTCTTCGTGTGCGGGGATCGAGCTTCGTTGTGATCCTTCAGGCGCTGCCGTAGATCACGAGTTAGCCCTACGTATGGCTGTTTGGGATGAGATTCCGACCTTAACAGGTAGACGTAGTGCATAGAAAATTGGTCTGCCAGCCGTAGCTTCAGTCCGGCGTCCGCCTTCGCGCAAGGCTAGGGCGGATCGCTCCAGTCTTCACTTTTCCGCTGCGCTCCAGAACGAAGGCTGGAGGGTGAGGGGAATCGAAGGATCGACACGCCCGGGGGCATCCAGAAATCTCTCAATCCGGATCACCTGGTTCGGATGGCAAAAGGATTTGGCGCAAGGCGAGTTGATATTCTATGACGCGGCAATTCGGATCCGCAGGCATTTCCTGACAAATCACTGAACTGTCAGCTTCATCGCCGGGTCGTGGTCACGGGAGTTTGATTGAGCGTTAGCTTCCTAGGGCCCTGGCCCAGGTTCGCCACGGCGAATCTCTTTCGCCTGCAGACGAATCCGTCCTGTGTGCGGATCTGCGGCGGACTCATGAAACAGCACCTTTAGCGTTAAACGCGTACCCTCGCAACCCATGTCCTCAGGCAGGGAGCTTGCAAGGTTGTTGTTTGCGAGTTCCCGCGTAAGAACTTCTTTGGCCCTTACCGTTACGGACGAGGCACCGGTGTCGGGCGAGGCCTTGGTGTTGGAAGAGGCCTTGGTGTTGGCGTTGCGGTTGGCGTAGGAGTCGCCGTTGGCGTCACTGTCGCTGTGGCTGTTGCAGTAGGAGTAGCTGTGGCCGTAGCAGTGGCTGTTGGAGTTGGTGAGGGAGTCCCGCAGGGTTGCTGGATATAGCTTTGTCCGCCAGTAGCAGCGCCACCTGAGCCGTTGCAGAAATACTGCGTAAAGTTGCTGTCGTCTTTCTGCACTCCCGCCGTGGCGCTAGTGTTGGCATTAGCCACCGTGCCGTAGATCACATCAAAGCGACTCTGCCCCTCATATAACCTCAACTCGTAGTTCGCCGAAGTGGCCGGGGCAGCGAAGTACGCCGTCCGCCATTCGATGTTGAATATCCGATTCGGCGCGGTGCCACTCACCGAGGTGAAGATACCGCACACCCCGTTAGGGAAACTCGCGCAGCCCGCGTTTGCATCCGTGCGCTGGTCGTCCCAATACGGGAAAATGGTGTAGTCGTGGGCGAGCCACGGCAGGCAAACATTAACCCAGTCCACATCTGTGGTCACAAACTGGGCATTGCCGTTCGACGACACGTTGACGCCCGTGTAAGTCGTTCCATAGAGATTGTAAGAGAAGGGTAGACTGATAAATGTTGTGCCATCGTCAGTGTGATTTCCGATATCGGTCGTGCCTGCCACTATGCTGCCACCTATCTGGTTGATGACGTATTGACCGGTGCAAGGTGTGGCCGTCGCCGTTGCTGTCGGAGTTGGCGAGGCAGTTGGCGTAGGCGTAGGCGTAGGCGAGGCTGTGGGCGTCGGCGTCGGGGTTCCTCCCGGGAGCACGAGTGTGTGCGTGTACAGGTCAAAGGCGTGCAACGTGCCATCGGGGTTCGTGCCATCGCAGTTCGCGTTGTCCGCCCACACCGGGTAGAACTTGCCCGCATGCGCGTCCTGACCAACGTAATCGCCATAGTCCACGCCGTTGCCCGACGCCGTCGCGTTCGAGAACCCGCCGCTCAAGCGCATGTTCGGCGCCCAGGTCACGCCGCCGTCGGTGGTAAAGGTACCGTAGTATTCTGCATCGTCGTTAGGAATCATGTTCGTCCCGCCCGGACCGGGCACGCCGTTGTCATTGCGGCAATCGTGAAAGCCCACTGCCACCGTGCCGGTTGTGCGATCGAGCGCGATATAGGGCAAAAACTGGCTGCGGATCGGCCCCAGCGGATCGTCGTTCACCCGCACCGGCGCGGTCCAGGTCCCGCCGTCATCAGTCGACGTGCGCACGTAAATCTCGGTGTCGTTGCTCTCGTTAACCGGCTCCTCTGTGTAGACCAAGTAGATGCGGTTGTTGAACGCTCCACCGGTCGCGTCCCAAACCATCCCGGCCTCAGCGTCGACCGAGCGTTCGCTCTGCGCCGGGATAAAGTCGAAGCCGCCCACATTGGTCGACGTAACGGTGACGCGCGCGCCGAAACCGCCCGCTCCCAAACCGTCCGCATCTACATTGGCGTAGATCGTTGCCGGACCCTGTCCACCAGTCGGGCTCTGATAGGTCACGATGACCTTGCCGCCGCCCGGGCCAGGCCCCACGGCGATACCCCCAAAGCTACCAGTTGCTGACGGGATCGCCTGTTGCGCGTTGAACGGTCCCCAAGTGCCGAGACCCGTCACTGGCGCCCCACGCGCGACCATGCTTCCACTCTGGTTCCAGTCGACCCACACGCTGCCGTTGCCCACAGCGATCGAGGGTTGGTCAACGCTGCCGGTGCCGGCGGTTACCGGTGCACTGAATGTGACACCGCCGTCGGTGCTCAAAATCACGTTGATTTGGTTGACGCTGTTATTGATGTATACCATGAACAGGTTGCCGAATGTGTCGAAGGCCGCCTGGGCGTCACAGCACGCCACACCCGTGGCGACCGTGCCGCGCGTCCAAGTTGCGCCGGCATCTGTTGAGTACGCGCGGAAGATGCTGGCTGTGCCGGGGTCGTTCGAGGTGGCCACGAGGTTGTTTGTGTTGGTCGGGTTGACGTTCACGAAACTCTCAGCCTGGTTGCCAAGCGTGGCGCTGACGTTTACCACCGGCTCAAGACAAACTAGCGGCAGGAACTGATCGACATGTGCCGGCACACGGCTTGGGGGCTTTATGCATTTGCGTGTACCGTCGGGCACATCGCGGCCATCGGTCGCCGCCAGCACCTGCGCGTGCAAGATGGATGGGGCAGTCGTGAGGAAGGCGAAAACGGCGGCGAGCGCAGTCAGGCGGAGGCGTGTGTTCATATATGTGTTCTTGTTGATGCGGCGAGTAAGAGCGGATTGAAGAGAACTCGCACAAGCGGGTCCCGACCGAAGCAGCGCTGAAACGTCGGCTTACGCAACTAGCCGCGATTCGTGAACGATTTCCCAACGAATGTCGAGCTTTATTTTGGCTGCGAAGATGGCGTCCGCGGCTTCGCCGTTTCAACGCCTGTGGCCGAACCCTTTCTAACCTCAGCCTACTGGGTCTGTCCGATTGACGGCAGTTTGAAAAAGCGGATGGTGATCCTGTCCCCTATGAACCTCCTGCGCAGCATCATACTCTCCATCCTCGCATCACTCGGCCTTCTGGCTGTTCCGGCCACGGCACGGGCTCAAGTGACTGGTGGAGAGCAAACCCCCCATTCTGCCTACACATCCTCAAGAGCTGACGCCGCATCGCTGCAGAAAAAAGCCATTCAAGCCCAGGCCCGGATTCACGCCAATAAGGACGACCGCGACCAGCTGATGAGAGCGGTCAAGACTAACGAGGTAGGCTTGGCCAAACAAATCCTCCTCAGAAACGGATTCACCGCTGAAGATTTGGAAAATGCGAAGATTACTCTACGGACGGGCGGAGGAAAGGGAGGCAAAGACGAAATAGAGATATCTGCCACCTGTTGTGATCCTAAGGAAATCACAATTCAACGATCCCTGGAGAACTTCACAAAATAACCGTTACAGAAATAGGAAGCATACCTGCTAGGCGCCCATCGTTAGCTCCATCGATGGTTAGGCTGTCGGTGACTGCGTTTGGCTCGCCATACCACAGCCGGCCGAACGGTAGCGCGTCGCTGATGAGATCGAAGCCGCGCCGGTCTTTGCGCGGCGGACTTCGTAAAGGTGGACATCCTTGGATATGTTGCCAGTTGACTACCTGCGAGGGCGCGATCTGCTAGGGAAAGCGGGTGAGGGGAATCGAACCCCCGTGTGCAGCTTGGGAAGCTGCCGTTCTACCATTGAACTACACCCGCGTTGCGATTTCCGATTTTAGATTTTCGATTGCCGATTGCAACCGAAACAAAATCGCGCACGCTACTCGACTCGCGGCACACGCCCCCGAGAACCGATCACTGCCACGAAATCACGTCGTCGGAGTTGCTGAAGATGTTGTTGCACGCGCCACCCGGCTGCTTTGTACCTAGACAACCGTCTGTGCCCAACGACCACGCAATTACACCAATGGAGAGAGGGCTCCCACCGGGTGGACCAGGCGGAGAAGGATCGGCGTATGGGTTTGTAGTGATTTGGTTGTTATAATCGCCGTCGATCTCCACGGAATAAGGCGTTCCCCAAGGATCAAAGAATTGGCCTTGGCCAGTAGTGGTTCCGATGCCGCTCCTTGGCTGGCTTGGGTTTTTCACGATGGGCGGAGAGATGAAGACGATCTGTCGCGTGTTAAGCGTGGCTGCTGCTGAACACGATGGGTCCGATGTAGTGCACGCCCGCAGTTCATTAAGCAGAAGGTTATTTGTACTGGCTCCGCCTGGTCCGTAGATGACGTCGCTTGCCGTGGCTGTCGGATACTTCCCATATTCCGTATAGAACGCGTTCACCGCGTTGACGATTTGGGTGAGATCATTTTTCGCCTGCGTTTGTCTGGCCTGGTTTTGAACGGCTTTGAAAGCGGGGAAGAGCAGACCGATCAAGATCGCAATGATCGCGATGACGACCAGCAGCTCGATGAGAGTGAAGGCAGCAGTTAAGGGGGAACGTCTCTGCATGGCGGCGGGATTATGACGCGTAAATCGGGTTTGCACAACCATTTCGTTGAGGCTGTAGAGGCGGCTGTGTCAGCCGCAAATCTGCCGCAGGCGACACGCCTGCCGCTACAGAATCACATCCATTTGGCCATCTGTTCCGGGAACGGGCATTGCGCGCAATCGGAATTGTCCTGCATGCAAAAATCTTCGTAGATTTGGAGTAACCCTTGCTGGTGGGCGACGGTTTTCAGGAATTGTTTCCGGCGCGGATCATTTCCGAAAAGGCGCGTCGCAGCTGTTTCGAGCCGTCGGTTCGATAATTGCGCAGGGAGCTTTGCGTATTCCGCCCACAGGCGCGTGCCCGGCGGCCTTGAAGTTCCGGCATCGTGCGCCACCCAAAATGGAAACAGTACGTTCGCCAGAATATCGGCCACGCGCGAGTCACCGATCAGCGCCATCTTCTTCGGTGATGCCTCAGAAGTGAGTGTGTAATGAAAATTCCAAAATGGATGCTCGAGCGCTTGAAAGAAATCATTCGCCGCGGCGACGCTGCTCTTTCCCGAGGCGCGCTGAAGACGCGACCAATCGCGCGCCAGAAACGCCAGCGCGGCCAGCCGGCGTTGCGGATGATTAACTGGACGCGTGCTGCTCAGCCGCCACGTGTTGACTGGCAAAATGAACCTTTGTAACTCATCACGATGCGGCCACCAGCCGTCCCAGAGCTGCCGCACATATTCGCGCGCCGATCTTTTATACACATCGAGGTCCGGTGTCTCCAGGAAACCAGCTCCGCCAAAGAGTAATGCCTCGCAGTCCCGAACATTTTCACGCAGGAAGCGCAGCGGCAAGCGCTGTGCCAGAAGTGTGAACGGGAGCTTGTTTTCCTTGTAACCGAGAGCACTGGCGATCTCTTGAAAAAGCGTTTCGTCGCGCCCATGGGCGTCGATCTTGTTGCGAATCCGGTTCGCTTTTTGTCGTAAACGGAATTGCGCCGCGGCATCGAGCACGCTGCACACGCGTTCTTCCGGCAAATCTTTGAGCGGCGCATGGCAGCGCCCCGGCCGCGCCAGTGGGACATTTGCATTAAACGCCTCCGGCAAAGTCGCCAGATCGATGCAGACCTGCGGTACGTTCCGATGCGATTCTGTGCGCGTGAAAAACGCGCGATCGCTTCTCTCGACAAACACGTGAAGCACGGTCGCTTCGAAAGCGGGATTGGTCGCGTGACCGTGTGTTTCCCAGCTGCGATCAAGCAGATCAATCTCGATGCAGCCGGGAATTGGTTCGCCGCCATTTATTCGAATTGCAGCATCACGAAAGTCCGGTCCAGCTTCGCGGTTCCAAGTGCCGAATTGAATGATGTCGATCTTGTCTCCGCCGGTGCTGACAAAATGTTTGCCGAAATCTCCGGCAAACCAGCGCGCTTGCAGTTCCAGTTCGGACGGAATTCGCGGTGAAACGAACAGTACGCGCTCATGGACGCGCGGCCTGGCGCGGATTTCTGCGTAGCGCTCTACGAGGGTGCTCATGCACCGATTATGAGAAGAGCGTCGAGAAATGTCACGCGCCGCCTGCGCGCCAGGTTAAAAGGTTAAAAGAGTTACAATGTTACAAAGCCGAGGCGACCATTTTAACGTTGTAACATTTGTAACGTTTTTAACTTCGCTGATAATCTGCCCCATGCTCGATATTCGTTTTATTCGGGAGAAGCCGGATTTCGTCCGTGAGCGCCTGGCGACGCGCGGCGGCGGCGATGAAGCGAAGATTGATGAGGTATTGCGAGTCGATGTGGAACGGCGCAAAACCGAGACGGAACTGCAACGATTGCAGTCTGAGCGCAATCGCCTGAGCAAGGAGATCGGCGGAAAAAAATCGCGTGGCGAAGCGACAGATGACCTCGAATCGAATGTTCGCAGAATCGGAGAAGAGATTGCCAATCTCACCGCGAGCGCAAAGCTCTTCGATGACCAGCAGACAAACTTGCTACTGGAAATTCCGAATTTGCCGCATGAGAGCGTTCCGATTGGCAGGGACCCCAGCACGAATCGGGTCGTCCGCAGTTGGGGCGAGAAACCGCGACTGATCAAGCCTGCCGATCACGTTGCGCTCGGCGCAAGACTGAATCTTTTCGACGTCGATCGGGCGGCAAAACTGAGCGGCAGCGGTTTTATTTGTTTCACCGGCGCAGGCGCGAAGCTGGAGCGCGCCTTGATCAATTTCATGATCGACCTGCACACGCGCGAGCATGGTTACGTCGAGATCAGTCCGCCGTTTTTAGTCCGGCGCGATTGCATGATTGGCACATCGCAGCTGCCGAAGTTCGAAGCTGACATGTATGGCTTGGAGGAGAACCAGCTTTTCCTTGCGCCTACCGCTGAAGTCCAGCTCACAAATCTCCATCGCGAGGAGATTCTCAGCGCCGCCGATCTTCCGAAAAAGTTCGTTGCCTATACGCCCTGTTTCCGGCGGGAGGCGGGCGCGGCGGGGCGCGAGACGCGCGGGATTATCCGGGTGCACCAGTTCGACAAAGTGGAATTGGTGAAAATCACCGCGCCTGAAAAATCATACGAAGAACTGGAATCGCTCGCTGCCGAGGTTGAACGGGTTCTGCAACAGCTTAGTTTGCATTATCGCGTGGTCCAACTTTGCACGGGAGATTTGGGCTTTGGTTCGGCCAAGACTTATGACATCGAAGTTTGGTCGCCCGGTCAGGACGCATTTCTTGAGGTTTCGAGCTGTTCAAATTTCGAAGATTTCCAGGCGCGTCGGATGCAGCTTCGGTTCAAAGATCGCGATGGCAAAAACCGGTTTTGTCACACGTTGAACGCGTCAGGCCTGGCATTGCCCAGGCTATTCGCTGCGCTGATTGAAAACTATCAGCAGCCGGATGGTTCAGTGATCGTTCCCGAAAAATTGCAGCCCCACTTTGGCGCCGAGAAGATTGACCACGAATGAACACGAATTTTGTAGGGCGTTTCTGTGAAACGCCGGCGTCTGACACAGACGCCCTACAGGTCTTGTAGCTTGGCACAACTGCTCTCTAGAAGCTCAAGCCTCCGGTGATTTTCGTCATCTCCGACTGTGCCAGCGCCTTGCCTTGTTCGATGCCTTGTTTCACGGCGCTTAACACCATTTCCTCGAGAAATTCGACGTCATTCGGATCGACAACCTCCTTGTCGATTTTGATCGCGATGATTTCGCCCGCGCCGTTCGCGGTAACTTTAACCTTACCTCCACCAACGCTTGCTTCGACTGTCTTTTTCTCCAGCTCAGCCTGGGTTTTCGTCATTTGCTCCTGCATCTTCTGAGCCTGCTTCATTAGTTTGTTTAGATTCATGGTGATTTGCAGCGCGGCGCGCCCTACCGTTCTTAACGTACTCGCGCGTTAAACAGCTCGATGGCTTCCTGGATCAGCGGATCGTCTTTGAACGATTCCGCTGGTTTCGCGCTCTCAGCAGTAATTGGGGGGATTCCCTCTTTCGCGACAAATTTCACCGACCAATCGCGTCCGGTCGCTTCTTTGAGGAGTGTTTCCAATTGTCGGCGATTATTTGCGCTCGCGAGCACTTCAATCTTTGATTTATCGTCCGGTGAATGCCCCAGCAAGAAATTGCGGCCGTCTATTCCAATTGGACGAACTAACTCGCTTAACGCTCGCAACAGACTTTTCGCTGGAATTTTCGCAAGCACCTGCTGCCAGATCTTTTCAGAATCGAGGGCGGCGGCTTTCTCCTCGACGCGCGGCGCACTGTGGCCGGGATCGGTGATCCCGGCTTTTCGCGGGGTTGATTCTTGCCTCCCGGCATCACCGATGCCGGCTACAGATAGCGCTTCGCCACCGTTGCGAAGCTCGCCGAGTTTTTCGATTACCTCATCGAGCGTGGCCTGGCCGAGGCTCTGGATTGCCTTGATGATCGCAACTTCGAAGTGGAGCTTTTTGTTCGGCGCCCATTTCATCCGGCCTTCGGCGGCGGCGAACTGATCGATCAGCTCGAGTAAACGGTCCGTGGCAATCAGTTCGGCGTGTGCGACCAGCGACTTTTGCACGTCGGGATCGACGTCTTCTTTGAGCGCGTCCGGCTTGGCTTTGAACACGAGTAGATCGCGCAGGTATGCGATCAGGTCCGACATGAGCCGCATCATGTCCTTGCCGCTCTCGCTTTGTTGATGCAGCAGATCGATCGCCTCCGGCGTTTCTCCTCGCAAAATCCGCCCGGTGAGATCGACCACCGTTTGTTCGCTCGTGAATCCGAAAACATTGAGCACATCGTTCTCGCCGATTTTCTCTCCGCAAAAAGCCACCAGCTGATCGAGCATCGATTCTGCATCGCGCAGGCCGCCTTCGGCGCCACGTGCGATCGCGTGCGCTGCCGCCGGCTCCAGCGTGATCTTTTCTTTTCCGGCGATGAATTGCAGATGCTGCGCAATGAGATTTGCAGGGATGCGATGCAGATCGAACCGCTGACAGCGTGACAGGATCGTCGGCAAAACCTTGTCCGGTTCCGTCGTGGCGAAAATGAACTTCACATGCGGTGGCGGCTCTTCGAGCGTTTTCAACAATGCGTTGAACGCTTCCTTGGTGAGCATGTGCACCTCGTCAATGATGTAGATTTTGTAACGCCCCTTGGCGGGCGCGTAGCGCACGTTATCGCGCAGCTCGCGCACGTCATCAATGCCGCGGTTGCTGGCGCCATCAATCTCGATTACGTCGAGGCTGTTGCCCGCGGCAATCTCCCGGCAGTTATCGCATACTCCGCATGGCGTGACGGTCGGGCCTTTCACGCAATTGAGCGATTTCGCCAAAATTCGCGCAGTCGATGTTTTGCCGATGCCACGCGGCCCGACAAAAAGATAAGCGTGGGCAAGCCGATTCTGTGCGACCGCATTTTTCAGAGTGCGCGACACATGCGCTTGCCCAACCAGATCGTCAAAAGTCTGTGGTCGATATTTTCTGGCGAAAACCTCGTAGCTCACACGGTCAATCTAACTGCGCCAGCGCATCCGTGAAAATAGAAAATAGAATTCTAACCACGAATCGACACGAATGGACGCGAATATAGGAGACCAGAATTTCTGTGATTTTGATTGAGCGTTGCGCGTTGAACGCCTGCCGCGCCGTAGCGTTTGCGGAGGCGGGTTGAGCGTTGGACGTTTTCTCCATGTTCAACAGGTCGATACCCGGTTTGATCTTCGTGTTCTTGCTCGCAATCGTGCTCAATTCATCCGCACGCGAGCCGGTCAAATCACCGCCGCCAACCCAGGCGAAGATCGTCCGCGCGCGCGATCTTGGGATTCCGTTTGAAGGCACACCGGGAAAGTTAGATGCGATCACCGATGTCCCCGGTGTCGAAGTCGGCTATACGACATTAATCAGTGGCGAAGGAAAACTTGAAGTTGGCAAAGGCCCGGTGCGTACCGGCGTTACGGCGATCCTGCCGCGCGGTCACGCTTCGCTTAACGATCCTGTTTATGCAGGCTTTTTTAGCCTGAACGGAAATGGCGAGATGACCGGCACCGCATGGGTGGAAGAGAGTGGCTTTCTCGAAGGACCAATCGTCATTACAAACACGCACAGTGTCGGCGTAGCGCGCGACGCGGTCATTGCCTGGCGAGTCAAGCAGGGCACAGGCAGCCAGACTTTGTGGAGCTTGCCCGTCGTTGCCGAAACGTGGGACGGCTGGCTCAATGACATCAACGGCTTTCACGTTAAACCGGAAGATGTCTGGCACGCCCTCGATACCGCGCATGACGGCCCCATCGAAGAGGGCAGCGTCGGCGGCGGTACCGGCATGATCTGCTACGAGTTCAAAGGCGGGAACGGGTCCGCCTCGCGCAAGATCGACATCCGCGTGTCCAAAGACGCTCCGCCACGAAGTTTTGTTGTCGGCGTTTTTTTGCAGGCGAACTTCGGTCGCCGCCCGCAGCTCATAATCGCGGGTGCGCCTGTTGGCCAAAAGATACCAGGCCAAGTTTACAAGGAAGAAAGCGGTTCGTGTATCGCGGTCGTCGCGACAGACGCCCCGCTGTTGCCGAATCAATTGAAGCGACTCGCCCGTCGCGTATCGCTCGGCTTGGCGCGGACGGGAACAATTTCCGGAAACAGTTCGGGCGATTTGTTCATCGCATTTTCAACTGCAAATCCAAACGTCGCGAATCCAGACCAAGTGACGCATGATGTGCAAACGATTCCCAATGATTTGATGGACCCGCTCTTCGCAGGCGTTGTGCAAGCCACCGAAGAAGCAGTGGTAAATGCGCTGATCGATAACCGTTCCATGACCGGCCGCGACAATCATCGCGTGGAAGCGCTGCCGCACGACCGCTTGCACGAAATTATGAAGCACACTCGCTGAGTGACGCTGGGTTGGCCAGCAGCTGTAGCCTCGGGCGCCGTTGATCCGCAGGACCAAGCGGCGGGCAGAGGACTGCCCGCCCTACCAATGCGCGTACGTTTGTTTTGGTTGGTAGGGCGCGTCACTCCGTGCGCGCCGGTTCTCTAAATCATTGCGAGCAATAGCGGCGCAACTTTCGTCGCAGCCATCCCCAGCAGGTGTAGCGTCAATTTCTCCGCGCGTTCCTGCGCCTGCGCCGGTTGGCTGTCGATAAAGACCCTGAGATCGCGTTTTTGATTTTCCACGAAAAAATCGAAGTCCTCCTTATCGATCTTTCGATTTTTTAGAAGAATGAGACGCCGTTCGAGTTCCTCTGCGTTTTGCCGGATCAGCTCGGTGGTGTCACTTTTCGCTTGCGCGAGCAAATCCTGAAATTCTTTCGTTGCGGCCGTGACCGATTCGTCCTTGACCTGATCGAGTGCGGAGTCGAGCTCCGATTTTTTCCGAAATTTCTTGCGTTTAGGTTTATCGGCCGAGGGCATGGTCGTAGATCTTGTTAACGTCTTTCTTCATCTCGCTTGCCAGCGCGGGAGTAACTTTGCCGCGGCTTGCTTTGCTTCGCAGATGCGCCGCGTCGGCGTCGAATTGCGCTTTGAGATCGATTAGCACCGGACGACGCGCAGTGAATTTTTCATTGGCGATGGCCTGCTGAAATTTTGTGTTGCCTTTATTTACTTTGGCGTCGAACGCGGCGGCGTTGAAACGTTTGCGGGGCACGGCGAACTCGTCAATGAAAGCAAGATGAAAACTGCGCAGGCTTTCGATCTGCGCATCACTTCCGCTTTTATTGATAGTCGCAGTGCCACAACTGGTGACGACGATTGCGGCAGCACAGAGGAAAGTGTTTCGAACAATGAAAATGTTGGCTGTATTCGAATTCATAAGGCGCCAGGTCGTTAGCTTATCGATCTTGCGCCGACTCGCTGTCGCGTGTCAAGACATCAAGATTGCGCATGCCTTGGCTGGGTCGCGTCTCCTTCCATATTTGTTTAGCGCTAAAAGCGCTGATTCAATCCAAGCCTGGGGGCATCGCCCCAGGAAATTGGATTGAAATTACGGGTGAGCGCTGAAGGCGCGACTCATCGCATTCGTGACACGCGCTTTCAGCGCTGAGAGCTTCTTGATCCATAATTCCTGGGGCGTTGCCCCAGGCTGACCTGAGCGGAGCGCCGTTGGTGCCAAACACATATTCGAAGGGGAGAGGCGAAAATGCCACACTGGATGCCGTGGAAGGCGAACGAATAACGAATCCGAATAATTGTAGGGCGTTTGATTCGCTCGCGTCCCCGCGGCTCCGCTCTGCGAAACACCATGGCGTCTGATACAGACGCCCTACAACAGGATCATTTCATCGCCTGCTGCACTGAGGCCGGATCATCGAGCAAAATCCATTCGATCACCGAGACAGGGAGACTGCCGTTCTTGATGAGGTCATCGTGGAATTGGCCGAGCCGGAAGTTTTCGCCTAGTCGATCCTTGTAGCGGCCGAGCAGATTCATGATCTGCCATTTGCCGATGATGTAACTGATTTTTTGTGTCGGGCTTGAAGCTGCGCCTGCCGCTTCACCTTCGGCTGCTTCGCGATCCAGGCCGCCTGCGTCCATGAAATATTTGACCGCCTGCTCGAAGCTCCATCGGCCTGTGTGCAGATTCACATCAACTCCAATGCGCGCGGCGCGATAGCGCGACAAGCGCAGAATTTGTCCCTGTGCAGGTGAGTTGTTTGGATAAAGGCCGGTTCGCATCAGCATCTCTTCGCCGTAAAGCGCCCAGCCTTCCACGAATACGCTGTCCTCATGCTGACGCCGGATTTCATCGCCTAAGTGATTTGCGATTGAGAGCTGGAGAAAATGTCCGGGAATACCTTCGTGTCCAAGGATCGGTCTCGGGTCTTCAATCGCCGCGCGAATGTAAAAATTCTTCGATTCCGGGTTGTAGGTCGGGATGAAAAAGAAACCGGTCGGATCTTTATCGTAAACGCCGGGAGGATTCATGAACCCGCCCGGGCTGGTCGGCTTGAACGCCTCGGGCAACTGTCGAATTTGAAATGGGCCGAGATAATCCGGCAACGTCACGAGACCGTGCTCTTTCAGGAAGCTGATCATTTCTGCTTCGCGACTTTCGTACGCTTTTAGAAACGATTCCTGATCAGGCGGAATGTGTGCAGCACGTTTTGGATCGGGATCAGCCAGTTTTGGATCGGGGAGCAGCGCCTCAAGCGCGCGGTAACGCGCGAGCTCGGCGCGCCCAATCATTTCTACCTCCGACGCATTAAGCGGCAGAAGCAAAATGTGTTTGAGATAATAATTGTAGTTTGCTTCGCCCATCGGCGAGAAATTGACCATTTTCGGCAGGCGCTTCTCGAGCTCGTCGGCGTAGCCATGCAAAGCAGCCAACGCCGCATCGCGCGCTTTAGTAAAGTCATCGTGCTCGTTAGGCGCAAGGTCCACATCGAGCGCCATCAAGCTCTTATTCAAAAGCGGATCGATCGAGCGCGCCGATTGGATCGCAAGCTGCGCGTAAAGCTTCACCGGGTTCTGCAAATTGCTCAAACCCTGCTTTAATAGCGCTGGCATTTGCTTGAGGCGCGCAGTCGCAGCGAGCGCGCGTTTCCGTGGTGTATCGTATTCCTTTTTTAGCAGCGAAAAGATCGCGTCCGTGCATTCGCGGACGTAAACCTGTGGATTTGTCCGCTCGAATTTCAGCACCCGATTTTCGAAATCGACATTCTCTAGTTGCGCTCGCAAAAGAATCCAGTCGATGCGCGCGTCCTTTGACCAGGTATCGGTGTTCATCGCACGCACCTTGTCCAACAACGCACGCACGTGCTGCGCGCGCTCCGCGATTCTTGCTGGCGAATAATCAGTCAGCCGATCGTCCCACGTATGCAGTCCAACGTCGCTGCTGCGAACAGGATAATTTTCGTTTCGCCACGCGTAATAATCGTCCGCCAATTTGCGTAGCGCCGCGTCCCCACTCTGATTCTTAAATGCGTCTGCGTTTATGCTTGGCGTTGATTTCGTGATCAGCGCCTTGTTAGAAATATCTGGGTTACGCTGGGGAGGCGACTGCGCTACCGCGATAGCCGGTGCGAGTAACAGGAACGGGATTAAGAAAAAGTCGGCTGGCTTCACCTTCGCAATCGTAATGTGACTATGGGAAATGGGAAAGTTGCAAAGCGTATCGCGCATTTTTACGATCATTGACGCTTGTCCTGTAGCCGCCGCCCTGTGGGCGGCGCGCTTCGCGCAGCGAAGCGGCTTGTATCTTGGCATTTGAGCCGATGTGCTGCAAAACAGTGCGGCTGCGAGATCCTCGAAGCGGCTGGTCCTGGCCCAAGGCCAGGGCCGAGTTGTAGTTTGATCCGCAGCCGCGCAGTTCTTTCAA
>WNGA01007715.1_pt1 | contig 24344 bp, 22 predicted proteins | sample 5400061 | NCBI WGS metagenome assembly WNGA01 (sample SAMN13153366, study PRJNA577476) | soil metagenome | isolation source: 100 cm soil or saprolite under grassland replicate 2 | place: USA:California | collected 2016-06-15 | reverse complement strand
AAGATGATCATGGCCGGCTACGACGAGGAGAAGCTCGACCACCCGACGCAGAAGCCGATCGTCCTCTTCGAGACACCGATCCGCAACCACCTGCGGCCAGGCGCCGCCCTCTACGACCCGTTCGTTGGTTCTGGGACTGCCATCGTGGCCGCGCAGGCGCTCGGCCGGCGGTGTTACCGCGATGGAGATTGATCCGCGCTTCGTCCAGCTCTCCATCGAGCGCTGGCAGGCATTCACCGGGCTGACCGCGGAGCAGATCCATGGTTGAGGTGTATCGTGCCGCGTCGCGGGCGCCGTTAGGTCCGCGGAACGGAGGTGTGAGATGCGAGAGCACGACGGCGACGAGCCGCAGGAGCGCTTTTGAACGGACGAGCAAGCGACGGCGCGCCTTCCCGTCCGAGACGAACGTCGGACGGGGCGACCGGATCGTCCACGGCGATAAGGAGTTGCTTCTAGAGCGGCTCGGTCGTAACGATCCCTGCCCGTGCGGATCCGGGCGCGGTTACAAGCGGTGCTGCCTGAAGGCAGCTACCTTTCGACGACTCGCTCCGCGACTACTTCTTTCCGCGACTGATGACCACAGAGTCCCGCCTTCGTCCCCTCGGAGGCGGGACTCCTCATGCCAGGCGCGCGGGTCAGGGATCCACACGATCGCGTCATGGTGTGGCGCCGTGCTGCCACTCAACTCCGGACCCGTGTGCATTAGCGGAGGTAATCGTTGGTAATCCGCCGGCGATGCGCCTTCGCCAAGGCGGACGGTCAGCCCTGCCAGAGGCGCCCCTCCATGATCGCCCGTATTGCTTCGCCCATGACCCCGAGCGAGCGGCGGACGCGGCCGAGGCGCGGCGCCTCGGCGGCGCCCGGCGGCGCAAGGAAGGCACGATCGCGATCGCCTACGACCTGCCCGGACTCGATTCGGTGGAGGGCATCCGACGCGTCTTCGAGATCGCCCGGACGGATCTACTGGGGCTCGATAACACGATCAACCGGGGCACTCATCGCCGTTGGCACGGCCGCCATCAAGCTCCTGGGCGCTGACTGGAGCGCCTCAAGGCGCTCGAAGAGGTCGTCCTCCGCCGTCGCCCGGCCGATGACGATGAGTCCGATATTTGACCGCCGAGCGGCGGCTGGCCGCGCTCGAGGCATCGCTCTCGCCGACCGAGCTGGTCCTGCGCTGGCTCGCCGAAGCGCACGAGTACGATGACTTCAAGACGTACACGGAGGCCCTCTTCAACAAGGACCCAAGCGATTGCCCGATGGATCGACTGGCGCGCGAGGCGCAGACGAGCGCTCGGTCACGGAGCCGCGGACAGCCGAAGGAAGACGTCGCAAGGGCGGTCCGTAAGGCGCTCGTCGAGACGATCTTCCGGGCACAGCTCGTCTTGCGGATCAACGCCCTCACCGGGGAGTTCATCGACCGCGAGATCCTCATTGACGGGGCCCTCGCCGCGCACCTCGGCCTCGCCGTCCATGTCGGCAGCGGACAGCCGATCGACAGGGCTCCGGTGGGGCTGGTCCAGGTCCGCGACCTCCTCTTCGGCCAGGTGACGGAGCTGCACGCATTCGAAACCGCCCGTGCGACAGTGGAGCGGAAGCACCTCAACGGAGCGACAGCCTTATTCCCGGCTGCCGTCCGCGAGTGGGCCGAGCAGCGGAAGCGGACCGAGACGCTCGGCGTGACGGCATTTCGAATCGCAGAGCTCGACGGCTTCGATCCACCGCCACCCGACGACGAGGCGGCCTTCGACGCCCGGGTGGCGCAGCTCGTTGCCGACCATATTGAGCCCGCCCGCTCGAAGGCCTACTACGAGCTCGGCGACGGTCGGCGAGCGCTGTCCCTCGCTGTTGGATGGTTACGCTCGAAGCCTGCTGCCGACGATCGCTTGACAGGCGACGGCTGAGGCGCCACGGGCGACACTGTCTGGTTGATGGATCCTTCACGATGAACCGGACGCAGGCGCTGCTGCTCGCCTTTGTGATCTTCAGCTGGATCGCCCTCGTCGCGATCCTCCTCGGCGCCCCCGAGCTGTATGACGCCCAGCTGGAGCCGCTCGGCCTGGCTGGCTTGCCTGTGGTCCGACTCGCCCTCCTGGCTGGGATCACGAGCCTGCTGGTAGTGCTCGCGATCGGTACCGTGCGGCGCTGGCGGTGGACGCTCTGGCTCGTGCTGGTCGCGTTCGCGGCGGGCATCTTGCGGGTGCCGCTCTTCGCGCTCCAGGTTATCGGAGCCGTCTCATCTGACGTCCCCCTGTGGTTCGCAGGCCTACAGGCGGTCGTCGGGATCGTCCAGGTCGGCATTGCGGCGGCCATGGTCGCCGGGTACCGACGGCACGGCGTATGGGGCTCCTTCTAGGAGGAACCTATCGACCGCGCGAGCAGTGCGGTCACCGCTCCCCGCTACACCACCGGGTCTCGGAGACGGTTGCTCCCGCTCGCTGGACGGCGCCACTATGAGCGCATCGTGCCGACCCGACGAGCGACTGCCGGCGCAGCCAGATCGTGAGCGGCTACCGCCTGCGTGCTACCCAGAGGTCCTCGCTCGGCCACTTCCGGGCCCAGTCGATCGTGACGTAGTCGTAAAACGTATGCGTCGTTCGGGCCTCCGGCGCCTGGAGCTCGTGCAGGGCTACCACGTCGAAGCCGTTCTCCCTCAAGAGGTCGATCCATTGCCCGTGCGTCGGGTGATACTCGACCCCGAGCTCGCCGGGCCATTCGATTCGATACAGCCCATCGAACTGCGGACGTAAGAGCCGCTCCTCGGCCACGCCCGCGTCGGGCGAGCAGAGGGTGACCAGAGTGGAGTTCGTCAAGAAGAGTAGGCGGCCCCCCGGCCGCAGCAGCCGCGCCGCCTCCGCGAGCCAGCGCTCGGGGATGGCCCACAGCGACGCACCATACTCGGATAGGGCGAGGTCGAACGATGCGTCCGGTAGCGGAACGGCCTCGGCGGCGGCCTCGATGAGCGGAAACTCGATCCCGGTCTCTTTCCGCATGCGCCGCGCCGTCGCGAGCTGTGCGGGCGTCGGATCGACGCCTACTGGCCGCGCACCGCGCTTCGCCAGCCACGCGGAAAAGTACGCCGTGCCACAGCCGAGTTCGACGACATCCAGGCCACCGACGTCGCCAATCACGCCAAGCTTTGCCTCGGGAACACCGAAGACCCCCCAAGTGATCTCCTCGTTGGCCCACGTCTCTGGCGCTTTTGCGTCGGTGTGCGCGGCGTTCGACTTCGTCCATTCAGCGACGTTGCGCGCGACGCTGTCTGGCAGGTCGGGCGAGCTCATGGCCGGCGATTTGGCTTCAGCGGGGCCTGAAGCCCGGCCCCGTCGATCCCTGACGTCATGGGTTCCGACCTCCAAGTCCTGGAGCGCCTGCCGCCAGCCGGTGGATGAACCGGATGAGGAACGCCGCGACCCACGTCATGGGCCGTGGCTGGATGCGATTAACGCTACCGCGACCTTGCCGGTCGTCAAGTCTTTGCCTCCCTAAGGACACGGCACCATGAGTTGATCGTGGCGATGGCATACGGCGGCGGTCCCGACCATGACCCTGCCCGATAAGCCGGAAGACTCCGATCGGGCGTCCTCGGCATCCGAGACGTGCCACAGACGATCCAGGAGTACCGTCCACGAGACCGGGGGCGTCGCGCTGAGCCGAGGCCGCGGAGCTCCGGCCGGCTCCTTGATGCGACGAGACACACCCACGAGCGCTCGAGGTCCCTCCAGCCCGAGGACGCCAAGGAGAAAGGAGAGCCCGATGCGGCGGATCCGGTTGGTCATCGCATCGCTGGCCGTCTCGACCGCCCTGATGGTCGGGACCACGGCGACGGCCGGTGCGTACGGAGGTGGAGCCGACCACGACATGTGGCAGGTCGGCATCTCGTTCAATTGCAACAACGCCGACTTCTGCGGTGCCAACCTCGGCGGCTTCTGGGCCTGGGCCGAGTTCGACCGCTCGGCAGATGGGACCGCGACCTGGGGTGACGTCGAAGGCTCCGGGTGCTTCCACACCGTCGGCGGTGGCGGCGGCGCCGGCGCCGTCCACGTCTCCGTGGAGATCGAGAGCTGGACGATCGAGCCGGGGTCGGCAGGACCACAGACGTTCTTCGCGAATGGCGAGGAGACGGACTCCTTCAGGGGGACCAGCACGACCTTCGACATCACGCACTTCGATACCGGCGTCCCCGACATCACGCACTTCGATACCGGCGTCCCCGCCGTGCCGGGTCATTACTCCGCCGTTGACATCTTCGGCTTCGACCCACCGCCCGGCATTGCAATCGAGATCCAGGTGGCGTTCCGACCGGCGAAGTAGCCTTCGTCGCCTCGGTGCTCGGACGCGTGCGGGCGGGCCACCCTCGTGACGATGCGTCTCTGAGGGCCCATCCTCGGCTGTGGCGTGAAGCATCAGTCGAGGACACGGGCCCTCAGCCCATCACAACCTGGTTTGGGCAGCTGACGGAGCCGCCCAAACGCTGCCTGCAGATCGCCCCTGGCCGCCTCCTTCAGGGAGGTTGTGATCGGCGACGCGCGGTGCCCATCCTTCAAAAGCCACACGACTGAAAGAATCGTGGCGACTCGAGCCCTATCGAGGCTTGGATGCGAGCAACCGTTGTAAGCCTTGAACTCCAGTACGCATCTTGCGCCTCACTAATGGTCCCAAGAAGGGCCACAGCAACCTCAGTGCCGGTCGGAGCTCGAACTCGGTCGACAGGACCAGCCGGGTGCGATTCCCAATGGCTTCGAGCGTGCCGCGCTGGGTAAGGGACCGGAAGGGTCGGCCTTCCATGGTGTCGGCAAAGGCATTCGGCGGGTCCCATTCCGTCACTGTGTGATTGAGCCGTGTCTCGAAACCGAGGAAGACGTTTCGTCCCTGGAGGGTCGAGCCGACGCCAGTCGGTCCGGGCGACGTCTGTCGCAATCCCAGCGCGGCGTAACCACCCATGCGCGGCGTGTTGAACCAGTCGGTAAGGTACGCCCAGACCTCATCGATCGGGCGGTCGATCACGACGCTTTCTTCGATATGCGGCACTGATCTCCCTTCAGATGGAGCGAGTCGACTTCTAGCCGCCGACCGCCGGAGCGCCGAGGAGGCTCGGTAGGATGCTCCCGAAGAAGTAGCCGACGATGCCCGCTACCGCCCCGATGGCGAGGATCTCGATCCCGGACCACATCGGCTGGCCGTGCGTCCAGCGCGTCTTGACAACGCCGATCGCGAAGAGCACGCCGCCGGTGGCGATCACTGACGCATAGACCGCGACGCCGATCGGCAGGAGCAGGTACGGCAGGATCGGCGCAAGCGCCCCGAGCGCGAAGGCGGCACCCATCACCATGGCGCCCTGAATCGGCGAACCCTGTGCCTCCTCGACTGCGACCCCGTACTGGCGCAGGACCTTGGTGTTGAGGAGGACCTCGCGATGGCGGCCGATCACCACGGCGACGGCCGAGGCCTCGTCCCGAGGCAAGCCGTCCTCTTCGAGGATGTGCGCAAGCTCGACCTGTACTTCCTCGGGCCGCTCGGCGACCTTCTCGCGCTCCTCGGTGATCTGAGCCAATGAGATTTCACGCTGGCTCTTGCTCGACAGATACTCCCCGGCGGCCATGCTGAAGATCCCCGCCAGGCCGGCCGCGACTCCGGCGATGAGGACCGGGTAGCGATCGTTCGTGGCGCCGCTCACTGTGCTGACGACTGCGAGCGTGCTCACCAGACCGTCCTGGGCGCCGAAGATCGCTTCACGCACCTCTCCGAGGCGACCTGCCCTGCGGCGTTCCTCGTCCAGCCGAACGCCGACGCCGGCCGAGTCCAAGCCCTTGGTTTGCGGCTCGGGATCTGCTTCCCCGCTCAGTGCCACGCTCGTCCTTCCGCCATGCGCGGATGGTAATCCTCGGTCACCCGCTGCTGCGCCGTATGCGGGCAACGGGCGGGCGACCGCCTTGTCAGGTAGGGAAAGCCGCGACACCATGGCAACATCGTGATCACGCCGGGTCAGAGGACTCGCCGCGCAGGCGCGCGCCAGATTGGTCGGCCGAGCTGACAGCGCACACAGCTTGAGGGATCGCGGACAGCCAACACACCCGGCGCGTCGCCACTTGGCTCTTCGTCCGCGGGACCATCCCCTCTTCCTTGTGTGACGATGGCGCGAGCGCGCCGCCTCGACACGGGGTGAGGCCCGGGGCATACTCCACCCGACCAGACCGAACTGCCTCATCCGGATCGTGGAATCGGGAGGTGGCCGCGTGCGGAGATCAGCCGCCGCTCTGTTGGTGGCAGGCCTGACCGCGCTGTCCGCATGCTCGTCCGCCCCTACGGCCTCGACGTCATCGAGTGTTGGGCCATCAATTGCTCCCTCCTCGAACGCATCCGCTGCCCCTAGTTCTCCGACCCCGTCACATGGAGTCGCGACGCTCGCGTCGGGCGCCGTGCTGCCAGCCTGCACGCCTGGCACGCCGAAGGCCTCCGATACCGTCACCTTCGTGGCCTCGGGTTACGCCTGGGCACTCAGCCCGAGCGGTACCCATCTGACCTGCCTGTTCAGGGTCACCAATGCTGGCCCCTTCGTTTGGGGTCCGCTGGGAGATCGCGCACTCCTCGGAGGGCTGGCGGTGCGTGGCGCGGCCGGCGGACCCAGCCTGGTGGCGAGCAACCGGACCTTCAATGCGATCACGTGGAGCCGGCCGACCGGAAAATCGATCGTCTACGCACCCACCGCCGAGAGCAGCCTCAAGAAGGTGCACCTCGACGGGACACCCACCCAGGATGTGACGCCGTTCTCGTCGTCGACGTATCTGAGTGTCACGTACCACCCCTCAGGCGAGGCCTTCGCCTTTGCCGTGGAACGGAGCGGTGGCCAGTCGATCTGGATGTCGTCGAACACCGGAAAGGCACCCATTCAGCTGGTGTTCTCGGAAGAGGGAACGGTGTTCGGCGCGATAGGGTTCGACGTGGACGGCAAGCATCTGCTATACGCCGCGCAGCACGCGGACAATCACGCGGAGCTGCACCGGATCGATGTGACCGACACGACGCAGGCGCCGGTCGTGTGGGCCGGGCCGGTCGATCGGATGATCATGGACATCCAGCCCGGGCTCAAGAGCGGGACGTCCGCCTGGACGACCGGGACTACGTCCTGCGCGGACAGCATCGCGATGGCGCAGACGCCGGCTGGGACAGTACGCGTCCTCCCCGCTGTGGACAGGCCGACTCAGGCCATGGGATGGCTGGGCGCGACCCAGCTCCTCGTCGCCACAGGCGGGTGTGGCGGGCCGCTCGACCTCTCGGCCGTCGAAATCTCGAGCGGGTCGATCGTGCCGCTTGTATCGGGGGTCTCAGCCGCCGCAGTGCGGACTCAGGCTCCGAAACCCCCGGCTCGGCTGCCGGCGTCAGTCCCGGGCAGCGGCTTCAGCTGATAATCCCGAGAGGCTGCCGGTCGGCCGTCACATGGACAGAGTTGCTCCTCGATCTTGTTTGTGTTGAGCCGGTCAGATCGCGTCGAAAGGGCTCAAGGCCTCATCATTCGGCTATGAGCCTGCAGATTGAGGGGCTGCATTCGGTCGCCTCATTCGCCGTCCGCCTACCACCACCTGCCGCCCTGCCGCCGGGCTGCTCCAGCACCTCGCCACCGAGCGACGACGGCAAGAGAACAGTCCCCAACCGGGACGGGGACGTCTCTGACAGCTGGGATATCGGCCGTCACGCCTGACCGCGGCCCGACACTATGAGCCCATAGTGTGGCGATCCCGCCGCGTCAACCACCGGTAAGACGCAGCCTCTGAAGCTGCCTGCCGCCTACGATCCGCCAAGCGTATCGTCACCGGGATGGACGCTTCTGAGGCGGAGTCGAAGGTGCCGGCGCTGACACGTTCGGACGCGTGGCTCCTGGCAGCACTCACGGAAGGGTCTCGTGGGGGTCATCCAGTGACCCTGGCCAAGTTCGTTCACGATGCGGACTGGCTCAATCGAGCCATTCCGACGTTCGACGAGATCAGCTTCGGCTTCCCGCGCCTGGTCGGCCATGGCCTGATGACCGTGGACGGCCTCCGTTTGCGTGCGACGCCGCGGGCGATCGCGCTCCGGACGTCGATCAGGGGCGGGGCGCTCGGGAGCGTCCTGAATGGCGTTGGGGACCGAGTCGGCGCGAGGCCATATCCCGACCCCGAGGTTGAGAACCGCTCGCTCGGTCGCCTGCCGGGCCTTGAGCCCTCTGACCTCGAGTCGGCGATTCAAGAGTATTCGCGATGGATGGACCGGCGATCATTCCCGATGATCGCGACCCTCAAGCTCGCCGACGTCACCACGCGGCCGCTCCTCGCCGCGAAACGCGGACTGAAGAAACTCAGAGCCCGTCAGCGGTCATGACGTGGATAGACACGATCGACCCCCACCTGCGAAGCGTTCCTCGCGGCGCGGCCTGTGGTTCAGCGGCGGCGGAGGAACGGCCCCGACACTCGCATCAAGGGCAACTCGTACCACCAGGACTGGTTCGAGGACGCCGTCGGGACGTTGCTCGCCGAAATCGGAGGTCTTGATGACCGGACGATCACCGAGGTGGTTCGACTCCACGCGCTGTATCAACCACGAGCGGACGAGCTCGCGATCGCCCGGATCGAGCGCGCGCGGGAGGAGACAGCACGGCTGCTAAGCAAGAACCGTGACGTAACGGCGTGGCAGGCGACGATGGCTCGTCTCGACGACGAGGAGGCGGTGGGCCGCCAGCCAGTCGAGCGGCGGCGGTTGTCCCCGGTGCAGATCGTTGACTACCTTCGCTCACTGCCGTCGCTATGGGCGGATTCAGGCCGAGATGCGCGCCAGGCGCTCGTTACGGCGATGTTCGCCCGACTCGACGTTCTGGGGTATCAGCGGCTCGAGTACGAGCTCACGCAGGACGCGATCGACCTCGGATTGCATGCGGCGCTGCCGCCGATTCTCGAACTCAACCGCCAGATTGGTGGGTTTGGTCGGGGCGAGAGGATTTGAACCTCCGACCTCATCGTCCCGAACGATGCGCGCTACCAAGCTGCGCCACGCCCCGACCGAATGCCCGACGTACAGGAACGTACAGGGCTGTCGGATGATAGCGCAGTGAGCCATCGCCGGCCAAAGGACAAGCCGAGACGGCGAGGGCAAGCTCGAACGCAGCGGAGGAGCAGGCATGCCCGAACGAGGATCGATGCATTGGAAGCGCTCACCGGCCGAGCTGACCGCCCGGTTCCAGGAGATCGCCGCGAGCGTGGAGGGCCTCACGGAGCGGAAGATGTTCGGCGAGACCGCAGGGTTCGTGAACGGGAACATGGTCACCGGCCTGCACGGCGGCCGCTGGTTCGTTCGCCTGCCGGAGGACCAGCAGGCCGAGGCGATGGCCCTGCGGGGCGCCGGCGCGTTCGAGCCGATGGCCGGGCGGCCGATGCGCGGCTACATCGTGCTGCCGCCCGAAATGGCTGAGTTAGAAAGGCTGAGTTAGAAACCGCCCAGCGACGCCTCGTGCGCGGCGTTCTCCCGGGCCCGTTGCTCGGCGTGGATGGGCAGCGTGCCGAGCGCAGCGAGAAGGAACGTGACGGCCATCAAGCCGAAGGCGATCGGAACGCCGGTGGCGGCGCCGGTGCCGTCGATGATGACGCCGTACAGCGCGGTCCATAGCGAGCCGACCCCGAAGGCCAGCGTGAAATACGCGGCGAACGAGACGTCACGAATTGACGGCGGCGCGATGTCGGCCAGAAGGGCCTGGAGCTGCGGGCTCTCGGCAAAGCTGAACAGGCCCATGATCACGATGCCCAGCCACAGGCCGAGCAGGCTGGAGCCGGCGAGGATGAACACGGCGAAGCCCACCGCCCCGCCCAGGTAGACCCCGATGATCAGCGGCTTTCGCCCGATACGGTCCGATAGCCAGCCGGCGACCAACGGCGTCGGCACGGAGAACACGATGAGCGCGCCGTACATGAGCCCCGACAGCGACTCGTCGAGGCCGATCACCTTGGTCAGGTAGATGAGCGCGAACAGGTTGACGACGCCGAGGCCGCGGCCGCCGCCACCGAGCACCGACGTCAGGTATAACCAGCGAATGTCTCGATCTCTAACGATCTGGCGGAAGGCGTCGCGAACACTGCCGTGGGCGAGGGCAGCCGTCCGGTCCGTGCCGGTCTCGCGGACGAGCGCCAGGATGCCAAGCGCGATGAGGATCGCCGGGACGCCAAAGGCGATGGAGGCGCCCCGCCAGCCGAACGCGGCGATCATCGGCACGCCGATCAGCGCGACGACAACGGTCCCCACGTTGCCGCCGGCGATATGGGCGCTGATCGCGAACCCTCGCCGTTCACGCGAGAACTGCTCAGCCAGGAGGCCGTTGCCCACCGGGTGCTGGGGAGAGCCGCCCATCCGCGACAGGATGTTGGGAATCGCGAAGGTTGTGAGGCTCGAAGCGAACGCCTGCGCGGCGAATCCGCCGCCGAACAGGATCCCGCCCGCGCCCAACAGCCGCTTCCGCGAGATGATCCTCGTCAGCGACGCGTAGCTCAGCTGGACCGCACCCGATGCGAACGCGCCGGCCGCGGCGAGGATGGCCACCGAGCCTTCTGTGGTGTGGAACTCGTCGATGATCTTGAGGAAGATCAGCGGCAGCAGGACCGCCTGAGCGTGGTTGACCGCGTGGGCGATCGACAGCAGCCAGAGCGTGCGGTGGGGCCGAACGTCGATCTGGTGGCCAGTGGCATCCATATGCCCGAATGATGCCAGCCCGTTGGCTTAGTCGACTGGGCCATCGCGCGACCGCCGCCACGCGAGCAGCCTTGTCCCGCTCACGTCCGTCCAACAGAGGCCATCCTGGCTCGGGATCGCCCTCGTCGGATCGACGAGTGCTCTAGGCCACTCGGCGGAGCTCGCCGGGAACCGGGCGGCGAATACCGAACGGAACTCAGCCACGAGTGCGCGATTCCTGTGCGTGCCGCGCACTACCCATAGGCCGCGAACGGCCCACAGTGGGTTGGTCAACCGCCGCCCGAGCGTTGCGACCTTGCCGTCGAGGCTGCGCATCGCCGCGCCAACGTCGGTCAGCAGGTCCCAGACCTCGACCGCGACCGCCTCTCGACGGAGTGGCCGTGTGAGGACGACGTCGATGGCGCGCGACTTTACGACTCCCTCGTCGATGGTGAGCTCCGGCTGCGCAGTCCAGCCTCCGCGCGATGCGAGCTGGATCACCAGCTGTTGGCGCCGTAGATGCTCGATATCACGCGGGGGATCGGCCCCGGGAGCTCGCTCAAGGAACGCAGCGAGCTGCTCACCGAGGACTGCGGCAACAATCGCCCATGTCTCGATGGACGTGTCGGTTCCTCGGCCGAGCTCGAGATGGCTGATGAAGGGCTGCGAGAGCCGTGCCCGTTCTGCGACGTCCACCTGGCGAAGGCCCGCCCGAAGGCGACTCTCGCGGAGACCGGTTCCGAGTCGCCCAGCGATCATGCGCGCTCGCGACCGTCCCAGCCCAACCGGAGCTCCGGCCCGGCGGATCCGGCTGAAGCTGGTCACTGTGGCGTGGTCAGCTCTGTGTGCCTGTCCATAGTCCGAGCATGATTACCGGGCGGCATGCACGGCGACGTATCGCGGACTTGCTGAGCGGTTGGAGTCTCGGCGGCCATCCGACCGAGAGAATCCGGCGCGTTACGGCCGTTGATATCGATGCTCGGAATACGGCTATGGTCCGAACGCCCGGCTAATGATGCTCGGAATATGGCGGGGGCTTCAGCGGCTTCGCCGGCTTGCGCCCGGCGTGCGGCCCCGGACCGGACGCGAGGCGGCGCGGTGGTCGGGGACACCACCGCGCCGCAGGGGTCTGCGAGGGATACCTCAGGCGGCCATCAGAAGGCCTCGAGGTAGCGGTCGACCTCCCACTGCGAGACCTGCGTCCGGTAGTCGTCCCACTCGGCTCGCTTGGCCTCCACGAAATGCTCCAGGACGTGCTCGCCGAGCGCGTCGGAGATGACCGAGTCCTTCTGGAGCTCGTCGATTGCCTCGCCAAGCGTGCCGGGCAACTCCTTGATGCCCTTGGAGGCGATCTGCTTGGCGTCCATCTCGAAGAGGCTTTCCTCGACCGGCTCGCCCAGCTCCAGTCCGCGTTCCACGCCGTCGAGGCCCGCCGCGATCATCGCGGCGAAGGCGAGATACGTGTTGGACGATGGATCCGGGCAGCGGACCTCGACCCGGGTGCCCTCGATGGAGCGACCGGGCGAGACCTTTGGCACGCGAATGAGCGCCGAGCGATTGACCCTGCCCCAGGTGAGATAGGTGGGCGCCTCGTAACCTGGCACGAGCCGCTTGTAGGAGTTCACGGTGGGAGCCAGGACGGCGATCATGCCCCGAGCGTGCGTCAGGATGCCCGCCATGTACGAGCGGGCCACGTCCGAGAGGCCGTACTTCGACTCCGAATCGGCGAACGCATTACGCTCCTCGGCGATCGAGTACAGGCTCTGGTGCGTGTGCATCCCCGAGCCGTTGATGCCGTAGATCGGCTTGGGCATGAAGGTCGCATACAGGCCGTGCTGCTGGGCGATCGCCTTGAGCGTGTACTTGAAGGTGATCGCGTTGTCCGCGGTCCGCAGGGCGTCGCTGTACTCGAAATCGATCTCGTGCTGGCCGGCGGCCACCTCGTGGTGAGCGGCCTCGACCCGGATGCCGAACGCCTCGAGGGCGTCCACCATGTCCTGACGGATCTCCTGAGCCAGGTCCGGCGAGAAGTCGAAATAGCCGGCCTGGTCGTGCGGCAGGGGCTGGATGCTGCCGTCCTCGCCGCGCCGGAAGAGGAAGAACTCGAGCTCGGGACCCGTGTTGACGATGTAGCCCAGCTTCTCCGCCCGTTCGACCTGGCGGCGGAGGACGCGCCGGGGGTCGCCGGCGAAAGGCTGGCCGTTGGGCGTGTAGACGTCGCAGATCACCCGGGCGGTGCCGCGCGGACCGGAGCCCTGCTGCCACGGGATCTCCGCGAACGTGCTCATGTCAGGCATGAGGTACTGGTCCGACTCGGCGATGCGGGTGAAGCCCTCGATCGAGCTGCCGTCGAACCAGGTCCCGTGACGGACGGATCCCTCCATCTGGTGGAGCGGGATCGTCACGGCCTTGACGATGCCCAGGATGTCCGTGAACTGGAGCTGGACGAACCGGACGCCGTTCGACTTCGCCTGTTCGATCTTTTCGATACCGTCCACGGCTTCGCGCGCGATGACCACCGATGCTGCCCTCCGCTGCGTGCCCGGTGGGAGGCCGGGCCAGTGCCGCTGCCAGGGCGCCACGCACCGGCGCTCGCACCGGCGCCGCGCAGCGCGACAGCCCCTTGCCGACGCCGGCAGCATAGCACCGGCGGCCCTTCGGAGGACCGCCGCCGGCGCGGAGGTATTCGGGTCGTCGACCGCTCAGAGGCCCTCGACTCGGCAGATCTGAATCGTCCCGGTCGCATCCGGCACCGCGACCCGGACCGTCCAGATCGACTCATCGCCCACATCCGGGACGACGATGTCGAGCGGTGTCGCGGCAGGCATGGCGATGTCAATCGTGCGCGAGGGCGGAAGGGCGAGGCCGAGGAGCGCACGACCTACCACGTCGTTCGAAGCCGTCAGGCGAATCCGCGACCCGGTCGGGACGCTCACGCTGACGGCTGCGTCCTTTCCCGCATCCGTGACCGACAGGCAAGGCTCACCGGTACTGATGGCGACATCGGTCGACGAGGTGATCGTCACGGGGAGCGGCGGCGCAGCCCGACTCCCTCGTTCCGCGCGGAACCCGGAACCTGTCATGCGCAGCAGGGCTGCCTCGCGAGCTCGGGCGCCCGGGTCTCGGACCACGGCCGGGAACAGATCGTCGTGCGTGGGCGACCCGGAACGCCGCACGATGGCCACGAGATCGGGCAGCGACGGCATCCCCGGCAGCACCGACGCAGGATCGATCCACGGCTCATTCTGGTGTGTCATGGCGAGCTCGATGTACGCACGAGTCAGGTCGGCGTCCGCCTGGAAGCGGGCACGGATGGTCTGGAGGCTGGCCGCATTCGCCACCGTCGCGGCGACGAGGACGAGTGCCAGGCCGATGGCCAGGGCCGCACGTGCCTGTGGGCCCCGTGCGCGGTCGCGCAGCGGCGGCAGCCAGTCAGCAACCGAGATCACGAGAAGGAACGCCGCGACGTAGACATAGCGGCTCCGCGTCGCGAAGTCGGACGGGAACTGGGCGCGGACCAGACCGATGATGAGGTACATCGCTCCGATAGCGAGCAACGCCCCGGCAGCAAGAGCCGGCGGCCGGCGAATCGTCAGGACAGCCCATGCCGTCACCAGAAACGCGACCCCAAAGGCGCCGAAGGCGAGCAGCTCTCCTCGCGGCGCGACAGCAAGGCCGGTGAACGCGCCGACGGCGTGGCCGATTCCCCGGACGACGAAACCAGGGAGAGCGGAAGCGCTTGCCAGGTGACCCGGACCGCTCTCGGCCGTATGTCCCAGCACGAGGTACCAGGCCAGGAACACGACCGTCGGTGGGACGACCGCCCAGGCCCGCGGACGAATCTCGCGGTCCAGGATCGTTCGGCCGAACGCAGCTGCGAGGAACGCCAGACCGATACCCGACGACATGAGTGAGGCGACCAGCAGTACCGCGGCGCCGGCCGTAGCCACGCGGCCGGGCGTCCCCGCTATCCGCGTCTCCAGGAGCACCAGCGCCCAGAGGCCGAACGCAACCGACCCGATGAAAGCGGTCTGGAACGCCCAGAAGAGGTTCTCGGATCCACTGCCCAGCACCAGGAGCGGGATGCAAGCGAGCGTTGCCGCGATTCGTCCTGCGCGTCTGCGCACCAGGACATAGGCCCCCGCAACCGACACGAGATGGAGCGCGATCACCTCCGCCAAGTAGGGCAGATAGGAGTGCAGGCCGAAGACCGTGAACGTTGCGCGATAGAGGAGCAGAGGGATCGTCTGCCAGTGCTCATTCTGTGGGCGAAGGAGGTCAGGCGGGCCCCCGGCGAAGGAGATGAATCCCCACTCGTCCTGCCAGAACGTCATCGAGCGCGCCAGATATGCCAGGGCCGCCGCGGCCAAAGCCCCAAGGACCACGATTGGCAGGTCCGGCAGGGCGCGAGGCAATCGCGGCGGCATAGGGACGGCGGTCATGAGGACGGCACCCCCTCAGGCGTCCGGCGCGGCAGATCCCACCGGGGTGGCCCGGCGCCTCCCGACCAGGTCGTCCAGCAGCCGCCCGAACTCGCCGGCGAAGTCCACGTACCGGTCGAAGCGACCCACCAGCCGCACCTCGCCGGCCGGCGAGATGCGGGCCCACACCCGGCGCCGGGGGAGATAGAACGTGATGAGAAGACCCGTGATGAGCGACGCGAACGCAGCCCAGACGAAGCCCTGGCCGGGGTCCTGCTTGGCGATGAGGATCGTGGCGCCTTCGATGCCCCGCAGCTCCAGCCCGATGGCTGCGTCCGGCGAGTGGGCCACGTCTCCCACGGCGAGGGCCATCGGGAAGTAGTCCTGCGTCGCCAATGTCCCGTCCGGGTTTGTCCCGACCGCGCGGTAAGGCTGGATGAACAGCGCGCTGACCCCGTCCGAGCCGCGCCGTAGGAGCAGGCGGAGGCCCAGATCGCGGCCCGGCACGCTCATGGTCACGTATGGCGAGCCGCCGATGCTGTCAGTCAGGGCCACCGGCCCGTCCCACAGCAGCGAGCCTGCCGAATCCGTGATGCGAAGGATCGGAGCCGGTCGGAAGCCGTTCTCGTGGAACGTGAAGCCGGCAACACCGAGCGGATCGTTGACCCGGATGACCTTTCGCGCCAGGAGCTGGCCGTCGCGGTAGACGGCGAGGTCCGTCGTGAAGTCGGTTGGCCGGCCCGTCTCCAGGCCCGGCGCCTGGAAGCCGTAGCTCCGCAGGACGAGCAGGCCCGGCGTTCCGATCGGCTGGACCGTCACGGACTCGCCGCCCGCAACGACGAGTCCTTCCTCGACGCCGAAGCGGCTCGTCACCGCAGCGGCGACCAGGAAGAGGATCAGGCCGCTATGGGTGAACAGCGTGAACATCTTCGTGTACTGGTGCCGATCGCCGTAGAGGTAGCGGAGCCCGTCGGCGCCGGTCGCCTCCCGGACCCGGAAGCGATGCCGCCGCAGCACCGAGGAGACCGAGGCCGCCTCGACGCCGTCCAGCGCGGCCCGGTCGGGCAATCGGGGGTCGTAGAACGGATCGGGCTGGACCACCCGCACGTCACGCGACTGCCGCCACAGGCGCGGCGTTCGGTCCAGGGTGCAGATGACGATCGACACGAGGAGGACGACCAGGGCGCCGCTGAACCAGGTCGAGGTGAAGACCTGGAAGACCTGCGCCCGCTCCAGGAGATCGACCACGGCCGAACCGAACAGGGCGTCGTAGCGGTCGTGGATCCGGCCGATCTCGGTGAGGTAGTCCGTGCTGCCGGGACCCGCCCGCAGCGCAAACCCCGGCAGCTGGCGGATCACGAAGCCGACCGTCGCCATGACGCCCAGGACGATGATCTGGAGGACGGCGAATTCGACCGAGGTGAACAGCCGCCACAGGCTGCGACCGAGCCGCGCGGGCGCGTTCAGCCGGGCCGGCCGGGATGGGCGCGCGAGCTCGACCGCCGCGGTGGCGATGACCGTCTCCTAGGGCCGAACGGCCGCGGCAGGCTCCGCGGACTCCGCCAGCTCCGCTCCGGTCACCTCTGGGGCGGCCTCTGTCGAGGCCGCATCGCGGGCCGCCTCGAGCGCCTGGGCGAAATCGGCCAAGAGATCGTCGAGATCCTCCAGCCCGACAGAGCAGCGCAGGAGGCCGGGCGCGATGCCCGCCGCCGCGATCTCGGCGTCGGACAGCTGGCGATGCGTCGTCGACGGCGGATGCGCAACGATCGTGTGGATGCTGCCGAGCGACGCCGTCCGCTCCGGGATCGTCAGGGCATCGATGAAGGCCCGGCCCGCCGGCCGGCCACCGGCAAGCTCGAAGGCCAGCATCCCCCCGCCGAGCCGGAGCTGCCGCCGGGCGATCGATGCCTGCGGATGGCTGGGCAGGGCCGGGTGGTAGACGCGGTCGACGCCGGACTGTCGCTCGAGCCAGGTCGCCAGCGCCTCCGCCATCGCCGAGTGACGCTCCATCCGGAGGGCCAGCGTGGTCAGGCCGCGGAGGACGAGGAACGCGGCGAACGGCGCCAGGGAGGCGCCCGTATCGGTCTGGATCGCGCGCAGACGGGCGATCCGCTCCCGGTTGCCGACTGCGACGCCGGCCAGCACGTCCGAGTGGCCGCCGATGAACTTGGTGGCCGATTCGACCACCAGATCCGCCCCCAGCTCGAGGGGTCGGCAGAGGTAGGGCGAGGCGAACGTGTTGTCGACGATGAGGATCGCGCCATGCCCGTGAGCGAGCTTCGCGAGCGCCTCCAGGTCGGCGACCACGATGGTCGGGTTGGAGATGGTCTCGACGTATAGCACGCGGGTCGGTTCGGCGGCCAGCGCTGCCTCCGTGCTCGCGAGGTCGGTCGCGTCAACGAACTCCGTCCGGATCCCGATCCCCCCGAGCACGTTCGCCAGCAGCGACCGGGTGGAGCCGTACACGGCGCGGGTGCAGACGATCCGGTCCCCGGCGGTCAGGATCGACAGGAGGGCGGCGTGGATGGCCGCCATGCCGGTCGCGAAGACGAACCCATCCTCAGCCCCGTGGAGCTCGGCGATCGCCGCCGCCAGCGTCTCGCCCGTGGGGTTGGTGATCCGCGCGTAGGCGTAGCCGGGCCGCTGCTCGGTGAGGATCTCGGCCAGCTCGTCGACGTCCGTCGAGGAGAACGTCACCGACTGGTAGATCGGGACGGAGTTGGGCTGCTGGTCGACCCGAGGCGCCCGCGTCGCCGCCCGGATGGCGCGGGTGGAGAAGCCGTTCACCGGGCGATGCTACACCGAGTCGCGCTGGTCCTCGCCGGCGGCCATGACGCCGATCCCCTTGCCCTCGCCAGGCTCGCCAGGCTCGTCGGGCGCGTCGGGCTCGTCGACCGCTCGATCGGCGGCGCCATCGGCATCAGCCTGGGCCGAGGCGGCGTCCGTTGCGGCGTCGCCGGATGTTGGAAAGCCGGCCACCCGGTTCTTGCCCTGGCGCTTGGACGCGTACATCGCCTGGTCGGCCGTGATCATGAGGTCATCCACGGTCGTTCCATCGTGCGGGTAGGCGACCACGCCGATCGAGAGCGAGGTCCGAAGCTCCCTGTCCGGGCCCTCGAGCGATCGGTTGGCGACGCCCTGGCGGATCTTCTCGGCCAGCACGAAGGCGCCGGTCGGGTCGGTTTCCGGCAGGAGCACCACGAACTCGTCGCCCCCGTAGCGGGCCGCCGTGTCGATCCGCCTGACGCCGGCCCGGATCGTCTCGCTGACCGCGCGGAGTGCCTGGTCGCCGCGGTAATGGCCGTAGCGATCGTTGATGGCCTTGAGCCCGTCGAGATCCATCATGAGCAGGCAGAACCCGCGGCCGGATCGCGCCGACCGCTGGATCTCGCGCTCGATCGCGGCGAAGAAGAACGATCGGTTGTAGAGGTCGGTCAGCGAATCGACCGTGGACAGTCGAATGGCTGCCTCGCGTGACCGCCGCTGCTCGCGGGCGATCACGGTCGCCACGTAGGCCAGCAGCACGAGCGCCGTGACGTTGACAGCGACCGCGGTCACCGCCGTGTCCGTCAATGGCTCGCCGGTGGGCCGGATGCCGATGGCCGCCAGGTAGCCGATCGTGGATGCGCTGGCCAGGATCACCGTCACCCTGGCGCTCACGACGAGGGCCGCACCGGCCACGATGAGCGGGAAGGTGAAGAAGAACGGGCTTCGCTCCTGTCCCGTCAGCGCCACGAGCAGGGTGGCGAGGGTGATCGCGACCGATCCTTCGGCAATGAAGCGGGCCATTCCCAGCAGGCGGGGGGGCAGGACGTCGTGAATGGTGAGCACGAACAGGCCGGCCACGGCCAGCAGGGCGAGCACGGCCGGCTGGGTCGCCGTCCACTGGCCGCTGAGCGCCACGATGGCCGAGGACGACAGGATGAAGACGAAGCTGACGATGCGGACCACCCGGTCGTAGGCCTCGGTCGGGACGCCATCGACCGCCAGTTCGTCGGGCCCTGCCAGCCGTCCATCGGCCAGCCGGGTGCCGGCCAGGGACGCGGCCGTTGCCGGTGCGGCCATTTCGTCTGCCGCCAGGGCGAACGGCGACGGCCGACCCCGGAGCGTCGGGGCGACGACGAGCGCCATCAGGGCCAGGTTGGCGACGACGGCGGCGATCAGGAGGATGAGCAGTGGTTCGACAGGCACCTGCGGGTCCCGCATCCATGGGGGCGCGCCGCCCCCCGTGATCGCATCTTAGCCCGGGCAGACCGGAGGCTGTCGCGCGAAGGCACCGCTATCTTTTTCGAGCCTCAGGCGCGGTTCGGGCTGGAACCTGCGTCAGCGCGTGCCCCACTGATAGGTCTGCTTGACCATCCGCAGATAGACGAAGGTTTCCGTATCGCGGATCCCCTCGATCCGCCGGAGTCGCTCGGCGAGGAACGTGAGCAACGCGGCATTGTCCTCGCAGACGGTCTCGATCAGCAGGTCGTACGTCCCGGCCGTGATGACGACGTAGTCGACTTCCGGGAGCTCGGCGACGGCATCGGCGACCTGCATGAGCATGTCCCGCTCGCATCGGATGCCGATCATGGCCTGCTGCTGGAAGCCCAGTTTCAACGGGTCCGTGACGCCCACGATCTGGAGGATGCCGCGCTCGACCAGACGGTTCGTCCTGGCCCGTACGGCCGCCTCGCTCACCCCGAGCTCGGCGGCGATCTGGGTGAACGGCCGGCGACCGTCCTGCTGGAGGTGCTCGATGATTCGCTTGTCGAGCGTCGATATCTCGTCGCTCGATCGCGACGCGGCGGTCCGGCTCCTCGACTGCGCCATGGAATGCTCCTCGCCGGTCTCGCGGGCCCCTGTACGGAAACAGCGCTGCGAGGCTAGCAGAATCGGTCGTTCCTGGCAACGAATTGCGTAACCTCAGGCGCCCGGATTCACGCGGTTCGCAGGGCCACTCGGGTGACGGGTCGCAGACCCGTCGGGGCCGGCGGCGGTCCCTCGTCAGGTCGTCAGCGTTTTGACGGCGACGGCGTCGGGCTGCGCGGAGTGGCTGTTGGTTCCGGAGTCGCCGGAACGGGCATGGTGGGCAGCGTGATCGGGACGACGGAACGCTGCTCGAACGGCCCGATGAACGGGTCCAGCACCGCGACCATTCGCACCGCCTGGGCCTGGAGCTCGACGGTGGGAGTGGCAGGAACGACCTTGTCGTCCTGGGGCCCGAGATTGACCACGATGTTGCCCGCCCAGAACGTGTAGGTGGAGTCGCCCTTGCCGACCTTCGTTCCAGGCTTGTAGCCCGCCTCGCGGACGGCCTTCGGGCTGCTGAACTGCTGGATCGCGAGCGGCTGAAACCCGGCCCGGATGAAGAGCACGCTCACCGGTTCGCCAGAGGGTCCTGCCCCCAGGCTCTCCTGGTGGACCGGCAGGCCCGCTGCGGCCAGGATCTGGAAGATCCTGTTGGGGTCGACGTTGCCGGTGATGTGCAGATCCTGGGTCGTCTTTGACGATGCCGCGGGATTGGCCGAGGACGGCGGGGGCGTGCTGTTGCCGCCGCACGCAGCCAGTCCGATCACCGCGACGGTCACCAGGGCGCATCGGGCGAGGCCCGTCCTCAAGGCGCGCACGACTCGACACGCCGCGCATGGCGCAGCGTCTTGGCCCCGTCGGCTCGTGATCCCCCGCGAGTCCCCCAGTGGCTTCGCATCGGCGGGATGCTAGCACCCGCCGGAGCGGACGGAGCCGACCCGATGGTCCTGCACCCACCGGGACCGTAGCGTACCGACCGCGCCCGCACCGTGGCGCTAGCGGCGAAGGCCTCCTACCGACAAATACGAATGAGGCTCGTGAACGTGAGCCCTCGGACATGCTGGCGCCGCGGATTGCGCAGGCGACTTGCGACCGCAAGCGTGGCGTCGCCGCCGTCGCGTTCGTTCCCGCGTCAAATACGAATCCCGCCCTGCCAACGACGAACGGGGTCGTGTCAAATCCGAACCACCGTCGTATTTGTCCAAGCCTGTCCGGAATCGAATGCGTCTCCACGAATCGGGCTCGTATCTGGCAGCCGGAGGCCCGGCAACGGCTGGCGGCGACGATCTACCTTCGTATTTGACACGGCCCGAAAGCCGGGTGAGCGGCGCGCTTGGCGTTACCCGCGCTCCAGAACCTCGAGCACCGGCGCCAGGCCCTCGATCGATTCGAGGGTGATCGGGTCGACGACGAGCTGGACGTGCGAGATGCCCTCGCGGGCAAAGCTACGCAGGGCGTCTGCGATGTACTCGGGCGGGCCCTCGATCGGCGGAGCCTCGTCCGCCGCGTAGTCGCCCTGCGGCCGTCCTTCGCCGCTCGGCATGCGGACGAGGACGGCGACCGTCCGCTCGACCTCGGCGGGATCGCGGCCAACCGCCAGGCAGGCGGCGTCCACCTGGTCCCGCAGGGCAGGGATCCCCTCCGGTCGGTTGCCGGTGTCCGTGAACCAGACGTTCCAGGCGTCAACGTGAGGCAGGGTGATCGCGAGCATCCGCTCGCCCTTCGAGCCGATCAACAGGGGCGGTCCGCCCGGCCGAGCCGGTCGTGGCCGGAGCTCGCAATCGCGGGCCTCGTAGAACTGGCCGGCAAAGTCCACCTGGCCGTCGCGCAGGAGCGAGCGGATGATCGTGAATGCCTCTTCGAACCGGGAGATCCGCCGGTCGAACGGGAAGCCGAAGGCCCGGAATTCGGTCTCGTTCCAGCCCGCGCCCAGGCCCAGGATGAGCCGCCCTCCACTCACCTCGTCGACGGTGGCCGCCATCTTCGCCAGCATCGCCGGGTTGTGGAAGTTGGTGCACGCCACGAGGGGTCCCAGCTGGATGCGGCTCGTCGACGCGGCCAGGGCGGACAGCATCGTCCAGACTTCCCACGGCCCGCGGGTGCCCAGGCCGGGCGTCCGATACAGGAGGTGGTCGCCGAGCCAGATCGAATCGAAGCCCACGTCCTCGGCCAGCCTGGCCATGGCCACGTATTCCGGCCAGCGGACCTCTCGCTCAACCTCGGGCAGCTGGATTCCGACACTCAACGGCCGGAGCACTGGGGACTCGGACATGCCCCGAGGATAACGGTGGGGAAGCGCCGACGAGAACATGGGCTACAGATCTCGAGTTCGCCTCATCACAGCCGGCGTTCCGGGACTCGCGTTCCTCCGCACAAGCAGGTCATCCGCATCACGTGGATTTGATCGGCTCGATGCCGCAACCTAGTCGAGCGGAGGCACAACGTCAGGGTGAGTGATGCAGCGTCGACCAACTGAGCCGATCAAGCTGGAGGGAGCTCCGGCAATGAGTCGAGCTGGGAACGTGTTCACGTTGTTTGCGTGGGTGTGGATGGTGGTTGGACCGGTCGTTGTCTACTCGATTCTCGGCCTCATCGACATCGTGGAGCGGCCGCTATCGGTCCGGCTGGCCGGATTCACGGTGATTCTCGTCGTGGGGTTCGGCCCCTTCGTGGTCGTGTTGCTCATGACGTCGTTTCATGGACGCAGGCTGGCCAGTCTTCGGCCGTTTCGCTGGCTCCTCGCCACCACGCAACCCGGTGCCAGCCTCGATCCGGACGGTATCGAGCTGTGCTCGCCTGCGGCCGGCTGCCGTCGCTTTACCTGGGATCAGATCGCCCGCATGGAGCCAACGATCGAGTGGCGGCGCGGATCGTTCGTCGAGGGATCGCCCGCTCTCGACCTGACCGGTCCAGACGGTCGAGTCCTGTTCCGGGTGCCGCCGAGCATCTATGAACGGCTTGAACCGGCGGGATCAAAGCGGTGGTGGTCTCGGCCGCTGACGCTGGCAGAGTACGTCGTCGTCATGCGACCGGACCAGTTTGCCCTCCTGGACACGCATCCCGGCTGGCCGCATTACTGGTTCAGGCCCGTCCAGGCCTCGACCGACCGGGGGCAGGCCACGGGCGCCATCTGACGGTCGTCCAGGGAACGCGAATGACAGCAACCCGCTGGTCGGCCATCAGGAGCAGCAAGAGCGAGTGGTCGGGGCGGCCGGATTCGAACCGGCGATCTCGTGCTCCCAAAGCACGCGCGTTGCCAGACTACGCCACGCCCCGACGATCCGTGTGTGAATATCGCACAAGAACTCGACGCTCGGCGATACTCATCCGGCCAAGGCGGCCCTCGCTTGGGCCGAAAGATCCCTCCAGCGCTCGCATCGCATGTGCCGCCGTTATCGCATGTGCTTCGAAGACGCCGCCCGGCTCGGCCCCACATTAGCGGAGACCTCCCGAGCAATCTCTCTTCTCCGCGGCCGAGCCTGATGCTCGTCGCGGTTAAGTCTGGGGACTCAACCTCGGGCGTCACGCGACAATTGGAGCGCAATGTCGGGTTGCAGCCTCGAGATCGCGAGGCTGGCTCGCGGATTCGCAGAGAACTTCATGTCCGGCTCGTCCGGCGCGAGCTTCCTCCGCCCCGGCGGGCTCGGTCGGCCGCGCGGAGTTCAAGAGGATGACGAGGTCCACTGGAGAGTCTCGCGCGTTTCCGCCCGGCGCGATGCAGGCGATCTCGACGAGCCGCTCGCGAACGAGCTCCCCCGAGCTGGAACGCGTGAGGGTTCGCGTTACCAGTCGATCGATCTAGCGACTGGTCGCAGGGAGACATGCTCGACAATCGAGCCGTCGGCGGTGCTCGGGCCAATCAAGGGCCGTTCGGCACTATGCCCAAGGCTGGACTGCCCGTAGCCTGTTCGACTGAACGAGGACGTTTCACCACGAGAGCAGATGACAACTCGTACAAACTCAAGCCTGCTCGATGCCCGCCTGCGCTCCGTCCAGGCTCGCGGCAGGATCGCTGACGTCCTCAGCGGCGTAGCGCTCGACGTCATCGAGCCGTTCGCCACCGACTATCTCTCCGCGGACGAATACGACCACCTGTGCAGTCTCGTTCAAGGACCGGTTCGCGCAGTCACCGAGGTTGCCTTGCGGTCGATGGAGACGGAGCTCACGGCGCTCGTGGCTTCAGACGAACCCGTGGCTCGCCGATTGCTGCTCACTCACGGCCGCTGCTGCTGACGGCCGCCTCGATCTTGGGCTTGCCCGGCCCGCTTTCGGAAACGCTCCGCGGGTGGCAAGGGTCGGGTGACATGACTAATCGGGCCATCCGGCCCTTCCGGTTGCGTGCGAACAAGTGCACTCTGACCGTCGACCCGGAGAGGTCAAGAGCCAAGACCATTCGGCGATCGCATCAATGAATGGAACGCCCGGAGATCACATCAACGGACGGAA
>WNGA01014032.1_pt1 | contig 24346 bp, 25 predicted proteins | sample 5400061 | NCBI WGS metagenome assembly WNGA01 (sample SAMN13153366, study PRJNA577476) | soil metagenome | isolation source: 100 cm soil or saprolite under grassland replicate 2 | place: USA:California | collected 2016-06-15 | reverse complement strand
TAGACCACCACGTTGATAGGCTCCGGGTGTAAGCACAGTAATGTGTTCAGCTCAGGAGTACTAATAACCCGTTCGGCTTGATCTTTTACTTTTCTGTTAAGCCGTTCCGCGCTTTTGCGGAGCGGCAAACAGAGGAGACGAAAGATCTCAAACTAAAACGAAGCCTTAAAGTTCGTGAATCGCTGAAACGTTAAATCGTGAATCGGAGAACCCGATGTAACAATGTAACGAATCTCGAATCACATTCTTCTTCCTGTATGTAGATGCCAGGGAACTGGCAGCTCTTTGAAAATCTGAATCGTGAACCGAGAATCGTGAATCGACTTTGGCCGCTTCGCTGTGCGAAGCGCCCGATGTCACGATTCAACGAATCTCGAGTCACACACCAGAGCCGAGCAGCGCAAGCGCTTCTCCGCTCTGGTGACATTAGCGTGGTGGCACCACCCGTTCCCATTCCGAACACGGAAGTGAAACGCTGCAGCCCCGATGGTAGTACGGCGACAGGCCGTGCGAGAGTAGGACGTCGCCAGAACAAAAACCCCGCCGGTTTTCCGGTGGGGTTTTTAGTTTCTGGTGTGCGACTCCTACTCGAGCACGGCGCGGCGGAACGCCGCCTGCCGTAAGAGAACCGAGCCGTGGGAACGAGCGAGCTAGACGGGAAGCCCGAAGGGTGAGTGAGCGGGAGCGAACGAATCAATAGGCGTCGCCAGAACTAAATGCCCGGTGAGCTTATCTCGTCGGGCATTTTGCTTTCTTTCCGATGCTGGGGGAGCGCACGCGCCTCGCGTGCTGGTGAACTTGTATTCGTCGCGCACCGACGAACGCCGAGTCTTGATTTTGCCACGTAACTTCATTACAACGCCGCAATGGCAGACGAAACACCACCGCCCCCGCGGCCCGCTGTTCCGCAAACGGTTCCTCGTACTCCGCCTGTCGCGATTTGGAGTCTCATTTTAGCTGTTCTTTCATTTACGTGCGGTTGGCTGGTCACCGCAATCCCCGCCGTAATCTGCGGCCATATTGCTCGTGCGAAAATTCGCAAGTCTGGCGGCGCGCTCGGCGGGAGAGGCATCGCGACGGCCGGGCTGATTTTAGGCTACATCGCGCTGGTGCTTGGTGTATTGGGCATCCCGCTACTTGTCAGCATGATCCAGTCGGAGCGTGAGCGGTTAGAGCGGCTTTCCAGTGAGCGAAAGGAAATCGTGTCTGACGATGGGAAAATAAAAGTCACCGTTCCGGGTATGTGGATCAAACTGCCAGAGCTCAATAAGCAGGCGACGCTGCAAGTCGGAGACAAGAGCAAACAGATGTATTTGATCGTAATCACCGACTCGAAAGCTGACCTCGAAAATATAACGCTGGAAAAATATCACGACGCGACGCGAGATCGGATGTTCCAGAAAATGAAGAATGCGTCAGCTACTGAACCCGTTTCGCTGACGATCAATAGTCATCCCGCTTTGCAAGACGAAATAAGCGGGACGGAAAAGGGCACTAATGTTGTATTTCTTCACACGACAATAGACGACGGCGACCAGTTCCAACAGATTCTCGCCTGGACGCTCAAGTCGCGCTGGCAACAACAGAACGAACTGCTGCGGGAAATCAGCGCAAGTTTCCGGAAGGAAAAGTAACGTGATTACGCGATCAGTCCGCGCGTATCCGACATCCGATTAACGTTCCTGCCCAAATCACGTCTGGCTCGCGAGCGCATCAATTACCTTCCACTCTTCCGCGCTCAACTGTATTTTCCGGGCCGCCATATTTTCCTCCAGGTGCGCGAGCGATGAAGTGCCTGGAATCGGCAGCATTACCGGGGATCGATGCAGCAGCCATGCCAGCCCTAGCTGATAAATGGTTATGCCGTGATCTTTCGCGATTTTTTCCAGTGCGGCACTGCTCATTCCCCTAGTCCCTCCGACCGGCGCCCATGGCATGAAGCCGATCCGTTCCTTTTCGCAATACGCGAGGGTGTTGTCCCATTTTCGGTCCGTAATGTTGTAGCGGTTCTGCACGGTCACGATCGGCACAATCTTGCGCGCGCGCTCAACCTGTTCAGGCGATACTTCTGACAATCCGATGTGGCGAATCTTGCCAGCGCTCTGCGCTTCCTTCAACGCGCCTAACGAATCTTCCATCGGCACCTTTGGATCGACACGGTGAAGTTGATAAAGATCAATGCGCTCAAGCTTTAGACGCTTCAGACTCTTGTCGACGCATTGCTTGAGATATTCAGGCCGACCATCTGGCACCCATTGGTTAGGGCCGGGCCGGGTGTTGCCGCCTTTCGTCGCGATGACGAGCCCTTTCGGATAAGGATAAAGCGCTTCTGCGATCAGCAATTCATCAGTTTCCGGTCCGTAAGCATCCGCCGTGTCGATCAAGTTCGCGCCGAGCTCGACGGCGCGTCGCAAAACTTTGAGCGCATTCTCGCGATCCGGCGGCCAACCCCAGATCCCCTCGCCTGTCAGCCTCATCGCGCCAAATCCAAGTCGATTAACTGGCAAATCTCCACCGATGCTGAAACTGGAAGCATCGCGTGCTGATGCAGCCGCGAACAGTGTGGCCGCTCTGCCCGCCAAAAGCGACGCTCCGCCTGCCAGAGTTGCACGAAGAAACACTCGGCGGCTCATGCCGTCGTGATCAATTCGCTCGCCGTTTGCTTTAAAAACTTCGTCATTCATAGCACGAAACGTAAGTTCAGATGGAATCTTTTCACGGACCAAGTTGAGCTCAGCTCGACTCGTGCAGCGTGATTTGGAATGTGACCAAATTCGCCGGAGTCAGCGCCTCCGCCTACAGCCGAAGTTTACGATGCAGCAGAAAAACCGATTTGTCGGCGCGGCGGTTCTGGCGGCGGCGCGAGCAACGGCAGAAGTTCTTGGTAAATGTCGCGAAGTGCGGTGTCATGCTCGAGCAGCGTCTTGTCGATTTCGGCCAGCCGCTTCAAAATCGCAACGTTCGCGGCGAACTTTTCTCGCTGCTCGATGAACGCCCGAATGACATACACGCTCATGGCGATCGCGCGATCGCTACGCAAAATGTTTGCAGCCTGCAATGCCCCATGTTCGGTAAATGCCCAAGGGCGATACTTCCGATGGCGACCACGCCGAGGCGCAAAGGTCGCATTCTGCGACCTTTGTCCAGCTTCAGCTGCGAATCCTTCGTCTAAGGTCGCAAATTGCGACCTTAGAGCCTTGAATTCCTCCGCTGTGAGCTGAAATGCGAAATCTGAAGGAAAACGTCTTTGATTGCGCCGGAGTTGCTCATTTAGCCGCTTCGTCGTAACGCCGTAAACCCGCGCAAGATCGACATCGAGCACGACCTTTTGCTGGCGGATCGTGAGAATTCGAACGTTCTGCGCTTTGTTCTTCGTTGCCACGAAGCGAATTTATCATTCTACTCGACACGGGCGTCGAGACATATTCGCCAAGAGCACCACATCGCAGCCGCTCCAGGATGTGGTCGCATATTGCGACCACTTCAAATCAACTCGGTTGCAGGGTGTCCAAGATCGCAGTCCGAGACCTTAAAATTTCATGTGGAAAAACATTCGGCCAGCGGCCGAATGCAACACGCCAGCGGCGTGCGCTCCCCAGAATTGCTGCGTTTGCATCCGTGCCTGCCATGCCGTAGTCGCTGGACGAAGGCGGGTAATGCGCGGTAAGGTGTTCGTTATGTTAACCAGCCAGAAGGTAATTGACGCGATCAACGAGCAAATCGGATATGAATTCAGCGCTTCGCTTCAATATTATGCGATTGGTGCGCATTTTGCCGCGGAGGCATTGCCGCAACTCTCGCAGCATTTTTTCCGACAGGCAGAGGAAGAGAAGGGCCACGCGCTGCGCTTTATCAAATACGTGGTCGACGCCGGAGGGCGCGTGGCGATTCCGGCCATTGATGCGCCGAAATCCAAATTCAAGACAGCTCGCGACGCGGTGAAACTGTCGCTCGACCAGGAAATTCACGTGACCAATCAGATCAACGGATTGGTCGAACTCGCGCGAAAATACAACGACTACATCACGATCAATTTTCTGCAGTGGTTCCTGACGGAACAGCTCGAGGAAGTTTCGTCAATGGATAATCTGCTAAAGATTCTCGAGCGTGCTGGCAACGATCTGTTGCAGGCTGATGAATATCTTGCGCGCGTGGGTGTCAGGGCGATGCCGACACCGCAGGGCGAGTGAATTGCAGAGGCGCTTGCCGCGGCGAGCGCCTGTTTATCAATCTGGCGCTTGATACAAGCGCCACTACAACTTCATGGAACCAATCATGGTGGCCTTCAAAGACCATTTTTCGAAGCAAGCGGCAGGTTATGCGAAGTTCAGGCCGCGGTATCCGCCAGAATTATTCGATTATCTGGGATTCATAGCGCCGAGTCATGAGCTCGCATGGGATTGCGGCACGGGGAATGGACAAGCAGCAATTGGATTGGCATCAGTGTTCAATCGCGTCATTGCGACCGATGCCAGTGAGAAGCAGATCGCGAACGCGCAGTCACATAAGATAATCGAGTATCGTGTCGCGCCCGCCGAGAATAGCGGCATCGGATCACGGACGATTGATCTGATCATGGTCGCGCAAGCATTGCACTGGTTCGATCTGGACCGCTTTTACGCTGAAATGCGGCGAGTACTAAAACCCGATGGCATCCTCGCCGCATCAGCTTACAACTTGTTGCACATTGAACCGGCCATCGATGAGGTGGTGAATCGATACTACTACGAAGTCGTCGGGGCTTTTTGGCCGCCTGAGCGCAAGCTTGTTGAACAATTCGGCGATCTGCCTTTCCCGTTTCAAGAGTTCCGCCCAAATTCGAAATGACGGCGCAATGGAATCTCGATCATCTGCTCGGCTATCTTCAAACGTGGTCTTCGACGCAGCGGTTCATCGCTGCGAAAGGCAGCGATCCGTTGGAACAAATAATGGATGAGCTTCGCGCCGCATGGGGTGACTCCCAGCAAACACGAAACGTTACCTGGCCACTGGTCCTGCGGGTTGGGATCAAGACTAGTGGCGAATCGCCGAAGGAATAATTTGAAGCGTTAGAGCGTTACAACCTTGCATTTGGAAAGATGCGTTGCGGCACCGAACGTCCTCGGCGCGCCGGGCGATCGCCTCCTGCCAATTTCTTCCTGCGCTCCTGCTTTTCGAATTCAATCTGAAATCCTGCGTTCCTGATCCAAAAGCGCTTGAATAAAATGAATCCCGTGGAGTCTAATCCGGCACATGAAGATAAAATTAGCACTCAGTTTATTGGCCGCCGCGAGTCTGGCGCTAAGTAGCGCAGCTTTTGCCGCGGGTGCGAAGACGTATGAGGTCACAGGACCGGTCCTAGAAGTAAATGATTCTATGATCGTGGTGCAGAAGGGGAAAGATCGTTGGGAGATTAATCGCGACGCGAACACCAAAGTCACAGGTGACGTCAAAGTTGGCGATAAAGTCCATGTCACCTACACAATGTCCGCGACCGACATCGAACTGAAAGCGGGCAAGGGCGCTAAAAAAGAAGCGAAGGCTGCGCCGACGCCATAAACTGAATAACTTAGATCGCCGGATGCGTGTCGGTAACCGGCGATTTTCTGTAGCCACGTCGCTGTGCGACGTCCCGGCCACGGCCCGCGGGGCCGTGGCCTCATCACCTTCGGCGGTCAGAGACAGCCGCTACAGAGAAGCGAACGCTTCGGCGTTTGACCACAAACGCCGCTACAATCATCTCCGTCTCCCGCTACCGCCCAAAATTCCGCCAAGCAGGCCGCGAGCGATTTGCCGGCCGAGCTGGCTGCTCGCGGCGCGCATCGCGCTCCTGGCCATGGAAGTAGCAAACGAATCGTGAACACCACCGCGCGGCCCGATTGTTGGCTGAAACGCAGCAGTCACAGTTCCCAACGCCTCCGCAAGAACTGAGGATTGCAGTCGTTCAGTTCTCGACTCGTCTTCTGTCACTGGCGGCGTGCCAGCGCTCTGCGTTTTCGCCCCTGCTCGCGCCTGCAATTTTTCATAAGCCGATTCACGGTCAATCGCGTTCTCGTAATGACCCGCGAGCACCGATGAATTGATGATTTGCTTCCGCTGATCCGTTGTGATTGCGCCGACCTGACTACGTGGCGGAACAACTTTCGCGCGCTCGACAACTTCGGGGCTGCCATTTTCATCCAGCATCGATACAAGCGCTTCGCCTACAGCAAGCTCAGTGAGCACGGTCTCGGTCTTCAGTTTGGGGTTTTGCCGAAACGTTTGGGCGGCTGCTTTCACCGCCTTCTGATCGCGCGGAGTAAAGGCACGTAAAGCGTGTTGCACCCGATTGCCGAGCTGGCCAAGAACAATCTCTGGAATATCGAGAGGATTCTGGCTGACGAAATAAACACCGACGCCTTTGGAACGAATCAGTCGCACCATCTGCTCAATTTTCTGTTTAACTGCTGGCTCGATGTCCGTGAACAGCAAATGCGCTTCATCAAAAAGAAGACCAGCTTTGGTTTTTCCGGATCGCCAATTTCGGGAAGATTCTCGAACAACTCCGACAGCATCCAGAGCAGAAACGTCGCGTAAACTTTCGGCGATTTTTGCATCAGCTTATCGGCAGCAAGAATGTTTACGACACCGTGTCCATTCTGTGTCTGGATTAAATCTTCAAGATTAAGCGCAGGCTCACCGAAAAATTTGTCTGCTCCCTGCGATTCCAGCGCGAGCAGGTTGCGCTGGATCGTTCCGGCGCTGGCAGCGGAGATATTTCCATACTGCGTTTTGAATTGGTCAGCATTGTCCGCGATGTACTGCAACATCGAGCGCAAGTCTTTGAGATCGAGAAGAAGCAAGCCGTTATCGTCGGCGACTTTGAAGACTATATTGAGCACGCCTGCTTGCGTGTCGTTTAAATCGAGCAACCGGCCGAGCAGCAACGGGCCCATTTCCGAAACTGTGGCGCGCACGGGATGTCCCTGTTCACCGAACACATCCCAGAAAACGACCGGGCACGCTTCGCCCGTGAAATTGTCGAGCTTAAGCTCCTTTGCTCGCTCGGCGACCTTCGGATTGTTTGCGCCCGGCTGGCTCAAGCCGGCGAGATCGCCTTTGACGTCGGCCATGAACACAGCCACACCACGGATACTGAAATTTTCGGCGAGCGTTTGCAGGGTCACTGTTTTCCCTGTGCCCGTGGCGCCGGCAATCAAGCCGTGGCGGTTCGCCATTTTAGGCAGCAAAAAAATCGGCTCCTTGGATTGCGCGACGAGGATGGGTTCGGCCATGACGCGCAATTATGATTGCCAACGGCGCGCGATTGTCCAGCGTAACTCAGGCATCCCTGCCTGACAGGTAATGCAAGCTTCCAGCCTGCAAACGTAAGGACAAGATGTCCGCACGACGGATCGGGCAAGGATGCCTGAGTTACTTCAGTACAGATACGGCTTCGAGAGTGGAAATGCGTTCTTGATCAATTCGATCCGCGGTTCCGCGTCCTCGGCGACGATAACTTCAACTACGTCGAAGCGGAAAAGTATGTCGGGGTTCTCCAGCATACGCAGCCATGCGAGCGCGCCGCGTGAAATTCGCTTTTGTTTTTCTCGGTCCACTGCCACGAATGGCCGGCCGAAATCTTCTCGCGTGCGCGTTTTTACTTCGATAAACACCAGCGTGTCGTTGTCGCGGCACACAACGTCGATTTCGCCGCCACTGCGTCCACGGAAATTGCGAAAGAGAATTTTGTAACCGCTACGCTTCAGGAACCGGCACGCTAATTTCTCGCCGCGCGCGCCGCGCCGGAGATGACCGGATTTGGAGGATTTCTTCCAAGGCAAGAAGCGGTTGCGCCACTGGTTCGAAAGATCGGCGATGGATCGGGCAAGGGCCGAATTCATGGAGCTTCAAAAGATGCAGTTCTGTTCCGTAACCTTTGTGCTGGCTGAAACAATACTGCGGGAACTGCGCGCAAAAGTCACGCATGATCCGGTCGCGGGTGACCTTCGCGATAACGCTTGCCGCGGCGATGCTCAAGCTGATGCAATCGCCATCGATAATTGCCGTCTGCGGAAGTGGAAAAGGAATCACCGGCAAACCATCAATCAAGACGTGGTCCGGCGGTTCGAGCAACGCTTCAATCGCGAGCCGCATCGCTCGGTGGCTCGCGCGTAGAATGTTAATCCGGTCGATCTCAATAGAATCGACAGTGCCGACAGTCCATCTGATTTCGGGATTCGAAATCAGCTCGCAATAGATTTCTTCGCGTAATTCCGACGCGAGCTGTTTGGAATCGTTCAGACGACGATGCCGAAATCTTTCGGGAAGAATCGCCGCAGCCGCAACAACCGGCCCGGCTAACGCTCCACGTCCGGCTTCGTCAATTCCCGCGATGCACGAGATTCCTGTGACGCGGAGTTTTTTCTCGTACCGAAATCCGCAGCGCCGATAGGACATCGACAGAAGTTATCCGCAGATTCCGCAGATTTTCACAGATTTTTTTCAGAGCGGCCTCTGCACGGTTAGCGCAAATCTGCCAAATCTGTAGACGAGTAATTCGGCTTATTCGCGAACTGCTGTCGCTTCTTTCCCCTTGCGAGTGCGAAGATAATTTAGTCTCGCACGGCGAGCGCGGCCTCGTTGTTCCACTTCCACTTTTGCGACGCGCGGCGAATGCAGGGGAAATACCCGCTCGACGCCCTCGCCGTACGAAATGCGGCGCACGGTGAAAGTTTCGTTGAGTCCGCGACCCTTCCGGCCAATCACCACCCCCACAAAGATCTGGATTCGTTCCTTGTCTCCTTCCACGACGCGAGTGTGCACGCGCACGCTGTCGCCAACAGAAAACGTTTTGGCATCAGTTTTCTGCTGTTCTTTCTCAATCGTATCGATGATCTGATTCATAAACTCGTCGCCAGCCGCGCGGTGGCGGGCGCACACTCTCGAATAGGCAAGGACAATTTGCAAACGGAAGGCGTAATTTAGCTATTTAACAAGTTAGAGATTCAGCGATTAAAATCGTCAAATCACTAAATCGCTAAATCGTTAAATCGGGTTTATTTTCGGGTTTCACGCGCGCTCGTAGCTCAACTGGATAGAGCGTTGGCCTCCGGAGCCAAAGGTTGTGGGTTCGACCCCCGCCGGGCGCAATACCCCCTGGAGTTGGGGCTGTGTCTCAGCGATTGATTCCAACGGGCGAACGATCTGGATTGCAGACGCACATCGCGACGATGGAAAGCGGTTCGTTCTGCGTGCGGATGAAAAGCTGCCTGCCTTTCTCGAACTCGAATCCGCAATCCGCGCTTCCAGCGAATTGTGTTGACAATTGACGCGATTTTTATCAAAACTCGCCGTCGTTAAACGGATTCGAATCAGGCGGAGGATATTTCCCCCGCTGGGTTCTTCGCCTCCTCCGGACCCGCAATCGCACTCAATGCAGCGGGGAAACAGAAAGGAAGAATCTTATGAATCCACTGATTCGAATTAAAACAACTCCACCACTTCTCATCACGCTCACGCTCCTCTGCATTGGGCTTTTGCCAAAAGCGGAGGCGCTTGTCCCGCCGCCGGACGGCGGCTATCCCGGAGGCAACACCGCCGAAGGGCAGGCTGCCCTTCTGAACCTCACCACCGGCGGGTTCAATACGGCGGTTGGTTTCCTTTCGCTGCGGAGTGACACCATTGGCGCGTTCAACACAGCGGTTGGTGCGGGGACGCTCCTTTTCAACGTCGGAGACGGTGCGGGCGCGGGAACACAAAATACGGCCGTCGGCGTGGCGGCGCTTTTATTCAACACTGGCGGGTCTAGCAACACAGCCGTCGGGACGGCCGCCCTTTTAAACAATACGGAAGGCAACTCCAATACGGCTACCGGTGTTTCTGCGCTCAATAGCAACACCACCGGCGCCAACAACACGGCCAACGGAACGTTCGCGCTCTTCAGCAACACCAGCGGCGCCGGCAACATGGCCAATGGTGTTAACGCGCTTGATACCAACACCACCGGCTCTTTTAACACGGCCTTGGGCGTATTAGCCGGCATGAACCAAACCACCGGAAGCAACAACGTCTATATCGGCGCAGAGATGTTTGGTGTTCCTGGGGAGAGCGACGCCTGCTACATCAAAAGCATCTTTCTCCAGACCTCTGCCGCCGGCATCCCGGTCCTCATTAACTCAAACAACAAGCTCGGAACCACCATGTCCTCAAAGCGCTTCAAGCATGAGATCAAATCGATGGACAAAGACAGTGAAGTCCTCTTTGCGCTTAAACCAGTTACCTTCCGTTACAAGAAGGACATTGATCCAGCAGGCACGCGCCAGTTGGGGCTTGTGGCTGAGGACGTGCAAAAAGTAAACCCTGATCTAGTAGTGCGCGATAAAGACGGAAAACCCTATAGCGTCCGTTACGATCAAGTGAACGCGATGTTGCTCAACGAGTTCCTCAAAGAGCATGAGAAGGTGCAGGAGTTGGAGAAACAGGTTGAAAAGCTCACTGTGGGCCTACAGAAGGTGAGCGTCCAGGTTGAAGCGAGCAAACCTGCGCCGCAAGTGGTCAACAATCCCTAAAGCTGCGGCCTCAGCATTTCAACAATCAGCCGTCACGTTTTACCGCGTGGCGGCTTTTTGTTTCACGCGTAACGCTCACCACTCCTTGAAATCGCCCTTGTGCCTCGTGCGTCTCGATCACGTTGCCCGGAATTAGAGGGCTCTTTACGGCGCGGCCGCCTCACAAGTTCACCTCCACAGTTTGGGCAAACGAAGTTCATTTGCTCGGCGCAACTCCCGCAATATGTGCATTCGTAGCTGCAAATGTATGCCGTTCCACTTCGTCCAAGTGTAGCTCCGCATTTTTCGCAGGCTCTTTTCAGTTCTAGTGCCATTTGTGTTCCACCGCCTGTGTGTGAAGGTCGCTGCGACCGTTCATAGCATTTTGCCGTTACGGTGTGGATTAAAAACTTACCACTCTTTGAAATCGCCCGCGTGGTCGTGCGTCGCGGTCACGCTGCCAGTCTCATCGTAAACGCGAATCACAGCATCGTGTGATCGGCTGTGTTGCTCGGCATATTCGATTGCGTTCGTAACGGCTCGCGGTCCGTCATACCACAGCCGGCCGAAGGGTAGCGCGTCGCTGATCAGATCGAAGCCGCGTCGGTCCCTTCGCGGTCGGACTTCGTAAAGGTGTTGTGAACTGGACATCACGGCGGCCAGCGGTTGTCTGGAGCGATTGGTTAGGCGACGTTCGCGTTCACTTCTGTTTAGCATGCAGGAGCTTCCTCAAATTAGGGAGCAGATCTTCATAGCCCTCCTCAGTCCAACTGTATGGATATGTTTCCAGATGGGTAATCAGGAGTTTCAAGAGGCGTTGATTCGGGTGTTTTCGCAAGGCAGAACCAGCCTTTGATGCGAGGTCGAGAACCTCCTCATGAAGGTGTGTGCCGATAGAGCAAGCGGTGGATGAGTTCTCCTCGTCATTGCGCCGCCTTAAGTTGTCGCAGAGGTCCCAGCTGAGGACTTCAGCGGCCATGAGGTTGCGTAGCGTTCCTTCGAGTTGAGCATCGGCGCAAGCCGCAGCGCGAGCTGTGTCGCGGCATCGAATGCTCCATGGTGAGTCAACATTGTAGTAATCGTTGATCTGCTGCTCGAGTTGCTTGTACTGAACGCTGCGATCCTGAGTGGTTTCATCATCAGCCGCCACCAGCGTTGGGACAGCCCCGCTGATGACAAGCGCGAGCATTGGAATTGCTGTTTTCATAAAGCGATTCTAGTCCTCTAACGAGAAGTAGACGGGAAAATGCCGCCTTTAATTACGGGTTTTTGCGGCCTAATCCGTTTGCTCGCTTGGGAGGAGCCCGACAAAAGCGGAATCATGTGGAGAATTGTGCCGAATTCGGCATTTAGGGAGCGGAATCGCGTTCTGCGGCTGCCCAAGCCGATGTTATCCGTCCAAAACCGGTGATTTTTTTCGGCAACAGAACGGCAACCGCGCGAGATCTACCTAGTATAGCGTTGGCCTCCGGAGCCAAAGGTTGTGGGTTCGACCCCCGCCGGGCGCACGCTTGCAGGGCAAGCGCGCCGCCCGCCGCGCTTTGGGTCAGCAACCGAGGCGGTTGCCCTACAAATGATTCACTGGAGTTTTCGCCCCCGCGAAAATTCCTAAGCCAGTGCTTCCAACCGGCTGAGCAGATCCTTCTTACTCGTAACGCCGATGACCTGATCGCGCAGTTGGCCATTCTTGAAAAAAAGTAGCGCCGGAATCGCGCGAATGTTGTACTTCGATGAGAGACTCTGATTTTCGTCTACGTTTACTTTCGCAATTTTGAGTGTGCCCGCTTTTTCCCGTGAAATCTCATCCAGCAGCGGCACGATCATTTTGCACGGACCGCACCATTCCGCCCAAAAATCGACGATCATCGGTTTATCGTCTTGCGTCAGTTCGCGGTCAAAGTTCGATTCGTTAAGCGTGATAATGGCAGAATTTTCCATAGCTAAGAAAAATACGTCCAAATCTGGATAATCAAAATCAAGGCGGACATAGCGAGAAGCATCCAATACGGCAGCATGGAGCTTTTCTCGGGCGGTGCTACAGCGATCGGTGGATTTTGTGAAACGACGTTGGGCATCGCGATCAACGGCTGAGTCTTTTTCTGAGACGAGCGCAACGGTTCGGGCGTCAGCGGAATGCGCACAGTCTCCTTTTTCGGTCCTGAAGGGGGTGGAATCGGAGAAGGACGCACTGGAGCAGATAACGGACGCGAGGCTGCTGGCGGCTTCGGCGGCGGGAAAAAGTTGGTGGAAGAAATATTCTCGGGCGCTGACTCCGAGGGAGAGGCAACAGGCGGAGTGCCGGTTTCACGTACCGGCAACTGGATCCGGACGGTCTCGTGCGGTTTCACACTCGGCTCCGACGGCTTCGTTACAGGCGGATGCGGCAGCTGGATGCGAACCGTCTCTTTTTTTGGTTGGTCAGGTTCGGCCATTTAGTGTTGGGAGAAATTGATCAGAAATCGCCGATTTGTCACCAGCCAAAATCTCGCAGCTGAGGAAAATGTGACTTGCGTCAGGCCAGTAGATCGTAGCCGCGGCTTCCTTTGACAGTCCGCCGAATGAACTCGCCAACAGCCGCAGGCTCCGACAAAACGACCCGCGCATCGACATCCGGAGCATCGGCTTCGCTCCGGGCAATGTGCGGCTGATCGACGATCAGTTTCAATTCGGTGCCGATTTTCTCGCGAGCAAGATCATGGGCAATAGATTGCTGCATCGCCATCGCCTCTCGATAACGTGAGTTCTTTATCTTTGTGGGGACCTGCCCCGGCATCCTGGCCGCGCGGGAACCCTCTTCCTGCGAGTATTTGAATATCCCAAGCCGTTCGAACCGGCTGCGGCGGATGAAATCCAGTAATGTCTCAAAATCCGCATCGGTCTCGCCGGGGAATCCAACGATGAAAGTAGTGCGCAGCGTTAGGTCAGGAATTCCAGCGCGCAATTTGTGAATTAAGTCTTCAATATGCGCGCGCGATGTTTCACGTCGCATCCGGCCCAGCATCGATTCGTCGATGTGCTGTAGCGGAATGTCGACGTAACGCGCGACCTTGTCGCATTCAGCAATGGTCTCAATGAGTTCATCGCTCCAATGCGCCGGGTGCGTGTAAAGCAGGCGAACCCAGAATTCGCCTTCGATCTGTTGAATCTCACGGAGCAACGAAACCAGCGTCGGACCGCGAGTCGAATCCACCGGCTGCCGCGGTCCCGCTTTAGCCTCCCACAAATCCATTCCGTAGTACGTGGTGTCCTGACTGATCACGTTGATTTCGCGCACACCTTCGCCGACGAGCGCACGGATTTCTGCCAAGACCGATTCCAGTTTGCGGCTCCGATGCTTGCCGCGCATTTGTGGAATCACGCAAAAACTGCACGGATGATTGCAGCCCTCGGCAATCTTCACGTAAGCGGAATGCGCGGGAGTAAGTCTGAAACGCGGTGTGTCGTAATCGGGAATGTACGTAGGGCGTGTATCTGCGAAAAGTAGCGCAGGCGTCTCGCTTGCATCTCGCAACCGGGACGGTCGCGTTACCATTTTTTCCACAATCGCTCCCAGCTCACTGACTTGATCGAGTCCGATGAACGCGTCTACCTCAGGTAACTCGTTATGCAGGTCTCTCGCAAACCGCTGCGACATGCAGCCGCTTACGATTAGTTTTTGGTCCGGTCGTTTATTCAACCCGCGCTGCTGATGCGCTTCCAAGATCGCTTCGATTGATTCTTCCTTGGCTGAATCGATAAAGGCGCAAGTGTTAACCACGAGCACATCGGCCTCCTCTGCGCGCGACGTGATTTCCATCCCGCGTTGCAAAACGCTTCCAAGCATGAGCTCCGCATCGACGAGATTTTTGGCGCAGCCGAGGCTGATCATGCCGATCTTCGGTTTACGAGAAAAATGCATCGTATTTGTCATCTGATTTTCGGCTAGCGCTCAAATCATACGGCGCTGTCATGTTGAGCGAAGCGAAACATCTCTGATCCATTTTCGATTGGCTGACTGCCCGAAGAATTGATCCGAGATTCTTCGCTTCGCTCAGAATGACAGACTTACTCTAATTGACCGTCACATCCTGGTCATTTTGTTGCAGCGCCTGACCGTTCTTGGTGATCTTAACGGCTTCAGGATCAAGGACCCGAATCGACACGTGCTTACCGCGAAATTCAACCGGCCCATCCGACGGCGAGACCCATCGTTCGAACGCAGCTTTTGCGTCGTCGCCGAGCGTCACCCTCACGTAAGTTCGTTTGAGCGGCTGGATCGCGACTTCTTTAGTGACCGGCTTCGCCTTACGCACTTCCGGCTCACCTGGCGCTTTGGAATCAGCGGCCAGGGCCTTGCGCGTTTCCGGCGGCCCCAGTGGCGGGACAGGCGACGCGACCGGCGCACTCGTAGCGACAGCCCCCATGTTTGGAGCTGTTGCCGGGCTCGACCCACCAGAGGCAACAGCCGGGGTCGCAGTTGCCGACGTTTGTCCGGTCGAGCTCCCTCGCGCAGGCGCGAGCCTCTGCACATTGAGAAAAAATTTCATGCCAAGAAAGCCGAGCACTAAAACCACCACCCCGACAATGAGCGGCAGTCACGCTCTCGGAATCCTCAAATGCGTCCAGATAGGGTGTCACGTCAACATCCAGGAATTTCCCGTAAATAAGCAGGAAACCCTTCGCGTAGGCCAGGCTTGGGAATTGTGAAAAATCGTCCGCCTCAATTTCCGCCAGCCGGTGCGGGCGAATTTTGGTCATACGCGCGGCTTCATCGAGCGTGAGATTTCTCGCTAGCCGTGCTTCCTGAAATTTTTTTCCGAGCCCCTCTATTGTCATGAGCGAAAAGCCGGCTAAACGGCAGCATCGAGATCGACCAAAATCTCGCGTGGTTTGGCGCCCTCGCCGGGACCCAAAATACCGCGCTGCTCCAGAATATCAACGATGCGCGCCGCGCGCGTGTAACCGAGTCGCAACCGCCGTTGGAGCAGCGAAGTGGATGCGCGTTTTTCCTGTCGAATAATCTCGATGCATTTTTCGACCAGCTCTTCGTCTTCGGCGGTGACTTCTTCCTCCGGCGCGCTAGTGGATTGGAGCTTCTCATGCATGGCCGTATCAAATGCAGGCGGACTTTGTTTCGAAATAAATTCTACGAGAGCGTGAATCTCATTATCAGTGACCAGCACGCCTTGCGCACGGATCAGTCTTGAAGCGCTCGGCGGCAGATAAAGCATGTCGCCCTGGCCGAGCAAACGGTCGGCGCCGTTTTCATCAAGAATGACGCGGCTGTCGATCTTGCTCGCGACCTGGAATGCGATGCGACTGGGAATATTCGCTTTGATAACCCCGGTGATCACATCCGCGCGCGGTGTTTGCGTTGCGACAATCACATGCATGCCGGCGGCACGTGCCATTTGCGTGATGCGCGCGATCGCCGTCTCAACGTCCGCGGGCGCGGTTTGCATCAGATCTGCAAGCTCATCAACGATGACGACGACGTAAGGAATTCTGTCGGGGACTTGCTCCTCGTTTTCGCGCGGCACTTTGATTGGTGTGGCGTCCGCTGTCTCAGCGGACCTGCGTGCCAGATCCGGTGAGAGACCGGACTCTACAACTTCAGCATCGAGTTCTTTTTGTGTTTTCTTCTTCGGCCGTCCATTGAACCCGACAATGTTCCGCACACCTACGCGCGCAAACATTTTGTAGCGGCGTTCCATTTCGTCGATCAGCCATCGCAACGCTAACAAAACTTTTTTCGGATCCGTCACGATCGGGAATGCAAGATGCGGCAACGATTGATACGCCTGCATTTCCACCATTTTCGGATCAATGATAACGAGGCGCATTTCTTCCGGCGTGAATCGAAAGAGCATGCTGGCAATCAAGGCATTGATACAGACGCTCTTCCCGCTGCCAGTAGTCCCCGCGACGAGCAGATGCGGCATCTGCGCCAGGTCGGCAATGATTGTCTTGCCGTAAACGTCCTTGCCGAGGGCCAGCGGAATTTTTGCGTGCTCCTTCGCCGAGTCCCAATCGGATGATTGGAAGAGCTCGCGCAGTTTCACCGTCACCTTCCGGGTATTGGCAAGCTCAATTCCAACGGTGTCTTTCCCGGGAATAGGCGCGAGAATGTTGATTCGTTCGGCGCTCGTTGCTCGTGCAAGGTCGCGCTCGAGGCTCACAATCTTGTCTACGCGCACGCCTTTAGCCGGATAAACCTCGTAGCGCGTGATGGTGGGACCTTTTGTGATGTCGCCCGGCGCGACGGCAATCCCAAATTGCGCCAAGGTTTCAATGAGAACTTTTTGGACTTCTTGCAGCTCAGAGGGATCGGTGGCCGTGCGCGCTTCAAAACTGTGTTCCTCGAGGAGATCCAGTCCTGGCAAGATATAATCTTCCCAGCTCGAAGTGGCGCTTGTCGGACTGGGAGTGGCCTTCGCTTTTTCCTCGCTTGCGCGTAGCTCGGCAAGAGACGGTCTGCGTCGAGTCACGCCCAGCTCGGTCGACGGCACCGTCGTATCGACGACCTTCGGTGCCGGTCGGTTTGCCAGTTCCTCCAGCGACATTGTTGTCGCTGCAGGTTCAGGCATAGGAACACCTTTCTTTTTAAGTTGCTTCTGTAGCGCTTCGAGCGCTCGCCGTTGCTTTTCAGTCTTGAGTTGTTCTGTGAGATCCGACTTCCGAATTCTCCGGCGCACGCGCCATTCGGCGAGCTTCGCCACGCTTCGGCGCGCAAGGGTGACCATCTCGCGAACAAGATGAATCGGGCGCAAACCCGTAACCAAAATCAACGTGGTCAAATAAATTGCGACGACGAGAAGAACCGAACCCACCGGGCCGACAGCGGCAGGAAGCAGGCCGCGATTTTCATCCGACAAACGATATCCAATGAGGCCGCCTGGCCCTTGAATGTCCACCGGGACTTTCCTCCCGAGCAAATAGCTGATCCCCCACGCTTGGTCGAGGCATGCACCCGAGATGAGAAATAAAACGATCCACGGGATTCGGAGCGTGAAACGCAATCGAGGGTAAAATAATTTCGCCGCCCCGAATCCGAGCAGAACCGCTGCCAGTAATAGCGAAGCGAAGACGCCGATTAACTGATAGCAAATGCCTGCGACGATCGCTCCAAGCGGCCCGATGAAATTTTGCGCAGGGTGATTCGCCGGTGAAACGTGACTAAACCAGAACCACGACGGTATATCCTTCGGCGTGTAGGAAATCAGCGCAAAGAAAAGCAACGTGCCGGCAAAAAGCAGAACGAGAGCGAACACTTCGTTCCACGCGCTGAGTCTTTCTGTGCGGCCCACCGCGTGTGATAGTAACGCCATGCAGGCGTCTTTCAATCACAACTCTTTCTCTGCCTCTTACCCTTGCTCTTACTCTTGGTCGTAATCGTGATCGAATGATTCGGCGCGCCCGACGGTCACGCCCTACCACTGCGCTTTCATCCTTGCGCATGGCAGCGGAGACTGATAACTGTGCCAGCGCATTATGGGTTCTTTCCTTCGCCAGGGCGTCGTCGCTGTTTCGCTCTGCATCTTTCTGTTTTCTACATCTTGCGAAAAGCATCCTCTTGGACAGATGCCGGAAGTTCAGAAGGAACAACCCGATCCTGCAAAAGTCTGGTCGAATGCGGCGGAACAACATTCTGAGGGACATTCGACTTCAGGAACGCCGGCCGAGGTTCCGCACAAAGCTCGTTAGGCGAAGATCACATGGCTAGACACGAATACATGAGGTCACCACCGAACGTGACCGGGATGCCGCCCGGGGTCCCCTACATCATCGGGAACGAAGCGGCTGAGCGTTTCTCCTACTACGGCATGAAATCGGTGCTGACCGTCTTCATGGCGCATTACATTTTGAACCAGTCGGGTGTGCTGGCCCCGATGAGCCCGAACGAGGCGTACATGTACACGCACTACTTTGTTTTCGGGGTTTATTTCCTTCCGGTTCTTGGCGCGATCATCGCGGACAGCTGGCTCGGCAAATACTGGACTATTCTATCGCTGTCGATCGTTTACTGCCTGGGCAACCTCACACTCGCGTGCATGGCAACTTCCTGGGGAATTGCGGTCGGGCAGCGAACGATGCTCGCGATTGGATTGGCGCTAATTTGTTTGGGCGCAGGCGGCATTAAGCCGTGTGTGTCGGCCAACGTCGGCGATCAGTTTGGTGAATCGAACAAGCATCTACTTTCAAAGATGTTTGGCTGGTTCTACTTCTCAATTAACGCTGGTTCTTTTATCTCCTCCATCCTCTGCCCATGGCTCCTTGCGAATCCCAAGTATGGACCCGGATGGGCATTTGGAATCCCCGGGATAGCGATGTTTATCGCCACTATGTTTTTCTGGGGCGGTCGCAATAAAATGGTGCACGTGCCGCCGGCCGGTCTCGGTTATTTGAAGGAAACATTCAGCTGGAATGGCCTCATCACGCTCCTCCGGATTGCAATGGTTTACGTGTTTATCCTCGTATTCTGGGCTTTGTGGGGAATGAGTAACGGCGTGGAATGGACGTTGCAAGCCGAGAAAATGGACCTGCATTGGATGGGCATGAACTTGATCGCTGCCCAGGTGCAAACCGCGAATCCGATCCTCATCCTGCTTTTTATTCCGCTGGTCAACTACGTCATTTATCCGGCAATCGACAAAGTTTTTCCGCTCACGCCGCTGCGCAAGATCGGCATCGGCCTTTTTCTTACCGGTTTATCTTTCGTTGTTATCGTTTGGATCCAGGGCCAAATCGACGCTGGACTTAGGCCGAGCATAAACTGGCAGTTGCTCGCCTACGTCATTCTGACGCTCGGCGAAGCGATGGTGTCGATTACCGGCCTTGAATTCTCCTACACTCAGGCGCCCAACACCATGAAGAGCTCTGTGATGGCGCTATGGCTTTTCACTGTCGCATTCGGTGAACTCTTCGTTGGTCTATTCAACAAATGGGTCTTGAACCCCGACGGCACACGTAAGTTAACGGACTATCAGTACTTTACCTTCTTTACGTGGTTGATGTTCGGGACGGCTATCGTCTTCGCCATTGTCGCGTGTTTCTATAAGGGCCGCACTTACCTGCAATCACAGCTCACGCCCGATGAAGTGGCCACCGAACCTATTCTTCACGGCGGCACACCGAGCTGAGACAAGATGAAAATCGTCATCGCGGCTGCGTCCGCATTGTCGCTGTCGATCCTCAACATATTGGCCACTCCACAGGACGACGCGTTTCAGAAAATTGCCCGCGACTACGTCGAGCAATACTTGCGGGCCAATCCCGAGCAGGCGACTGAGCTCGGTGACCATCGTTTTGATGGCGAGTTGACCGATTACTCGTCAGAAGCGCGAGCCAAAGATCTCGCCACGCAAAAAGAATTTCGCGACAAGCTGAACGCCATCGATGGAACGCAGTTGACCGGCGCAAACAGTATCGATTTTCGAATTCTCAAAGAGAACATCGATTACGAAATCTTCCGGGCCGAAGAGCTGAAGGAGCCGGAGTGGAATCCGCTGGTTTACATGCAGAGCCTGGCCAACAGCCTTTATCTTTTGGTCGCGCGCGATTTCGCGTCGGCCGAAAAGCGGATCCCGAGCCTGCGCCAGCGCATGGAAAAAATCCCAGGCGTTATTGCGCAAGCGAAAGTCAATCTGCAACATCCGCCGCGCATTCACACCGAGACGGCGATTGAGCAAACGCAGGGCGCAATCAATCTCGTGCGGACAGAGCTCGCCCCTTTACTCGATCAGGCGCCGCAAATGAGGAAGGACCTGGCCCCGTTGCAGGACAAAACCGCTGCGGCGCTGGAGGATTACAAAAAATGGCTTCAGAAGGAGCTGCTCCCGCGCTCCGATGGCGACTTCCGTCTCGGCGAGGAGAAGTACAGGAAGAAACTGCGCTTCGCCCTGGCGTCGGATTTGCCGATGGAAGAAATCATGAAACGGGCGAAGGCCGATCTGGAACAAACACAAACCGCCATCTACGAAACGGCGTTGCCGCTCTACAAAAAATATTTTCCGAACGCCGATGAGAAAACGCTGGCGGATAAACACAAGGTGACAGCCGCGGTTCTCGGGAAGCTCGCCGAGCAACACCCGAATGACGCCACCGTTGTCGACTACGCGAAAAAGATCACCGCAGAAGCGACTGATTTCGTTAAGCAACACGATCTGGTGACCGTTCCCAACGTTCCACTGGATGTAATCGTGATGCCGGAATTTAAACGCGGCGTCGCCATTGCGTATTGCGATGCGCCGGGGCCGCTCGAGAAAAATGGTAAAACATTCTATGCCGTCGCGCCTACACCGAAGGATTGGTCGAAAGAGCGAAAGGAATCGTTCTTCCGCGAGTACAACAACTACATGATTCGCGATTTGACCGTGCATGAGGCGATGCCGGGGCATTTTTTGCAACTCGCGCGCTCGAACGAATTCCGCGCGCCGACGCTGGTTCGCGCAATTTTCCAGAGCGGGCCCTTCATCGAGGGTTGGGCGGTTTATTGCGAACAGGTGATGGCCGAACAGGGATACGGCGGACCGGAGGTGAAGATGCAGCAATTGAAGATGCGGCTGCGCGCGATTTGCAACGCCATTCTCGATCAAAGCATCCACGCCGGAAACATGAGTGAGAAGGAAGCAATGGATTTGATGACCAAAGAAGGTTACCAACAGGAGGGCGAAGCGGTAGCCAAATGGAAACGCGCCCGGCTTACTTCCGCGCAGCTATCTACCTATTTCGTAGGCGCCACGGAACATCTCGATTTGCGCGCTGCCGAGCAGAAAAAACTCGGCGATCAGTTCAATCTCAAAAAATACAACGACCAAGTCATCTCTTACGGCAGTCCGCCCGTGAAATACGTCCGGGAGGTAATAGGGCTGTAGGGCGTTTCTGCGAAACGCCGATTCAAACAGGCGTCTGACACAGACGCCCTACAACAATCGCGCCGGATTACTTACGTCGGCGTGGTGCTTTGCTTGCTTTACCCTTGGGACCTGTAGCTGAAGATTTCTTTTTCGCAGCCGCCAGCCGCACAAGCTCATCGAGATTAAACGTGCGGCGACGTTTGGTTCCCACTTCTCGAAATTCGATCTCATACCAGCCGTTCATCCGGTCTACCCGATAGCGTTTCTGTCCAATACGCATCGGTTCACGCGCGATCACGCGATGGATGACTTTTTCGTATTTGGACCGTGGCCAGCGTCGCATTCGGCGACGACCCCAATCAATTCCATGCCCGACATCGTCATAAGCGTCGGGGCGCTTCTCGAAGTCGAGAAGTGAGCGCGCATTTCCGGCGAACACCGCGCCGATGTGCTCCAGTGTGCTAGAATCACTAATCCGTCGAATTCGCTGACGAAACGGCCGCAGAGTTTCAACCGCAATCGCACGCAAGCTTAGCGTACGCCTATCACGCAGTTTCCAAAGGGACTCGTTGATATCAGATGTGAATGGATTTCGGCCTAACGAATCAACGGTGACGCGCCAACCGCGTCGCGACGAATGTTTTCGCAGACGAAATCGCGCGATGCGAGGGAGTCCGTGCCGCCCCAATTGTCTCAGGCCAAAATCTTGCCAGCGGAGCACGGTTCCCATAGCGCCTGCGATAAATGCAGTCGTCGCCAGCATCAACGCGGCGTCCGGAGTGAAATCAACTGTGACTTCGATCCGGTTTCCGCGCGGGCGCACACCGACTGCGCTGCTCTGCCGGTTCGTTGCCAGCAAAATCACCGGCACCGGCAAGATGTGTGCCAGCAGATACGCAAGCTTCGTTGCATTTCGAAGCTCGGAGTTCCGCGCGGTTGGAAACGAAAAATTGTAATGCGTGCTGAAGCCCTGAAGCGTGCACTGACATTTGTGTCGCCTGGCCCAGTGATCCAGCTCCCGTCGCAGATAGCGGATCTGCTCCCACAACAAACGCGTCGCGCGATAACAACAGCCGGGCTCGAGCTCAACAATGGGCGTGGCGACTTCGATCACACCAGTGTCGAAATAAATTGCACCTCCCGCGGGCAATTGAAACGATTTGCCGGTGCGCGGAATCATTCGCCGTCGCACCAGACGGCTGGGATCACCAAAGACTTTTTCTGGACGCCGTCTGCGTCCATTAATGAAAAGATTAAATTCCGCTTCCAACCCGATCACCGCTCGCGGCGGCGTTGCCCCAAGCGTGCGAAGGCGAAGACGATGCGTGTCGCGTTCTGTTCGGCGGTCCTTCATCTGCTCAACGCGAGACTAACTCGCTTCGCTGCATTCGCCCGGAGTTAACCTCACGTATCCAAAATCGATATGGAGGTGGTCGCTGGTCTGTCCTTTTTCACGTCCGAATGGCCGAACAAAAACAGCTGGACCAAGCGACGCTGCGATCGTCCGATATTTCTCAATCGACTTCGTGTCGCACAGGAAAGTATCGCCAATCCGGTAGATATTTGCCGCTGTACCCCACGCATGAATGCTTTTTGCGCCGCCAATCTGATGCGCCGGCGAGCGGTACCCGCCGTTCGCGCTGACGAACACCGGCGCATCGACTTCGCGCCGGAAGTCCTCCAAGAATCTGGCAAGCAAAAGGATTGCACATGGTACGTAATGAGGGAACTGGCTTAGAAGAAGCCTAGCCTCGCGACAGTCGACGAGCATTAATTCCGCGAGCGTGAAGTGCTGCGTCAGCCGAATTTCATGCGCTTCCTCCCAGCTGCCAATTTCATAGAAGAAACGCGGAAGACGATGAACAGTGCCGTTGGCACCGGCCTCGCATTCGCCCGGTCGCAACAGTGCGCGATACACTTCAGCCAGACGCAGACCGTCAATCGGCCGCAGAAACTCAGTCCTCATTTGATTTCGGCTTCGTTTGCAGCAGTGACCGATAAATAGTTTCGGAAATAGCTGCGACTGTTTCGCGCCGCCCTTCCTTGTCCGGATCAAATTCAGTTAAAATGGCGGCGATGTATGGCTCGCGCTCAGGCAAATAGATGATTCCAATGTCATGACAGGCTGTTGAAATCTCGCCGGTCTTATGCGCAACTGTGGCATGCGGCGGGAGCCCGGCGGGAATCATCGAGTTGAATCGTTGCTCCAGCAGAATGCGGATCATCTCTCTTTTGCTTTCAGGCGTAAGAAAATCACCGCGGATGGCTGACAACAAACTCAACAACCCGTCGGCAGTCGCTTCATTGTTTATCGCGCGCTCGTGCGCACCGTGGTCTTCCACGCCTCGCCGGAGCTCAACCCCGTCAACTTCCGCTTCCCGCAGCACCGTCCGGACATATTCCACGCCCACAAACTCGAGCAGCAAATTGGCCGCGAGATTACTGCTCCCGCAGATCATTGCGTGGGCAAGCGCGGAGATCTTCGCGGTCCGTCCAATGGCCGCATACAGCTCTGGCATCGCGTCGCGATCTTGGCTGACACGAAAGACCGATCCGTCTGCTGCGCTAAAGAAACGGTTTCGCACGTGTAACGAGTCATCCAGCCGAAGCCGGCCCCGGTCTGCCGCTCGAAATACTGCAAGGAGCACTGCGACTTTGATTGTGCTTGCAGCATGAAACCACCGGTCACCGCTCAATGAAAATCGGAATCCGGTTTCGAGATCGTGCAGTGCTATTCCGATGGCTCGAGCTTTGTTTTTCAGAGCCAGGGCTTCTAATTCCTCGCGTAATCCGTTGGATACCTCCACGCTCAACATCGAAGTGCTCTTTACATGGCCATTGGCAAGTCGCAAATTCGCCCAATGCCAAATCTGGCTACCTGGATCCGTCAAAAAGATGCTAAATCCTTTCGCACAATTTTTGCGAAACATCCTGACATCAAAGTCTGGAACGCACGTACTCGAAATGTTCCCCTCGGTGACATGGACGGCCTTTTACTCTCAG